>Ga0070741_10015322_pt1 | contig 13013 bp, 11 predicted proteins | sample Coa_R1_4_FD_66440 | JGI IMG/M metagenome (GOLD analysis project Ga0070741, IMG submission 66440) | Surface soil microbial communities from Centralia Pennsylvania, which are recovering from an underground coalmine fire - Coalmine... | ecosystem: Environmental > Terrestrial > Soil > Unclassified ...
ATAGATCCTCAGAAGATCTTCGGGAGATTTATCTTGATAGGCTAACATGATGATATTGAGCATGAGTGGCGTCGTGACCAGGCGCTGTAGCATCGGGTCCCCGCTTAGTATCTGATAGACAAGCTCAAATTTTTCTCCAGCACTGCGAAGATAGCCTTCGATCTGTTGCATCGTAAGTGGGCGAACCACAACGGCATTATGTAAGAGCACGCGTGGTGGATAGAGTAGATATTCTGTCAAGCGGCTGCAGACCACGAGCGCATTGAGGCCGTGCTCCTTTTTGTAGGTATTGATGGCAACGATGCAGGCAGAACGAGCATTTGCCGCCACCTCATCCAGCCCGTCAAGTAAAGGCAAGAGCATCTCATTACGAACCCAAAGTTCGCCGAGAGGACGCGGTACCTGATATTTGCTGTTCAACTCCTCGATGAGCCAATCATCGAGCGGCAGTTGCTTCTCAGCCCACGACGAGAGCAAAAACACGACCGGAAGAGGAGCAGATTCGTCACGCTCAGCACGATCTAACAACTGACGGGTCAGTTCCAGTAACAGAGTTGTTTTCCCCGATCCAGCCTCTCCGAGGATCAACAGTTCACCGCCAGACTGATCATAGATATCAATAATCGTTGTGTTTGGAGCAAGTGAGCGAGCCTGTTTCTCCGATTGAGGGAGAGCAGAAGACCAGGGATTATCAACGGCATCCTGTCTCTCGTCTAATCCCAAATTGATAAACGAAGCGCCCATCAAGGACTGTTTGAGGACGCCATGAACCCAGGCAGCGCGAACTTTCTGAATCATGCGCAGGCGATTCCTCTGGAGAGAGGAAGAGATTCTTGCCATGCGCTGATTCTCCTCGCGAGTGGCAGGTGCAGGAGGAAGAGAAATAGGTTGAGAAGGTTGTATAGAGGCGCTCTTCTGAACAAAATAATGAAATGCAGGAAATTCACGTTTAGCAGGAGCTGTGCGAACAGCAGGCATTTGAGCAGTAGCGTAGCGACGATCACGTTCCTGAGTTGCGCGTTCTAAAGCATCTGCAAAGGCCTGAATAGTCGGATAGCGTTGCTGCGGATCTTTTGTCAGGGCTTGTAGAATAACATCTTCAACTGCGCGAGGTATGGAGGGATTCTTGCTGCGCGGTGGCGGTGGAAAGGAAGAAGTTTGATGCATGATAAGCTCTACATCATCCCCGCTAAAGGGCCGAGAGCCACAGAGCCATTCATAGGCGATGATGCTCAGAGAATACTGATCACTGGCGAAACCGGGTTTTCCTTGCAATTGCTCGGGAGCGGCATAGTGCAGCGTCCCGGCCATGCCCTGGATGCTGATAAGTTCAGGGGAGGGAGCAAACAAGGCCAGACCGAAGTCACTGAGCATTACCTCCTGGCGCTCATTCATCAGGAGATTTTCGGGTTTGATATCGCGATGAATAATGTTCTGGTCATGTGCATACTGGAGCGCAGTCGCTGCCTGTTTGATATGGCTGACGACTATGTTGAGATCGAGGCGGGTACCGGAGGGATAGCGGGTACGTAGATTGCCGCCGGGAGCGTAGTCCATGACGAGGAAAGGGATATTTTCCTTGATCGTGCTGGTTTGTATGTTAAGCGACCGCTGGGCAATCGCAAACTCAAGAACACGAACAATGTGAGGATGTGAAAGGTTGGCGAGGAGGCGAGCTTCTTCCAGGAAACGCCTCTTGTCTTTCTCTGTCAGCACAGTACGAAGCATTTTGATAGCAGCGAGACGTTTGAGGTAAAGATGCTCCCCCAGGTAAACGGAGGCGAAACCGCCATGCCCAAGTAAACGGACAAGACGATAATTGCCAAGTCGCTGGTTGGAAAAGTCAATGCCAGCATTTACATTGTATACCAACGCCGTCACTCCATAAATAAGATATGGCCTGGCGAGTATTTAATGATATTCTAGTTGAAACTCACAGGCTAAGGTTGAGCTTATACTTACCATATTTGTAGGAATTTTACTGTGTTGTTATCAATTTTGCAAGTGATCGGACTTATGGGTCAGGGTTGTAAAGATCACCCCATCTGGCACCAGTGCGGTGCCAGACCGTCCCCCTCTCGATATTAGGAGTGATGCATGGGAGCTACTTGTATCGCAGAAAACACAGTTGCATCTTTAGCATAATCCACGCAGAATCAAATCAAGCAGACGCTCAGCCTGCTTGAGGCCAGCCTGATCCCGGGGAACGCGCCACAACGCACCAACTAATAACAGGACATCGTCAGGGAGGATGTTGGGCTGGATCTGTCCTGCATCCGAAGCCGCCTTGAGGAGGCGGGACAGCGCATCGATTACTGGCTGGTAAGTAACCTGAACAACTTTCCTCTCCGCTGCTTTGGTTAACGCATCTCCGAGGCCGTGCTTCATGCGTGTATAGACGGCAAGCTGCTCAAGCCAAACACGCAGCGCAGCGAGCGGTTCCATTGCCTGAAGGAGTTGGTCAACTGTGTCGGCGTGGCGCTGCACGTCATGGCAGTACAGTTCAAGAATCAGTTCTTCTCGGGTAGAAAAATGCCGATAAAGTGTTCCAGAGCCAACGCCCGCCTTCTTTGCAATGGCGTTCATTGAGACGGTTTCATTTTTTGACAATAAGTCATGGGCGGCCGCTAAAATAGCCACACGATTGTGCTGGGCGTCCACTCGCTGATCTTTTGGATTCAATGTCTTTTCACCACGTAAAGTACTTGACAAACGGGGAGTTCTCCGTTTAATATACATACCATAGGCAAACGGAGAACTCCCCGTTTAATAGAAATGCCTTTCTAAGTCTTATTAAAATACAGCGGAGGAATTTATGCAATACGTCAAACTTGGTACGACTGGTCTTGATGTGTCGCCCATCGCCATTGGTGCGATGACTTTTGGTGAACCGAAGCGCGGCCATCCAGTCTGGTCGCTTGGCGAAGAGGAAAGCCGGAAGCTGATCAGGCACGCACTCGAAGTTGGGATTAATTTCTTTGACACGGCAAACATGTACTCACAGGGCAGCAGCGAAGAAATCCTGGGACGAGCTTTGAAAGATTACGCGAATCGTGACGATGTGGTGATTGCAACGAAATTGCGACACCCTATGCGGTCAGGCCCAAATGGGAAAGGGTTGAGTCGCAAAGCCATCATGACCGAGGTTGAGCATAGTCTGGGCCGACTGGGTACCGATTATATTGACCTCTATCAAATTCATCGCAACGACCATACGACGCCACTGGCAGAGACACTTGAGGCACTTCATGATCTGGTCAAAGCTGGCAAGGTCCGCTACATTGGTGCCTCATCCATGCCCGCATGGGAATTCGCCAAGGCGCTTCACCTGCAACGTGAGCGTGGATGGGCTCGTTTTGTCAGTATGCAGGATCACTACAATCTCTTAGCTCGTGAAGAGGAGCGTGAAATGATTCCACTCTGTCTGGATGAGGGTGTAGGGACGATCATCTGGAGCCCATTGGCTCGCGGACGACTTGCACGTGCCTGGAGTGAGGCAAAGTCCACCAGTCGTTCAACCAATGACGACTTTGCCGATATGTTGTACACCCCTTTCACTCAAGAAAGCGATAAGGCCATTATCGAGGCGGTGGGCAAGATTGCCAGTGATCGCGGGAAGAAACGCGCCCAGATCGCACTGGCATGGCTGCGAAGCAAACCAGTGGTGACGGCTCCGCTCGTTGGCGCAAGTTCCATTGAACAGGTCGACGACGCGGTAGCATCACTTGACATTATGTTGACAGAAGAGGAAATCCAACGGCTGGAAGCACCATACACCCCACGCTACGACTTCCAAGGGATCTCCGACGATGCTCTGCTCCAGGCGATCAGGGCGAAAATACCACAACTTACCACAGCAAGTTGAGGAAAAGGTGTAAATCCCAGCATGAAACAGGTCTGGCACCAGAATGGTGCCAGACCTGTTTCATGCTGGGATTTACACCCTGGCAATCCTCCTTACATTAACAAAGAAGAAGAATGCAGTGTGCCGGGGTAGGCTTCGGTTTCGGTGTGGGTGTGGGATTCGATTTTGGAGTAGGGGTAGCTTGCGGTTCTGGCGTGGGCGTGGCTACCGGTGTTGGCACTGGCGTAGCTGTTGCTACGGGCGTAGGTTGTGCTGTGGGTATTGGAGCCACCTTTGTTTGTGTTCTTGTAACAGGTATGGATGATACCGTAGAAGGCGTAGTGGACACTGTAGCAGATGTGGCTACACCTCCTCCTGCTATGCCGGGTGTCGCTGTCATAGTGGCAGGTGTCGTTGTGGTTCCGTGTACAACGGAAGGTGTGGCGATAGGTGAGCTGACCTGCATTGATTGTTGTGCCGGGAGAAAAGATAGGGAGACCAATCCGGTGAGCAGAGCAAGGAGACAAATAAGAGCGAGCCCTATCCAGATTTTTCTTCTCTGATGAAAAGGAAGTGTAACAGAAGAGGCCACGACGGGTTTGTGGATGACAGATGCAACAGGCGAGGCTTGAGGCGCAGCTATGGCAACTGTTGAGGGAACGTGCTGAGGAACGAGCATCCTGCCAAGCTGAGCAGTTCGGGCCTGATCATTGCTTTTTCTGTCCAGAGAGGTAACTGCCCTCATCGGAAACGATTGAGTAGCGGGTGATGCTTGCGGTGAGAGCGTCACCTTCAAAGAGAGAGCCGTAAAGGCTTCGAGAAAGGCCGAGACACTCGCATGACGCTCAGTAGGCTTGCTTGCAAGAGCCTTGAGTACTGCATTTTCGACATGTTCAGACAGATCCGGGACCAATGTGCTCATAGGAACAGGAAACACCGAAGCGTTCACTGCGAAGGGGCTTTGACCACTCAAGAGCTCATAGGCGAGGCAGCCAAGCGCAAACTGATCGCTCTCTTTGGTGGCAGAGCCTGCAACTTGCTCAGGAGCTATATAAGAGGGAGAGGCTGTGTGAGAGGGCTGGTCAGGTGTATGGGGAGAGAGAAGGCTGAACGGTATGAAGTCGGCAAGTAATGCCTTCTCATCGACATCAAAGAGCACATTTTCTGGTTTGATATTGCCGTGCAAGATTTTCCATGAATGCGCATAAGCAAGGGCCTGTCCCACGCGCACAATTATCTGCAATGCATCGGCTGTAGACGGGCGCAGCGAGGAAGAGGGATCGAGACGACAGCGCAGCGAATCCTGGGATGCATATCTGCTCACGAGAAAGGGATGCCCGTTGGTAATACCACCATCCAGAAGAGGCAAAATATAAGGATGGTTGAGCTGTTTGAGCTTGTCCACTTCTCGCAGAAAGACCTTTTGTTCTTGTTCCTGGTCAAGAAGGATGGAATGAAATACCTTAAAGACTACCTTGTCGGTGGCTTCCTGTGTTGCCTGGGCAAGATAGACATTACTGAATGTGTTACTGGCAAGTGGTCGAATGACCTGATAGCCATGAAATAGTTGAATCATCTTTGAAACCTCACAGTGGAATGGACTTACCTGTCAGGCAGGCGCGGTCTCACACCAACTGAGACGATTATCCTTATAGGATCATCACTATTTTAGACTTTTATGCCAGGGTACAAACTACTCTGGTAGGATAAGCTGTGCAATTGTAACTATTCCATTACTGACTAAAGTATAGGTTACAAACTATCTTGCGCTAGCTGGCAGATAGAGCTTCTCCAGGTACACTTGGCTCAGGAATTGGAAATCCTTTGATAGAAAGAGCTGGCTATGTGATCAGCAAGATAGCTGTTGTCTTTAGAAAGGAATGGAACATATGACGCAATCACGGCGAGATAAAATTTTATATGAGGTTGAAGGCTTTGATGCATTTGTGCGAACGACCATGCGGGAGTGGAATGTGCCAGGGCTTGCCATAGGTATCGTCAAAGATGATAAGTGTATCTACGCTCAGGGTTTTGGCAAGCGCAATATTGCCCAGGACCTGGATGTGACAGCGCGTACACTTTTTGCAATTGCTTCTTGTACCAAGTCATTTACCGCTGCTGCGCTAGGCATACTGGTTGATGAAAAGCAACTGGATTGGGATACGCCGATCAAACACTACCTGCCACAATTCAAGATGTATGATGCATTTGCAACCGAACGCATCACTGTGCGCGATCTCCTGACACATCGCTCCGGTCTACCACGTCATGAACTAGTAGGGTACAATTCTTCATATAGCCGTAAAGAACTTGTCGAGCGCCTGCAATACCTTGAGCCGAATAAAGATCTGCGCTGCGAATGGCAGTACTCCAATTTGATGTATATGCTCGCTGGCTATCTCTGCGAAGCGATTACTGGACAGCGTTGGGAGGATTTCGTACAAGAAAGGATTTTTATGCCGTTGGGTATGATGAATAGCAACTTCTCAGCACGTATCTCTCAATGTAGTAATGATTTTGCTCTTCCTTATAAAGAGGTGAATGGTGAGATGCAAGAGGGCGAATTTTCTCAACCTGGAGCTACCGCTCCGGCGGGTAATATCAACTCGAACGTTGAGGAAATGAGTCAATGGTTACTGTTCCAGTTGAATAAGGGGAAGCATGGAGAACTGCAACTGCTATCCGAGGCTCAAATGGCTCAGATTCATCGACCACATATGCCGCTACCGGACATTATAGAGCGTATTAACGGTCTCTCCTTCGCTAGCTATGCGTTTGGCTGGCATATTGGATGTTATAAGGGACACCGCGTGCTGCAACATGCAGGCGGGGTCGAGGGTTTCAGCGCACTAATGACCTGTTTGCCCGATGATAGCCTTGGCATCGTTGTTCTCACCAATAAAGATCGCTCTTATGCTCCCGTACCCATTACGCTTACCGCCTGTGATCGGCTGCTCGGGTTGAAGGAAGAACCCTGGAACGAGCGTATAAAGCAAGGCTACGAGTATGTGATGAAAGCACTGATGGCACAGGAACAACCCTCTATCGAACGCGTTCCTGATACCCAGCCGTCTCATCCCCTTGCCGCTTATACGGGAGATTTCGTGCATCCTGCCTATGGGATCGTATCAATTCAACTAGAAGGCGAGCGTTTAACGTTCAGCTACAATGCAAGGACATTTTTCCTGGCACATTATCACTTTGATACCTTCCAGATCGAGGGCGTCATCGACCTGGAACTACCCATCACAACGTACCTGTCATTTGGTACGAACCTCGAAGGAGAGATTGAGAGCCTGGCCACGAAACTTGAGCCAACGGTCAAAGAGATCGTCTTCACGCGCGTCTCTGAGCAGGAACAGCAGAAGAAGGTCAGATGATGAACCGGAACCTTGCTTTGATTGTCATTGGACAGGCCATCTCCAGTATGGGCGATTACCTGTACCTGATTACACTGCAGGTATGGGTTTTGGCGCTGTACTCCTCAACCATAGCCGTGAGCGGCGTCACGCTTGCAGAGTTTCTAGCAGGTTTGTTGATAGGGCCTGTTGCAGGAGTGTTTGTTGATCGCTGGAATCGTCGTCGAACAGCGATAGTTGCCTCCAGCGGACAGGCGCTGGCAGCCCTACTGCCCATACTCGCGCCGGGAGTTTTGCGACTCCCGGCCATCTACGCCAGTGTTTTTCTCATCTTTCTGCTAGCAAGCTTCACCACACCAGCGCTATCCGGGCTGCTGCAAGTGGTGGTCGAAAGCAAACAAATACCACAAGCCGTCTCGATCATCCAAAGTACACTCGCACTGGCATCGATAGTGGGTTCCCTGCTGGTTACACCACTGTACCTGACAATAGGTCCAACGGGAGTGCTACTCATCGACGCAGCATCGTTTCTGATAGCTGTATTGTGCCTATCGTTTCTGCAAGCGCCACTGATGGCACTCCATCCGTATGCGTTTAGAAAGGGTGAAGACGCAGGGAAAGGTATTGGTAGCTGGCTGCGCGAACTGATAGCCGGTTTGCGCCTGGTAGTGACAACACGAATACTGCTGATAGTGTGCATGATCGTGCTGATTGGATTGCTGGGTGCCGGTGCACTGCAACCTATAAGCGTCGTTTTTATCAAACAGTACCTCCGTGTGAACAGCGCACTCTCTGGTTTGATGATCGGGGCAATGGGGGCAGGAACGCTGGTGGGATTGATCGGAGCAGGAATGCTGGCAAAATGGATTGCTCCCAGGTACCTGTTGATAGGAGGAGCCTTCTTGCTTGGTCTGAGCATCGTCGTGTATTCGTTCCAGACGATCTTTCTGGCAGCCCTGATAGTGAATCTGGTCATAGGTATCCAGGCGGGAAGTCTCCAGGTGGGATATCTGTCGGTACTTATGAGCGCGACTCCGAAAGATATGATAGGGCGCGTACAGGCGCTCATGCAGACGGGTGTATCGGCTATGGGGTTTGTCTCGGCGGGTCTGGCGGGATATCTCGGGCAATTTCTACCTGTTAACAGCATTTTTGCCGTAAGTGGTATATTAGTAGCATTGGCGGGCCTCTCTGGATGGTTGGCGCTGCGCGGAGCGAAGCAGGGTAAGAATTCTTATAGCCATTATGAAGAATCAGTGAAAGAAAAAAGAAGTTCGTAAGGAGCAAAAATCATGGGAATTTTAACTGATACATTTATTGCTACGGAGGCAGAACTGGCTGCAACGCAATTTGAAGGCTCAGGCGGCCCGATAAATTGGTTTCCAACCGTACAGGGCAAGAACATCGATCCTGTCAAGCTCGCTCTACTAGAAGCTATCGTGACGGGGCAAGACCCAGATGATCCAGATGTAGTGACCGGGATGATCGGGCAGCCTATTAGAGAGTCAGAGGAGGAATGGATTTGTCCGTTCTCTGATAGATTGGCTGCAAAACTTGCAGATCTGACTACTGCTGAGATCAGCCGCTATGGGACGATATGGGCATCCAGTAAGGAATGGTCTGACCCAAGGGAAAGCCTGGCAACGGATGCCGCACATTATATTACGCTTTATCTTCAAGAAATCTGCCAGCTTGCTGTGCGTGCAAAAGCGGAAGGAAAGCATATGTATATGTGGATAGCGCTCTGAAGAGAGAGCAGGTGTATGTACAGCGGTGAAGGTATCATTCTTCCCACTCTCAGGAATCAAGCGGACCCGGTTCACTATGAGCTAGATTTCGAAGGACATCAGTATGCTATCTTCTACGAACGTGGCTTTTTGAGAGTGGAGAGAGGGAATAATCTTCTCATAGGCCTGTTACCGGATTAATTGTTGTGGAGGGTAGCAGACAATGAAAAATAACTTTTCTGTGCGCATAGTTCATTGGGTCAATGCGTTGAGAAAAAAGGGTATATTTACGTCTGTGGGACGTTCCAGACCGAGATGGGTTATCGCTACGCGCCGTACAGGGCGCTATGGACTCCAGGCTCGGATGACTACTTCTTATGTGTGGATGACAGTTGCTATTGTGTTTGTACTGGAATGTTTGAATACTGCGCTGCTGACAGGCGAGGTAAGCTATACGTTGGAGAAGCAGGTGCGAGGAGCAGCGATGGCTTTTCCTCCGTTGACGAGCTATCCTTTACAGTTGGCGCTGGTGATGTTTATGCTGCTTGCCTTGCTTGCACCGCTGGCGGGGGGCTGGTTTGGCACTTTGACGACGCGGGGATTGGTACGACGCGTGCACCATCTAGTGGAGGCTACGATGCAGATTGCCAATGGCGATTATGCACAGCGCGTTAGCATCTCGGGGAACGATGAGATAGGGCAGCTCGAAGGGCAGTTTAATCGCATGGCGGAACAATTGGCGGAGAGCCTCGCACAGCGTCAGGAACTCGCTGAGCAAAATGCACGCCTGGCAGAACGTGCACGTATTTCGCGCGAGTTACACGATGCTATCTCACAGGACCTGTTTTCGTTGCGTATGCTGGCTTATGGGCTGCAAACGGCGCTCCCGGTAGACTCGGAACTCCAGCAACAGGCCGTGACGTTGGAGCATACGACGAGCAATATGATCCGTGAGATGCGCGCTCTGCTGCTAGAGATGCGACCGGTCCATCTCGAACACCTGGGGTTAGCAGCGGCTCTGGAAGATATGGCCCAGGCGTATCGTAGCAGGTTGGGTATTACGGTCACGACCAGTATTGTGCCGGTAACGCTTGAGGCAAAGGTTGAACATACTTTGTTGCGCGTGGCACAGGAGGCGCTCTCTAACGCCGTCCGTCATGCCGATGCAACCGTGATAACATTGAGCCTTGTCCCTGAAGAAGAGATTGCATTGATGATTACGGATAATGGTAAGGGATTTGCTCAGAATGAACGGTCTGCACAGCATGGGTTGGGACTGCGTCTGATGCAAGAACGCATCCAGGAAATGCATGGAAGATTCTCGCTGCGGACGGCTCCAGGTCAGGGGACGAGCATACAGGTCTGTGTACCACGGGAGAATAATTATGATTCGCGTCTTGATCGTCGATGACCATGCAGTTGTCAGGCAAGGACTGCGCTTCGTGCTGGAGCGTCAGCTGGATATCGCTGTGGTGGGCGAGAGCGGCGATGGCGAGCAGGCTCTTGCGCTCGTTGCCGAACTGGTACCGGACGTGGTCTTGCTGGATTTGCTGATGCCAAAGATGGATGGAGTCACGGCAATTCGCGAGATCAAACGCCTGACACCAGGCACACAGATTATGATCCTGACCTCGTACTACGAAGATGATCATATCTTCAGCGCGATTAAGGCTGGTGCGCTTTCTTACCTGCTCAAAGATATCGGCCCGCCGGATTTGATCGCAGCCGTGCGCGCGGCGTCACGTGGCGAGAGCGTGCTGCATCCGATGGTGGCAACGCGAGTCCTGCAAGAGATGCAGCAGAAGGAGAGATCACCACTGAATGATCTGACGCCGCGCGAACTGGAGGTGCTGACGCGTATTGCACGAGGACGCTCGAATTATGAGATCGCAAGAGAACTGGCGATCGGTGAAGGCACTGTGAAGATGCACGTCTCGAATATTTTGTCGAAGCTGCACCTGGCTGATCGCACGCAAGCCGCTATTTATGCGCTGCAACAACGCCTGGTGCCGCTCGACGACGCGTTGGATTAAGAAATCGTGTGAGCCTTATGTTTAAGTAAGCTTCAGAAGGCGTTCGGCGTTCAAGTGGCTGATTTTTTCTTTGTCTGCCTGACTGATGGATGCTCTATCCAGGAAAATTCGCCCTTGCTCGTTTTTGCTGAAGGGATAATCGACAGCGAAGATGATGCGGTCAGCTCCCACGGTTTGCAAAGTGAGCAAGAGCAGGGGATCGGCGAAGAAACCGCTGATCGTGATATAGAAGTTCTGGAGAAAGTACTCAGGCACACGGCGTTGCAGGTTTTTTGCAGTGGGAGCGAGGGCGTTATTGATACGAGTAAGCATAAAAGGAATCATTTCGCCCATATGCCCGATGATGATCTGTAAGGTTGGCAAGCGATCAAATACACCGGAGAGGATCAGACGCAGAGCATGAATGCCTACTTCGGAGTGCCAGCCCCAACCGCTCGTCGCTAAAGAATTGTTCACTGCTGGATCGAAACCTGAATAATAGGCTTCTCGCACAGCTGCAGGAGGCTCGGCGGGATGGATGTAAATGGGCACATCCAGGGCTGCGGCACGCTCCAGGATGGGCAAGAAGGATGGATGGTCCAGAAATAGCCCGCCGGTTGTGCCATTGATCATAGCACCTTTAAAGCCAAGCGAACGTACTGCCCGTTCCAGTTCATCGACGGCTGTCTGGGGATCTGTCATCGGCAGCAGGGCAAAGCCAGCATAACGGTCGGGATGAGCTTTGACGGCAGCAGCTAATTGATCATTGGCTGCTCGCACCAAACTTACAGCATCGCTAACAGGAAGCGATGCGAGGTCTAGCTGCAAGTGAGAAATTATCTGAAGATCAATACCCCAGGCGTCCATATCCTCCACGCGAGCAGGGCCGAGATCGCAGAGCTTAGATAGCCGCTCGGCAGTAAGTGAAGCTGCCCATCTACCCTCATGGCGGGCTTCTCTCTTTATCACCTCTTTGAACCCATCGGACAGGAAATGTTCTTCGATAGCAATTGTGTGCATACTCGTACCTCTTCATAGAATGGATATTGGTTGAATTGCCCTCATAATATCATTTTGGAGAGTCAGTCATATCCCTTGCAGTCTCTGTCATTCTATGCTATCATATAGAATGAACATTCGATCATTTCAGAGATGGACGAGAGTGGAGATGGAGAGAACTGAAATTGGCAGACAAAAAAAAGGACAAGCGCGAGGTAATCTTACAGGCTGCGCTTGAATTGTTAGCGACAAATGGCTTTCAGCATACACCGATGTCGCTGATTGTCAAGCATTCAGGGGCGAGCGCTGGTATCATATACCACTATTTTACCAGCAAGGACGAGTTGATTCAGGTCCTCTATAAGCGCGTCAAGACGGAACTGAGTCAGGTGTTTTTGTCTGCCGATATACAGCGTTTGCCATTGGGGGAGCGCTTCCTTCAACTCTGGATACGAGCCTTTCATTACTGCGTGACGCATCCGTATGAGACGGCCTTTCTGGAGCAGTACGAAAGTGTGCCAGCGAAAAGCAAACTGGCTTGTGAAGACCTTTCGGAAGGCGAGGTCGTCTTTAATCAATTGCTAGAAGAGTATCAGTCACAGCAGTTGTTGAAAGATTTGCCTTATTCAGCTTTGTACGAACTGACCTTTGGTGTGGCAACCAGATTGGCAAGGCAATCTGACGCTGAGCAATTCAGCCGAGACGAAGCGACACTCAGGAATATTGCTCAGGCATGTTGGGATGCGATTGCACGTTAGCCTCTTTCGCTGGGATGCATTTTTTTGTATCGTATCGAATGAATATTCGATCTACATTGATAACAGTCAATGTCTGGAGGAACTACAATGAGCCATTGGACAACGGCAGATATACCGGATTTGCATGGATATACGGTGCTTGTAACAGGTGCCAATAGCGGGCTTGGGCTGGAGACGACGCGTGCGCTGGCAGCTAAAGGGGCGCATGTCGTGATGGCCTGTCGTAATCTAGAAAAGGGACAAGCGGCCCAGGCGTCCCTTGAGGAGAGCATCCCGGGAGCATCGCTGGAACTGATGCAACTCGATCTGGCCTC
>Ga0070741_10015323_pt1 | contig 13011 bp, 10 predicted proteins | sample Coa_R1_4_FD_66440 | JGI IMG/M metagenome (GOLD analysis project Ga0070741, IMG submission 66440) | Surface soil microbial communities from Centralia Pennsylvania, which are recovering from an underground coalmine fire - Coalmine... | ecosystem: Environmental > Terrestrial > Soil > Unclassified ...
ACAGGCGGCACAGGTACAGGCGGCACAGGTACAGGCGGCACAGGTACAGGCGGCACCCAACCAGCAGCCAAATCACGCGGATTCATGGGTCTTAACAACTTTGAACTAGAGCATATGATAAAAAGAGCAAAGGCAATAATTGGAACAACAACTGCATCAGAAAATGGAACAACCAAGGTAGAGGCATCTATCCCAAGCACCAATCTATCTGATGTACCACTTGGACCAAACAGGGTAATGATTCACTATAACTCTCTCTATGAGTTGACAAGCATGGATTCATTTGGCTTTGCACAAGCATCGGGTATTGCAGACTTTGTAGGCATTAACTGGGACAAGCTATCAGACGAGCAAAAAGCATACTTTTATCTGACGATAAACTACGGACCAGAAACAACAACTATCGCTAGCGATAACAGCTCCATACCAAGCACCAACTTGTCTGGCGTGCCACTTGGTCCAAACGGGGTAATTGTGCACTACAATTCACTCTACGACTTGGTGAATTCTGACAGCGATGGCGTGGCTAACGCTATAGCAGGGTTCGAACTCGACGGCATCGACTGGAATAGCCTCTCACAAGAACAGCAGATGTATCTATTACTGACAACAATCTACGGCGAGCCTCAACAATAGCACAATAAGGAACTGACAACAAGATGGCAAATGCTATCTGTTGTCATTCTTACTTATTTTTTCACTATTTTCATAAATGTCTAGCGAATAGGATTACAAATATATAATATATTGAAAATCTTCTAAATCTACTTAAACATCGAGATGGTAAAAAAGTGGCATGTTTGATCTGAACATTTTGTTCATAAGTTTTATATATTATTGTTCGATAACTCCCGCCGACAACGGTGAAATATAACAGCATGGACAATGCTAATAATCCATTTGCCACAAGCAAAGGATTCAAGAAATCCTCGGGGATTGCCATTGCAGCACTACTCGCTTTTTCAGTAGTAGCAGGTGCAATGCTATATCACCCACAAAGCGCATATGCTGCAAGCACCATAGTAACAAGCGCAGACAAGTTCTTCGGCCCCTCACTTTTGAGGGTGCTAATTACTGACACGGCGAAGACTACTGCAGGCGATACTATTCAAGTGCACGTCGCAGCAAAACACGGATCCAACGTCTTACAAGAAAATGACTTTACAATAGGCCAAGCAGCCGGATCTACATCAGGTTCGTTTGAATTCTATATAACTACAACAGCAGTCTCGGGAGCTACTACACTTGCACCAAAGAATCCGTCTTTGACCAGTACACCCACCGGATATACAGGTGCAACACCACAAGCTGGACCAATAATTGTTAGAATTCATCCTGGAGCTCCTGCAGCCGCAGGCGTAGCAGGCGGAAATGAATACAGTACAGGCACTGGAGTTGCAGTAACATATGGAGGTACTAACAACTATTCACTTGATACAGGTACTAATGCTATGCAAGATGGCGATAGCGTAGAAATCTCGTACCAAGGACAATTAAAGACTGTATCATACAGCAAATCAATCGCTACTGCTACTACAGATAGAACAACTGCAGGCGATGGTAACACAATAGTGGTAAGAATGAATGATCCAGACGCAAACATTGATCCGACCGCAAGTGATAGCTTCGTTGCTACTCCAGCAATCGTTACAGCAACAGGAGTAACTGGTGCAACACTGAATCTCGGCGCTGGTTCAAAGTTCAAGGAACAACAGGGATCAAACTCTGGAGCATTCGAACTTCCAATATCACTATCGACTACAGTTCCACCGAGTGGTGCGACATTCACAGCTGCAGGTGCAACTTCTACATCTTCAGGCATTGCCTTCCCACAATCAGTCTCCTTCACAATCAATGATGCGGACCAATATCTTGCTATAACTGGAGCCGCAACGGCTACATCAAACCCAACAGCATCTCCAACCACATACATTGCAACAGGTTCTACCACTACATCTGTAGCGGCAGTGACTCTACAGAATGAAGATGGTGCTATTACGCTAGTAGCTCCTGTCTCTATTTCAAATGGTGTTGCGGTAAAAGTCAATGATCCAGACAGAAATATTGATACCAAATCAAGGGACAACCTAAATACAGGAACAGTGTTTGTCACAATCGATTCAGGTACCCTTAGAGATAGAGTGTTCAATGTTGGCGGACTAACACTAGGAACTGCTGCAGTTGCTCACACTGGGGCCATATCAGTGCCAATAACGCTGACATTCTCTGGTTCTCCAGGGGCAACTACGGCTTCACTTACAGGGACCGGTGCTCTTGCAGGAGTAACATTCACTGCACCTCCAGTAGCAGAAACGTTAGGCGCTGATGTTGTTCAGGCCAATGGCTTGGTAACGAAAACACTGTCGCTAAGCATTCCTTACTCGACTGTAGGAGGAGTAGCAGAGGCAGCAATAGGAACAGTACAAGTGACTGTGACAGTAAGCAACAATGTAGCACTAGTAGCAATGACACCAGGCGCAGTAGGCGTTACGGCTGGCGATACGTCAACAGGTGCTCCAACAACTTCGTTCTCGGCTGCATTAGCAGGACAAATTGTTAGCACCGGAGCTGGCGGAGGATTGCCATTCAGAGAAACAGATGTAGGCTCGGGTATGTTCATACCAGATGTCACAGACAATGACATACCAATCGGTGTGGGTGCAGCTGATGCTATGAGTTCATCAGCTATAACTGTATCACCAGGCACTATATCTGGTGATCCAGATGTTGCAATCACATACCTAGATCTGGCAGCCCAACCGACAGGTCAAAAAGCCTTCCAACTGGTTACAAAGCTGATACACACTGCAGGCTCAATCACCGGACCATCGAATAGCGTACCTCTTACTTCCAAATTCAGCCTGACCATAAACGACGGAGACCTCAACCTCAACTCAGACTCACCAGACTCGTTCGTCATCACCTTCAAAGCTGGCACTTCGACAACCGCTAGCGTGTTACCGCCAGGTGGAACCAACAACTTCCTTCCAGGTGGCGTAACAACAGCACCAGGCTCATTAGGTATGCTCACATTGAAAGTACAAGGCACAGGTCAAACAGTACCAGCAGGAAAAGACTTGAGCATGACTTTCATTGAGACTGGAGCAAGCACTGGAGTGTTCACAGCAAACAATATCGACATGGGCATAATCAATGGATGGATAGCCGGCGGACTAAAGGACGGCGATCAAGTTGAGTTCAAATACAACGACAATTCAGAATCCCCAGTCGCAACTAGCACCGCAACAATAACGGTGGGCAAGCTAAGCATTGGAATCAGCACAGATAGAACAACTATCCCAATTCCGTCAGTCTCGACCGACGTACTCATACTGACAATTACAGACCCATCAAGAGATGTCAACCCAACAAGCATTGACTCATTCACTTTCCCAACAGCAGCCAATGGAATGATCCAATACCAAGACCAACAACAAACAGCCTTTGCTGGCACATTCACTGACGGTAGAGTGCTGGCCGGATTAGGTCCAATCACTATGGTAGAGACTGGACCAAGCACCGGAGTATTTACTGCCAAGTACAGCAGCATTGCACTAGGAACAGCAACAATCACAGATGCAAACAACGCCAAGATCAAGTTCACATACACATCAGGCACATCCACAGAGACAGTAACTGTAACAATGAAGTCATATGACGGAACAGTGACTACCAACATGTCTGTCGTCCAGAACGGCGATCAACTAGTTATCACTGTCAACGACCCGGACATGAACCAGGATCCAACAACAGCAGAAAAACTCCTAAGTGGAGTGGCAGTAGGCACAGCAGGAACTGTTGACATTCAGGGCAAGAACGATGTAATGCCAGCAGGAGTTCTCGGAAGTACTGCTGTAGTACTAACTGACATGTTAGAAACAGGACCCGACACAGGCATATTCCAAAAGACAGTAACAGTCGGCAAGGACTTTAGAATAAGCAATATTCCAGCAGTCGCTGGTTGGACTGGTGCAACATTCGCCACTAATGTAGATATCAAGTACCACGACGCAATAACAACCACTGGACAGGCAAACATTGAGAGAGAACTAAACGTCAGAGTTAATACACACACAGGCACCATATCGGTGACACCAGATATCGTAGGACCAGGAACAAAGCTTAGCGTAACCGTCAACGATCCAGACCTCAATGCAAACCCGACAGGAATAGAAACCATACAATCCTCGACTGACTTTGTACAGGTGACTTCCAACAACACTCGTGCTCCGACACCAAGCCTTACAGCAGGCGGTCTTCCACAGGCTGAAGAAACTGGCGCAAACAGCGGTCAGTTCAAGTTCACCGTGAAGCTCGCTCCAATTACTGCACCAGCAGGAGGCAACCCGCAGACAGTCACACCAGTGTTTGGCAACCTCGGTACAAAGGACATCACATACCAAGTGCTACCAGGTGAATTACTGTCCATAAAGTACTCTGACCAGAAGGACGCAAGTGGCAACAAGGCAGTTGTATCCAAGATCATCCAGATCATAAGCAAGGATCCAGAGATCACGTCAGACTCTGACAACGTGGCAGTAGGCGACACAGCAAAGATAACCATAGCTGACCCAGACGCGAACACAGACGGTGAGGCGGTCGACTCATTACAGGTAAAGATCACATCTAACAGCGACCCAGTTGGATTCACTCTGACTGCACAGGAAACAGGACCGAATACAGGAGTATTCACCGTGAACGTACCGACAAGCACCTCTGTCAACTCTGGTTCGATAACTGTGAAGGCTGGCGACAACATAACCGTCAAGTACAACGATAGGTATCCAGCTGACTACTCAAGCAGAGTGAAGCAAGTTGCAGACCCATCCAAAGACTTCTTCTTCAACCTCCAGGTTGGCGGAGCAGCAGCAGGCGTGGGCAGCACAACACCATCACCAGTAACACCAACAGACCTTGGTACAGGACAGACAGTGACTGAGATAAAGGCAGGCCAACAAGTTCAGTTGGTATCAGTAGTACACAACAACCAAGACGCGACAAGGAACTTCGTTGCTATCATCCAGGTCAAGGACTCCAATGGCGTAGTGCAAGCAATAATCATTGCTGGCAGCCAACTGGTACCGAATGGCGACGCTAAGGTAGGCGGCAGTTTCACTCCAGATACCGCTGGAACATACACTGTGCAGACCTTCGTGTTGTCAGACATCGGATCTCCGATGATACTGGCGAGCCCCTCAACGACAAACCTGACTGTGAGCTAGATAGGCGGTGAAAACCCCTACTAACTCCTTCCCTTTTTCCTTTCCTTTCTTTTTGTCCAACAACAAACCAATTTTGGTATTATGCTTTTATCATAGTTATGAAATGTTGATGTCAACTTAACGAGGAGTCCACATGACTAACCATTTGCGTTTACTAACAGCAATAATCGGTGTATTAGTAATGACAGGAGTATTGCTTCTTCCACCTATTAATTACAATTATGACTATTATTACATCAGGAATAGTGGCTCCGATAGCGATAACAATACTATTCCACTTTCCTTGACCGAAGCATATGCAGCAAGATTTACGCTGAAGATAAACCAGAGAGTTTATGTCCCAGATGATACATTGATCGTATACGGATCAGGCGTACCCAAAGACAATCTAATATTATCACTATTTGACCCAAACGGCGGAACGATAAGGATAGATTTTGTAACTGTCAATGACGAAGGAAATTTTTTTAAGGAATTCATCCTTTGGCCACAACCCACAAAGAACTTTCCATATGGTCAGTATACACTGAGAGTAACCTCAACTATACAATCATCAAACATTGAAGAAATGCAGGTAATCTTTGCACCAGGTCTAGCACAACCTAGCACTGCTGCCGAATCTCATAATCTGGTGGTAAAGCTCGATTCTCCTACCCTAGTAGCCACAAATTCCACCTTTAGAATATTTGTACAAGTTACGTATGACGGTGCATTGGTTAATTCAGATCAACCAGAGCTCTTGGGATCCTCCCATATACACTCTGGCAATCAAACGATCAATCTTGTTAACAAATTTGTAAAGCTGCACGAAGGTATCTACTATGCCGATGTTGCGCTTCCACATGATGGATCATATATCATCCATGCTATCGCATTTTATAGTGGATACCAATCACACGATTCAAAGGTAGTTAGCGCTAGCGCAAGCAGCATTGGAACGGTCCAGCAATCTGTCAACGAGCTCAATGAAAAACTACAATCTACAAACAGAGACTTGGCCGGCTTGCAGCTGCAGCTTAACAAGACAGATTCAACCTTGCAATCCGCTGAATCTACAATAAGGTCGTCAGTGGAAGATACGCGTAAGGAAATCTCGGACAACATTAACCAGGTTAGGGACGCGTCAGGCCAGATAAATTCCCTGATCATACCTGTACTAGCTTTAATCTCTGTTATTATTGCTCTCCAGATTTCTCTATTTGCTAGGATTCGAGCTTCTTATAGATAGTAAGAATCTTTACTGAAGGCTAGTCTACCAAATAGAAGCGGAGAACAAAGATTTTAAGAGGCTTGCTTTGTTCATTCTAGCTGTATATAAAAGGAGAATGGATGATAAGCATGGTAAGCAACAGCCAACTAGCAGAGCTGGTGAAGCGAGCGCGAGAAGGGGCAACACAGCGCAAGTTCAGCCAGTCTGCAGAATTAACTCTTGTTCTCAAGGATATCGATGTAAAGAAGGGATTCAGCCTAAATGAAGTTGTAGCTCTACCTCATAAGGCGAGCAAGGAGCCAAGCATCTGCGTAATTGCATCTGGCGACATGGGTACAAAGGCCCGCAAGGCAAACATCGAAAGAGTAATGGAGCCACAGGAGCTTGACAGGCTGGGCACCAACAAGCGCGAAGCTCGAAAAGTCGTGCGAGCGCATGACTTTTTCCTAGCCGATACCGCCCAAATGGCGTCTATAGGCCGTTCTCTTGGCCAGTTCCTTGGCCCAAAGGGCAAGATGCCAACTCCGCTGCCATATGGCGCGCCAGTAGAGAACATCGCAGCACGCTTCAAAAACTCTGTAAGGGTCAAGGCCAAGAACCAGCTTAACGTCTCTGCCAAGATAGGAGATGAAAAGATGAATGATGCTCAGCTTGTAGAAAATGCAAGCGCCATAATTGCAGCCGTTGAGAAAAAGCTGCCACAGGGCGACAAGAACATCAAGAATGCTATGGTCAAATTCAGTATGGGCAAGACCGCCAAACTCACCGCGCTAAAGGCAGCCAGCAAGAAAGGAGAAGGAGAATAGATATGTCCCAGATGGCACAGCAACAACGCAAGCACTATCCAAAGAAAAAGCGCCTGATGTACCAGGAGCTTCAAGATCTCCCAAAGAGCTACAATGTCATTGCACTATCAAAGATGACCAAGGTGCGCGCAACGCAACTGATGGCTATACGCAAAAAGTTCAGAAGTGACATCAAGATACGAATAATCAAGAATAAAGTCGCCATGAGGGCATTTGAAAAGGTTCAGGGAGTTGCAGGTCTTGAGAGCTTGAACAAGCAGCTGGAAGGTCAGTGCGCGCTCATGTTCACAAATATTAGCCCGTTCAAGCTTAACCTGATATTCGCGCAGAACAAGGTGTTCCTCCCTGCCAAAGGTGGCGATATTGCTACCAAGGAAATTACTGTCCCTGCGGGAAACACCGGTTTAATACCAGGACCAGTCCTTTCTGAATTCAAAGTAGCAAATGTCCCGACCAAGATAGACCAAGGCACGATCTGGGTCTCCAAAGACACGGTGGTGGCCAAGCCCGGCGACGTGATCTCTATGCCTCTGGCATCCCTCTTGAGCAAGCTCAACGTCAAGCCGATAGAGGCCGGTATTGCAGTCAACTTTGCCATTGCCGAAGGGCTGTTGTTCAAGGAGCAGGACCTGAGGATCAACCTTGAAGAGTACAGGACCGAGCTCGTCAGGTCGTTCCAGCAGGCTCTTGCACTCGCAACAGAGATAGGCTACATGACTCCAGAGACGGTCAAGCCTCTTCTCGTCAAGGCAGAACAGCAGGCAAGGTCACTTGCAGCAGAGGCCGGCTATGTTACTCCTGATACTGCAGACTTTGTGCTGCCGAGGGCGCAGGCAAAGGCCCAGGCAGTCGCAGGCAAGGCAAAGGAAAAGGGTTACTCTGCACAATAAGAATGTAGGACGTCTAGCCTCGTAACTTTTTGACGGATCTGGTCTGAAGGCTGAACAGCAACGATAAATAGTACAATGTGTAATACGTAATGTATGACAGCTATAACAGTACGGCTTTCTGAAAAGGAAAAAGCTGCCCTGGAAAAGTACGGAAAAATTTCGGATGTTGTACGCGACGCTATACAATTGTATTTAGATAACAAGAAAAAGAGGCAAGCGATAAAAAAATTAGAAGGATTACAGAAAAGGAACAATTTAGAAGTGACAGCCGAGCAAATTGTGGCATCAATTAGAGAAGATAGGGACAGTAACCATTGATTGTTGCAGATAGCAGCTACATAATTTATGGTCTTCTTTGTGACCGTTCATTATTTAACGATGAAACCATAATGGCCCCAAATTTTGCATTATATGAAGTTGCCAATACAATCTGGAAGAACCAGACATTATTTGCAAAGATTCAAGATGGTATTCTATTCCTTCAGACCTTATTTGAACTGGTATCTGCAAGGGCTATTCAATTTGTAATTCTTGAAGAGAAAACTCTTAGCAAGGCATACGAGCTTGCGGTGCAGGCAAAAATAACATTTTATGATGCTGTATTTATCGCCCTTGCCATAGAACTTGGCATCGAATTGAAAACCTTAGACAAAGAGCAATCAAGACTTTTTACGTCAATGAGAATGCACTGATACGCTTCCACTACTAAAGCATGTCAGATCTAGTTTAATCTTTGTTAGAGTTTTACCTCTAGGCTTACTGGCGTCGGCTGCTTCCAGCGATTCATTTGCGGATAGAACAAAACGAGCAAAAACAGAAAAAGTGACAAATAAGAAAAATGAAGGTTTACCCAAAGAGCGACGAAAGCCCTTCGAGAGCTTCTTCTTCCTTCTTTTCGTCTTTCTTTTCCTCTGCCTTGGCTGAAGCTGCCCCGCCTGCAGGCGCTGCTGCACCTGCTGGAGTGGCTGCTGCAACAGCAACCGGGGCCGCCTTTAGAGCCTCTTCAATGTTGACTTCGCTCAACGCAGCTACCAAAGCCTTCACTCTTACATCGTCTGGAGTGACGCCGGCAGCCTTGACAACGCCCTTGACGCTATCTTCAGTTATATTCTGCTTTAACTTGTGTAGCAGTAAAGCCGCATATACGTATTCCATGGGGGTTTGCAGACGTTCTACCATATTTGAACGTTCTGCCATCCTGTTAAATCTCTAGCCTACGCCGGAGACCTAACTTCGCAGCATCGACTCGAAGGATTATCGGATCAACACGACCCGAGTTCCCCTTCATTGCTTCATATACTACGCCTTTTGAATGGTCGACCCTTGACCACCCTGCCTTCATGGATATATTCATAGCAGCTACTATGTCTCTATCCATCCAGCGTGTACAGTGGCTACACCAAAGCTGTCTTGTCTTTCTGTCTACTTGGGTTATCTTCTTCCCGCATTGTGGACAGAGCTTAGATGTACCGCGAGTATCCCTAGCAGTTAGTTGAATAGTGGGAATACCATCCCATTCTGCTTTATATTCAATTTGCCTCTTTATCTCTGCAAAAGGCCACATGTGCATCTTAGCTCTGTAACCTCTCGCTTGGCCATTGCCTCTTTGATACAAACGCCTAATGTACCGAATGTCTTCAAATGCTATCGCAGCCCTTTGCTTTTCTGCTTCTTTTACTACGGTCTTGGATACTCTATGTAGTATTGCATTGATCCTATTTTTACTCCTTTTCCCGTATTTGGCACACAATGTTTTCCGTACCCTATGATCATTTCTTTTAACAGATCTCATTATAGATCTAGTATTCTCACCTATTTGTACAACCCCCGACATATCATATTGTATCACATTAACAGTGTCGCCTACGCTCAGATTGCCCAAATTTCTATCAATGCCTTTAATATTCGTGTAATCTCGCTTCTCTACTTCTTTTGAGTAGCATATACTTACAGTATTATTGGCGGCAATCGTAAATGAACGCGGCCTTAACGTAGGATCGGACAGGATTTGTCTTACATAGGCATTAAGCGCAATATGATAATAATACCCAGGCTTAATCGGCATCTTTAGAGTACCGTTGACAATTTTGAAACCATAACAAGATTTTAACAGGCCTCGTCTAGCATACGGCATCCTTGGCTCTCGACCACGCTTTATCGACTTCTTTCTGTTAAGCAAAATGCCTGTCGCATGTGAAATGGCACATAACTTGTAGTAGGTAAGGACATTGTATTTGGCTAATTGCTTATACGAGAGACTGCATAGGCGCTTCATGCTGGTAACATTATTTTGCAACCCAATTCTGATACAATCATTAACCATTTTGCGAAAGACCTCCAACAAATCCAATATTTCATGACTGAGCACGCAAGACTGGGTGACAGACTTGGTAGCTATAAACATGGGATGGAGCTTGTTTGGCTGAGCTATACTTAACTTGTAGCGCCCTTAAGGGAGAGGGGGATGCATACTTTAGACCCGACCACCATTAGTGAGTTTCACCTCTATCATTCCAAGAGCCTCTTAAATGCAAGGAGCCAAGAATCCTAAAAGTCGGATGCTGCGAAGTCAACTCGCAATTAGTATCAAGCGAGACTAGACAGAACCTTTGAACCTAACGCGCTTAGTTAGTTCTTTCTCAGGTAATTCTTGCGCTTCTTTTCCGGGAACCTCTCGACGGCGTAGCGAAGCATGGTTCGGGGCATAGAGCTGCAATACTTTTCTAGGAACATCTCTTCCGCGCAGACATCTCTCTTGCCTACCTCGCGAAGCATCCAACCAGCAGCCTTGTGTATCAAGTCATGATCATCATGCAAAAGTATTTCTGCAATTTTCAGGGTGTCGCCAAATTCGCCGTTTCTGATAAACTGTAAAGTCGATACAATTGCTATTCTTCTTTCCCATACGTTGCTTGACCTCGCCATCCTGTACAGGATTGACTTGTCATTTTCCATCAAAGAAGACCCTAATATGCTTGGGGCAGACAGGTCAACCAGATCCCAATTGTTAACACCTTTCAAATTGTCGACGTAGAATCTGGATATTCTTGCTTTGTCAGATGTGCTATTGTATTTCTGGACAAGAATGAGAAGTGCCACAAGGCGCTCTTCATGGATGCTTGAGCCAAGCAACATCTTGACTTCTTCTAATCCGATTTCGCTGTATTTCTTGGCCACTTTTCTTAATTCGGGCACACAGATGCCAAGGAAAATGTCGCTTTCACCATACTGACCTGCACCTGTCTTGAAAAAGCGCTGAAGCCCTTTTGCTTTCTCAGGATCAGACAGCTTCTGCAGATCACTCTTGACATCTTTGGCATACATTGCAGGCAAATAGTGACTACGTCAGATAAAAATTATGAAGTGGACCGGGTGGGATTCGAACCCACGACCACCTACGTTTCCTCTGCCTGCTGTGGCATGCAAGGCAGGTATTCTACCGGACTAAACTACCGGCCCACAACCACTGAAGCCGGATTTTGATAATTTAAGTGTAATCAGTGGGTTATGGAAAAATAATGAACATACACGTATTTCAATGACAACATATTACGTTGCCTACTCCCTCCCACTATAGTGCACTATCTATTAAATACTCAATAATGCATGCATCTGTCAAAATGCGCAACTACAAGTTTCGATTGTATCCTACAAAACAACAGGAACAAGGGTTGCAAAACGCATTGAGTGCGTCGCGATGGCTCTACAATTATTTCATTAGCAAGAATATTCATACAGTTGAGGATATGCAATTTGCACTTACAGAATTAAAGGAACGTGAACCTTGGTTAAGAGGTTACCACAGCAAAATGTTACAAATGGTAATTCATAAGATTCATGCCGGTCGGAAATCAGGAATTGCATTAGAAAGGAATGGACATAAAGTTGGTAAGCTTGGTTATGCTAGTGAAATAGACTATTCCTCATTTACCTATAATCAATCAGGTTTTGAAATTGAAAAGCATGGTAAGACTGACTTATTGTGGCTCTCCAAGATAGGTTACATAGAAATTAGATTGCATAGGTTGGTTGATAATATAAAACAAATTACAATTCTAAGAAGCATCAATAGATGGTATGCGATAATTTGTTGTGAAAACATAAAACCTATTTTCAAATTCATTAATCCAATGAGATCTATAGGAATAGATGTTGGGATAACTAAATTCTCTCATGATTCAAATAATAGAGTGATTGAAAATCCATTATTTCTGAAAAAGATGCTGAAACCATTGAAAAGAGCCAGTAGAAGATTGTCAAGAAGACAGAAGGGATCAATACGTAGAAGAGTAGCGAGAACTAAGCTTCAGGAACTACATCGACGAGTACATAACAAAAGACATGATTTTCTGCACAAGACATCGATTAATTATGCTAGAAAATATGACATCATATTCCTTGAAAGGTTAAAGGTGTTAAATATGGTCAAGAACCGTCATCTGGCAAGAGGCATTCTGGATAATAGCTGGAGTACATTCAAACGCATGCTACAATACAAAGCAAAATCTGTTATTTTAGTCCTACCCAATAATACATCCATAGATTGCTCAAGATGCAATAACAAAGTTCCAAAATCATTAGCTGTTCGTATTCATAGATGCGACAGATGCGGATTAATGCTCGATCGAGATCATAATGCAAGCTTAAATATCAAACAAAGAGGCTTGAAGCTACTCATGGGACATGAGGAAGTTACGCCTGTAGAGATTCTAAGTGAGTCTGTGAAGCAGGAACAACCCATCGGACAACGATGGTCAGTCCATGTGTATTAGTAAGAATGCTTTTCTACCTTGTGCTGCCGCAAATGCTTCCACGCGCCAAAAACCTTGCCGCACTTTTCGCAAGAATACTGTATTCGCCTGGCCCTTCTCTGGCTGCTCTCG
>Ga0070741_10015324_pt1 | contig 13011 bp, 11 predicted proteins | sample Coa_R1_4_FD_66440 | JGI IMG/M metagenome (GOLD analysis project Ga0070741, IMG submission 66440) | Surface soil microbial communities from Centralia Pennsylvania, which are recovering from an underground coalmine fire - Coalmine... | ecosystem: Environmental > Terrestrial > Soil > Unclassified ...
CGCTACGAGCGCGATGCGGCGAGCCGCCAACGGCGACGACGTGGTCGACCGCATCGAGCAGGAGGCCGGGGTCACCGTCGAGGTCATCAGCGGCCAGCGGGAGGCCGAGCTCATCTTCGGGGCGGTACGGGCGAGCGTGCTCCTCGAACCCGCGCCCGCCCTGTGCTTCGACCTCGGGGGCGGCAGCGTCGAGATCATGGTCGGCGACGCCGGCGGTCTGGCCTACGCGACGAGCGAGAACCTCGGGGTCGGGCGGCTCACCGCCGAGTTCGTCGACTCCGACCCGATCTCCAAGGACGACCGCCGCCGCCTGCGGGCCCACGTCGTCGACGTGCTCTCCCCCGTCGCCGACCGGGTCGCGGTCCACGGCCCCAAGCTCGTCATCGGCAGCAGCGGGACGCTCGAGGACATCGGCCGCATGGTCGCCGAACGCCGCCGGCACGACGTGCCGACGTCGCTGAACCAGCTCTCGTTCACCCGTGACGAGTTCATGCCGCTCTACCGCCAGATCCTCGGCTCGACGTCGGCGGAGCGGCTGCGGATGCAGGGACTCGAGGCTCGGCGCGTCGACCTGATCGGCGCCGGCGTCATCTTCCTCGAGACGACGATGGAGCTGTTCGGCTTCGAGGAGATGACCGTCTGCGAGTGGGCGCTGCGCGAGGGGATCGTGCTCGAGGCGATCGGCCGCCACGACCCCGAGGACTGGTCGGACGACCCGCGCGCCATCCGCCGCGCCTCCGTCAACGGCCTCGCGAGGCGCTGCAACGCGCCCGAGGCGCACTCACGCCAGGTCGCGCGGCTGGCGCTCGAGCTCTTCGACCAGACCGCGGAGCTGCACGGTCTCGGCGCCGACGACCGCGAGCTGCTCGAGTACGCGGCGTTGCTCCACGACATCGGCGAGCACGTCTCGCCGACCGGTCACCACCGGCACAGCGCGTATCTCATCCGGCACGGGCAGCTGCGCGGGTTCGACCCGGCCGAGGTCCAGCTCCTCGAGGCGCTCGCGCGCTGGCACCGGCGTGGCGATCCGAAGCCCGGCGACGAGTTCCCGCTCGCCGATCCCGAGCGCCTCCGCCGCCTTGCCGCGCTGCTGCGCCTTGCCGACGGTCTCGACCGCAGCCGCAGCGGCGCCGTCCGCGATCTCGACGTGCGCGTCGGGCCGTCGCTCGTGGTCGTGCGGCTCCACGCGGAACGCGATCCGGAGCTCGAGCTCTGGGGCGCGCGGCGCAAGCGCGAGCTCTTCGAGAAGGTGTTCGAACGCGATCTCGAGCTTAGCGCTGCCCAGTGACGGTCTGGAAGATGATGCGAGCCGTCGTCTCGACCAGTTCGGTGCGGGAGACGCCGTAGGGTTCGAGATCGGCATGGAACGCGGCCATGCGCTCCATCATCGCGGCGAGGGCGGCGGCCGCGGCCATCGGCGCGATCTCGTGACCGACGCGCCCGGCGCGCTGCGATTCCGCGACCTTCGCCGCGAGCCCTTCGCGGAGTGGTCGCAGCGACTCGTTGCGCACGTCGCGGAAGCGGCGGTCGCCTTCCTGGGCGGCGAGGTTGCGGGTGCGCAGCACTGCACGGTGGGAGTCCCAGTAGGCCATGAACTCCTCGACGAGCTCGCGCGCGGCGTCGACACCGGTCTCGCCCTCCCACGGCTGCGCGAGGAGCTCGCCGATCGGCGCGAGATCCTCGCCGACCTCCTCGGCGACGACCAGCACCGCCTCCGCGACGTCGCGGAAGTACTGGTAGAAGGTCGCCGGCGACGTCCCGACCGCGCGTGCGATGTCGACGACGCGGAGATCGCGGACCCCGTGGCTCTCGAGCAGGCGCGCGGTCGCGTCCAGCAGGCGGCGCCGCGTCTGCGCCCCCCGCTTGCCGAGCGAACGCCCGTCGAGCGCGATCGGTTCCGCCGACATCGTCATCCGCTCTCGGCGCGGCGCGTCCTCACGCGGGTCAGAGTACCGGCGCCGGCGGGGGCACTCCCTCAGTCGCCGAACACGCCGGCGGCGCGCAACTCCTCGACGCGGTCCTCCCCGTAGCCCAGCACGGTCTCGAGCACGTCGCGCGTGTGCTCGCCGACCTTGGGCGCCCGGGTCGGCACCGGCAACTCCTCGCCGGTCAACTTGAGCGGCAGGGGGATCTCGTCGGCGCCGAGCCGGGATGCCGGGATCCAGGGAAAGCGGTCCTGGAACTGGGGGTCGTCGGCGATGGTCTTCGGGGTGTTGACCGGCGCCAGCGGCGTGTTCACCCGGTTGCCGAACTCGAGCCATTCCGCGGTCGTCTTCGTCTTGAAGATGTCGCGGAGCTCGGCCTGGAGCTCCTTGTTGTTGCGCGCGTGGTCGGCGTATTTCGAGCCCGGCCACTTCTCGAACAGGTCCATTCTGCCGACGCCTTCACAGAAGTTCTTCCAAAAGGCCTGCTCGGACGCCATGAACAGCACGTGCCCGTCGGCCGAGTCGTAGATCTGGTAGCGGACGCCCTCGCGCATGCCGGCCGTGCCGGGCGCGCGGCGCTCGTAGTTGTCGCTGGCGTTGCCGGTGACCTCGGACTGCGGCCGCTCGTACGCCTTCCAGGTCTCGATGCGGTACCAGTCCATGTACGCGGCCGCGTCGGACTGCGCGAGCTCCATCTCGCAGCCCTCCCCCGACTCACGGGCCCGGATGACGCCCGCCAGGAGCGCGAACGCGCCGAGCAGCGGCCCGGCGTGGATCCCGATCGACGGGTGCTCGGGCATGTAGCAGAAGCCGTCCTCGTCGTACTCGGGCTTCACGACGCCGGCCCAGGTGTCGAACGCGATGCCGTGGGCCGGGAGGTCGCGGTAGGGACCGGTGGCGCCGTACCCGGAGATCGAGCAGAAGACGATCTTCGGGTTCACCTGCTTCAGCTGCTCGTACCCGACACCCCGCTTCGCGAGCGCGCCGGGGCGCATCGCCTCGACCACCGCGTCCGACCGCTTGGCGAGCTCGAGGAAGACCGCGACCGCCTCGGGCTTGCGCAGGTCGAGGGTGATGCTGCGCTTGTTGCGGTGGATGTGCAGGTGCAGCAGTGACTCGCCCTCGACGATCGGCCACGTCATCTGGCGGACGTAGTCGCCCTGGGGCGGCTCCACCTTGATCACGTCGGCGCCGAGGTCGGCGAGGAAGCCGCCGAGCTCACCCGGGCCGAGCAGCGAGCTCTCCAGGACCCGGACACCGGCGAGGAGCGGAGGACGGTCGGGCATCGGAAGCGCTTCTCCCTCAGACGGACGGGGCCGCCCGGGCCGTCGCGGCCCGGGCGCCGGGATGCTATCTGACGCCCCGTCAGACGCGGCCGCCGGACGGTGCCCCTTGACCGATCGGGTCCGGACCGGGATCCTGGCGTGATGACTGACACGCGCGTCACCCACGACCCGGTCGACGAGCTCGTGGTCGACGCCGACGGCCATGTCTGCGAACCGGCCGACCTCTGGGAACGGCGCCTCCCCTCGCACCTCGCCCCGCACGGCATCCGGCTGCGCTGGAACGAGGCCACGGGCTACGACGAGTGCATGGTCGAGGACCGCATGGCGACCGACCGCGGGTTGGCCGGCCTCGGCAACGCCGGCGAGCCCTACGACGACTTCGGGAGGGGCCGGCACTACGAGACCTTGAACCCGGCAGGGTTCGACCCGAACGAGAGGGTGAAGGTTCTCGACAGCGAAGGCATCGACCTCAGCATCATGTATCCCGGGCTCGGGTTGAAGCTGGGCGCGATCGTCGACCCGGAGCTCGCGGTGTGGTCGTGCCGGGTCTACAACGACTGGATGGCGGAGTGGTGCGCGGCGGCGCCGGCCCGCCTCGCCGGTGTCGGCGCGCTCCCCATGCAGGATCCCGACGCGGCGGCGGCCGAGGCGCACCGGATCCGGGAGCTCGGCCTCGTCGGTGGGTTCGCCCGCCCGAACGCGTACCACGACCGGCCGTTCCACCACCGCGCCTACACGCCCGTGTGGGAAGCCCTCGAGGAGACCGGCCTCCCGCTCGCGCTGCACCCGGCCGGGCTCGCCGACATGCCCGGCGCGTCACGCGACCTCGGCTACCTCATGGCGCCGGGCACGCACCACGCGCTCATCCTCCAGTTCGACCAGCAGATGACGCTGTCGAACCTCGTCTACGGGGGCGTCCTCGAGCGCCGTCCGGGCCTGAAGGTGGCGGTGCTCGAGTGCGGCGGCGGCTGGATCGGCCACTGGATGGACCGGATGGACGAGTTCCTCGAGAGCTACCACTGGGCGGCGGCGCCCCTGTCGATGGAACCGTCGGACTACTTCCGGCGCCAGTGCTGGATCAGCTTCGACCCCGGCGAACGGACGGCGGGCGCGCTCGGACCGCTCTGCGGCAGCGACCGGTTCGTGTGGGCGTCCGACTTCCCCCACAGCGACGCGAAGTACCCGGGCGTCGTCGACGAGCTGCGCGAACACAACGCGCAGCTCCCCGAGGACGCGCGCCTCGGCCTCTACGGCCGCAACGCGCTCGCCCTCTACGGGCTCGACCCCGGGGCCTGACGTGGACCTCCTCGTCCGCGGCGGGACGGTCGTCGACGGCACCGGCGGCCCGCGACGGCACGCGGACGTCGCGGTCGACGGCGGCCGGATCACCGCGGTCGGCGACCTCGACGCAACGGCGCTCGACGCGCGCCGCGTGCTCGACGCGGACGGCCTGCTCGTCACGCCGGGCTTCGTCGACATCCACACCCACTACGACGCCCAGCTCCACTGGGACCCCACCGCGTCGCCCGCCTCGTGGCACGGCGTGACGACCGTCGTCACGGGCAACTGCGGCTTCACGCTGGCGCCGGCCCGGCCCGGCGACGTCGAGTGGCTCCTGTTGATGCTCAGCCGCGTCGAGGGCATGTCCGCGGACGCGCTGCGGGAGGGTGTCGCGTTCGCGGGAGGGTCGTTCGACGACTTCCTCCACACGCTCGACGGGCGCGTCGGCGTCAACGTCGGTGCGAACGTCGGCCATTGCGCCGTGCGGCGTTACGTCATGGGCGACGACGCGTCGCAGCGGGCGGCCACCGACCGGGAGATCGAGGAGATGCGCGCGCTGGTACGCACCGCGCTCGCGGACGGTGCGGTCGGGTTCACGTCGTCGCAGCTCGACCTGCACGTCGCGCACGACGGCAGGGGCGTGCCGTCGAACCATGCGACGCCCGACGAGCTCGTCGCGCTCGCGTCGGTGCTGGCCGAGGTCGGCCGGGGTGCGATCGAGTTCATCCCGCGGACGTTCCTCACCGGCTACTCGGACGCCGACCGCGAGCTCGTCCTGCGCATGGCGCGCGCTTCGGGTCGCCCCGTTCACCTCAACACCCTCACGATGATGCCCCACGCGCCCGATGGGTGGAGCCGCAGCGTCGAGTTCGCGGACGCCGCCGGTGCGGACGGTCTCGCGGTCCATCCCATGTTCGCGAGCAACCGTCAGGGCGCGCATTTCGCGCTTGCCGACACCTTCCTGTTCGACGAGATGCCGACATTCCGCGACACGCTCACGCTCCCGTCACCGGGCCGCGAGGACGCGCTCCGCGACCCGGCCGTGCGCGACCGGATGCGCGCCGAGATCGCCGACCCGACCGGGCGGTCCTTCGTCTTCGCGTGGTCGGTGCTGCGGGTCGAGACCGTCGCCCGTCCCGGCAACCGGCGCTGGCTGGGCTGCAGCGTGCAGGAGCTCGCCGACGCGCAGGGCAAGGATCCGCTGGACGCCTTCCTCGACCTGTCCCTCGACGAGGCGCTCGAGACGCAGTTCGTGCTCGCGGCACCGCCCGACCCGCGGCGTCGCGCCGCGACCGAGACGATGATCCGCAACCCGAGGGTCATGGCCGGCAGCTCCGACGGCGGCGCCCACCTGCTCTCCTTCTGCGGTGCCGACTTCACGACCCGCCTGCTCACCGACTGGGTCCCCGACGTACTGAGCCTCGAAGCCGCCGTGGCGCGTCTCACCTCCGTGCCGGCCGCCGCGTACGCGATCGCCGACCGCGGCGTCGTCGCGCCCGGCCGCGCCGCCGACCTGAACGTGATCGACCCCGCGCGCCTCGCCGCCGCCGACGCGCCCCGCTACGTCCGCGACTTCCCGGCCGGGAGCGGCCGCTTCGTGGTCGACGCGGGGGGCTACGTCGCGACGATCGTCAACGGCGAGGTCCTGCTGGAGGACGGCAGGTGGACGGGAGCGACGCCGGGACGCGTCCTCCGCGGATGACCGGCCGGCCGGCGCGGTCGGCCACGGCCCGGAGTCACACCTCCCCGGTGACCGGCCTCCCGACGGGGCCGGGCGTGTCGCCCGAGGCCTCGACCGGCGGGAGCACGACCCGGACCGTCGTCCCGGCACCGGGCTCGCTCTCGACGCTCACGGAGCCGCCGGCCGCCGCGGTCACCGCGTAGACGATCGACAACCCGAGCCCGGTGCCGGTCCCGTCGGCCTTGGTGGTGAAGAACGGCTCGAAGACCTGGTCGCGGACGCTGTCGTCCATGCCGACGCCGGTGTCGGTGACCTCGATGCGCAACCACGACTCGGGCGCGTCGACGGCGATGCGCAACGTGCCGCCCCCGGGCATCGCGTCGACCGCGTTCGTGACGAGGTTCACGAGGATCTGCTCGAGCTGGGTACGGCTGACGCCGACGAACGGCAGATCGGCGGCCAGCACGATCTCGAGGTTCACTGCAGGAGGCGAGAGCCGCTCGAGCGCGGGCCGCAGCTCGGCGAGCGCCGCGCCCGGATCGACGACCGTCGAGCGGGTGACGGCCGGCTGCCCGAAGGCGAGGAGCTGGGAGACGAGCGAGTCGGCGTGGATGCAGCCGCGCACGATCTCGTCGAGCTCCGTCGTCGCCGGTTCGCCCCGCTCGGCGTGCCCGCGCGCGAGCTCGGCGAAACTCCGGATCGCGAAGGTGAGGTTGCGGAAGTCGTGGGCGACGCTGCCGGCCATCCGGCCCAGCGCCGCCATCTTCTGCGCCTGCGACAACTGGAGCTCGAGGCCGACGCGGTCGGTGACGTCACGGGCGTTGAGGACGACGCCGGCGACCGATGGCTCGTCGAGGAGGTTGGTCAGCGTCCCTTCGAGATGACGCCACGTCCCGTCGACGGCGCGGACGCGCAGCGCTACCGGCACCGGCTCGCGAGGTTGGGCGAGCGCCTCGCCGTAACGGACACACATGCCGAGCACGTCGTCGGCGTGGACGAGCTCGGGCGCGTGCTCGAAGTCGAACGCCTTGCCGGCGACGCCCGTGATGCGTTCGAGCGCCGCGCTCGCGAACTCGACGCCGCCGTCGTCCCGGTAGAGCACGACGACGTCGGGCGACTCGCGCAGCACGGCCCGGAAGCGCGACTCGGACTCGCGCAGCTCGACCTCGACGTTGCGGCGCGCGAGCGCACCGAGCAGCACGTCGGCGACGACGACGAGCGGGTCCAGGCGTTCGAGCGACGGCACTCGGCCGTCGCTGCACCAGACGACGAACAGGATCGCGGCGACGCGGCCGTCGCGCCGGAGCGGAACGACGCCGAAGGACCGCACGCCGAGCCCACCGAGGAGGCTCCGTGCGGTGTCGGCGTTCGCGGGAAGGTCGGCGAGGCGCGGCACGACGAAGGGGACGCGGATCCGGTGGAAGTTGGTCTCGAGCCACGGGAACGTCGACAGCGGGAACCGGGGTGGGACCGGCTCCCAGTCGGGGATGGAGGGGTCGTGCCACTGCGCGGAGCACTGCAGCGTGCGGTCGTCGGCCGTCACCTCGAGGAGCGCGGTCGCGTCACAATCGAGGAACCGGCCGACGGTCCCGATCGCCTCGGAGAGCTGGCGCTCCCCGGTCGGGCGCTCGAGCAGCTCACGGGAGATCTGGCGGACGAGTCGCTGGGCCTCGGCGCGGGCGGCGCCGCCCGGGTCACGCCGCAGCGCCCGTTGCAGCAACGACCGACGCGGCGCCCCGCCGACGAGCACGGCCGACCGCGGCGCCGCGGAGCCGCGCGCGTCGTCGGGCACGGGTGCGCGGCCCTCGGTCGCCTTCCCCATCGCTCCCCAATCGCCTCGCCGGCCTCGCTCGATTCGGCCGCCCCGGCGGTCGTCCCGGGTGCCCGCCGTGGTGACGCCCGCGTCATGATTCTTCCCGACGGCACTCTCCGTATCGCGGATTTCGCGCTTCGTGGTCTGACCGGTCCGCAGCCGGGCGGCGGTAGCCTCGAGTCGAGGCGCACCCGACCCGAACCGGGCGCGAACTCGGGCGCGAGCTGGGAGGAAGCCATGCAGATCGACGACATGATCATCGTCAGCGTCGACGACCACGTCGTCGAGCCTCCCGACCTCTTCGAGCGCCACCTGCCCGCTCGGTACCAGGACCTCGCGCCCCGGGTCGTCCACAAGGACGACGGGACCGACGTCTGGTCGTTCCAGGGCATGGAGGTGCCGAACATCGGCTTGAACGCCGTCGCCGGCCGGCCGCCGGAGGAGTACGGCATCGACCCGACCTCCTTCGAGGAGATCCGCGAGGGCTGCTTCGACCTCGAGAAGCGCATCCTCGACATGAATGCGAACGGGCTCCTCGGCTCGCTCTGCTTTCCCTCGCTGCCCGGCTTCGCGGGCCGGCTCTTCCTCGCGCTCGACGACAAGGACGACGCCCTCGTGCTCGCGCAGGCCTACAACGACTGGCACATCGACGAGTGGTGCGCCACGTTTCCCGGGCGTTTCATCCCGCTCGCGATCCCCACGATCTGGAGCGCCGAGGTGCTGGCCGGTGAGGTCCGACGCGTCGCCGAGAAGGGGTGCCACGCGATCACGTTCCCCGAGAACCCCGAGCCCATCGGTCTGCCGAGCCTGCACTCCGACTACTGGGACCCGTTCTGGAAGGCCTGCTCCGACGTGGGCACGACGGTGTGCATGCACATCGGCTCGTCGTCGAAGCTCGTCGTGACGGCGCAGGACGCGCCGGTCGACGTCATGATCGTCCTGCAACCGATGAACATCGTCCAGTGCGCCGGCGATCTCATCCACTCGCCGGTGTTCAAGAAGTTCCCCGACCTGACGGTCGCCCTCTCCGAGGGCGGGATCGGCTGGATCCCGTACTTCCTCGAGCGGCTCGACCACTCGTACCGAGTCCACAAGGCGTGGACGGGCGCGGACTTCGGCTCGAAGATGCCGAGCGAGGTGTTCCTCGAGCACGTCGTGCTGTGCTTCATCTCCGATCCCGTCGGGTTGAAGTTGGCGCGCGACCACATCGGCGTCGACCGGATCACGGTCGAGATCGACTACCCGCACTCCGACACGACCTGGCCCCACTCGCCCGAGCGGCTGCACGCCGAGTTCACCGACGCCGGGCTCACCGACGCGGAGATCGACGCCATGACGCACGAGAACGCCATGCGGTTCTTCCACTACGACCCCTTCTCGCACATCCCGAAGGAGAAGTGCACGGTCGGGGCGCTCCGGGCCGAGGCGATCGGCGTCGACACCGCACCGGTGCCGAAGGGACGTCGCTTCGCCCCGCGCGAGGGCGTGAAGATCACCGACGTCGCGCCGACCGCGTAACCGCCCGCCGTCGTGGCACCGACGGACGACACGCCGCCGCCGCCGCTCCCACCGCGGCCACCGCGGCCGCCGCTCGTGCACTGGGCCGTCGACAGCGCGGTCGCGTTCCTCGTGGTGGTCCTCCCCTTGCTGTTCCTCGAGGTCTCGATCTGGGTCGTGATCGTGATCGCGGTGGTGCTCGGTTGGCTGCTGGCGCCGTGGTCGCGCCGGGCCGAGATCCGCGCCCTGGCGGCCCGCGAGGCCCAGGCCCGGGGGGAGGACCCTCCCGCGGGCGCGTGAAGGCCGGGCCTACGCTCGGCGGCCATGGCCGCCACAGTGGTCCTCGTGCACGGCGCCTGGCACGGCGCGTGGTGCTGGTCGAAGGTGATCCCCCGGCTCGACGCGGCCGGCGTGGCCGTGGTCGCGGTCGACCTGCCCGGCCACGGCGACCGCCCCGGCCCGCCCGGCGACCTGTACGAGGCGGCCGCGCACGTGCGCGAGGTCCTCGACACGATCGACGGCCCGGTCGTCGTGTGCGGGCACTCCTACGGCGGCGCGGTCATCACGGAGGCGACCGCGGATCGTGCCGACGTGACCCAGCTCGTGTACCTCGCCGCGCTCCTCCCCGACGTGGGCGAGTCCGTCGGCGCGACGATGCCCGATGCCGAGCTCGACCCGGCCGAGGTGACCGAGCTCGCCCGCGACGGCGCGATGATCCGCCACGACGACGGCACGATGACCGTGGACGAGAAGGTCGCGGTCGCCGCGCTCTACAACGACTGCACCGACGAGGACGTCGCCTACGCGCTTCCGCGGTTGTGCGCGCAGTCGGCCGCGAGCTTCAAGCAGACCCTCACCGGCGCGGGGTGGCACGACATCCCCGCGACCTACGTCGTCTGCACCGAGGACCGCGCGATCGTGCCCGGCTTCCAGCGGGCGATGGCGCGTGCGCGCGCGACGACCATCGTCGAGCTGCCGGCCGGCCACTCACCCTTCTTCTCCGACCCGCAGGCCGTGGCCGACCTCCTCGCCGAGCTCGCGCGAGCATGAGCGAGCGTCGCGGAGCGTGAGCAGGCACGAGCGGCGCAACCGGGAGTTCTGGGACGCCGACGCCGACGCGTACCAGGCACTCCACGCCCCCGACTTCGCGCGGGCGCCGCGCGCATGGGGCGTCTGGCGCATCCCGGAGGCCGACCTCGGCACGCTCGGCGACGTCTGCGGGCGCGACGTGCTCGAGTACGGCTGCGGCGCGGCACACTGGTCGATCGCGCTCGCGCGCGCCGGGGCGCGGCCCGTCGGGCTCGACCAGTCACGCGTGCAACTCGGCCACGCGCGCCGGGTCCAGGAGGCGGCCGGCGTCGCGTTCCCGCTCGTGTGCGCGTCGGGAGAGGCCGTCCCGTTGCGCGACGCGTCCTTCGACGTCGTCTTCTGCGATCACGGGGCGATGTCGTTCTGCGATCCCGACCGGTCGGTCCCCGAGGTGGCCCGCCTGCTGCGCCCGGGCGGTCGGCTCGTCTTCTCGCACCTCACTCCCCTGCTCTACCTGACGTGGGACCGTTCCGGCGAACGCCAGACCCGCCGGTTGCACGAGCCGTACTTCGGGATGCGCGAGCTCGCGTTCGGCGACGGGACGGTCGACTTCCAGCTGCCCTACGGCGAGTGGATCCGGCTGTTCCGCCGCCATCGGCTGGTCGTCGAGGACCTGATCGAGCTGCGGCCGCCGAAGGGCGCGACCACGACCTTCGACGAGACCGTCCCCCGGGAGTGGGCCCGCAGGTGGCCCGCCGAGCAGATCTGGAAGCTCACGAAGTCGCCCTGACTCAGGTGGCGTGCCGCTCGACGGTGAAGGCGACCTCCTGGCCGTGGGAGAGCTCGAGGTTGTGGCCGTCGGGATCGGCGACGATCGCCCAGTAGCCGACGGGCGGCCCCGAGTCGAACGGTCCCGAGACGGCGCGCCCTTCGTCGCGCGCGAGCGCGCACCGCCGGTCGACCTCGGCGCGTGACGTGCACCCGACGCCGAGGTGCGCGAACCCACCGAGCCGGTGGGTCACGTCGGTCTCGATGAGCACGACGACGAACGGTCGGGTGAGGTCGCTGAGCCACACCACAGAGGACGTCGACACGCCGTCGCCGGCCGGCTCGGTGCGGCGGTGCACCACCTGCATCCCCGCGTAACGCGCGTAGAAGTCGATACTCCGGTCGGCGTCCGCGATCGCGAGCGCGACATGCGAAAAGCCGACGTCGAGGGGCCGGGGGTCTGTCACGATGGCTCCGACGGAGGGATCGGCCCAGTGTACGAGCAGCCCGGAGGACGGCGATGAGCCGCGCGACCAGTGCCGTGCACCACTACCGGGTCTCGAGCTCGTGGTCGGGCTCGACCGGTGCCGGCTACGACGCCTACTCGCGTGCGCACACCACGGTGTCGCCTCCCGCGGGGGCGTCGCTCGAGATGAGCGCCGACCCGGCGTTCCTGGGCGACCCCACGCTCCTCAATCCCGAGCAGCTCCTCCTGGCTGCGGCCGCGTCGTGCCAACTGCTCTCGTTCCTGGCCGTCGCGGCCCGGGCCCGCGTCGACGTCGTCGAGTACCACGACGACGCCGAGGCCGAGATGCCGGAAGCCGTCCGCCCGGTGCGCATCACGCGGATCACCCTGCGGCCGCGCATCTCGGTCCGCGGCGACGTCGCCGGCACGCGGCTGCGGCACCTCGTGGAGGTCGCGCACCGCGAGTGCTACATCGCGAACAGCGTGGCGTCCGAGATCGTCATCGAGCCGACGTTCGTGCGGGTCGCGCCGGCCACTTGAGCGCCTCGCGCCGGCTCAGCTCCGAGAGCTCGTCACGCGAGACGCACCCGAGCGCGACGGCTCGAAGGTCGCCTTCCGTCGGCGCCGGGGTCGCGTCGGGCCCCGGGCCTCAGGACTTCGGTCCGACGGTGGCGGCGACGGTGCCGGCCGTCTCGTCGGGGGTCCCGAACACGGTGTCGAGCACCCATGCGCGCTTCAGGTAGAGGTGCATGTCGACCTCCCACGTGAAGCCCATCCCCCCGTGGACCTGCACAGCCGTGCGGGCGTTCTTCAGCGCCGCCTCCCCCGCGAGCAGCTTCGCGCCGGCGACCGCGCGGGCCACGTGCCCGACCTCGGGGTCGTCGAGCGTGACCGCGGCGGCGTGCACCGCGGTGCGGGCCACCTCGGCGCGCACGAGCGCGTCCGCGAGCATGTGCTTGATCGCCTGGAACGAGCCGACCGGCCGGTCGAACTGGTAGCGCTCGAGCGAGTAGCCCGTGGCGCGCTCCACGCAGGCGTGAGCCATCCCGACCTGGTACGCGGCGGTGAGGACCGCGCCGGCGAGCTGCCACTGCCGGGCCGTGCCCGCGTCCGCGATCAGCTCCCCGGCGGGGAGCACCGCGACCCGGTGGACGGGTGTGAGCGGGTCGAGCGGCCAGTCGAGTGGTTCACCGGCGACCAGCTCCGCGAGGTCGATGCGGGCCACGCCGCCGGGGTCGAGCGCGACCAGGGCATCGAGCGCGTCG
>Ga0070741_10015325_pt1 | contig 13010 bp, 15 predicted proteins | sample Coa_R1_4_FD_66440 | JGI IMG/M metagenome (GOLD analysis project Ga0070741, IMG submission 66440) | Surface soil microbial communities from Centralia Pennsylvania, which are recovering from an underground coalmine fire - Coalmine... | ecosystem: Environmental > Terrestrial > Soil > Unclassified ...
TGTCCGAGGAGGATCGGCGCAAGATCCTGCACGACAACGCCGTGCGCGTGCTCGGCCTGAAGTCGCCGGAGAAAACCAAGCAAGCCGCCTGATCAGAGCGGGCCTCTTCCGATCAGCACCGGCACGGCCGCGAGCCAGGCGCCGTCCTTCGGCTCGAGCTTCACCGACAGCACGCCCAGCGTTCCGTCGTGCAGCGGGACCGATGTCTCGGGACCGTCGGTGTCCCAGGTCGCGAGCGGCTCGGTCCCGAGCGCCACGTCGACGCGGTAGGCCGCGACGCGGCCCGGCGCGCCGTCGGCCATCGCCGAGGCGGCGACCGTGCGCTCGAGCCACGCGTCGGCCTCCCGCCAGGAAGGCGGCGTCGCCCCCGACGCGAAGCTTCGCGTCACGCGCACGGCGGTCGCCTTGTACGACACCGTCAGCTCCAGCGCCCAGCGCGCGCCGAGCGGCGCGTCGCCTTCCATGCGCACGAGCGTCGCGTCCTCGCGCAGGTCGGGCGCGAGCCGCGCGATCACGTCCTCGGCGCCTTCGAGGCGCGCGCTCCTCTCGGCGGCGGCGAGCGCGTGCGAGGCGAGCCGCGAGCCGTCCGCCGCGGCGTCGAGCGCGCGTCTCGCGATCTGCGCCGCGCGCCGCGCGAGCGCGATCTCGAAGGCGTCGGCCGGGTGGCGCACGTCGGTGAACACGCCGCTCGCGTCGACGAGCTCCGCATCGCGGGTCGGATCGGCGATCGGCTGCGCGATCCGCCACGGCAGCGCGTCGAGCTCGACCACGCCGAGGCGCGAGACGCGCTTCTCGGACATCAGCGCCGCGGCGCCTTTGCCGAGGTCGGGCGCGGCGCGCACTTCGCCCACGCGGCTGGTCTCGTGGATCCAGGGGTTCATGCGCTTCGAAAAGGCTGCGAGCAGCACGGGCGCGCCGTCGGGGAACACCGCGAGCAGCGCGTCGTTCCAGTACGGCACGAAGTGCGTGAGCCACGCGACGGCGGCGGGCCGCGCGAACGAGCTGTACACGAGGACGCAGTCGAGCGCCTCCTTCCGCATCGCCGCCTGCAGCTTCGCGACGCGCGCGTCGAGCGCCGACGCGGGCACCTCGTCGCGCGACCAGGCGATCAGCCCGTGCCTCATGCGGCGACCTCGAACAGCTCGCGCGGCGTGCGCGTCAGCACCTCGCAGCCGCCGTCGGTGACCACGGCGCTGTCGCCGTGCACGAAGTAGCCGACCTCGGGGTGATACGTGTTGGGGTGCACGATCAGCGTCATTCCCGGCCGGAATTCGAGCGCGACGTCCTCGAGCAGCATCGGCCGCGAGTCGACGTAGAGCCCGAGGCCGTGCCCGCGCACGCGCGTGTACTCCGAGGTCACGTACTCGCCCAGTCCCTCGCGGCGGAAGATCGCGTTCTCGGCGCGCGCCACGTCGCCGGCCGTGGCGCCGGGCTCGAGCGCGGCGACGCCCGCGGCGAGCGCCTCGTCGTATATGGCGAAGGCACGGCGCTGCTCCGCGCTCGCGCGCCCGATCACGAGGGTGCGGCAGATCTGCGCGTAATAGCCCTCGACGCAGGGCGTGAGCTCGGTGGTGACGAGATCGCCGGCCGCGAGCCGCCGCTCGCCCGGCGGGTGCATGCCGCGCACCTCGCGTCCGCCCGAGGCGAGGATCTGGAAGTTCTCCGGGCAGCCGCGCGAGCGGAAGAACGCCTCGACCTCGGCGACGAGCTCGTACTCGGCGCGGCCGGTGCGCGCCGCCTCGCGGAACACCCGGTAGCCCTCGTCGGCGAGCGCCGCGGCCTTGCGCACCGCGTCGATCTCGCGCGGCGATTTCACGAGCATCAGCCGGTCGAGCAGCGCCGTGCCTTCCGCGATCGTGCGGCCGAACGGTCCCATGGCGAGGCGATAGGGCAGCGCGGCGAGCGGCGCGAGGGCGACGCGCTTCACGATCAAGGCGGCGAGCGCGCGCTCCGCCTCGGTGATCGCCGAGCGCGAGGCGGCGACCGCGACGTCGGGCAGCTCCCGGGCGAAGCGCGCGCCTTCCGCGGGCGAGTCGACGAAGAGCCGCGCCGCGCCGCCGCGCTCGACGATCGCGATCGCGCGGCCCTCGAGGGGCGTCGCGTCGAGCGCATAGCGCAGGTAGTCGCTGCGCCACGCGTCGCCGGCGACGACGAGCGCGTCGAGCCCCGCGTCGGCGAGCGCGGCGTCGATGCGCGCACGGCGCTCCTCGCGCAAGGCCCGGGACGACGGCGACACGGCTACAGCTCCGGCTTGATGCGCCCGGTCTCCACGATCTTCCGGTAGCGCGCGGACTCCGAGCGCAGGAACGCCGCGGTGTCGGCGCGCGACAGGCCGGTCGGCACGTGGCCGGCGTCGCGGATGCGCTTGCGCACCGCCGGATCGGCGAGCGCGCCATCGACCTCGCGCGCGAGGCGCTCGACGGTCCGCTCGTCGGTGCCGCGCGGCGCGGACAGCACCCACCAGTTGCCGAAGACGAGGTCCGGGAAGCCCGCCTCGACCGTCGTCGGGACGTCGGGCAGCTCGGGCAGCCGCTCGCGTCCCATCACCGCGAGCACGCGCACGCGGCCCGTCTTCAGCGCGCCGAGCACCGTCGTGATCGTCGGGAAGGTGACCTGGATGTCGTTCGCGAGGAGCGCCTGCACCATCGGCGCGATGCCCTTGTACGGCACGTAGACCATGGCGTTGCCGGTGAGCTGCGAGAACAGCGCGCCGGTCAGGTGCGACGGCGACCCGGTGCCGGGCGCGCCGTAGTTGAGCTTGCCCGGGTTCGCGCGCACGTATTGCTCCAGCTCCTTCAGCGAGCGCGCCGGGACCCCGGCGTTGATCACGGCGAGCAGCGGCGCCTCGGCGAGCATCGCGATCGGCTCGAGCGCCGCGAGCGGATCGAAGCCGAGGTTCGGGAACAGGTGCTGGTTCACCGCGTAGTTCGCCGTCGGCGCGAGCAGCAGCGTGTAGCCGTCGGGCGCCGCGCGCGCGACCTCGGCGGTGCCGATGTTGCCGGCGGCGCCCGGCTTGTTGTCGACCAGCAGGCGCTGGCCGAGCTTCGCCTCCACCTGCGGCGCGATCGCGCGCAGCAGCACCTCGCCGACCGAGCCGGCGGTGTTCGGGACGACGACGTGGATCGGCCTGGACGGCCACTGCTCCGCGAAGCCCGCGCCCGAGACGAAGACGAGCGCGGCGAAGAAAAAGCATCGCAGCATCAGTCGGCCCTCAGGTGATTCTTGCGGATGATCTCGCCCCAGCGCTCGTAGTCGCGCCGCACGACGGCGTTGAACTCGTCGCCCGAGAGCCCCGAGGGCTCGACCCCGAGCTGGCGGAAGCGCTCGCCGACCGCGGGCAGCTTCAGCACCTCGCGGATGTCGGAGGCGATCCGCTCGAGCACGGGCTTCGGCGTCGCGCCCGGGGCGAAGACGCCGTGCCAGCTGCCGATGCCGAGGCCGGGGAAGCGCCGGTCGAAGGGAACCGCGCCCGGCAGCTGCTCGAGCGGCTGCGAGCCGGTCACGAGGATCGCGCGCGCTTTTCCCGACTTGACGAGCGGCACCGTGGAGACGGTGACGTCGAGCATCATCGGGATCTCGCCCGCCATCACCGCCTGCAGCGCGGGCGCCGCTCCCTTGAACGGGATGTGCGTGAGGTCGATGCCGGCCGCCGACTTGAGCAGCTCCATGTAGAGGTGCTGTCCGGAGCCGTTGCCCGCGCTCGCGTAGTTGAGCTTGCCGGGCGCGCGCTTCGCGCGGCCGATGAGATCCTCGATCGAGGCGATGCCCGAGGACGGGTTCACGACCAGCGCGTAAGTGAGCAGCGTGGTCTGCGTCACGCCGGTCAGGTCGTGCAGCACGTCGTAGGGCACCTTCTGCATCTGCGGCAGCGTGATGAGCGGCGTCGAGCTGATGATCATCAGCGTGTAGCCGTCGGGCGCGCTCTTCACGACCGACTCCGGGCCGATCGTGCTGCCGGGCTTGTTTTCGATCAGGACCGGCTCGCGCCAGCGCTCCGCCAGATGCGTGCCGATGAGGCGGCCCGAGATGTCGAGCGGCCCGCCCGGCGGGAAGGGCACGACCAGGCGCACGGGCTTCGACGGGAAATCCTGGGCCGATGCCGCGGCGGCAAAGGCGGCGAAAAGCAGGGCGACGATGCGTTTCATCGAGGTTTTGTTCCTCCGTGCCGCCTGATTATATTAGGGAAGTTGCGCGGCCGCCGCCGCTCTTAAGGTCTGCGTAAGGCGCCCGGCCGTAACATGGTCGTCTCCATGGAATCTTCCGTCTGGCGCGACCGACTGCTGCGCTGGGCCGTCGCTTTCCTCGCGACCGCCCTGGCGCTGGTGCTGCGCGACGCGCTCGAGCCTCTGCTCGGCGGCTCGGTCCCGTTCTCGACGCTCTACGCCGCGGTGGCGGTCGTGGTGCTCGTCGGCGGCTACGGGCCCGCGCTCGCCGCGATGGCCGCGGGCTACGTCGGCGCCGAGTACCTGTTCGTGCAGCCGGTGCACACGGTGTTCGTCAGCGCGCCGCCCGATCCCCTGCGGCTCGCGCTCTACTCGCTGTCGTGCCTGATCATCGTCGGCTTCGGCGGGGGCATGCGCTCGGCGCGCCGGCGCCTGGAGCGCGAGGTCACGCGGCGCAAGCGCCTCGAGGAAAAGCTGCGCGAGGCCGACAAGCGCAAGGACGTCTTCCTCGCGACCGTCGCGCACGAGCTCAAGCACCCCCTCGCGCCGATCCGCAACGTGCTCGAGGTCCTGCAGCTCAAGGACCTGCCCGACCGCGAGCTGCGCTGGGCGCGCGGCGTGATCGACCGGCAGGTGAAGCAGCTCGCGCGCCTCGTCGACGACCTGCTCGACGTGTCGCGCATCGTGCGCGGCAACATGGAGCTGCGGCGCGAGCCGCTCGCGGTGTCGCGCATCGTTGCGGAGGCGGTCGAGGTCTGCCGTCCGCTCGCCGAAGCGCAGCGGCACGAGCTCGCCGTCGCGCTGCCGCGCGAGCCGCTGATCGTCGAGGGCGATCTCACGCGCCTCACGCAGGTGGTCGGGAACCTGCTCGACAACGCGGTCAAGTACACGCCGCCGGGCGGGCACGTCGCGGTGTCGGCCGAGCGCGACGGCGACGCGGCGCTCATCGTCGTCCGCGACGACGGCATCGGCATCCCGGAGAGCATGCTGCAGCGCGTGTTCGAGCCGTTCGCGCGCTCGGAGGAGGCGCGGGCGCGCGCGGCCGGCGGCATGGGGATCGGCCTCTCGGTCGTGCGCGACCTGGTCGAGCTGCACGGCGGCGGCATCGAGGCGCGCAGCGCCGGCCGCGACCGCGGCAGCGAGTTCCGCGTGCGGCTGCCGCTGGTCCCTAGCTCGCAGGCGCTGGAGCCGGAGACCGGGCGGGCGCATACTTTCCCGAGAGCTGAGGTGCCCGCCCCTTGACGCCTTTCTGCTCGCACTCGAGGCGCGTGTCGCGCGACCAGGTGCGCTCGAGCCGGTCCCTCACCTTGACGCGGAGGCGCCCGACCTTCTCGACCTCGAGCTCGATGCGGTCGCCGTCCTGAAAGGCCGAGAGGCCGCGGTGGTTGGTGCCGGTCGCGAGCACGTCGCCCGGCTCGAGCGTGTGGATGGACGACACCCACTCGATGCAGCGCGGGATGTTGTGCGCCATGTCCGAGGTGTTGAAGTCCTGCTTGAGCGTCCCGTTCACCCAGAGCCGGATCTGCAGCTTGTGCGGATCGCGGATCTCGTCCGCGGTCACGATGAACGGACCCATCGGCGCGAAGGTGTCGCGCGACTTCATCTGGTAGAACGTGTTGCCCGCCGGCGGCAGGTCGCGCGCCGAGCCGTCGATGAAGCAGGTGTAGCCGAATATGTACTTCATCGCCTGCGCGGCCTTGACGTTCGACGCGCGCCGGCCGATCACGAGCGCGAGCTCGGCCTCGCCCTCGAAGATCGACGCCGGCACGTCGGGCAGCACCATGGTGTCGCCGTCGCCGATGACGCCGCTCGGCGACTTGTGGAAGGCGTTGATCGGCGCGGGCTCCGAGCGCGTGCCGTCCTCCATGTAGTTCACCGCCATGCAATCGATGTTGACCGGCCGCGGCAGCGGCGCCCGCAGGCGCACCTTCTTCAGCGGGACGCCGCGCCCGGCGGCGGCCGCCTTCTCGAGCTTCGCGCGGTATTTCGGAAAGTCCGCGATCAGCGCCGCGATGAGGTCGTGCGGCCCCGTGTGCGGGACCGCCTTCACCGTCTTCGAGACGTCGACGACGGCGTCGCCTTTGACGATCCCGAGCCTGAAATCGTCGAAGTAGCAGATCTTCATTTGGTGTCCTTGTTTTGCGAGATCGAAGCGTTCAGCGCCGCGGCCAGCGCCGCGTCGCCGCTGACGAGCGATTGCCACGAGACCTCGATGCCCTTGCGCGCGCCCTTGGGCGTGAGCTTGAGGCCCGCGGGCGTCAGCGTCAGCGTGTACTTCGCGCCGCCGATGTCGACCTCGCGCTTGAGCGGCTTGTCCAGTGGCGTCGTCATGGGGTCCTCATGCTCATGCCGGGCTCCGCGCGACCTGCTCGCGCCGCGCCGCCGCCTTGCGGTCGGCGAGGATCATCTCGGCGCCGCGCTCGGCGATCATCACGGTCGGCGAGTTGGTGTTGCCCGAGGTGATCGTCGGCATGATCGACGCGTCGATCACGCGCAGGCCGCCGATGCCGTGCACGCGCAGGCGCGCGTCGACGACGCTCGCGCGCTCCGACGCCGGCCCCATCCGGCACGTGCCGACCGGGTGGAAGATGGTCGTGCCGACGTCGCCCGCGGCGCGCGCGAGCTCCTCGTCGCTGTCGTGCTGGCGCCCCGGCATGAACTCCTCGGGCGCGAAGCGCTCGAGCGCTCTTGCGCGCGCGATGCGGCGCGTGAGCCGCAGCGCGGCGGCCGCCACCTTGCGGTCCTCGGGCGTGGAGAGGTAATGCGGGTTGATCGCCGGCGCGGCGCGCGGGTCGGCGTTCGCGATCCGCACCCAGCCGCGGCTCGTCGGCCGCAGGTTCGCGACCGACGCGGTGAACGCGGGGAACTCGTGCAGCTCCTCGCCGAAGCGCTCGAGCGAGAGCGGCTGCACGTGGTACTCGAGATTGGGCGTCGCGTGCTCGGGCGCGGACCGCGTGAAGACGCCGAGCTGCGAGGGCGCCATCGACAGCGGGCCGCTCCGGAAGATCGCGTACTCGAGCGCCATCCTCGCCTTGCCGGTCCAGCTGTGCGCGAGCTCGTTCGCCGTGCGCGCGTTCGTCACCTTGAACGCCATGCGCAGCTGCAGGTGGTCCTGCAGGTTCTCGCCGACCCCGGGCAGCTCGTGGCGCACCGGGATGCCGTGCGCGCCGAGCAGGCCCGCGGGCCCGATGCCCGAGAGCTGCAGCACCTGCGGGCTGCCGATCGCGCCCGCGGCGAGGATCGTCTCGGCGCGCGCCTCGGCGTACCGGCGGTCGCCGCCGAGGAGGTACGCGACGCCCGTGACCCGCCTGCCGTCCATGCGCAGGTACTGCACGGTCGAGTCGGTGCGCACCTCGAGGTTCGGCCGCTGCATCGCCGGGCGCAGGAACGCCTTCGCCGCCGACACGCGCACGCCGCGGCGCTGGTTGACCTCGAACTTGCCGCTGCCCTCGTTGTCCCCGCGGTTGAAGTCCTCGGTGCGCGGGATGCCGCACTCCTCGGCGGCCGCCTGGAAGGCGTCGAGGATCTCCCACGAGAGCCGCTGCTGCTCGACGCGCCACTCGCCGCCCGAGCCGTGCCACACCGAGCCGCCGCGCCAGTGATCCTCGGACTTGCGGAACACCGGCAGCACGCTCTCCCAGGACCACGACGGGTCGCCGGTCAGCTTCGCCCACTCGTCGTAGTCGCGCTTCTGGCCGCGCATGTAGATCATCGCGTTGATCGAGGAGCAGCCGCCGAGCACGCGGCCGCGCGCGTACAGGATCGAGCGGCCGTTCAGCCCGTCGCAGGCCTCGGTCTTGAAGCACCAGTCGGTGCGCGGGTTGCCGATGCAGTAGATATAGCCGATCGGGATGTGGATCCAGTGCCAGTCGTCGCGCCCGCCCGCCTCGAGCAGCAGCACGCGCACGTCGGGATCGGCCGAGAGGCGGTTGGCGAGCACGCAGCCGGCGGTGCCGCCGCCGACGATGACGTAGTCGAAGGTCTCGGTGCTCATGGGTCTGCCGGGAACTGTAGCAGCCTTCGCGCCGGGTCGTCATCCGTGGATTAATATGACGCCTCCCGGAGACAGATTTCCATGACAGAGCTCAAATCCATCAGCCTCGCCGAGGTCGCGGAGTCGGTCCGCCACGGCATCAAGCCGGTGAGCATCCTGTGGCAGGCGCCCGACACGATCGCCTTCGTCGCGCGCGGCCGCAAGCACCGCAGCGAATTCCACGCCGACCCGAGCGACGAGGTCATGTACATGATCAAGGGCGAGATGAACCTGCACTACCTCGCCGGCGACGGCTCCGAGAAAGTCGCGGTGGTGCGCGAAGGCGAGATCATCTACTGCCCGGCGGGCGTGAAGCACTCGCCGCGCTTCTCGCCCGACGCCTTCCTCCTCGTGCTCGAGCGCAAGCGCCGGCCCGAGGAGAAGGACCGCTTCTTCTGGTATTGCGCGAGCTGCGGCGCGGAGCTGTACCAGGCGGTGCGCCACGTCGCCGACTACCGCGAGGACCCGGTGTCGCGCGTCTACGAGGAGTTCTACGCCGAGGATTCTCACCGCAGCTGCGCGAAGTGCGGCCACGTGACGCCGCGCCCCGCGTGACCCGGGGACGCCCGTGACGCGGATCGCGAAGGTCGTCCTGCTCGCCGCGGTCACCTTCGTCGTCGTGTGGATGGGGGCGCGGCTGTACCGCCAGACGGTCGAGGAGGAGCCCGCGCCGGCCGCGCCGGCCGCGGTCGCTCCGGCGCCGCCGGCGCAGGAGCCGCTCGTGGTCGCGCAGGGCCGGCTCTCCGACTGGGAGAAGAGCGTGACCGCGCTCTTCAAGGCCGCCGCGCCCTCGGTCGCGTACATCACGACCGAGGCGCGCCGCTTCGACCCGCTCTCGGGCGTCGAGCTCGCGCAGGGCGCGGGCTCGGGCTTCGTGTGGGACGCCGAGGGCCACATCGTCACCAATTTCCACGTGATCGAGGACGCCGACACCGTATACGTACAGCTCGACGTCGGCGACCCGATCCCGGCGAAGGTGATCGGCGGCTCGCCCGACTACGACATCGCGGTGGTGCGCCTGTCCGAGGTGCCCAAGGGCCTGCGGCCGCTGCCCGTCGGCGACTCGAAGGCGCTGCAGGTGGGACAGTCGACCTTCGCGATCGGCAACCCCTTCGGCCTGTCGCGCACGCTGACCACGGGCATCGTGAGCGCGCTCGAGCGGCGCCTGCCGACCTCGCGCGGGCGCGAGGTGCGCGGCGTCATCCAGACCGACGCCGCGATCAACCCGGGAAACTCGGGCGGGCCGCTGCTCGACAGCTCGGGGCGGCTGATCGGCGTGAACAGCGCGATCTACTCCGAATCGGGGACTTCGGCCGGCATCGGCTTCGCGATCCCGGTCGACCTGGTGAAGCGCGTCGTGCCGCAGATCATCAGGACCGGCCGCGCGCCGCGCCCCGGGATCGGGATCGCCGCGGCCGACGAGCGCATCGCGTCGCAGCTCGGCGTCCAGGGCGTGATGGTGCTCGGGGTCGCGCGCGGCTCGCCCGCGCAGAAGGCGGGCATCCAGCCCTGGGACCTGAGGCGCCGCCGCGTCGGCGACGTCATCGTCGCGCTCGACGGGAAGCCCGTGGCGACGCTGTCGGACTTCGCCGCCATGCTCGACGATATCGGCGTGGGCAAGGAGATCACGCTCACGGTCCGGCGCGACGACAAGGACCGCGAGGTGAAGACGCGGACGATCGACCTGCAGGACTGATGCACGAACGGCCCGGGCCGTGCCAAAATCGGCGTCGCTCGTGCTCTGTCATCGGGAGGGTGCCATGTCGCAGGAGTCCCAGTACGTCTCCCAGGGGATCGGTCCCCTGGCCCGGCTCAGCGAGGACGAGCTGCGCAAGCTCGCGCCCCACGGCAGCGTGCGCGCGTATCCCAAGCACGCGCTGATCATCAACGAGGGCGACGAGACCGACTCGCTGTACGTGCTGCTCTCCGGGCGGGTGAAGGTGTTCGTGAGCGACGAGGACGGCAAGGAGGCGGTGCTCAGCACCTCGCGCGAGGGCAGCTACTTCGGTGAGCTGGTGATCGACGGCGGCCGCCGCTCGGCCTCGGTCATGGCGATGGAGCCCTGCCGCTGCTTCGTGATCCCGATGAGCGACCTGCAGGGGCTGCTCGAGAGCAATCCCACGTTCGCGCTCCACATGATCCACCTGCTGATCGCGAAGACGCGCAGCCTGGTCAAGCAGGTGAGCGACCTCGCCCTGAAGGACGTGTACGGCCGCTTCGCCAAGTTCGTCGACGAGAGCGCGGTCGAGCGCGACGGCGTGCGGGTGGTGCCCGAGCGGCTGACGCAGACCGACATCGCCGCGCGCATCGGCGGGTCGCGCGAGATGGTGAACCGCATCGTCAGGGACCTCACCGCCGGCGGCTACATCTCGGTCGACGCGCGGCAGATCACCATCCACAAGCGGCTGCCGGCGCACTGGTAATACGGCACAGGGCGCCCGCGTCGCGGGGCACGGCATCGCTGTGCCTTGCGACGGCGAGCGCGAAGGCCCGCGAATCCTAAAGTGGTCTCCGTCGGGAGGCGATCCCCGCCCGCCCGAAAGACAAGGAGGAGACCCCAATGAGCAAGCGCGAAAACCCCGTCGTCGACACCCTGCTCGCCGCCGCCGTCGCGATCGGCGGGATCTGCGTCGTGGCCATGATGGTGCCGGCGGGCTCGGCGTCCTCGGCCGCCGTGGCGAGCGCCGCGTCGGTCGAGGCCGGCTATCTCCCGGCGCAGGTCGTGAACCAGGCGAAGGAGATCGAGCCGCTGCCGCCGACGTTCTGAGCGGCGGGACGAGCGCCGTCGAGGGGCCCGAACGGGCCCCTTTCTTTTTTTGCGGATACAATCCGCGACGTTCCCCGGAAAGGAAATCGCGTGCGGCCTGTCCTCGTCGTACTCGCCGGTCTCGCCGCCTGCGGCGCCGTGTGCGCGGCGCCGGTCGGCTACGAGGTCGATCCCGAGCACACCTATCCCTCGTTCGAGGCCGACCACATGGGGATGTCGATGTGGCGCGGCCGCTTCAACCGGACCACCGGCAAGGTGACGATGGACCGCGCCGCCGGCACCGGCACGATCGACATCGCGATCGAGGCGGCGAGCATCGACTTCGGCCATCCGAAGCTCGCCGAGTACATGATCGGTCCCGACCAGCTCGACGCGAAGAAATTCCCGACGGTGACCTACAAGGGGCGCCTCGTGCGCTTCGTGAACGGCGCGCCGACCGCGGCCGAGGGCGAGCTGAGCCTGCACGGCGTGACGCGGCCGGTCGCGCTGAAGATCGACATGTTCAAGTGCATCCCGCATCCGCTGCTCAAGCGCGAATGGTGCGGCGCCGACGCGCTCGGGCGGCTCGACCGCAGCCAGTTCGGCCTCGACTACGCGCCGCAGTGGGGCTTCAAGCCCGACGTCGTGCTGCGCATCCAGGTCGAGGCGCTCGCGGAGCCGGCGAAGTAGATGTCGCGCGACGCCGCCGCTTCCTGGGGAGGACCGGCGAAGGCGTTCCACTGGGTCATGGCGCTGCTCATCTTCGTGCAGATCGCGCTCGGCCTGATGGCGGCGAACTGGCACCTGTCGCCGACGCAGATCCGCCTGTTCTTCTGGCACAAGTCCATCGGGATGCTGATCCTCGCGCTGCTCGCGCTGCGGCTCGCCTGGCGCCTCGCGAGCCGGGCGCCGGCGCTGCCCGCGGACATGCCGGTGTGGGAGCGCGCCGCGGCGCGCGCGAGCCATGCGCTGCTCTACCTGCTGATGGTCGCGTTGCCGGTCACCGGCTGGATCGTCAATTCGGCCGCCAACATCCCGTTCCGGATCTTCTACCTCGTGCCGCTCCCGGCCATCGTCGCGCCCGACAAGGCGCTCTCCGACGGCGTCGCGTGGGTGCACCGCGGGCTGTTCGTGGTCCTCGCGCTGGTGCTCCTCGCGCATATCGGCGCGGCGCTGCGGCACCATTTCGTGAAGCGCGACGACGTGCTCGCCCGCATGCTGCCTTGGAGGACGCGATGAAGGCCCTGGCGCTCGTCGTGCTCTTCACGGCGGCGGCCGCGCACGCCGCCGACTGGAAGTCGGTTCCGGCCGGAAGCAAGCTGGAGATCGTCGCGAGCTTCGAGAAGACGCCGGTGCCCGGCGAGTTCAAGAAGTTCGACGTCGCGCTCAAGGGATTCGACCCCGCGAAGGCCGGCGGCAGCCTGGAGGTCGTCATCGACGTCGCCAGCGCCGACATGGGAGTCGCCGACGTCAACCGCGAGATCCGCGGCAAGGACTGGTTCGACATGGCCGCGCATCCGCGGGCCGAGTTCCATTCGAGCGAGATCCGGCGCGACGGCAATCGCTGGGTCGCGCGCGGCACGCTCGCGCTGAAAGGCGCGAAGCAGCCGGTGGACGTGCCGTTCGCGTGGACGCCCTCGGGCGACGGCGCGACGATGGAAGGCGAGTTCGCGGTGAAGCGCGGCGCCTTCGGCATCGGCGCCGGCGAATGGGCCTCGACCGACACCATCGGCGCCGACGTGAAAGTCCGCTTCAAGGTCCGGATGGCGAAGGGCGGCTGATGCGCGGCATCGTCATCGCCGCCGTCGCGTTTGCGCTCGTCGGCTGCGCGCCGGCGGTGCGCGAGGCGGCACGGCCCGTCGGTCCGCCGCCGGAGTTTCCCGAGGCGCATTACCGCGAGCTGCTCGCCGCCGGCAAGCCCGTCTACCGGGTCGACCCCCGGGAATCGGTCGTCGTCATCGAGGTCGGCCGCGCCGGGAAATTCGCCAACCTCGGCCACGACCACGTCGTCGCGAGCCGCGACGTGCGCGGCTGGATCGCGCCCGAGGAGGGCCGCGCCGACCTGTAC
>Ga0070741_10015327_pt1 | contig 13009 bp, 9 predicted proteins | sample Coa_R1_4_FD_66440 | JGI IMG/M metagenome (GOLD analysis project Ga0070741, IMG submission 66440) | Surface soil microbial communities from Centralia Pennsylvania, which are recovering from an underground coalmine fire - Coalmine... | ecosystem: Environmental > Terrestrial > Soil > Unclassified ...
GTCGTCGGGACGGCCGGCTTCCTCGCCATGTTCTGGCGCCCCCCGGTCAAGACCCAGTGACGGCCGGTACCTTCGAGCGGGGCGCCTCTCCCCGAACGAGCGCCGCTCAGCCCGTCACCGTCGCGACGCGGGTCAGCTCCTTCACCAGCAGCGGGAGGACGTCGTGCCAGTCGGCGACGATGCCGATGTCGCACGCGCCGAACACGAGCGCGTCGGGGTCGGTGTTGATCGCGAGGACGGTGCCCGCGGCGCGCACGCCGACCATGTGGTTGAACTTGCCGGCCACGCCGATCGCGACGTAGAGGCGCGGCGCGATCGTGCGGCCCGTGATCCCGACCTGGCGGGAGCGCGGGAGCCAACCCTTGTCGGTGACCTTGCGCGTCGCGGCGAGCTCGGCGCCGAGCGTGTCGAGGAGCGGTTGGAGCGCGTCGTACTCGTCGGGCTGGACGCCGGTACCGATGCCCACGACCGCGGTGGCTTCGGCGAGCACGTCGAGGTCGTCGTCGCGGTCGCGGGCCAGGACGTGGACGCGCCCGCGCGGCGTGACGGCGATCTCCGCGGTCGTCGCGACGGCGTCGCGAGGGGCGAGGCGCGGGAGCATCCCCGCCCGCACCGTCGCCATCTGCACCGGAGACGACGCGACGATCGCCGCGACGAGCTGACCGCCGAACGCGGGCTTCCACGCGACGAGCCGTCCGTCGCCGCCGACCTCGAGGCCCACGGCGTCGCCGGTGAGGCCGGCACCCAGGCGGGCCGCGGCCCGCGCCGTGACCTCGCGCCCCCACGCGGTGCTCGGCGCGAGGATCGCCCACGGCGTGTGCTCCTCGGCCCACGCCGCGACGGCGGTGGCGACGTCCTCCTCGACGATCCGCTCGGCCGGCGTGGCGGCGAGCCGGACGGCGTGGTCGGCGCCCCACGAGCCCAGGATCGCGGGGTCGGGGAGCGCGGCGCCGAGCGCCACGGTGGAGCCGCCGATACTCTGCGCGAGCGTCGCGGCCGCGCCGAGCAGCTCCTGGGTCACGTGCGCGCGGTCGGGTTCGACGACGACCGCGACGAACGGGCCGACCGCCGGGCTTGCGCCGTTGCCCGAGCCGGCGCGGGCGGGAACGGTGCCCAGGTCGCGGGCGTGGTCGGTGGCCGGATCGAGCGCGCCGCGCGCCGCGAGGAGCTCGACCGCTTCGCGGACCTGGTCCTCGACCCGGCCGGCGAGCACGCGCTGGTCGCGCGCCACCTCGTGGAGCCGCACCGGCCCGACCGACGTGGGGCTCCCGTCCTGGCCCCACGGGCCCGCGCCCAGGTCGGCCGCGGTCACGAGCCGGATCCGTTCGGCGGGCACCTCGGCGCGCCCGTCGGGGTCGACCTTGCACGGGTCGATCAGGCGCTCGGCGGTCGAGAGGACCGCGGGCAGGTGCAGGTCGGCCTGCACGAAGCCGTCGTCGTGCTCGCAGCGCACGTGGACCGTTCCGTCGCGCTCGACGTTGAGGTGGCGGACGCCGGTCGCGAACGGAAGGTCGAGGAGCTCGGCGAGCTCGGGCCCGACCTGGCCGGTGTCGGCGTCGACCGAGTTGCGACCGACGAGCACGAGGTCGAACGGCCCTTCGCGCTCGAGCGCGGCCGCGAGCGCGCGGGCGGTCGCCAGCGTGTCGGAGCCGGCGAAGGCGCCGTCGGTGATCAGCACGCCGTCCATCACGACGTCACGCGCGGTCGCCCACGCGATCGCCTCGCGGAGCACGTCCTCGGCGGGTGGCGGCCCGAGCGTGAACACCGTGCACGAGCCGCCGAGGTCGGCGACGAGCGCGACGGCCTGCGACACCGCGCGGCGGCAGTACGCGTTCATCTCGAGCTCGAGGCCCTCACGGCGCAGGCGGCCGTCGGGCCCCAACTCCATCTCCTCGAACGCGGGGATCTGCTTGACGAGAACGGCGACACGCATGGTCGGAGCAGGATACCTGTGCCGGTTCCGTGGATAGGCTCTGGCGTGCTCGAGCTCGGCGCCGGTGATGCGCGGACCACGCTGGTGCCGGAGCACGGCGGGCGCATCGCCTCGCTGCACGTCGCCGGGCTCGATCTGCTCGTCACGCCCGAAGTGGACGAGCACGACTTCGGCGCGTTCCCGATGGCGCCGTGGACGGGCCGGATCCGCAACGGTCGCTTCATTTTCGACGGCACGCCGTACCAGATGCCGCTCAACAAGCCACCACACGCCATCCACGGCACGACGCGCGACCACCCGTGGACGGTCGAGCACGTGAGCGCGACGGCCGCGGTGCTCGCACAGGACCTGACGGAGCCGTGGCCGTTCGGCGGCCGTGCCGTGATGCGCTTCGGGCTCACCGCCGACGCGCTCGAGCTCACCTTCGAGCTGCACGCGGGTGAGCGCGCGATGCCGGCCGAGTGCGGTTGGCACCCGTGGTGGCAGCGGCACGCCGGTCGTGGCGGCGCGCTCGAGGTCGAGCTGCACGCCAGCGCGATGTACGCGCGCGACGGCGACGGCATCCCGACCGGCGAGCTCACGGACATCACCCCACCGCCGTGGGACGACTGCTTCACGCGGCTCGGCGAGCCGGCGGCGGTGCTGCGGTGGCCGGGTGCCGTGTCGGTCGAGATCACCACCGACTGCCCGTGCCTCGTCGTCTACACCGAACCCGAGCACGCCATCTGTGTCGAGCCCGAGTCGGGACCGCCCGACCAGTTCAACCTCGGGCCGCGGGTCGTGGAGCCGGGCGCACCGCTCGTCGTGCACTCGACCTGGCGGTGGACGCTCGGTTAGCGGCGCGCCGGGTCACGCCTCCACGAGCGGCGGCAGGGCCGCGAGCTGATCGCAGAAGTGGTCGGGCGAGTGGTGGACGAAGCGGACGTTGAGCGTCGTCGCGCCGGCCTTCCGCAGCGCCTCGACCGCGGCGCGCGTGGCGTCGGGGTCGCGGAGCGGGTCGAGGGGTCGGTCGTGCTGGAGCACGACGTCGAGCTCGCGTTCCCGTGCCGCCCACCCGTCGGTCGCCCGCGCCTGCTCGAGCATCGCGGTCATCTCGGCGACGGTCAGACCGAACGGCGCCCAACCGTCCCCGAGCTCGACGGCGCGACGGAGCGAGCGTGCCGTCCGGCCGCCGATCCAGATGGGCACGTCCGCCTGCACCCCGCACGGGTCGACCACGAAGCCGTCGAACGAATAATGCGGGCCGGCGTACGACGGCTCTGCGCGCCCGAAGGACGCCCGGAGCGCGCGCAGTGCGTCGTCGGCACGCTCGCCGCGGTCGCCGAACGGCGCGCCGAGGAGGTCGAACTCCTCGCGCAGCGACCCGACCCCGACACCGAGCACCAGCCGGCCGCCGGAGACGACGTCGAGGGTCCCGTACCGCTTCGCGATCGCGAGCGGGTGGTGGTACCCGAGTACGAGCACGAACGTGACGAAGCGGATGCGGTTCGTGTGCGCGGAGAGATACCCGAAGACGGGAAGCGGATCCCAGTAGGTCGCACCCCGGACCGTCGCGACCTCGCGGGGGATCGCGACGTGCTCGCTGCACGTCACGTGCGAGTATCCGAGCCGCTCCGCCTCCACGACCAGACGCTGCACCTCGGCGATGCCGGCAGTGTCCTCCCATGATGCGTGCGCACGCGGGAGCCGGGTCAGGACCGGGGTGACCAGGCCGAGCTTCACGACCGCTTCCGCCACGCGTCGGACTGCCGCGCCAGCTCGATGAGCCGCCCGTCGATCGACGCCTCGTCGCGATTCGCCGCGCCGAGGTCGCCTTTGGTGACGTCGCGGGCGAACGTCGTGCCGAGCTGCGCGATCTGCTCGCCGCTCACGATGGTGTCGCGCACGATCGAACGGTCGTGGGCGGACCCGCTCGCGCCAACACGTCCGAGGGCCGTCACCTGTGCGCCGATCGCGGCAACCGACGCGTCGACCGCGTCCTGGAACTTGCCGATGTCGCGCAGTCGACGCAGATCGTTGCCGGACGCGAGGATCGCCCGGCCCTCGGCCGCGATCCGATGATTCGCGCGGAGATAGGCGTCCTCGTCGCCCCCGCCACCGCCGCCGCCGAACGACGTGGCGGCGAGATACGCGACCGCCGCCACGGTCACGACGATCGCCACGACGAGCAGGCGCCGCCGCCCGTAGCTCGCCGGCCCGCTCGGGGGCGGCTGCGCCGGACCGCGGGGGCCGGGTCGACGGGACCGCGCCGGCGCGGGCGGCGGCGCCGGCGGCGCGAGCGCGAGTCGACCGTCGGACGGATCGGGGCGACCCATGGGAGTCAGACTAACTTCGGCGTCACATTTCCGGCCTTCGGAGTCCGCCCGTGCCGCTCACGTCGACCCCCGGTGTCCGCCCGATCGGGTAGCGGCGCGCGGCCCGACAAGCGCGCCACCGTGCACGACGCGGTCGCGGAGCACGTGCGCAGCTGCGACACCCTGCACCTCTACGTCGGGCACACGCGCTGGACGGCCGCGGCGAGCGAGGTCGTCCGCCAGTGGTGGGGGCGGGACCCCGGCTTCACCCTCGTCATGCTCAGCCTGTCGAGTCTGGGGACACTGTTCTTCGAGGGCGGCCTCGTCCGCCGGGTCGTGACCGGCTACTCGGGCGACACGTTCCCGAACTTCACGCCGAACCCCGTCTTCGGTCGTGCCTACGAGCGCGGGGACGTCGAGGTCGAGCACTGGTCGTTCCTCGCGTTCTCGCAGCGGCTCGAAGCGGCGGCGCGCGGCCTTCCCGCAGTCGTGACCCGCTCGATCGCCGGATCGTCGATGGAGGGCAACGAGTCGTTCGCGCGCGCCGACACGCCGTTCGGCGAGGTCGGGCTGTTGGCGCCCCTCGCGCCCGACGTGGCGTTGCTCCACGCGCCGATCGCGGATCGTGCGGGCAACGTCGCGCTGCACCCACCCCTGCTCGAGAACGTATGGGGCGCACTCGCCGCGCGCCGCGGCGCGATCGTCACCGTCGAACGCGTGGTCGACGACCTCCGCCCGTACGCGGATCTCGTGCGTATCCCCGGGCATCGCGTGCTCGCGGTGTGCGAGGCCCCCTTCGGCGCCCACCCGGGTGGCCTGTTCCCCGGTCGGCTCCCGGTCGACGGCTACGGCGAGGACTACGAGTTCTGGGTGGAGGCGCGCGCCGCGGCGCGCCGGGGCGACTTCGGCGACTGGATCCGGCACTGGGTGCTGGACGTGCGTGACCCGGCCGACTACGTCGCCCGCCTCGGGGCCGAGCGCGTCGGCGCGCTGCGGGCGAAGGCCGAACCGGAGTCGTGGCAGGTCGACCAGGTCCGGTACCCGCCCGACCTCGATGCCGAGCCGAACCGGTGGGAGCTCGCGGCGGCATGGGGGGCGCGCCACCTCACCGAACGGGTCCTCGACCTCGGGGCCGACGCCGTCCTCGCGGGAGCGGGCGTCGCGAACCTCGCCGCATGGCTCGCGGTCGCCAACGCCCGGGCGGCGGGGAGCGGCGTGTGCCTCACGGCCGAGATCGGGCTCTGGGACTACGACCCGACGCCCGCCGACCCCTTCGTGCTCAACCACCGGAACTTCGGCCGGTCCGCGATGCTGGGCGACGCGGCCATGGTGCTCGGCACGATCGTCGGCGGTCCCGGCACCACCACGATCGCGTGCCTGGGCGGCGCCCAGGTCGACCGGCACGGGAACATCAACTCGACGCTCGTGCCCGGCGGCCCGTTCCTCGTCGGCTCGGGTGGCGGCAACGACGTCGCGTCGGTGTGCGCGGAGGCCGTCGTCGTCGCGACGCTCACACCCCAGCGCACGCCGGCCTCGTGCGGCTACGTCACGTCGCCGGGGCGGGCCGTGCGCGCGCTCGTCACCGACCTCGGGACCCTCGAGAAGGTCGACGGCGGAGACGAGCTCGTGCTGACCGCGGTGCCGGCAGGCGAAGAGCCACTCGACGACCGCATCGCCTGCGCCCGTGCCGCCTGCGGCTGGGACCTCGCCGTCGCCCCGAGCGTCCGTGAGCTCGCGCCACCGACCCGGGACGAGATCGCCGCCCTGCGCGCGTGGGACCCGCGGGGTTGGTTCCTCCGCGACCGCTGAGGCCGCGCCTTCCTCAATCGAAGGTCGTGGCGGGCGCCGGGTACGCGAACAGGTAGCCCTGGCCCAGCTCGACCCCGAGGTGGCGCAGCGCGTCGAGCTCGGCCTCCGTCTCGATGCCTTCCGCCACGAGCCGCGCTCCGAGCGAGCGCGCGAAGTGCTGCAATCCGGCGACCAGCGCCTGGCGCGCCGCGTCCGCGTCGATGGCCTCCACCCAGTCGCGGTCGAGCTTGATGAAGTCGGGCCGCAGCGTGAGGATGTGACGGAGGCTCGCGTAGCCCGCTCCCGCGTCGTCGACTGCGAGACGCGTCCCCGACTTGAGCAGCTTCAGGGCCTTCGCGACCGCTTCGTAGTCGTCGATGCGCTCGTGCTCGGTCAACTCGACGACGACCGGGCGTCCGAGATCGGCGATCGCCTCGTGTACCTCGTTCCGGGCGAGGAGCCGGGCCGACGCGTTGAGACTCAGCCACGTGCCGTCCGGCAGCACCGAGGCGGCCTCCGCGGCCGCGAAGAACGTCGCCGCTTCGAGCTCGCCGCGCAGGCCGAGCCGCCCGGCCTCGGCGAAGCGGATGCTCGGCGACGCGCCGTCGTCGAAGCGGGTCAGCGCTTCGTACCCGACCGTCGACAGATCGGTCAGGTCGAGCACCGGCTGGAAGTAGCTCATGAACTGGCGGCCACCGAGCACGCGCTCGAGCGCACCGCGGCGCGCGTCGGCCGCCCGCCGGACGATCAGCGGATCGAGGATGCTCGCGACGATCGGGGCGAGGTCGACCGCCATCGCCAGCACCGATCCGACCGGGAGCGGCGCCTGGTCGGGCGCGCTGCGGTCGGCCGCCGTGGCGAGGACCCCGATGAGCCGGTCGTGGCTCCAGAGCGGCGCGAACGCGACCGGGGCGGCGCCGGTGGCGCGCCCGGTGGCAGGCAGCGTGGTCTCGTCGCTCCACGGCCCGGCACGGGCCCGCCGGGCGAGCTCGGCCGCGAACCGGGGGTCGAGCACCCGGCCCGGCGTCCAGCCGGGGACGCTCCGGGTCGCGAGCACCACGGCGTCGTCGCCGAGGTAGCCGATCAGGCCCACGCGCTCGACCTCGGAGAGACCGACGAGCACCGCGCAGACGACGTCGGCGGTCGCTTCGGCGGTCGCGGCCGGCGGGATGCGGGTGAGGGCGTCGGCGAGCTCGGAACGGGCGCGCCACTGGCGTTGCATCGTCTCGTGCCAGGCGTGCTGCCCCCGGAGCTGCGCGCGCACCCGGGCGACGAGCTCCTCGGGGTGCACCGGCTTGGTGACGAAGTCGTCGGCGCCGGCCGCGAGCCCGGCAACCCGGTCGTCGAGGTCGCCCTGACCAGTGACGAGGATGACGGGCAGGGTCGCCGTGCGCGGCTCGCCGCGGAGGCTCTCGACGACCTCGAGTCCCGTCACCCGGGGCATCGTGCAGTCGAGCAGGACGACGTCGGGGAGCGCGCGGGTGATGAGCTCGAGCGCGACGCGACCGTCGGGTGCCTCGCTCACCTCGAAACCGGCGCGTTCCAGCACCCGGACGAAGAGCCGCCGGACGGTCTCCTCGTCGTCGACGACGAGGACGCGCGCGGGGCGGGCCGGCTCCGGCTCCCCGGGCGCGACGATCGGCGCGAAGTCCTCGACGGTCATCAGGGGATCACCCCGTCGATCCCTGCCGCGAGCGGCGCAGCTGGGCCGTTCGACGCCGAGCGCAACCGGCGCACGGCCGCCGCGGTCTCGGGCGGCGTCCCGGAGGGCACCACGGGGAGGTGCACCGTGAAGGTCGTCCCCTCGCCGGAGCGGCTCGACACCGAGACGTGACCCCCGGCCTGGGTGACGATCCCGTACACCGTCGACAGCCCGAGGCCGGTTCCCTTGCCGACACCCTTGGTCGTGAAGAACGGCTCGAAGACCCGCGCCGTCACGGCCTCGTCCATCCCGGTGCCGGTATCGGTGACGTCGAGGCGCAGGTGACGGCCCGGACGGAGCCCGATCCGCTCGGCATCCTCCGACTCGAGCACCACGTCGCGGCTCTCGATCGTCAACGTGCCGCCGAGCGGCATCGCGTCCCTGGCGTTCACGACGAAGTTGATGACCACCTGCTCGATGTGGCTCCGGTCGACGCGGACGAGGCCGGCGCCGGGCGCGAGGACCGTTTCGAGCGTGATGTGCTCGCCGATCACGCGCTGGAACAGGCTCCCGAGCGACTCGATCACCTCGTTCACGTCGAGGACCACGGGATTGGTCGGTTGGCGCCGGCTGAACTGGAGGAGCTTCTCGACCAGGGCGGCGGCGCGGTCCGCGGCGCGTTGGATCTGCTCGAGGTCGGCGCGCATCCCCGGGTCGCGGGCGTCGTCGAGGAGCAGCGCGGTGTAGCCGGTGATCGCGGTGAGCAGGTTGTTGAAATCGTGCGCGATGCCTCCGGCGAGCTGGCCGACGGCCTCCATCTTCTGTGACTCGCGCAGCTGCTCCTCGAGCTCCCGGCGGTCGGTCGTGTCGCGCGCGTTGAGCACGACGGCCTTCACGCGCGGGTCGTCGAGCAGATTCGTCAGGATCGCCTCGCGGTACCGCACCTTCCCGCTCCGGTCGCGGAGCCGGAACGCGACCTCGACCGGCTCGCGCGGCCTCCGCAGAGAGGTCATGAACGCGTCGATGACCCGGTCGCGGTCCTCGTGGTGGAGCCGCTCGGCGAGGCGCCGGTCGCTCAGGCGTGACCCGACGATGTCCCAGCCGACGTCCCGCTCGACGGCCGGGCTCGCGTACAGCACGGTCGTGTCGGCGTCGAGGAGCTGGATCAGCTCGCCCGATTCGAGGACGAGCGCCCGGAACCGGGCTTCGCTGTCGCGGACGGCCTGCTCCGCCGCCACCCGCTCGGTGACGTCCTGCACGGTCCCGAGGATGTGCAGGACCCGACCGTCGACGCCGCGCTCGACCTCGAAGTCGGTGACGAGGAGGCGCTCCTCGCCGTCGGGCCGCACGGCCCGCCGCAGCCGCCGGCAGTTCGGGTCGCCGACGTCGCTCAGCGCCGAGACGTCGGTGATCGCCCCCTCCTCCGGCGGCGCGACGACGCGGTGGAACATCTCGGGCCCGGGAGCGACGGAACCCGGCTCGAACCCGAGGATGCGGAAGAGCTCGTCGGACCACGTGATCGTCCCGGTGTCGGGCTCGTACGACCAGCTGCCGATGTGCGCCGCCGCCTGCGCCCACTCCAGCGACCGCGCGCTCTTGCGCAGGTTCTCGGCCGCGCGGGCCCGCTCGAGCGCGAGGAGGTAGACCTCGCCGAGCACACGCAGGGCCGGGAGCGTCACCTCGGCGTCGGCCGGCGGATCGCCCTCGAACCACACCACGGTGACCCACCCGAGCAGCCGGCCGCCGCTGCGGAGGGGCAGGTACCCGATGGCGCGCACGCCGTAGAGCACGAGCCGGGCGCGCAGCTCGGGCACGACGCTCGCCAGATCGTCGGGCACGCGCGCGAGGAACGCGTCGCGGTCGCGGAGCCGGTCGCGGATCCATCGGTCGGTCGCGGGGGCGCGCTCCTCGGTCCACTGCCCGACGCGCTGCTCGTCGATGTCCCAGAGGTGCGTGCGCAGCGAGCGTTGCCGGTCGGGATCGAACGTGACGAGGCTCGCGCCCTGCGCGCCGACGAAGCGGGCGGTGCGCTCGAGGCCCCGGGTGATCGCACCGTCGACCTGAGGTGGCGTGGCGGCGACGAGCTCGCGTGCGATCTCGGCGACCAGCGCCTCGGCGTCCCGCCGGCGGCGCAACGCCTCCTCGGCGCGGGCGCGGTCGAGCGCGGCGAGGAGGCTGTTCCCGAGGATGCGCAACGCCGGGAACGTCGCCGCCGTGGTGGATCCGGCCGGCGCCCTCACCCACGCGACGCTCACCACCCCGAGCAGGCGGTCGTCGTGATCGATCGTGACCGACACGAGCGAACGGATCCCGAGGCTTCGGAGCAGGGCCTGCTCGACGGCCGCCTCCGCCGGCATCTCGTCGACGTCGGCTACGAACAGCGGCTCGTCGCTCCGCTCGGTGTGCTCGTCGGCCCAGGGCATCTCGTCGGCCGTGGCGTCCGCCGGCGCACGCTCGATCGCGTCGCCGACGGCCGGATGCGACCACGTGTACGCGCGGAAGAAGCGGCGTTCCGTCGCGTCGGCCCGCCACAGCGCGGCGTGGTCCGCGCCGGTGAGATCGCAGAACTGACCGAGCGCGCGGACGACGACGTCGCCGACGAGATCGGCAGGCGCGCTGAGCAGCCGGGTGGAGGCGTCGGCGACGAGCGCGTCGGCTCGGGCTCGGGCTTCGAGCTCCTCCTGGGCGCGGCGCCGGCGCTCCTCCGCCTCACTCTCGACCTGCGAACGCACCTCCGGGGTCAGCTCGCACGCGACGCCGACGATGTGGGTCACCCCGCCCGACGCGTCGAGAAGCGGCGCCAGCGAGCAGCGCACGAAGACACGACCCTGGGGCCGGTCGAGGAGGACCGAGTACGCATCCGGCCGGCCGGTCTCGACGACGCGGCGGTGCGCCTCGACGGCCTCGAGGACAAGACCGCTGCCGTTCTCGAACGCCCGGAGCGGTGTGCCGACGATCTCCGCGCGTGTGCGTTCCACGATCCGGGCGGCGGCCGCGTTGACGCCGACGAACGGAAAGCCGGCGTCCGCGTCCGCGACGACGAGGTACGCGGGCGCGGGAAGGTGTTCCAGCGCACGCACGACGGCGCCCAACTCGGTAGCCGCGTCGGGTGTGTTCGCGGCGTGCGTCTCCATCCGTTCCTTGCCGGCTCCGGCGCGTCGCCTCCGGCGGTTGGACAGCGTACCCGTGGGTCGCACGACGGTACGTGGTCCAGCGCCGGAGCGGTGTTCCGATCGTCCCCCATCGGCACGAGGGGCCGACGGATTGAGGAAACCCGTTCGGTCGCTGCGGGAACACCGCAACCCCGACGACGCTCCGGGCGGTGGCTCAGGTCGTGAGGATCACGACGGCCGCGTTGGCCCCCCGCCCGACCGTATGGGCGAGGCCGACCGTGGCCCCCTCGACCTGCCGCGCACCGGCCGTCCCGCGGAGCTGGCGGGTCAGCTCGACGACCTGGCCGAGGGCCGACGCGCCGAGCGGCTCGCCCTTCGACAGCAGCCCACCGCTCGGGTTCACCGGCACGCGCCCGGTCATGGTCGTCGACCCGTCCGCCACCAGCTTCGCGGCGTCGCCGCGCGCGCAGAGACCGAGCTCCTCGTAGGCGAGCACCTCGCGGGACGCATCGGTGTCCTGGCACTCGACGACGTGGAGGTCGCGCGGGGCCACCCCGGCTTCCTCGTAGGCGGCCTGGGCGGCGAGCGTGGTCGGCGGCGGGATGTCGCGGTCGTCGATCCCGCTCATCGGCGTCGCCTCGCCGAGCACCGAGCCGGGGAGATGCGACCGCAGCACCGCCGCCGCGACGCGCACGGCCGCGACGGTGCCGCCGGGACGTGCGCCGCGCTGCACGACGACGGCGGCCGCGCCTTCGTTCGGCGAGCACAGCATGAAGAGGTGCAACGGCTCGCAGACGACGCGCGACGCGAGCACCTCCTCGACGGTGGTCGGCTTCTGGAACATGGCGTCGGGATTGTGCACGCCGTTGGCGCGGTTCTTCACCACGATCTGCGCGAGGTCGTGCTTGGTGACGCCCGACTCGCGCATCAGCCGCTGGGCACGGAGCGCGAAGTACGAGGGCGTCGCCGCGAGCCCTGCCTCCTCGCGCCACGGCTCGAAGAACGAGGAACGGATGATTCCCTTCGGCATCTTCTCCAGACCGAACACGAGGACCGTGTCGTACATCCCCGCCCGGATCGCGCCGGCCGCGAGCATGAGCGCGGCGCCGCCGCTCGCGCACCCGGCCTCGACGTCGACGATCGGGACGCCGGTGAGCCCGAGCGCGCCGAGCACCTTGTGCCCGGACGCGACGCCCCCGTAGGCGGTGGCGCAGAACGCGGCCTGGAACGGCGGGTGGCCGGCTTCGGCGAGGGCGGCCCGCACCGCCTCGACGCCCATCTCGGTCGCGGACTTCTCGCCGAACCGGCCGAAGGGATGGATGCCCACACCGGTGACCTCGACCACTCCCGTGCTCATCGCGTGTCACCGACCGGCGCGAACGCGTACGTGACGACCTCGGTGCCCTCGTCGTCGGTGTGCAGGACGTCGGCGACGAGGTGCATGGGTTGGCCGAACTCCAGCTTCGCCGGGTCCGCCTCGGTCAGCCTCGTGATCACGCGGAGCTGCTCGCGGACGAGCTCCACGATGCCGAACCCGTAGGGCACCTCGCCCGGGTAGCCGGGCGGTGCCGCGGTGACGGCGGTCCAGCCCCAGAGCGTCGCCGCGGTGCTCAGCGTCACGGCCTCCACGTCGTCGGCGCCCGTGTACGGACAGGCCGGCAGCCTCGGGAAGTGGAACTTCCCGCTCGTCGCCGAATAGCCGCCGAGGAGCGCGATGGAGCCGTCGTCACGGGTCGCGAACAACCCCTCGGTCACCGGCCGCCGTGTGCTCACACGATCCCCTCCCGTGTGAGCCGGTCGACCTCGGCATCGTCGAGGCCGAGCAGGTCGTGGAGCACCTCGCGGGTGTGCTCGCCGAGGCGGGGCGCGCCCGACGGGGTCACGGGAGGTTCGCCCGCCCGGCGGGGGAAGGGGGCCTGCTGGCGCAGCGGGCCCAGCACGGGGTCGTCGACGGTGACGAGGTCGCCTCGGGCGGCGATGTGCGCGTCGGCGAAGATGTCGGCCGCCGTGTACGCGGTCGCGACCGGTACGTCGCACTCGACGCAGCGGTCCTCGACCTCCGCCGCCGGCAGCGTCGCCGTCCACTCGGCGACGAGCGCGTTGATCTCGTCGCTGTGGACGGCGCGGTCGGCGAGGCGTGTGAAGCGCGGGTCCGCGAGCAGGTCGAGCCGGTCCATCGCCTTGCACAGGCGCGAGAAGTTCGCGTCCGAGCCGGCCACGATGCACACGTACTTGCCGT
>Ga0070741_10015328_pt1 | contig 13008 bp, 16 predicted proteins | sample Coa_R1_4_FD_66440 | JGI IMG/M metagenome (GOLD analysis project Ga0070741, IMG submission 66440) | Surface soil microbial communities from Centralia Pennsylvania, which are recovering from an underground coalmine fire - Coalmine... | ecosystem: Environmental > Terrestrial > Soil > Unclassified ...
ACCAGATGATGGGCATCCAGATCGCCTACGCGATCACGACGAACTTCCCGGGCTTCGTCGCGATGGTCGACGAGGTCGGCGGCGTCGACGTGAACGTCCCGCGGGCGCTCGACGACTACTACTCGGGCGCCGTCTTCCTGCCCGGGCCCCAGCACCTGACCGGCGACCAGGCCCTGCGGCTCTCACGCGACCGCCACGACTACTCCAACGGCGACATCTCGCGGACCGGGAACCAGGCGCTCGTCATCATCTCGGCGCTCGGCACGCTGCGGGCCCAGAACCCGGGTGCAGTCGGTACCGCTCACCTCGTCTCGCTCCTCGTGCGGCACGTCCGCATGCTCAACGTCGACCTGACCGAGCTCTTCCGGCTCGGCCGGCTCGCCCTCTCGATCGACCCGGCGAACGTCCGCAACGTCACGATCCCGGTCGGCTCCGGCTCGGGCACCAACTTGCTCGTCTCGCCCGAGGCCCAGTCGCTGTTTGCCGACTTCCGCGACGACGCGGTGCTGCAGACTCATTGACATGAGGATGCCGCCCGCGGCCGCCCGTCTGCCCGGCTTCGGCGACCTCGACCCGGCCCCGGAGCCGCCGACCACCACCCGCGTGCAGGCCCGCGGCGACGGGCCCGACGCCGTCGACACCCTCGACCGGCTCGCCCTCGACCCGCAGACCGGCGAACGGGTCGCGTTCCGGGCGACGCTCGAGCGCCGGGCGGCCCGCCACGCCGACCCCGCCGATCCGCTGCACCCCGGGGTCGTCGAGCGACTCGCGGCGCGCGGCATCGACCGGCTCTACACGCACCAGGCGGCCGCCGTCGACGCGTTGCGGGCCGGGCGAAGCATCGTGCTCGCCACGGGGACCGCCTCGGGGAAGTCCCTCGGCTACCAGATCCCGATCGTCGAGGCTGCGCTCGGGGGCGACCCGGCGACGGCGCTGCTCGTCTTCCCGACCAAGGCACTCGCCCAGGACCAGTTGCGCAGCCTCCACGCGTGGATGGTCCCGACCCTGCTGCCGTCCACCTACGACGGCGACACCGGTCCCGACGACCGCGTACGCGTCCGGAAGTACGCGAAGGTCGTGCTCACGAATCCCGAGATGCTGCACATGGGGATCCTGCCGAGCCACGAGCGGTGGGCGACGTTCTTCATGCGCCTGCGCTACGTCGTGGTCGACGAGCTGCACACCCTCCGCGGCATCTTCGGGAGCCACGTCGCGCACGTCCTGCGCCGGCTCCGCCGCGTCTCCATGCATTACGGCTCGTCGCCGACGTTCTGCTTCGCCAGCGCGACCATCGGCAACCCGGCCGAGCTCGCGAGCACGCTGTGCGGCTCCCGGTGGCGGCGATCGACGACGACGGCTCGCCGCGGTCGGAGCGCGCCTTCGCCTGTTGGCAGCGGCCGTTGCTCGACGAGCACACCGGCGCGCGCGCGTCCGCCAGCGTCGAGACCGCCGACCTCGTGGCCCGTTTCGTCGCCGACGGCCACCAGACGCTCGCGTTCACGCGCAGCCGGAAGGGAAGCGAGATCGTCGCCGCCCAGGCGAAGCGCATGGTCGCCGAGCGGCTCGCCGACGCCGCCGGCGCCGAGCCGGTCCCGCGGATCGCGGCCTACCGGGCGGGGTACCTGCCGGAGGAGCGACGCGAGCTCGAGCACTCGCTCACGACCGGCGAGCTCGCGGGGGTCGTCGCCACGAGCGCGCTCGAGCTCGGAATCGACGTCGGCAGCCTCGACGCCGTCGTCGTGAACGGGTTTCCGGGCACGCTCGCGTCGCTGCGCCAGCAGGCCGGGCGTGCCGGTCGCACCGAACGGCGCGCCGCCGCCGTGCTCGTCGTCGGCGACGACCAGCTCGACCAGTGGTACGCACGCCATCCCGCCGAGCTGCTGGGTCGCGACGCGGAAGCCGCGGTCGTGAACCCGGCCAACCCGTCGGTGCTGCGCCCGCAGGTCGCGTGTGCAGCACACGAGATCCCGCTGACGCCGGCCGACACCGAGTACTTCGGCGACGGGCTCGACGACGCGGTGCGCGATCTCGTCCGCGACGACCTGCTGAAGCCGCGCGCCGGCCGCATGTACTGGGCGGCGCGCGAGCCGCCGGCCCGGCAGGTCGGCCTGCGCTCCGGGTCGAGCGTCGAGTACGAGCTCGTCGACGACGACGGCGACGTCGTCGGGGTGGTCGACGCCGCCCGCATCTTCAACGTCGCGCACCCCGGGGCGCTCTACCTCCACCAGGGCCGCCAGTACCGGGTGACGCAGCTCGACACCGCGTTCCATCGGGCGCTCGTCGTCCCGGCCGACGACGTCGACGAGCACACGCAGACCCGTGAGAGCACGGACATCTCGATCGTGGCCACCGCCCGCTCGGTCGCGGCGGGCGCCGGCGTCGCCCACCTCGGGACGGTGGAGGTGACGAACCAGGTCGTCGCCTACCAGCGGAAGCGCACGTCGACCAACGAGCTCATCGCGGTGGTCGACCTCGAGCTGCCTCCGCAGTCGCTGACGACGAGCGCGGTGTGGTTCACGGTGCCGGCGGGCGCGCTCGAGCGCGCCGGCGTCGCGCCGGGCCGGACCCTCGGGACGGTGCACGCCGCCGAGCACGCCCTGATCGGCCTGCTTCCCCTGTTCACGATCTGCGACCGGTGGGACGTCGGCGGCGTCTCGATGGCGACCCATCCCCAGACCGAGGAACCGACGATCGTCGTGTACGACGGCTATCCGGGCGGCGCCGGGATCGCCGACCTCGCGTTCGAGCGCACCGCCGAGCACGTCCGCGCCGCCCGCGAGCTGGTGGCCACCTGCCCGTGCGACGACGGCTGCCCGTCGTGCGTCCAGTCCCCGAAGTGCGGCAACTGGAACGAGTACCTCGACAAGTCGGGCGCGGTGCAACTGCTGGGACTGCTCTCGGGATGAGAAGGCTGCGCGCGGTCGCCGCGCTGCTCACCGTCGGGGTCGGCGTCGGCACGTTGCTCGGGGCGTGCAGCGGTGACGACTCGTCGTCGGTGCCGAAGCTGCGGGTGTTCCACGAGTCGGACACGTCCGTGTCGGTCGCGAAGGGCACCCGGTTCGTGTTCGCGCTCCCGGCGAACCCGAGCACCGGCTACTCGTGGAAGGTGATCGTCAGCAACCCGACGGTCGTGCACGCGACCGGTTCGAAGCAGTCGAGCGCACCCGGTGCACCGCCCGGTGCGGCCGGGACGCAACGGCTGTCCTTCACCGCCCTCGGTCGGGGAACGAGCATGCTCGAGCTCGTCTACGACCGCCCGTTCGCCCAGGGCAGCCCGGGCAACAAGACCGTCGACGTGACCGTCACGGTCAGGTGACCGGAGCGGGGCGGTCCACTCAGGGTGTGCGGACCTCGGCTCGCGCAGTCGCACGCGCCGAGGCGTCGAGCGAACCGACCGAGACGGCCACGACGACGGTAGGGAAGCGCCCGGCGCACGCGCACCGGACGAGGCGCGCCCCGTTGCTCGCCGCCGTGTCGCGCGCGGCGGCCTCCGCCGCCGCGGCGTCGCGTCCGAGGGCGAGCATGTCGGCGGCGGCGAGCGCCGCCGCGTCGGCGGCCGTGTCGGCCCGGGCCCGCGCCACGACGGCCGTCCCAAGCCGCGCGGCACCGAGCACGAGCGCGAAGCCGAGCGCGACGACACCGATGACCGCGATCGCCGCCGCGCCCCGTTCCCGCTCGTGCTCCCGTCTCACTTCTCGACCCGCATCACGGCTCGGGCGTGGAGGGTCGGATCGGGGAACAGCGCGCCGACGAGCGGGACGTCGGTGACCGCCCGGTACGTCACGTCGACGGTGATCGGCTCGCCCACCCGGGGCCGGGCACCGACGCGGACCTGTGCGCCCGGAAGCGTGCGGCGCGCCGCGCGCACCGCACTTCCGGGGTCGGGATCGACGCTCGCGGCGCGGGCGGCTTCACGCGCCGCGTGCTGGACCCCCACGTAGTCGCGCACGAGCAACCCGACCTGGATCAGCGCGAGCGCGGCGAACACGATCAGCGGCAGCAGCAGGGCGAACTCCACCGTCGCCTGGCCGGAGGCACCACGCCGCCGGCCCGGCCGCGCCGCACCGGCGAAGCCCGGGGGCCGTCCCTGCTGCACCGCCTGCCTCAAGGGAGGATCTTCGACACGACGGAGTCGAACAGGTTGCTGACGGCGTCGCTCTTGGTCGCCCACGTGATGAGGACGGTGGCCACGGCCGCGGCGCCGAGGATGACGAGCGCGTACTCGGCCGTGGTCTGACCGAGGTCGTCGAGGAAGCGGGCACGCAGACGGCGCGCCGCGCCGAGGAGACGCTGGAGCATGGAACCTCCCGAGTTCCGGAGATGTGGGTTCTGGAGATGTGGGGTTCTGGAGACTGGGTCTCGAGGTGGAAGCGGGGAAGCGGAGGGGAAGCGGCGGACGGGTGGGCTCAGGTCCGCGCCAGGCCCGAGAGCAGCGCGGGCACGACCGTGAGCAGGCCGAAGGCCGGGAGCACGAGGAACACGAGCGGGAACAGCAGCCGGACCGGTACCCGCCGCGCGTGCGCCTCTGCCCGGCGGCGCGACGTGGCCCGCTCCTCGTCGGCGAGCCGGGCGAGCGCCGGGCCGACCGGGGCACCGAGGCGCTCCGAGGTCAGCAACGCCTCGACGAGCGGCGCGAGCAACGGCGTGGTCCGCGCCAGGTCGCCGAGGGCGTCGGGGAAGGAGGCGCCGAGCCGGCAGGCGCGGGGCACGCGCTCGAAGCGCGCGGCCAGGTCGGGAGGCGCCCACGCCACGGTGGTCTCCACCGCCAGGTAGGGAGTGCAGCCGGCGCCGACGGCGACACCCAGGAGGTCGAGGACCACCGGGAGGTCGCGCTGCACGGCGGCCTCGGCCCGGCGCCGGACGAGCGCGCCCCGCACACCCGTGACGACGCGTCCGACCACACTCCCGCGCAACCGGCGCCCGAGCCCGTCGAACGCGCGAACGCCCGGCAACAGCTTCGCCCGCGTGGCCGTGGGTCGGCCCGGCGTTCGCAGTGCGATCGTGCGGCTTGCGACCGCGGCGCGGCGCGCCCGCCGCGCGAACGGCGCGGCGAGCAGCGCGGCCCACGCGGCACCGAGCAGCGCGGCGGTCATGGGCGCGCCCGCACGATCCGGTGCATCCACCACACACCGAGGAGCTCGCAGCCGAGACCGAGCGCGAGGCACACCCGGCCCGGCATCGTCGTCACCAACGTGGCCGTCGACGCCGGGTCGACCGCGGTCGAGAACGCGAGGTAGGCGACGGGCGCGGCGCCGACGACCAGGGCCGAGAGCCGGGCCTGGGCGGAGAGCGCGCCGGCCTCCGCCGCCGCGCCGAGCCGGTCGCGGAGGGACTGCGCCAGACCGTCGATCGCGTCGGCGGCCCGACCACCCATCGCCGCGGCGACCGCGAGCGCGCCGGCCGCGGCGCGGACACCGTCGACCGCCCGGTCGTCGGGCCATTCCGCCAGCGCGTCACCCAGGCCGACGCCGAGGTCGGAGCGTGCCTGCACCCGGCGGAGGTCGGGCGCCAGCGGGCTCGCGCCGCCCGCGATGGTGGCGACGGCGGCGGCGACCGTCCCGCCGCCCCGGAGCTCTGCCGCGACCTGTTCGAGCACGCCCGGGAGCGCGGCGGCGTAGCGCCGCGTGGTGCGCTCCCGTGCCAGCCGGAGCCCGACCGGGCCGGCGGCGAGCGTCGCCAGCGCCGCGGGCAACGTGAGCGCCGGCGCCAGCGCGAAGGAGAGGATCCCCACCGCGCCGGCGACCGCGACCGCGAGCTCGCACGCGGCCTCGGGTTCGATGGCGAGCCCCGCGTCCTCGAGGCGGCGCGTGAGCCACCGCCTCGGCCGCGCCGGGAGCAGGCGCCGCCCTCGCCGGACCCCGAACCGCCGGGCCCGTTCCCGGGCCGGCAGGCGGCTCGCGGACCGCCCGAGCGTTGCCGAGAAGAGGGCGCCGCCGACGCCGACGAGGATCGTCAGCACGTGAACCACCTCGGGTCGGGCGGCGGCACGTCGGGGCGGCGGGCGCCGTGGCCCGGGTCGCAGACCGGCCGGAGGGCGCCGTCGCGCCACCGGAACAGCTCGCGCACGGCGAGCTGGTCGCCCGCGCGCACGATCTCTCCCACCGCCTCGATGCGGCGCTCGCCCTCCCGCCGCCGGGCGACGTGCACGACCGCGTCGATCGCGGCGGCGATCTGGCCGCGCACGGCGACCAACGGCAGGCCCGTCGCCGCGAGGAGCGCGAGGGTCTCGAGCCGGGCGAGCGCCTCGACGGCCCCGTTGGCGTGGACCGTCGAGAGCGAGCCCTCGTGCCCGGTGTTGAGGGCCTGCAGCATGTCGAGGGCCTCGGCGCCCCGGACCTCGCCGACGACGATGCGATCCGGCCGCATCCGCAGCGACGCCCGCACGAGCTCGCGGACCGACACGCCGCCGGCGCCCTCGGCGTTGGGCGGGCGGGCCTCGAGCCGGACCACGTGGGGCTGCACGAGGCGGAGCTCCGCCGTCTCCTCGATCGTGACGACGCGCTCGCCGGCGGGAATCGCCGCCGACAGCGCGTTCAGCAGCGTCGTCTTGCCCGCGCTCGTTCCGCCGGACACGACGAGGTTCCACCCCGCCACCACCGCCCAGTGCAGGAACGCGGCGCAGGCCTCGCCGGACCCGAACGCCCCGAGCCCGACCGGGCGCGCGGCGAAGCGCCGGATCGTCACGCAGGGCCCGTCGACCGCGAGCGGTGGGATCACGGCGTGGAGGCGTGAGCCGTCGGCGAGCCGCGCGTCGACGAGGGGTGACGAGCGGTCGAGCCGCAGCCCGAGCGGCGCGACGACGCGCTCGACGAGCCGGACGATGCCCGCGGCGTCGAGGTCGAGCGCGATCGGCTCGACCCGACCACGCCGCTCCACGTAGGCACGGCCCGGACCGTTGATCATGACCTCGGTGACCGACGGATCTGCGAGCAGCGGTTCGAGGGGGCCGAGACCGTTCACCTCGTGCGTCAGCTCGTCGAGGAGGCGCGTGAACCGGGCCCCGGGCAGGAGCGGCTCCTCGTCGCGCAGCAGCTCCGCCAGGTGGGCGCGCACATGGCGCTCCCGGCCCGGGCCGGCGAGCTCGTCGAGCGCAGGAACCGCGAGCAGGCGGGCGTGGACGCGCTGCTTGAGCCCCGCGTCGGCCGCGGGAGCGGCGCGGTCGGAGGCGAGCACGGGGCGGCGGTGGTTCACGCTGCCTGCCCGCGGCGCCCCGAGACGACACCGAGCCGTCCGAGGAGTGTCGACGCAGCGCGGCTCAACCCGTCGGGAAGGCGCCCCGCGAGGATGCCCGCGTCGACGGCGCGTGCGAACGGCGACCGGACGGGCACGCGGGTGAGCACGGGCCGGTCGAGCACGTCACGCAGCTCGGTCGCGCCGAGCGACCGCCCGGTCTCGTCGACGAACGCGATCCCGGCGGTCCGGGCGAGAAGCGGCGAGTCGACGGCGCGCCGGAGGGACAGGTAGCAGCCGCGCAACACGACGACCGAGCGGTCGGCCACCTCGACGACCGCCCGTTCGGCCGGCGCGTCCGCGCGGCCGGCGTCGACGACGCAGGGAACCGGTCCGTCGCGGAGCGCGACGGCGAGCGCCGCCCCCGCCTCCGCGGCCGCGACCGGGACGAGCGCACCCGGCCCCGTGCCGCGGGGTACGAGGGCGATGCCGGGCGCGGCGGCGACGGTCAGCCGGTCGAGCGCGTCGGTCGGCGCCTCGGGACCGGTGGCCAGCCAGTCCGCGAGCCCGGTCGCGGGATCGACGCCCAGGCCGAAGATGGCGGGCTGGTCGCCGGCGAGGTCCGCGAGCCGGACGCCGCCGTGGCGGGCGAGGACCACCGCGCACGCGGCGGCGAGCACCGACGTTCCCGAACCGCCCTTCGGCGACCACAATGCGACGAGCACCGGACGATGCCTCCTCAGGATCGACGTCGCGGCGCGCGCGTGCAGACGGCACGGAACGCGGTGAACGCGCGACGGAACTCCCGAGGAAGTGCGGGGGAACTGCCCGAGAAGCTAGGGCGCGCCGCTTGCCCTGTCAAGGGTGACGCGTAACCTTTCGCGAGTGGAGCGTACGGCGGCGTTCTTCGATCTGGACAAGACGATCATCGCCAAGAGCTCGGTGCTCGCGTTCGGCAAGCCCTTCTACCGCGAAGGTCTGCTGTCGAAGCGCGCCATCGTCCGGAGCGCGTACGCGCAGGTCGTGTTCATGCTCGTCGGCGCGGACGAGAAGAAGATGGAGCAGGTCCGCGCCGCGATGCTGAAGATGATCAGCGGGTGGAACCAGCACCACGTCGCGTCGATCGTGCGCGAGACGCTCGACGAGATCGTGACGCCGATCATCTACGCGGAGGCGCTCGATCTCATCGACTTCCACCATGCGGCCGGGCGCAAGGTCGTGATCGTGTCGTCGTCGCCGGAGGAGGTCGTCCGGCCCCTCGGCGAGTTCCTCGGCGTCGACGAGGTGATCGCGACGCGTGCGGCCGTCGACGCGAACGGCGACTACACCGGCGAGCTCCAGTTCTACGGATACGGACCGCACAAGGCGGACGCCGTCCGCGAGCTCGCGTCACGTGACGGCATCGACCTGACGGAGTCCTACGCGTACAGCGACTCGATCACCGACGAGCCGATGCTGCGGGCCGTCGGGCATCCCGTCGTCGTGAACCCCGACCGCGACCTGGCGCGCGTCGCGCGGACCGAGGGTTGGCCCGTCGAGCACTTCGAGCATCCGGTGCGCCTGCGCGACCGGATGCCGATGCCGCCGGTCGGGCCGTCGATCGCGGTCGGGGGCGCGCTCGCGGCGGTGGGCGGCGTCGCGACGTGGTGGTGGCTGCGTCACCGGTCCCGCGCCGCGTGAGCGCCGGCACCGCGGGCACCGGCGCCGGGCGCGCACCGGGCCCGCACTCGGCGGGCCCGGGCACACGGTTTCTGGTGACGGTCGGCGTCAGGCCTCGCGGACCTTCCGGGCCACGGTGACGCCGATCGCAACCAGGATCAGCAGGATGAGCAGCTTCTTCATGCGGATCCCCTTGCGCGAGGCGGCCGGCTGTCGGGCGCCAGCGTATCCGCCCCACCGCATGCCGGAAACCACTCCGGCCCGTCTCCGGCCGACCCGTTGGGTCGGCGGGGTCCCGTGTGCCACCGTACCGACCCGATGAGCGCCACGGCCCCGACCGCCGGCCCCGAGCCCGGGCTGCTCTACGAGGAACGGCTCAGCGCTTCGGCCCGCTCGTGGGTGTGGCTGCTCGTCGCGGCCGTCGTCACCTTCGTCGCGATCGCGCCGGCCATCGTGCTGCTCACGTTCGTCGCGTGGCTGATCAACGTCGCCCGTTACTCGCAGACGGTCGTGCGCGTCGACGCTGACCGCGTCTGGGTCGGCCGTCGCAGCGCGCGCCTCGCCGCCTTCGATCTCTCGACCCTCGGTCGCGCGTCGAACACCTGGCCCTGGCGCTCGTTCAACCCGCGCTATCTCGGAGCCAATCCGATCTGGACGCGCGATTCGGTGGGGATCCGCGGGATCGACGGGGGACGCGTCTACTGGCTCTCGGTCGGCACGAACCACCGCGAGGAGCTCGTCGCCGTGCTGGAGCGCGCGATCCACGCGGCGCGGGCACGCGTCGAGTCTGCGGCGCAGGCCTACGCCGGCCTGAACCTGCCGCCGCCGGGGTGGCACGACGACCCGTGGCATCCCGGCGTGCAGCTGCGTTGGTGGGACGGTACGCAGTGGACGAGTTACACCACTCCCCGCCCCGACCGGAGCTCTCCGTCGTGATCCCGATGGCGGACGAGAACCCGGTCCGGCGGATGCCGTGGGCCACGATCGTCCTGATCTTCGCGTGCGTCGCCGTCTACTTCGCCGTGCAACCGGGCGGGCACACGCTCGACCAGCTCTTCGACGCGACACCGCAGCAGACGACGAACGCGGAGCTCAGGTTCATCGTCGACCACGCCGCGATCCCGTGCGAGATCACCCAGGGCCGGCCGCTCACGAACCGCGAGTTCCGCAACACGTATGTGCACGGCGAGAGCAGCGCGTGCGACCACGGCGACGACGGCTCCGGGTCGCACGAACCGGGCAAGTCGGTGTACCTCGCGCTCGTGCTGTCGCTGTTCCTCCACGCGAGCCCGCAGCACCTGTTCGGGAACATGCTGTTCCTGTGGGTGTTCGGGAACAACATCGAGGACCGGAAGGGTCCGCTGCGCTTCCTCGTGCTGTACCTCGTTGCCGGCATCGTGGCGACGCTCGCCCACGTGCTGAGCCAGCCCAACTCGACCGTCCCGATCATCGGCGCCTCGGGGGCGATCGCAGGCGTGATGGGCGCGTACCTCGTCTGCTATCCGGCCGCGCGCGTCAAGTCGATCATCTTCTTCGGCCCCGTACTGCTGCGGAAGGTCCGCGCGTCGTGGCTGCTCCTGATCTGGCTCGGCCAGCAGTTCTTCTACTTCAACAGCGACATCGCCTGGGCCGCGCATCTGGGTGGCTTCGCGTTCGGCGCGCTGGTCGGCGCCTACTGGCGCTGGCGCGAGCTACGCACCCGCGGCGCGCTCCCACCGCCACCGGCTACGGAACCTGCACCCGCCCTCGGCTGACTGGTCACGTGAACGCGAGTGCGGCGAACAGCTCGTCGACGGTGTCGCGGGCCTGGTCGAGGAACGCCGCGTCGGCGGCGACCTCGTGCTTCACGACGCCGAGGGTGATCGAGACGACGACCTCGGCGCCCTGCGCACGGAGCGTGCGCTCGATTGCCTCGCGCGCGTAGACCCCGCCGTTGGGCCGGGGCGAGACGACGACGACCGCGGCCCGCTTGCCGTACAGCTCGCCGGATCCGACGAGCCAGTCGAGAGCGTTCTTGAGCGAGCCCGGCATCTCGTGCGCGTACTCGGGGCTCGCGATCAGCACGCCGTCCGACGCCGCGACCCGTTCGCGGAGGTCGACGACGGCACGGGGCGCGACGAGGTCGGGGTTGAAGTGCGGGAGCGCACCGACCGACTCGAACACGTCGACGTCGATGCCGTCGGGCGCGAGGTCGCGCGCCACGTGCACGAGGCGCGTGTTGGACGACCCCGACTGCAGGCTCCCGGACACCGCGAACACCCTCATGCGGACGGTGAAACCGGCTTCCGGCGCACGTTCTTCCCGGCCGGCGTCGGCGTGCAACTGCGGCGGTACCCTTCGGCCATGGACGATCGTGTCGCGATCGGCACCCTCGACGAGCTCCGCACCCGCGGCTGCCTGACCGGCAAGGCGGGCACGCAGCCGATCTGCGTCTTCTGGAGCGACGGCGAGGCGTACGCCCTCGACGACCGCTGCCCGCACATGGGGTTCCCACTGCACCGGGGAACGGTCGAGAGCGGGCTCGTGACCTGCCACTGGCACAACGCCCGTTTCGACCTCCGGTCGGGCGGCACGTTCGACCCGTGGGCCGACGACGTGCGCGCGTACCCGGTCGAGATCGACGGCGACGCCGTCACCGTCGTCGTGTCACCCGAGCCCGACCCGACGGCGCACCTGCGGCAGCGCCTCGGCGAGGGGCTGGAGCACGGCATCACCCTCGTCACCGCGAAAGCCGTCGTCGGCCTCCTCGCGGCCGGCGTCGGCGCCGACGAGATCGTGCGCGCGGGTGTCGAGTTCGGGACGCGCTACCGCGAGTCGGGCTGGGGAGCGGGTCTCACCGTCCTCACCGCGATGGCGAACGTCCTCCCCCACCTCGACGAGGTCGACCATGCGCTCGCGCTGGTGCAGGGACTCGCGTTCGTCTCGCGCGACACGCGCGGGCGACCACCGCGCTTCGCGCTCCACCCGTTGCGAGGCGAGGTTCCGCCGGACCAGCTCGCCGCCTGGTACCGCCGCTTCGTCGAGACGCGCTCGGCGGACGCGGCCGAGCGCACCCTCGCGTCGGCAATCGCCGCCGGCGACCCGGCCTCCGTCGCGGCGACGATGTTCGCGGCGGTCACCGACCACGTCTTCGTGGACGGCGGGCACACGATCGACTTCACGAACAAGGCGTTCGAGGTGCTCGACCACCTCGGTTGGGGCTCCGCAGCGGAGGTGCTGCCGACGCTCGTCGCCCAGACGGCGGCCGCGACCCGCTCCGAGGAGCTGGGCTCCTGGCGCTACCCCGCCGACCTCACCGCGCTCGTCCGCGACGCGACCGCCGCGCTCCCCGGGCGCCTCGCCGAGGGTGCCCGCCGCGCGACGTTCGACCACGACCACGGCGTCACCGAGTTGGCGTGGTCGCTCCTCGCCGAAGAGCCCGCCGCCGTCGTCGGCGCGCTCGACGGCGCGATCGCCACGGGTGCGACGCCCGAGGAGGTGGCACGCGCCGTCGCGTACGCGGCCGCGCTGCGGATCACCCGGTTCCACGTCCAGAACGACCACGGCGACTGGGACGAGGTCCACCACGCGTTCACGGCGGCGAACGCGCTCCACCAGGCCGTCCGCCGGGTGCCGGCACCCGAGCTGCTGCGCGGCGCCTACCACAACGCGCTGCGCGTGTACCTGGACCGGTTCCTCAACATCCCGGCGGCGCGCCTGCCGGAGCGCGCACCCTCCGGCGCGCCCGCCGACCTGGCGACGCTGCCCGAGTGCTGGGACCAGGAGGGCCGGGTCGACGACGCGGGTGCCATCGTCTACCGGCACCTGCGCTCGGGCGGTGACCCGAGGGCCGCGATCGCGGCGATCGGCCACGCCCTCCTGACGGAGGACGCGGAGTTCCACTGGTTCCAGACCTTCGAGGCGGCGGTCCGCCAGTTCCACGCGTGGCCGGCGGGCTCCGAGGAGCAGGCGCTGATCCTCACCGGGACGGCCCGCTTCCTCGCCGCGCACACGCCCACGCGCCGGGAGCGCTCCCAGGTGGTCCGCATCGCGACCCGCCTGCGCCGCGGCGAAGCGCTCTTCGAGGAAGGACCGAACTAGCTTCGCCGGCGGAGGTGAACGGGGTCTGGTGGCCCCCCTCGTCTTCAAAACGAGTGGGACGGGCGATCCCCGTCCGGTGGGTTCGATTCCTGCCACCTC
>Ga0070741_10015329_pt1 | contig 13008 bp, 15 predicted proteins | sample Coa_R1_4_FD_66440 | JGI IMG/M metagenome (GOLD analysis project Ga0070741, IMG submission 66440) | Surface soil microbial communities from Centralia Pennsylvania, which are recovering from an underground coalmine fire - Coalmine... | ecosystem: Environmental > Terrestrial > Soil > Unclassified ...
GCAACTCGGCGCGAGCGACCTCATGGTCTCGGAGATCTGCCTCGGCTCCTGGCTGACGTACGGCGGCGGAGTCGAGCGGGAGCGCGCCGAGGCGTGCGTCGCGAAGGCGTTCGAGCTCGGGATCGACTTCATCGACACGGCGAACGTCTACTCCGGCGGCGCCGCAGAGGAGTTCCTCGGCGAGGTGCTCGCCGGCCGGCCGCGCGACTCGTACGTCCTCGCGACGAAGCTCTACTGGCCGATGCCGGACGGTGGCGGCGGCCTCTCGCGCGCCGAGGTGGCAAAGCAGATCGACGCCTCGCTCGCGCGGCTCCGCACCGACTACGTCGACCTCTACCAGTGCCACCGCTACGACTGGAACACGCCGCTCGAGGAGACGATGGAGGCGCTCAGTGATGTTGTCCGCTCGGGGAAAGCCCGCTGGCTCGGCTTCAGCGAGTGGCCGGAGGACAAGATCCGCGAGGCGCAGGCGATGCCCGGCGTCGAGCATTTCGTCTCGAGCCAGCCGCAGTACTCCCTCATCTGGCGCGGGCCGGAGCGCGACGTCATCCCCGCCTCGAAGGAGCTCGGCATCTCGCAAATCGTCTGGTCGCCGCTCGCCCAGGGCGTCCTCACCGGCAAGTACCTGCCCGGCCAACCGCCGCCCGACAACAGCCGCGCGACGCACGAGCGGATGAACCAGTTCATGGACCGGAGCCGGGACGAGGTCCTCCTCGAGCGCGTCCAGCAGCTCAAGCCGATCGCCGACGGGCTCGGCCTGACCCTCGCGCAACTCGCGCTCGCCTGGGTGCTGCGGGAGGAGAACGTCGCGGCCGCGATCATCGGGGCGACCCGCCCCGAGCAGGTGGAGGACAACGCCGGCGCGTCCGGCGTCGCGCTCGACGCGGCGACGGTCGCGGAGATCGAGGGGATCATCGGCGACCGCGCCCTGTACGAGCCGCCGATGTCCATGAGCCTCCGCGACTAGGGGAACAAGCGGTCGACGGCCCAGCCGCCGTCTGCGTCCCGCTCGTAACGGAAGCGGTCGTGGAGGCGGCTCTCGCGGTGCTGCCAGAACTCCCACGCGGCCGGGACGACGAGGTAGCCGCCCCACGTCGGCGGCCGTGGCACCCGCTCGCCCGCGAGATCCGCCTCGAGCTCCGCGAGCCGCTCGTAGAGGACGGTCCGGGACGCAAGCGGATCGCTCTGGCGGGAGGCGAGCGCGCCGACCTGCGCGTCGCGCGGACGGGTCGCGAAGTACGCGTCCGACTCCTCCTCGGGGACTCGCTCGACCCCGCCCTCGACGCGCACCTGGCGACCGAGCGGCGACCAGTGGAAGAGGAGCGCGGCGCGCGGGTTCGCCTCGAGCTCGCGTCCCTTGCGCGACGTGTAGTGCGTGTGGAAGACGAGGCCGCGCTCGCCGAAGCCCTTGAGCAGCACCATCCGCATCGACGGCGAGCCGTCGGGCGCCGCGGTCGCGAGGGCCATCGCCTCCGGGACGTCGACCGCCGCCTCCGCCTCCGCGAACCAGCGTCCGAACTGCTCGAGTGGGTCGGCGGCGAGGTCGGGCCGCCGCAGCTCAGCTTCCGGCATCGTCCTCCGCGAGCAGGCCCCGGTCGATCGCCACGCGCACGAGCTCGGCGCGAGTCGTCAGCCGGAGCTTCTGCATGATCCGGGCCCGGTGCGTCTCCGCCGTCCGGACGGAGATGAAGAGCTGTTGCGAGATCTCCTGGTTCGTGTACCCGAGGGCGAGGAGCCGGAGGACTTCGCGCTCGCGGTCGGAGAGCGGGTCGGCCTCCTTCTCCGCCGCGGCCTTGACGTCGAAGGCGGCGAGCCGGGCGCCGAGCTGGTGATCGACGTAGTTGCCGCCGCCCGCGACCTCGCGAATCGCCGCGAGGAGCTCGTCGTCCGCGGCCTCCTTGAGGACGTAGCCCGCCGCGCCCGATGCGAACGCCTGCCGGACGTAGCTCGGGTCGTCCTGCATCGAGAGCGCGAGCACCTTCGCGGCCGGGGCGGCGTCGAGGATCTCCGGGATCGCGTCGAGGCCGCTGCCTCCCGGCATCACGACGTCGAGGAGGATCACGTCCGGCTTGTGAAGGCGAGCGAGCCGGATCGCGTCGTACGCCGTGCCGGCCTCGTCCTCGACCTCGATGTCGTCCTCCGCCTCTAGCAGCCGGCGGAGCCCGGAGCGCACGAGCTGGTGATCGTCGACGATGAGCAGGCGGATCGCCATCAGAGCGGCACCTCCGCGACGAACGTCGTGCCGGCGCCGGGCCGCGACTCGAGCGCGACGCGGCCGCCGAGCAGGCCGACCCGCTCCTGCATGCCGAGCAGGCCGATGCCGTCGCCCGTCTCGCGCCCCGGCTCGAAGCCGACGCCGTCGTCCTCGACGACGATCGAGACCGAGCTGCGACGACGCGTGAGGACGATGCTCACGCGACTCGCCCGCGCGTGCTTGACGACGTTCGTGAGCGACTCCTGGACGATGCGGTAGAGAGCCGTCTCCACCTCCGCGGGCAACCGGTCGGCGTCCTTGGGCGCCGCGAACTCGACGGCGATGCCGGTCTGCTCCGCGAAGCTCTCGGTCAGGCGCTCGAGCGCGGCCACGAGGCCGAAGTCGTCGAGCGCCTTCGGCCGCAGCTCGACCGCGAGGCGGCGAACGTCCTGCAGCGTCGAGCGGACGAGGTCGCGCACCTCGCCGACCGTGGCCTTGAGCGCGTCCGCGTCCTTCACCTCCTCGAGCCCGCGGAGGCCGAGAAGGATCGAAGTGAGCGCCTGGCCCGTCTCGTCGTGGAGCTCCCGGGCGAGCCGCCGCCGCTCGAGCTCCTGCGCCGTCACGACGCGCTGAAGAGCATCCCGTGCGACCCGCTGCCGAAGCTCGGCCGCCACGGCGGCGCGCGAGGCGAAGATCTCGGTCAGGCGCAGGTCCTCGTCGCTGAAGCGCACCTCGCTCCCCTGCTTGTCGTGCGCGGCGATCACGCCGATCGCCTCGCCACGGGCAAGAAGCGGGACGTAGAGCGCGCTGCGCGCTCCGAGCCGGCGAGCCGCTTCCTGCTCCACCTCCGGGTCGTCGAGCACGGAGTCGATCCGCTCGCTGCGCTTGCGGCCGAGCACCCGCATCGTCTTCGAGCGCGCGGAGAGCTCGAACCCTGCGTACTCCTCGGCGTCGTCGCCGGAGACCGCGACCGCGCGCAGCCCCTCCCCGTGCGGGAGCGAGATGACGACGAGGCGCGCGTCGATCAGCTCGCGCAACCTGTCGGCGACGAGCTGGAGCAGCGTCTCGAGATCGAACTCCGTGACGAGGACGTTCATCACCTCGTTGAGCGACTCGAGCTGCGCCGACCAGCGCGTCGCGGTCTCGTAGAGCCGGGCATTCTCGATCGCGACCGCAGCCTGCGCGGCGAGCAGCTCGACGGTCGCCTGGTCGTCCTCGTCGAAGTCGGCGCCATCCTCCTTCTCGGTCAGGTAGAGGTTGCCGTAGACGGTGCCGCGCAGCCGGACCGGGACGCCGAGGAAGGTCTGCATGGCCGGATGGTTCGGGGGGAACCCGACCGAGCGCGGATCGTCGTGCAGGTCGTGCAGGCGCAGCGGCTCCGGGTCGCGGATGAGCGCGCCGAGAATGCCGAGGCCGCGCGGGAGGTCGCCGATCGCGGCGCGTGCCGCGTCGTCGATTCCCGTCGTGACGAACCGCTCGAGGTGGTCTCCCGTCGGGTCGATGACGCCGAGGGCGGCATAGTGCGCTCCCGTCAGCTCGGCTGCCGTCCCGACGAGCTTCTGCAGGACTGCGTCGAGCGAGAGCTCGGAGGTGAGGGCGATCCCGGCTTCGACGAGCGCCCTCGTCCGGTCCACCGTCCGGTCCACGCCAACGAGGATATCCGTGCCTTCCCGGAGAGCAGAGTGCGGCCGACCGCCGATGCGCCCCCGCGCGGGCGGATCGAGACTTGACGCATGAGCCGGCGCACGATCGTGCTCGTCTCGCTCGGCGTCGCGGTGGCGGCGGCGGCGGTCGTCGCTGCCCTCGCGCTCGGCTCCGGCGGCTCGAAACAGAGCACCACACTGGCCGGTGTCGCCAGCACGGCGAGCATGCTGCGAGGGATCCCGCAACAGGGAGAGGCGCTCGGCTCTCCGGCCGCGCCGGTGACCCTTGTCGAGTTCGCCGACCCGCAGTGCCCCTACTGCGGCATGTGGGCGAGAGACGCGCTGCCGACGATCGTCGACCTCTACGTGCGGACCGGCAAGGTCCGCATCGTCTTCGTGGGGATGGCGTTCGTGGGCGCCGACTCCGCGACGGCGCTGCGGACGGCCCTCGCGGCCGGCGAGGACAACCATTTCTGGAACGTCATCGAGCTCCTCTACGAGAACCAGGGGACGGAGAACACGGGCTGGGTCACCGACTCGCTCCTCCACTCGATCGGAGCCGCCGTGCCCGGCCTCGACACGAGCCGCATGCTCGCGAGCCGGAACTCCCCTCCGGTCGACCGGGCCGTTGCTCGGGCTGCGGCCATGGCGCGCAGTGCCGGCGTCAACTCGACTCCGAGCTTCGAAGTCGGACGCACGGGTCGCAGCATGCACCTCGTGCAGCTGACGAGCCTCGACGCGGCCGCGCTGGCGCCGGCGCTCGACGTGGCGCTCGCAGGGTGAGCGACCGGACGCTGCGCGTCGCGATCGTCGTCCTCTCCGTGCTCGGGATCGGGGTCGCCGGCTACCTGACCGTCGCGCACTTCGCTCATGTGCGGCTGTCGTGCGCGACCGGAGGCTGTGAGACCGTGCAGACGTCCCGCTACGCGGAGCTCGCCGGGATCCCGGTCGCCGCGATCGGGTTCGCCGGCTACGTCGTGCTCGCGGCGACCGGCTTCGCGCAGGGTCGGCTCCTCCGCGCCGTCGGCTTCGCCGCAGCGTCGACCGGCTTCGCGGTGGCGATGGTGCTGCTCTACGTCCAGGCGGCCGTGCTCCACGCCTTCTGCCAGTGGTGCCTGACGAGCGACGGGATCCTCGTCCTCCTCGTCCCGCTGACGCTGCTCAGAGTCGGGCGCGAAGCTCCGCCGGGCGCAGCATCTTCCCGCCCAGCTCGGCGTCAGAGGGGACGAGCTCCCGCACGACGTGGAGGACGAGCTCGGCCTCGTCGCTCAGCGGGCTGAGGATCTTGTTCCCCTTGAGGAGCGCCTTGCCGCGCGGGCCGGTGTGGACGGCGAGGTCGCGCTCGGCGTAGCCCTTCTCCTGCAGCAGCGCGTTCGCCTGCTCGATCGCATCCATCGCGGAGGTTCTAGCGGAAGAGGTCGGTCTCGGGCGGGATGACGAGGTCGGCGGCGGTCAGGTCGCCACGGACGTCGAGGCCGCGGACGACCGCGACCGGCACGCGGTCGAGCTTGCCGAAGACGAGCTGCGCCGCGCCCGCGATCTGGTCGGCGAGGGCGATCCGCGTCGCGTGGAGCTCGTAGCCGGCGGGATCCTTCTCCCCGTCGAGGATGCGCAGGACTTCGACGCCCGCCGCGCCGATCGCGACGTCGGTCGTGCCTGCGCGCCAGGGCCGGCCGAAGGAGTCGGTGACGATCACGCCGACATCGGCGCCCGTCCGCTCGCGCAGCTCGTCGCGCAACCGCGCAGCCGAGGCGTCGGGATCGAGCGGGAGGAGGACGAGCGTCTCCGGCGCGGGCGCGTTCGAGGAGTCGACGCCCGCCGAGCCGCAGACGAAGCCGTGCCGCGTGCGCGCGATGAGGAGGGGCGGCCGCGTGCGGACGAGCTCGACCGCCTCGTCGAGGATCACCTGGATGCGACGCGGGTCGGCCGTCCCGGCGGACAGCTCGACCGCCTGCTCCGACGGCTCGATCCCCTCGAGCGAGACGACCTGGCCCTCGATCTTCGAGATCGCCTTCTGCGCGACGACGACGACGTCCCCGTCCGCGAGGCCGGCGCGCTCGGCGATGAAGCCGGCGAGGTCGTCTCCCTCCCGCAGCTCGGGCAGTCCCTCGACGGGCGTGACGGAGAAGCCGGGGCCGACGTCCTTGACGAGGACGAGGGCCGGAACGTCGCCCCAGAGGCCGTGCAGCTCCTCGAGAGCGACGAAGCCGAGGGCGTCGTAGAAGGCGCGGGTCGCTCCGTACCCCCGGCTCTCGCGCGACGGGCCGAGCGTCTTGACGTGGAGGTAGCGGACGCCGTGCGCTCGGCACCACCGCTCGGCCGCCTCGACGAGCGCTCGCCCGGCGCCCTGGCGATGGCGGTCGCGCCGCACGCCCATGACGTACAACTCGGCGGCGCGCGGCGTGTGCTGCTTGAGGCAGAGGAAGCCGGCGTCCGGCTCGACGGCGAACGTCGGGAGCTCCGCCGCCTCGCGGATGTAGTTCGCGTTCGAGTCCTCCCAGCCGAACCACTCCGGCAGGTCGGCGAGGACGGCTGCGACGAGCCGCGAGCGCTCCTGCGGATCGGCGATCTCGACGACGTCCGTCACGGCAGCCCGGTGACGTGGACGCCGGCGTGGCCCTTGTAGCGCTTGTTGAGGTTGACGATCACCGCGGTCAGGCCCTCGAGAGCGCGCGCGCTCGCGAGCGGGCCGGCGTCGAGGGCGCGTCCCGCGACGACCTTCGCCGCGAGCTCGAGCGCGAGCGCCTTCGCCTCGGGGTTGTCGCCGCAGACGAAGGCGTCCTCGTCGGGGCGGCCCTGCGCGAGCTTGCCCGCGGCGAGCGAGTGGAGACCGGCGACGAGCGGGACGTCGACGAGTGCGGCGATCTCCTCGGCGAGGGAGCCGGCCCGCCGCGGCGGGATCTCGCTCGCGACCGAGAGGAGTGGCGACGCCAGCACTGCGCGGAGCTCAGCGGCGGTCGCGCGAGCAGCGCTCGCGTTCGTCGCGAGCACGACGAGGTCGACGCCGCAGACGGCGTCCTCGTTCGCCGCTCCGCCGGCCGCGCCGGCCTCCGCCGCCTTCTCTCCAGCCCTCGCCGCGTCGCGGGAGCCGATTACGACCTCGTCGCCCGCCTCGACGAGCCGCCGCGCGAGCGCGAGGCCGAAGTCGCCCGTACCGCCGACGATCGCCACCCTCACGCGGGCACGGCTCCCAGCGCGACCTCGGCGAGCCGCCGCCGCGCGTCGCCGTCGCTCATCAGCGTGCGCGTCACGATCGGGCGGACGTCGCCGAGACCGTCGAGATCGCCGGCGTCCGCCTCGTCGACGACGAGGACGTCGATCAGTCCCTCGTAACACTGTGTTACGTGGCGCGGAGAGGTGCCGCCCGCGAGCCGGCGGAGCATTCGGTCGGCGGGGCCTTTCACCGCGCGGCCGGCGATGAGCGGGCTGACGGCGACGCAGGGAACGCGGCGCGCGGCGAGCGCCTCGCGGAGCTCTCGGACAGCGAGGATCGGCGCGATCGAGACGTAGGGATTGCTCGGCGCGAGAAGGATCAGGTCGGCGGCGGCGAGCGCGTCGAGCGTCCCCGGCGCCGGCCGGGCGGCATCCTCTCCCACGTAGCGGAGCGCGTCGACCTCGTCGGCGTGACCGCGGGCGACGAACCACTCCTGGAAGGGGAACGTGCCGGCGGGCGTCTCGAGCCAGGTGCGGAGACGGTCGTCCGTCGCCGGGAGGAGCCGCGTCTCGACGCCGAGCGCGCGCGCGACCCGGGCCGTCACTGCGGACAGCGGCTCGCCGGCCCTCAACGCCTGCGTGCGGACGAGGTGGAGGCCGAGGTCGAGGTCGCCGAGCGCGAACCACTCCTCGCCGCCGAGCTCGCGGACGGACTCGAGCGCGCGCCACGTCTCGCCGGAGCGGCCCCAGCCTCGCGACTCGTCGGCGAGCCCCGCGAGCGCGTAGAGGATCGAGTCGAGGTCGGGCGAGACGTGCAGGCCGAGCACCTCGACGTCGTCGCCGACGTTGCCGATCACCGTCGTCGCGGCCGCGCCGGCGACGGCGACGACACCGCGCACGAAGCGCGCCCCTCCGACGCCTCCCGAGAGGACGACGACGTTCAGGCGAGGCTCCCCTGGAGCGCTCCGAGCGCGGCCTGCGTGCGCGGGCCGGCGCGAAGATGCAGGCGGGCGAGATCCTCCGGCGTGTCGACGTCGTCCGCGAGGTTCGGCAGGTGGACGGAGACGGCGTTCGTGTGCGACCGGAAGCGCGCCGCGCTCCCGGACCCGTAGAGCGGGGCGAAGAGCTTGGCCGACGGCAGGCTCAGGGCGTTGGTCGTGCCGTCCGCCGCCGCGACGATCGCGGGCGCGGCGTCGGCGAGCGCGCGGAGATCGGCAGGGACGACGCACGGGAGGTCGGCGTTGACGACGAGGACGGCGCCACGCACTCCCGCGAGCGCTGCAGCGACGGCGGCTCCCTGGCCCCCGCCCGGGTCGGCGACGGTCTCGGCGCCTGCCTCGAGCGCTGCCTCCATCGCGGCCTCGTCCGGGGTGACGACGCGGGTTCGGCCGAAGGCGGCGCAGGCGAAGAGGACGTCCTCGAACATCGCGACGGCGAGGCCGCTGCGCACGTCCGGCGAGGCGTGCAGCCGCGTCTTCCCCTCGGCGCCCGCGAACGGGATCACGACCGTGAGCACGGGCCAAGCCTACGTTCGGCGGAGATACTCAGGGCGTGAGGATCGTCGCCACCCGGCCCCTGCCCGGACCCGCGTGGGGCGAGCTGCCTGACGTGGAGGTGCTCGAGACCTGGCCGCCGCCCGAGCCGCTGCCCGGCGTCGACGTCGTCGTCGCGGTCGTCGCGCGCGTCGGTGCCGCGGAGCTCGACCTGCTCCCCGGCCTTCGTCTCGTCGCGAACTACGGCGTCGGCTACGACCTCGTGGACGTCGCCGCCTGCCACGCGCGCGGCGTCGCGGTCACGAACACGCCCGGCGTTCTCGACGCGGCCGTGGCGGACCTGACCCTCGCGCTCATCCTCGCCTGCCGCCGCCACCTCGTCCCCGCCGACCGGCTCGTGCGGGAAGGACGCTGGCGGCGTGGCTGGGCCGAGCCGGACATCCTCGGCCGCGATCTCGCGGGCGCGACCCTCGGCCTCGTCGGCTTCGGGCGGATCGGCAAGCAGGTCGCGGCGCGGGCCGAGGCGTTCGGCCTGCGGGTTGCGTTCCACCGCCGCAACGGCGGCGGCGTCCCGCTCGAGGAGCTGCTCGCGAGCTCGGACATCGTCTCGCTCCACGTGCCGCTGACGGAGGAGACGCGCGGGCTGATCTCACGGCAACGGCTCGGCCTCCTCCGCGACGGCGCGACGCTGATCAACACGGCGCGCGGCGCGGTCGTCGAGGAGGCGGCGCTCGTCGACGAGCTCGTCGCCGGCCGCATCTCAGCCGGCCTCGACGTCTTCTGGGACGAGCCGCGCGTGCCGGAGAAGCTGCTCGACCTACCGAACGTCGTGCTCACCCCCCACGTCGCAAGCGCGACGGTCGAGACGCGCGCAGCGATGACGCGAGTCCTCGTCGCCAACGTCCTGGCGCATCTCGCACACGACCCGCTCCCGAACGAGGTTCGGCCCTAAGCGTTCGACGCAGCTCTCGCGAGCTACCCCTCGCCGGGCCGCCCCGCCGAGACCCACTCGCGGACCTCGAACCAGTGGCTGGCGCGGAGGGCCTCCGCGACGGTCTCGTCCGTGTGGCCGGCGTAGAAGACGTGGCGGTCGAGGTCGCAGCAGATGGCGACGTCCGAGAGCGACACGTCCGGGACCTGCATGAGCGCGTCGGCGGGAAGCTGCGCCTCGGCGACGGTGTAGTGCTTGAACTGGAGCTCCGGCGCGATCTCCATCAGCTCCGGCCAGTCCGGGCAGGTCCTCGAGCTCATGCCTCTGACGGTACCCGCAGGACGCGTCGCACGATCCCGGAAAGTGTCCGTACAAACTGCGGATCTGCGTTCGGCATGTCGATCCGGTGGAGGCGTAGCCCGAGCTCGGTCGCCTTCTCCTGCGCCTCGACGTCGAGATCCCAGCGGATCTCGAGGTGGTCTGAGACGAAGCCCACCGGGCAGACGAGGACGTCCGTCACGCCCTGCCGGCGGAGTGCTTCGAGGTGGTCGAGGATGTCGGGCCCGAGCCACGGCTCGCCGGTCGGCGACTCGCTCTGGAAGGAGAAGCTCCACTCGCCGAGACCGGCCTCCTCGGCGACGAGCCGCGCCGTCTCGAGGAGCTGGTCCTTGTACGGATCGCCCTGCTCGAGGATCCGGGCGGGCAGGGAGTGCGCGGTGAAGACGACGTGCGCGTCGGTGCCCCGGACCCGTTCCGCGAGGAGCTCGACGAAGCCGGGCTCGTCGTGCCAGCTCTCGACGAAGTGGAGCTCGGCGCGTCCGGCGAGCGCGTTCTCGAGCTGGTCGCGGTAGCCGGCGATCGAGAGGGCGGAGTAGTGCGGCGCGAGGACGAGCCCGACGATCTCGTCGGCGCCCGCGGCGAGCGCCGCTTCCGCCGCATCCACGATGCGCGGCGTCCAGTGCTTCATGCCGGTGAAGACCGGCAGGCCGAGCTCGCTCTCGAGCGCGGCCCGCGTCTCCTCCGTGATCGCGTTGAGCGGGGACGAGTCCTCGATCCCGAGGCGCCGGTAGCGCTCGACGAGGTCGGCGAGATGCTCGGGCGCGACGGCGCGGCCGCCGCGGATGTCGGCGTAGTAGGCAGGGACGTCGGCGAGGCGCTCCGGCGAGCCGTACGCCATGAGGACGACAGCGGCCTTCATGCCGCAGGACGGTAGTCGCGCACGAGCTCCGCGAGCCGGGTGAGCACGGCCGGGTCGGTCTGCGGCAGGACGCCGTGGCCGAGGTTGAAGACGTGGCCGGGCCGGCCGCCGGCGCGCCGGAGAACGTCGAGGGCGGCGGCTTCCACGCGTTGCCACGGGCCGAGCAGCGCCGCCGGCTCGAGGTTCCCCTGGATCGCCTGCTCCTCGCCGATCACTGTCCACGCGAGATCGAGATCCGTCCGCCAGTCGACGCCCACCGCGTCGCCGCCGGCGTGCCCCATGGCCTGCAGGAGCTGCGTCGAGGTGCCCGTGCCGAAGTGGATCGTCGGCACGCCGGCCGCGTCGAGCACGCGCCGCGAGTACGGCGCGACGAACTCCGTGTAGTCGGCGACCGAGAGGACGCCGACCCACGAGTCGAAGAGCTGGACGACGTCGGCGCCGGCCGCCGCGAGGGCGGCGACGTACTGCGCGAAGTGGTCGGTGAGGCGCTCCATCAGCGTGTGCCAGACCGCCGGCTCGCGGTACATGAGGGTCTTCGTCTTGACGAAGTCCCGGCTCGGCTTCCCCTCGACGAGATAGCCGGCGACGGTGAACGGGCCGCCGCAGAAGCCGATCAGCGCGCGCTCGGGCTCGAGCTCGGCGCGGACGAGCCGGACGGCCTCGAGGATCGGCGCTCCCCACTCCTCCGGCTCCGCGACCCGGAGCCGCTCGACGTCCGCCGCGGCGGCGATCGGCTCCGCGATCACCGGGCCGACGCCCTCGACGAGGTCGACGTCGACGCCCATGCCGAGAACGGGCGACATGATGTCCGCGAAGAGGACGGCCGCATCGACCCCGTGCCGGCGCACCGGCTGCAACGTCACCTCGGCGCAGAGCTCGGGCGTCCCTGCGAGATCGAAGAAGGAGTGCTTCTCCCGCAGCGCCCGGTACTCCGGCAGCGAGCGTCCCGCCTGGCGCATGAACCAGACCGGCGTCCGCCCGGCCGGCTCGCGCCGCAGGGCGCGGACGAGAAGCGGCGCCTCGCTCAGACCGAAAGGGGCTCGCGGCCCTGCGCGCGCAACATGCGGGAGAGGCCCTCTTCGAGCGTGACCTGCGGCTCCCAGCCGAGCACCTGCCGGGCGCGCGTGATGTCCGGCTGGCGCACCTGCGGGTCGTCGACGGGCAGCGCCTCGAAGACGATCTCGCTCGACGTGCCGGTCATCCGCTTCACGACCTCCGCCAGCTCGAGCACGGTCCGCTCGTCGGGGTTCCCGAGGTTGACCGGCAGATGCTCGCCGCTCTCGGCGAGCGCGACGATCCCGCGCATCAGGTCGTCGACGTAGCAGAAGCTCCGCGTCTGCGACCCGTCGCCGTAGACCGTGAGCGGTTCCTCGGCGAGCGCCTGGCGGACGAAGTTCGAGAGCGCGCGCCCGTCGTTCGGCCGCATCCTCGGGCCGTACGTGTTGAAGATCCGCACGATCGCCGTGTCGACTCCCTGCTGGCCGTGGTACGCCATCGTCAGCGCCTCGGCGTAGCGCTTCGCCTCGTCGTAGACGCCGCGCGGGCCGATCGGATTGACGTGGCCCCAGTACGTCTCCGGCTGCGGGTGAACCTGCGGGTCGCCGTACACCTCGCTCGTCGACGCGGTGAGGAAGCGCGCCCGCTTGAACTTCGCGAGGCCGAGCATGTGGTGCGTCCCGTAGGAGCCGACCTTGAGCGACGCGAGCGGCATGCGGAGGTAATCCTCCGGGCTCGCGAGCGCGGCGAAGTGGTAGACGAAGTCGACGGGCTCGTCGATGAAGATCGGTTCGGAGACGTCGTGCGGGACGAAACGGAAGCCGTCGTCGCGGATGTGCTCGATGTTGCCGAGCGAGCCGGTGACGAGGTTGTCGATGCAGATGACGCGATTCCCGCGCTCGAGCAGGTAATCGCAGAGGTGAGAGCCGAGGAAGCCGGCGCCTCCGGTCACGACCGCGGTTGCCACGGCCCGAAGGCTAGCTGTGCCGCCTGAAGAGCTGCGCTCTTCAGGCGGGTAGTGCCCGAGTCCTTCGGACTCGCGCACTCTCAACCGAACTGCGCAGCCGGGAGAGCGCGGTCTCCCGGCTGCTCCGTGCTGTAGGGCTTGGTTGGGCTGGCGCGGGTCGAGCGGTTCTTCTGTCGCGAGCGCGCGGGCTTCGCGCGCCCGCTCGCTGGTTCGCGGCACCGACTAGAGGTTCAGACGGTTGAAGTGCGCTCAGACGAAGGGCCGGAGGCTAAGACCAAGCGCAGCTGGGCTTAGCCGCAGGCCGGACCGCGCCCGCGCCGGCCTCCGCCGCGCGCGAGCGCACAAGACAAACCTCCCGTCCAGAGCATCTCCAGCAAGACAGCACGGAGCCGACCGGAGACCGCGCTCTCCGGTCGGCGCAGTTCGATCGAGA
>Ga0070741_10015330_pt1 | contig 13008 bp, 10 predicted proteins | sample Coa_R1_4_FD_66440 | JGI IMG/M metagenome (GOLD analysis project Ga0070741, IMG submission 66440) | Surface soil microbial communities from Centralia Pennsylvania, which are recovering from an underground coalmine fire - Coalmine... | ecosystem: Environmental > Terrestrial > Soil > Unclassified ...
TCAGCTTTTCTTGCTACTTGCCGGCCCGAGCCGGTGCTGACGTGCTCACATCCACCGCCGTGCGGCGCGGTTGCGGCGATGGTTTCCAGCTCTTGATTTCTGGCCCGACCTCTTTGGCGAACAGCTTCATGCTTTGTTCAACCTGATCATACGGAATGCTTTGGTAACTGAAGGCGCCGTTCACTTCAAAGTCACCAATCAGTTCCCGACGCTTGCGCAGCTTGGCAAGGATCATGTCAGGGTTGCCCCACAGATTCGCACTGAGAAAATCTTCGACAACTGCCTCTTGACCAGCAGCTTTCATTGCTTCTGCGGCCTTGGCGTAGTGCTGGTACGAATTGCCGGTGCCGGCAAAGTGGTCGTTCAGCATTTCGTAATGTTCCATTACGCTAAAGTAGTACCCGACGATATTTTTGTGGGCGACTTCTTCGGCTTTCTTCTTGTCCGCGTAGCAGGCGACGAAATCGGCGATGTGAATCGGAGGCGCCTCCTCGCCGTTATTCTTCTGGCGATATTCTTCACGATACGCCCAGATGACATCAGCCACCTTCTCCCACGACATCTGCGAAAACAACATCGCCCCAAGACCGAGGGAGGCTGCTACGGAGAAAGACTCGGGCGACATGCACACCATGTAACGACGGCCTTTGAAGCTCTTGATCGGGCGGGGACGTACTTCGACACGATTCTGCTTGTAATACTTTCCATCGCCTTCGACGAAACCGCTCTCTAAGCCCTTCACAATCATCTCAGCGGCTTCGTTAAAACGATCGCGCGCTTCGGACATATCAACGCCCATGCCACGATACTCGCGACGCGCGAGCCCACGCCCGAGGCCGAGAACGGCGCGACCATCGGACAGATGGTCAAGCAGCACCATTTTTTCTACCATACGCATTGGGTTGTTCCACGGAACAATAATCGCACCAGTGGCCAGCTCAATACGCTCGGTCCGCGCCGCGATATAACTGAGGTACTGCATGTTGTCCGGGCAAATTGAGTAATCAAAGAAGTGATGCTCCACCGGCCACAGGATGTCGTATCCCCAGCCTTCTGCCTCAATCGCCAGACGCAATTCGTGCTTATACATCTCGCGGTCGGAGTAATCCTTGTGGTTCTGAATGACCATCTGAATGCCAACTCTCATACCGACTCCTTTCAGTTACTCCGCGTGGGGAAGTCCCTGCGGAAAGAGGAAATATGTCCGGTACGCTACCCCAACCGGGTGGGAAGAGCAAGAAGAACGAGCCCCTTTGAGTTTTGTACGGCACCTTTGTTAAGGATAGAGGGATAAGTTGAGACGTCATTCCCGCGAAAGCGGGAATCCAGGAGGGATAATCGAGGTTTCTGCTTGAAGTTCCTGGATGCCCGCTCTCCTACGGGAACCGGGGACACGCGGCGCGGGCATGACGAACTAAGCTATTCGTGCGGCAGCACAATCACGACAGGTACCGTTTGGCTGCCAAACCTACTCCAGCGAGCGATACCGCTCTCCCTCCTGCACGACCCTTCCCTCCTGTATTAGTTTCTGCAGGTGGAACTGCATCGAGTTTTTCTCGACCGCATCAACCCAGACCACGTTGTCATAGTCTTTACGGTACACGACCCGTTTCTTGATCACCTCGGTTAAGGTGCGTGGTTGGGCCAGGAACTCTAACAACAACTGCTCTCGTTCATAGACGATATCGAGGTAACGTTGGACCACAGCTTTTTGGTTTTTTTCACAAATACCCACGTGGTGAAAACTGACGAGTGTGTTGTGACTTAAAGAGCGGATGTGTTGCAGCGACGTAATAGTGGAAATCAAATCTGACGTTGCATCTCCATAGACCGGGCCAAATTTGGTGAGATCCCAATCACCTAAGAACAGCAGCCCTTCATTCTCAAAAAAGAAGCAGCAGTGTCCACCGGTATGACCAGGGGTATGCAGCACACGCATACGAGTGTGGCCGAAGTCGTACACGCGTCCATCCTGGAACTCAACGATCTGCTCCCGTGGCTGATAGTGATATTTTTCGACCAGGACTGGTTTCCAGATTTCGTTGGCGGCTTCATCCATGCCGTAATAGTCGAAGAGCGTATCCAACGAACGCATCGCCGGAGCATCCAGGGCATGAATATGTAGTGGAATATCAGGAAACCAATGGTTCCCGATCCAGTGATCCTCGTGGTAGTGACTGTTAAGCAGCACATCGACTTTACGGTCGGTCACCCGTCCTTGCATCTCATACACCGTCTGTGAAGGATCGATCAAAGCAGTCACATCATCCTCGATTAGGATCGAATTGCCGTGCGGATACTTGCCGTTCTTTTCCCCAATAAGGACTTTAACGCGACCGAAACTTCGTACGTCTGCCATGCAGTCTCCTTACGCGATTGCTCTCGTTGAGGACGAGATTATATGTTGAACCCTATGAATCAAGAAGGTGGAGCTGATTTCATATCGGCGATCTATGACCTCAAACATCTCTTCGCCCTCCGTGCGGAAGTAGAGACTCTCGACGTTTCCGCGCCGCCGACAGCCCGATCGATCTCTCCTCAAACGGCGACGCCTCTTCACCGAGTCGGGATTCTGTGCGGCTCGTTTAATCCGTTGACGTTTGCCCATACCGAACTCGCTGAGCGAGCGATCCGGGAATTTTCGCTCGACCAAGTATTGTTCACCCTTGCCAAAGTCACAGTCGATAAAGAACAGGTGACCGGTATGGGACTGGAGGACCGCCTCCTGTCACTCTCTCTCTATGTTGAGCGACGTTCTTCACTCGGCGTCGCACTCGTCAATCGCGGCCTTTATTTTGAACAAGCACAAGCATTTCACTCGTTGTTTGGAGACCAGGCCGGGTTGAGTTTTCTGATTGGCATGGACAAGCTGTTACAAATTTTCGACCCGCGTTACTATCACGACCGTGACGCGGCCCTGCGGCAGCTCTTCAGTCTCGCTTCACTTCTTGTTGCCAATCGTGACGATATGGACGAGCAGAGCTTCACTCAACTTCTCAGCCAACCAGAGAATCGACCGTTTCGTGAATACGTTCGCTTCTTCACACTGCCGACCACTTTTACTGACCTGTCGGCAACGCACGTCCGTCGGCGCCTCGCCGCGCAGCAGGACGTCACCGCGTACGTCCCGCCAGAAGTCGCGGCATTCATCAGCGAGACGCGGGCCTATTATCCGCCACAACGGTGCGGAAACGAGTGGCTTGATGTCTACGCGCTTCGCCAGTCCTTGCTCGCTTGTCTGTATTCTGATCGGTCGTGGGCTGAACAGCATGTGAGTTTTGGCCGCCTTCTGAAACTTGCCGGTACGCCTGGCGAAGAAGGCCGGGCGTACCGTTCGGCCGCTGACGCAAAAACGTTGCGAGAGCTTATAGCGAGTAGTCGGTCCGACGAATAGTCATTGGTATCGATTGTGAGGGGCGGCGTCATTCCCGCGGAAGCGGGAATCCAGGAGGCGTAAGCATAGGCAAGTACATACTTTTCTTGGACGCCGGCCTTCGCCGGCATGACGGAAAAACGATCTCGCAAATTTGTGACTGACTATCAGTCGGTAGCTTCCCGGCCATGGAAGGGATTTCAGTGAGGATCCGCCCTCGGGCCGCCATAGCCCTCGCCCCACGAAATTTATATAATGACGAAAGTTATGGAGCAACCAACCACAACTCTCGCTATTCTCTTCGCTGATATCAGTGGTAGCACGCGTTTATATGAGACGCTCGGCGACGCGCTTGCACGGCAACGGGTCGCTGATTGCTTATCCGTTTTAACTGATACCATTCAGCACCACAGCGGAACCGTCATCAAAACTATCGGCGATGAGGTAATGAGTACGTTCCCGGACGCCGAAGCCGCGTTCCAGGCCGCCTGTACCATGCAAGAGGCCCTGGCCGCACGTGCGGCTCTCAGCAAGACGCCACTGACCATTCGTGTCGGATTGCATTACGGACCGGCACTCGTCGAAGCGAATGATGTTTTCGGCGACGCGGTGAATGTCGCCGCCCGCATTGTTGGCTTGGCGAAAGCGAGCCAGATCCTCACCTCACGACAAACGGTCGAGTCACTGCCCACCAAGATGCGCACCATGACCCGTCACGTCGATCGAGCCCCACTTAGGGGGAAGCAGGAAGTGATGGATATCTATGAGGTCATTTGGCGTGAAGATGAACTCACGCGGATGGAAGGACCGAGCCTTTCTCAACCCCTGATCACTTCGGGAGCCCGCTTGCAGGTCCGTTTTCGCGAGCAGGAGGTCGAAGTGAGCCAGAATCGTTCCACCATCACCGTCGGCCGTGGGCAAGAGAACGATCTGGTGATTACCGACGAATTTGCCTCGCGCCTGCATGCGCGGATCGAGTTTCGCCGTGGCAAATTTGTGCTTCTTGATCAAAGTACGAATGGCACTTTCGTCGCGGTGTCCGGAGAAAAATCGCTGTACTTACACCGTGAGGAATACCTGCTCCAGGGCACTGGAACGATCAGTCTCGGGCGCCCCTTTGAAGGCGACCCTCCGGCACTCATCATTCATTTCACCTGCGAGCCATAAGCTCGTGCACTGACAACTGTTCTCTTCCCCCCTTGTTCCTCTCTTTTCTTTACTTGTTTTTTTCTGGAAGGACCCGAGCTTCGTCGGGTTTTTCCGCGGAATATCCCTTCTCTCTCTATCTACTGCTCGCCAAAACCCGTAGGCCAGATTCGGCATCAGAGGAAAAGAGCGGTAAATTTGACATTGCGAAGCGCGGTTTAGTACGCTGGCAGAGGGGCACTCAACACTGGCTAAGTTCTTGCGGATGGTTCAGAAAGGTGATTACCTTGGCCTGCTCGCGTATCTGCCAACGGACGGGGCGATCGAAGGTTCGCTTCAGCGTGTACGTGCGCAGCTTCGCGATCAGTGTCGAGTCATCACGATGTGCGGATACGGGCGCGCTATCTTCACTCTACCGGACAATTACACAAAGGCGGGCCCAACAGCGGCGTGTTCATACTCACCGCCTCACCACAAGAAGAGCTTGCTATTCCGGGTGAGCAGTTTTCTTTTGGGACACTCGAGCCGGCACAAGCAGTGGGTGATTTCGCCTCGCTTGAAGCCACCGGCCGACGAGCTATGCGTTTGCATCTCGACTCGCCGGATCCGGGACACGTCGAACGTGTGTGTGATCTGATAGCGGCGGCAGCAACGAAAAAATGATGAACGACGAGTAAGTAAACTCAGGATAAAAGGATAAGGGATAACGGATAATGGGGAAAGGCAAGAAAAAAACTTCGACAATGTTCTCTTCCCCCGTTCTCCCTTTATCCTTTATCCCTTTCCCTTAACTAATGGTTTTATCCTTCAACGGCTTATCAAACGAGGAGGCATAGTATGCAATTAGGGTTTATTGGTTTAGGTCGCATGGGCGGCAACATGGTCAAGCGTTTACTGCAAGGCGGACATAAGATTGTCGCCTACAACCGTAGCCCAGGACCAACTCGTGAAGTTGAAGCACTGGGGGCCACTGCCGCCTATTCACTCGAAGAGCTGGTCAAAAAACTCCCTGCCCCTCGCACCGTCTGGGTGATGGTCCCGTCGGGGAAGGCGACGGCTGAAAACATTGCCACGTTGTCGGGGCTTCTGGGTCCCGGCGATACGATCATCGAAGGGGGGAATTCCCATTACAAAGATGATGCGGTGAATGCGGCCATGTTGAAGAAAAAAGGAATTCACTATCTTGATGCCGGCACCAGCGGTGGTATTTGGGGCCTCAAGATCGGCTACTGTATGATGGTCGGCGGTGATCGAGACGTATTTACCCGACACGAACCAATCTTCAAAACCCTTGCACCCGAGAACGGCTACGGCTACATGGGCGGGCACGGCGCCGGCCACTATGTCAAAATGATCCACAACGGCATCGAGTACGGGATGATGCAGGCCTACGCCGAAGGGTTCGAACTGATGCAGAAAAGTGACTTCAAACTCGACCTGCCTGCGATTGCCGCCATGTGGATGCAAGGTAGTGTCGTCCGCTCTTGGCTACTCGACCTCGCGGCCAGTGCCCTCAGCAAAGACCCACAATTGGCAAAGATTCAAGGGTACGTCGAAGACTCAGGGGAAGGACGCTGGACGATTCTCGACGCGATTGAGAAAGATGTGCCGGCTCCGGTGATCACGCAATCGCTGTTCACGCGCTTCCGCTCACGTCAAACAGAATCGTTCGGAGAGAAGGTCCTCGCCGCATTGCGCAATGAGTTTGGCGGGCATGCGGTAAAGGCGAAATAAGCACACTTGTTTTTGCTCATTCAAACGGTATGAGATTAGCACACCGGAATTGTCACCCTGAGCCCTTCGCTTCCGCTCATCCTGAGCGTAGGCGCGCGGCGCCGAAGTCGAAGGACGCTCAGGATAAACTTCGTGAAGGGTCTCTCAGAAGACCTGGCCTGAGCGGAGTGAAGCGGAGTCGAAGGATTCTTCGCGAAGCCTGTCCTGAGTCCTTCGACAAGCTCAGGATAAACTACACGAAGTGGAGTCGAAGGGCTCAGAATGACAGTGCCGGACGAGCGGCGGGCGGCGCATGCGAATTTTATAGCTTCTAGTTTAGGGGGATGTCGTTCTACCACCCAAGAAGAGGCACCCGGAGCAGGGTGCACTGACCGTAAATCACAAAAGGATATTTTATGGACGGTGTAGGTGAAGTCAAAACTTCCGTTACCACTAACCGTGAAGCAGTTACCGACCCCGGTCACGAACTGTTCCGTGCCAAAGACCCGGTAACTATCGTGATCTTTGGTGCCTCGGGTGATCTCAGTAAGCGGAAGCTCATCCCGGCACTCTACCAACTGCAAATGGCGGGGTACCTGCCTGATCGTTACGCGGTGGTCGGGTTTTCGCGCACGCCCATGAGTGATGAGGTGTATCGAGAGAACATGCGTGCCGCTTTGCAAGAGCAACTCGCTAGTGAAGGCCATACGGTAACGAACGACAACCAACTCGTGCGGGCCCTCCACTACCAGGCAGGGAACAACGATGACCTGGCCTCGTTCAAGGTGCTCAAAGAGAGACTCGAACAATTAGACCGTGAGCATAATCTCCCGGGGAACAGATTGTTCTATCTTTCGGTCGCACCGGAGTTCTTTACGGTTATTATCCAGAACCTCTGTGCGGCAGGACTGATTTGCGGACGCCAAGAGCAGACTTGGTCACGGGTCATCATCGAAAAGCCTTTTGGCAGAGACCTCGCCAGCGCACGCCAACTGAATAATGACGTCACCTCACTGCTCGATGAAAGTCAAATCTACCGCATTGACCATTATCTCGGCAAAGAAACCGTCCAGAACATTTTGAGCTTCCGCTTTGGTAACTCGATTTTCGAGCCGCTGTTCAACCAAAAGTACGTAGACAATGTACAAATTACCGTCGCGGAAACCCTCGGCATGGAAGGCCGACGGGGCGCGTACTACGACACCTCCGGGGCCATGCGCGATCTCGTGCAAAATCACATGCTCCAGTTGTTGTGTCTGATCGCGATGGAGCCGCCGGCGGCACTGGAAGCGCGGGCGATTCGCGACGAGAAAGTGAAAGTCCTTCGTGCCATACTTCCACTCACGCGCAAGGAGGTTGCGGCCAGCACAGTGCGCGGGCAATACGGCGTCGGCGAAATCAACGGCACCATTGTGAAAGGATACCGCCAGGAAGAAGGAGTCAACCCCAAGTCGATCACAGAAACCTATGTCGCGATGCGCCTCAACATTGACAATTGGCGCTGGGCCGGAGTGCCGTTCTTCTTGCGCACGGGCAAACGTTTGCGAAAACGGGTCTCCGAGATCGCAGTAGAGTTTAAGCAACCACCCCTCCATCTGTTTAGGCACCTCGGACTCAACGATAACGGTGAGCTTACCCGCCCTAAATCGAACGTCCTCGTCATGCGCATCCAGCCGGACGAGGGAATTAATCTGTCGTTCGCTTGTAAGCGCCCCGGTATGCGCGTGCAACTTGAAGATGTCCACATGGACTTCTTCTACAATAAAGCATTTCAGCAGCGCTCCCCCGAAGCATACGAGCGCCTCTTGCTCGACGCTTTGCGTGGTGACGCCTCGCTGTTTACCCGTTCGGATGAGGTGGAGTATGCGTGGCGGGTGATCTCCTCAATTCATGAAGGCTGGGCGAACCTGCCGCCGCCGGCTTTTCCGAATTACTACCCGTTTACGGACGGCCCTGACGACGCCCAACGGCTGCTCGAGGGAACGCAAGCACAGTGGCGGCCCATCAGCGACATGTAAGAGACTCGCAGTGAGACACACAAGGCGTAATCATGGCACAGCATATTCTGGCCGGCGATATTGGCGGGACGAAAACCAACCTGGCGCTCTACGTGGTTGAGCAGTCGACGCACGTCACGCTCGTGCGCGAAGCCTCCTTTGCCAGTAAGCAGTACAACGGGCTTGACGCCGTTCTGCAAGAGTTTCTTCGCTCCGGCAACGAACGGGTGTCCGCTGCCGCCTTTGGCATCGCCGGGCCGGTGCTCGACGGGGTTGTGTATGCCACTAACCTGCCGTGGAAAGTTGAAACCGATCACGTCGCTGCCGTGTTAGGATGTTCGCAGATTCGCTTAATGAACGACCTAGAGACGACAGCCTACGGGTCACTGTTCTTACCACCGAACGAAATTCACGCCCTCCACGAAGGAAGACTACGCTACGGTCATCGTGTCGTTATTGCCGCCGGGACCGGCCTCGGGCAAGCGTTCTTGATGTGGGATGGCGCACGTTACTGGCCGGTCGCTACCGAAGGCGGGCACACAGACTTCGCTCCTCGCAATGAGAAGGAAATTGAACTCCTGCGATTCCTTAAGCGTACGTATGACCATGTCTCGTACGAGCGGCTCCTTTCCGGCCCCGGGTTGGTCAACATCTTCAATTTTCTCGACCAGCATTTGCACCGACAAGTCGCGCCGATCGTCCGCGAACGCATGACGACCGAAGACCCGGCCGCCGTGATCGGGCAAGCGGGGGTCGAGGAGCTGTGCCCGACCTGCGTAGAAGCGGTCGATATTTTTCTCAGTATCTATGGCGCGCAGGCCGGAAATCTCGCCCTCGCCATCATGGGCCTTGGTGGCGTGTACGTCGGTGGCGGCATCATTGGCAAAATGTTACCGCGAGTCACTGCCGGTGCGTTCATGAGCGCCTACCTCGCCAAGGGACGTTATGTTCAATTCATGGCCGACATTCCCGTGCGCATCATCTTGAACCCCAAAGCCTCGCAATTTGGTGCGGCGCACGCCGCCCGAGAATTACTCGCATAATCAGCAACAGTACGGAACTCGGTCTCATGGCCAAACGCGCACAATCCACCCGACGGACACTTACCGCAGAAGCCAAACGCCTGGCCGAAGACGCGCGCGGAAAGGCCGCCTGGAAGCGGTGGGGTCCTTATATCAGTGAACGCGCCTGGGGGACCGTGCGCGAAGACTACAGTCCGCACGGAACTGCGTGGGACTACTTCCCTCACGATCACGCGCGATCACGCGCCTATCGCTGGGGCGAAGACGGACTGGCTGGAATCTGTGATCGCTATCAACTTTTGGTGTTTGCCGTGGCGTTGTGGAACGAGCGTGACCCCATCCTCAAAGAGCGGGCGTTCGGCCTAGTCCCGAGCGAAGGCAATCACGGCGAGGATGTCAAAGAGTATTACTTCTATCTCGATTCTACGCCGACACATTCGTACCTGAAGTATCTCTATAAGTACCCGCAGGCCGCCTATCCCTATGTGCAATTGATCGAAGAGAATCGACGACGCCAAGGGACTGGTGAGCCTGAGTACGAACTCCTGGACACCGGCATATTTGATGACAACCGTTACTTCGATGTTTTTGTCGAGTACGCCAAAGCAGGGCCGGAGGATATTTGCGTCCGCATTGAAGCCTGTAACCGCGGCCCGGAAGACGCACCGATTCACCTCCTTCCTCACTTGTGGTTCCGCAACCGTTGGGCCTGGGGCGCAACGCCAAAACCAGAACCCTCAATCCAGGTTGGGCCTGAGGGGCACGGCTTCGTCAGCCTCTGTACCGACGATTCGCGAGCGGAATCATTAACGAATTTATTGTCTTCATACCAGCTCGGTCCTCGGTATCTCTATGGTGATGCGGGCGCACCGCTCCTCTTCACTAACAACGAAACCCATGACGAGCGAGTGTGGGGTGCGTGGGCAAAGTCGCGCAGTCCGTATGTCAAAGACGCGTTTCATCGCTACATCATTAACGGCGAAGCGTGTATCAATCCAAAACAGACAGGAACCAAAGCCTGCTTTCACTACGCCGGGGTCACGGTTCCGGCGCACGACTCAGTCGTTATTCGTTTACGCTTGACAGATACAGAACTTGCCGACCCGCTGACCGGCGTGGACGCGACGGTCGCCAAACGGCGGCAAGAAGCGGACGCGTTTTACGACTCGATTCATCCGGCAAACGCGAGCGAGGACGAGCGACTGATCCAGCGTCAAGCATTTGCTGGTATGTTGTGGAACAAGCAAAGCTACTTGTACGACGTCAATCTCTGGTTACACGGCGACAACCCGCGGTGGCCGCCGCCGGAGTCCCGTCACCATAGTCGCAACGTTCACTGGCGACATTTGAATTCGCAGCGTATTTTATCAGTCCCGGACAAATGGGAATTCCCCTGGTTCGCGGCGTGGGATCTCGCGTTCCATTGCATTACCCTTGCCTTGGTTGATCCCGTCTTCGCTAAAGAACAGCTCTGGCTGTTACTCTTTGAGCAGTTCCAGCATCCGAATGGGCAAATTCCCGCCTACGAGTGGGAGTTCTCGGACCTGAATCCCCCGGTCCAAGCCTGGGCCGTATGGCGGGTGTACAACATGGACCGCCTACGATCGGGCACCGCCGACCGGCAGTTTCTTGAACGGTGCTTTCACAAATTGTTGCTCAACTTCACCTGGTGGGTCAATAAAGTTGATAGTGAAGGCAACAACGTCTTCGAAGGCGGCTTTCTCGGGCTGGACAACATTACGGTGATTGACCGTAGTCACGAGAAACCGCACGGCGCAAAACTCGAACAGTCCGACGCGACCGGTTGGATGGGCATGTTCTGCCTCAACATGATGCGCATTGCCTTGGAGCTGGCCAAGAAAAACAAAGCCTACGAGGCGTTGGCAACGAAATTCTTTGAGCACTACGTCTACATCGGCGCGGCGATGAAGAAGATGGGCAACCGAGACTATCAGCTGTGGGACGAGCAGGACGGCTTCTTCTATGACGTCTTGCGCTATCCGAACGGTGAGTTTCATAAGTTCCGCGTCCGTTCATTAGTCGGGTTGATCCCCCTGTATGCGATCGAGCGTCTCGAAGAGGATTGGATTGCGCCTTTTAAGGATTTTCGTGCCAACTTGCACTGGTTTTTACGCAACCGCCAGGATTTAGTACAACAATGTGTGACGGCGCTGGAGCACGAGGGTCGGCAGGTCCATGTCCTTGCCATCATGAACCCCGAACAGATGCGGCAGCTCTTGGAACGCGTGTGGGACCCGAACGAGTTTCGCTCGCCTTACGGCCTCCGCAGCCTTTCCAGGCATCACAGGCGGCAGCCATTTACCTTTGGCAACGACAGCCTGGAGTACGAGCCCGGAGAATCGCGCGCCATGCACAAAGGCGGAAACTCCAACTGGCGCGGGCCGGTGTGGTTACCGACCACGTTTCTTCTCATCGAGTCACTGCGCAAGTTACGCAAAGCCTACGGCGCAGCCTTTACCATTGCTGATCCAACAGACTCCATGAATCAGGTCACTCTCGACGAGTTAGCCCGAGGATTGGCGAATGGTCTGATCAGTTTATTTACCCGTAATGAGCGGGGTGAGCGTCCGGTCCACGGCGACGCCCGCAAGTTCCATGAAGATCTTTACTGGCGCGATTGTCTGCTATTCTATGAACACTTTCATGCTGACACCGGACGCGGATTAGGCGCATCCCACCAGACCGGGTGGACTGGCTTGGTTGCGTCTTTGATTGACGAGTGGCGGCGGGAGGCGGGATGAATGACGGCTGGCAAAAATAAGGTCAACAAGGATAAAGGGGAAGGGATAAAGGGGAAAGGACCCAAAACACTTCGACGTCCCTTTTCCTCTCTTATCCTTGTACCTTTATCCTTTATCCTTCCATTGCATTGAAGCATATGACAAACATTCATATCTGTCCGGACGTTCAAGATTTGTATTACCAAGCCGCGACGTTGTTTACGCGTTTGGCGAACGAGGCGATCGCAACTAAAGGCCGCTTTACTGTCGCTCTCTCCGGCGGGTCCACCCCCAAAGGGGTGTATTCACTGCTGGCGAACCGCCACCCGCGCATGCAACCGATCGCGTGGCCGTATGTGCACGTGTTCTGGGGGGACGAACGCTGTGTTCCGCCGGTCCACATGGACAGTAACTATCGCATGGCGAATGACGCCTTGCTCGCCCACGTTCCCATTCCACCCGAGAATGTTCATCGTATCCACGCGGATTTGCCCCCGCTCGAAGCCGCGTACAACTACGAACGAGAACTGCGGGAAGTGTTCTCACTGCAGCCGAACGCAGTCCCGCGCTTTGACCTCGCGCTCCTAGGTATGGGACCAGACGGCCATACGGCTTCGCTCTTTCCAAAGACTACCGGCCTACAGGAACAGAAGCGCCTGGTCGTCGCCCATTACGTCGAGAAGCTGGCGAGCTGGCGAGTCACGCTCACCGCGAAGGTGTTCAACGCCGCGGCCCAGGTGGCGTTTCTGGTTGCTGGCGCAGATAAAGCAGAAACATTGAAGGAAGTGTTCGAAGGCCCGTTCCAGCCGGACCGACTGCCCTCACAATTGATCCGACCGACGGCAGGACTGCTCCAATGGTTTGTCGACGAAGCGGCGGCGAGTGCACTGACAAAAAAGGGGTGACTATAAAGACTATGCGACGCAGCAAGCCCACGCGATACGCAGCACGCGTCACACATAGATGAGGAGCCTATGTCCGCCAATTACGTTATCGACATGGACGGAGTAATTTAC
>Ga0070741_10015331_pt1 | contig 13007 bp, 7 predicted proteins | sample Coa_R1_4_FD_66440 | JGI IMG/M metagenome (GOLD analysis project Ga0070741, IMG submission 66440) | Surface soil microbial communities from Centralia Pennsylvania, which are recovering from an underground coalmine fire - Coalmine... | ecosystem: Environmental > Terrestrial > Soil > Unclassified ...
GGCAAAAACCCGAGGGGACGTCCGAAAATCCTCTCGGTCCGGGCGATTCGCGATCGGCGGGAGCGGATGGCTCGGCCGGCTGCGAACAGACGCCGCGGCACCTGTGATGGCGGTCCGCAACGGCCCAAAAACTACTCAGACCGTGGAATTCGCCCACGCAACGCTCAGAAAAGGTCACAGGCCGGCGAATACGATGACGAACCGATCGGAGTAGAATCCGGCCCGGTGCCAATCGGATCCCGGGTTCGGGCCGCACTCTTCTTCGTCCTCGCAACCAGCACCGTTACGAGCGCACAAACGTTTCACGCAAGCGTTCGCGGGCGCGTGAGAGACGCGGGCGGCGTCGTGCGGAGCGCATCGGTTCACCTCATCGACGACAACACGCATCTCACGATGCAGGCGAGCACCAACGATGCGGGGCAGTACGCGCTCGAGGACGTGCTGCCCGGTGCCTACACCATTCGCGTGGAGGCACCCGGGTACAAAACCTTTACGCAATCGCACATCGTCGTGTCGACGCAGGCGGCGCTGACGATTGACGTGCAGCTCGCCGTTGGGGACGTTGCGGAAACCGTGACCGTGCAGGCGACGCCCGCCGTCATCGACTCGACGTCGGTCAGCCGGCTGATCGATCGACACGATTTGGACGCGTGGCCGTCGGCCGGTCGCAATGTCTTCGTCGCCGGCACGACCACACCGACGGTCCTGTTGACGGGCGACTCTCACTTTGTCCGCCAGCAGGATCAATCGAATTCATCGCTGATCTCGATGGGCGGCGGACCGCGGCGCGACAACAGTTACGTGTTCGATGGCGTGCCGATCGTCGACATCCTCAACCGCGCCACGTTCATCCCCAGCTACCACGCCGTCGAGGAAGTGCGCGTACAGGTCAGCGCATACGACGCCGACATCGGCCGCACGTCCGGCGGTGTGTTCAATACGACGAGTCGATCGGGATCGAATCAATGGCGCGGCACCGCCATGTATCAGGATCGTCCGAGCTGGGCGCAGGGACGGCTGTTCTTCGCGGAGAAGAATGACATTCCGACGCCGGACGGCTACTTCCATTTGTACGGCGGTGGCGTGGGCGGTCCGATCGCGCACGATCGCACCTTTTTCTGGGCGAGCACCGAAGGCTACCGCTCCGACACCGCCGCCAGCACCGTGCTCGTGCTGCCGACCGATGCCGAGCGGCGCGGCGATTTCTCACAAGCCGGCATCACGATCTACGACCCGCTGACGACGAGACGCGATCCCGCCGATTCGTCGCGTTTCATTCGCGATCCGTTTCCCGGCAACAGGATTCCGCCGAACCGGCTGAATCCGGTCGCGGTGGCGATGCTGCAGTACCTGCCGCTGCCGACATCAGGCACGTCGCGACCGGCAGCCGCGGACGTCGTCGATGCCGCGGATCAACTGACGGGAAAGATCACGCATCGATGGAATGAGCGCATCACGATGACCGGGCTGTACGCGTGGTACGGCTCGCAGGAGCCGGATGCGCGCTTTTTCGGCCAGCCGCTCTTTCAAAACGCGGCCGATCCCGGAGAGGGCGCGCTGGTGAGGCGCACGCATCTGGTCGCGATCAATACGATGTGGACGCCTAACACCCACACGTTTGTCGAGCTGCGCTACGGCTTCAATCAGTTTCTCGACGACAACCGGCCGGCCGCGTTCGATCCCTCGTCGCTCGGATTCGCGCCGCAATTTCTCGCGTCGGTGCCGCAGTTGAAGTTTCCCACGATCGGCGTCGCCGGATACGGCCGCTTCGGATCGTTCCTCGGCGATCGCTTTCAGGGAACGAACACGTATTACTCGCACAACGCGAGCGCCGCCGTGTCCATGCTCCTGGGCCATCAGACGATCAAAGCCGGCGGCGAATTCCGCGTCACGGGCGTGCGCTTTCTGAATCTCGGCGGGATGGGCGGGTACAACTTCAGCGCTGACTTCACCGCCGGTCCAAACCCGAATGCGCCGGCGAATGCGGGCGACGCGTTTGCGAGTTTCCTGCTCGGGTATCCGTCGAGCGGCGGCATCAGCATTTCGGATCCCATCAACGTCTACTTGAACTACTGGAGCGGGTTCGCGCAGGACGAATTCCGTGTGACGCCGAAGCTGACAGTGACCGCCGGCCTGCGGTACGAATTCGAGCAGGGGTTGCAGGAACGCAACGATCGCATGGTCACCGGCTGGGCGTACAACGAGCCGTTTCCCGTGCACGTCAATGGTCTGACGTTGACCGGCGGCGTGCTCTTCGCCGGCGTGAACGGCGCGCCGACCGAGCAAGGCGATCCGCGCCGCACGCAGTTCGCTCCGAGGGCCAGCTTCGCGTACGCGATTGACGATCGCACGGCGGTGCGAGGCGGCTACGGACTGTTCTGGGCGCCGCCGCAAGGCATCACCGCCGATTCGTTCGGCTCGGCGACGCCAGGATTCGATGCGTCGACGAACTACGTCGCCACGTCGGGCAATCCGCTGATTCCGTGCGCCGGCTGCTCGCTGACGAACCCGTTTCCGTCCGGGATCGCTCAGCCGCAGGGCAACGCGCTCGGACGCCTGACCGGCGTCGGCGGCACGATTTGGTTCGCCGATCCGTCGACGCGGCTCGCCCATCTCCACCGGTATTCGATCGACATCGAGCGTCAGTTGCCGCACGCCATCGGCGTGGGCGCGGGGTACATCGGCTCGCACGGCGTCGATCTGGCCGGCGGCATGAGCGGTGCGCCGATCGACATCAATCAGCTCGATCCGACGTACGCGGCGCTAGGCACCGCACTGCAGGATCCCGTGCCGAACCCGTTCCTCGGCACGCCGCTCGCGGTCGGCATCCTCGCAGGTCCGACCGTGCCGCGTGGTCAGTTGCTTCGACCGTATCCGCAATTCGATACGGTCTATATCAATCGATCGAACGTGGCGCGGTCCTGGTACAACGCGATCAATCTACACGCCGATCGTCGACTGGCGTCGCATTGGAGCGCGCGCGTCGATTACACCTGGAGCCGCACACGCGACAGCCAGTTCAGCGAGAGCAATTTCTTTTCAGGCGGCTCGTCGCTGATCGACAACTACGACATCGGCCGCGAGTACGGGTTGTCCGCACTCGACACACCGCATCGGTTGACGGTTACGACGAGCGTGGAGCTGCCGCTCGACATCATGCTGAGCGCGACCGGCAGCTACCAGAGCGGCTATCCGATTTCGGTGTTCCAGGCGCTCGACAACTCCAACCTGTTCGGCAGCGGCCAGCGGCCGAATATCGTGGCGGGCGTCAACGCGCAGCTCAACGACGATCCGAACAACTATGACCCGTCCTGCAGCTGCATCCGCTGGCTCAATCCGGCGGCATGGGCGCAAGCGGCGCCGTTCACCTTCGGCAACGCGCCGCGCACCGACGATCGCGCGCGGACGCCCGCACGGCGCAACTGGGATCTCGCCGTCGAGAAGACGCAGCGGTTCGGTTCGAGGCGCATCGCCATCCGCGCGGAGCTGATCAACGTGTTCAACTTCGCCGATCTGCGCGGACCGAATAACGTTTTCGGCGATCCGTCGTTCGGCCAGATTCGAGAGGCCGCCGGGTTCCCGCGGATGCTGCAGGTGTCAGTGCGCGCCGGCTGGTAGCAGCGCCCGCAGACCACCGACGAGACGACCGATGCCCGTCGTCACCGTCTGCTTCTGCAGCGCGCCGTACGCGACACGGAAGTAGCAGCCGTCGGTCATGCCGAACGCCGGCCCCGGCGTGACCGCGACCTTGTGCTCGCGGATCAATCGCTCGGCGAGCGCAAGCGGATCGTGTCTGGTATGCACCTTCAGCAGCACGTAGAACGCGCCGTCCGCCGCCGGCACCTCGGCGAGCGGTGCGAGCGTCGAGAGTTCGGCGCGGACGATGTCGCGGATGTCGCCGAGCTCGCGGACGTGCGGTTCGCAATACTGTCGTCCGACATCGAGCGCCGCAATCGCGGCGACCTGCGCGATCATCGTCGCGCACACGAGGATCGTGTCCTGGCTCTTCGACATCGCGTCTGCGAGCGGCGCGGGGTAGACGAAATAGCCGATTCGCCATCCCGCAAATCCGTACGCCTTCGACAGCGAGTACATCGTGATCGTGTGCGCCTCGGCGCCGGGGATCGAGGCTACCGAAAAATGCCGGACGCCGCCGTACGTGAAGTACTCGTACACCTCGTCCGCGATGTGATAGATGCCGCGTTCGGCGCACAGCGCGTTGACGGCGCGCAGCGACGCTTCGCTGAACACGGCGCCGCTCGGGTTGTTGGGCGTAACCGTGACAATGCCGCGCGTCCGCGGCGTGATCGCGCGGCGCAGCGCGTCGATGTCCAACTGGTAATGCGCGTCGGTCTGCACGCGGACCGTCTTGCAGCCCGCCATCTCGATCGCCATGTCGTGGTTGAAGTAGAACGGCACCGGCAAAATGATCTCGTCGCCCGGTTCGGTGATGGCGAACACGATGTGCATGAACGCCATGTTCGCGCCGGCGGTGACCATCACGCGGCTGCCGCGCCGGACGTCGATGCCGTTTTCGTCCCGCAGCTTCTGCTCGATCCGCTCGACGAGTGCCGGCGCTCCGGCGCCGTCCCCGTATTCGTGTGTGATCGGATCGCCCAGCGCTTCGGCGGCCGCTTCAATCGCCGCGGCCGGCGGTCCGTAGTGGACGACGCCCTGGCCGAGCGAGATGGTGCCGGGTGTTTGTCGAATGAATTCGCCGATGACGGGGATGATCGGCGCCTGGACCGCGTCCATGCGCGAATGAGTTCTGCTCACAGCCTGCATTATATTGGGTGGCTCCGGAGGCATCATGATACGCGCTGGCGCGCTTGCCGCTCTTCTCTTCTTCGCTGCGGGCTCTCTGCAAACGCCCGAGCAGTTCTTCGGCCACAAAATGGGCGCCGACAACAAGCTCGCGCGCTGGGACAAGATCGTCGACTACTACAAGCTCGTCGCGGCGAACTCCGACCGCGTCCGATTCCGCGAACTCGGGAAGACGAGCAGCGGCAATCCGTTCGTCGCGCTCGAAATCAGCGCGCCCGATACGCTGAAGAACCTGGATCGCTACAAGGATTTCGAACGCAAGCTGTACTTCCAGGGCGGCACGCCGACCGACGCCGAGCGCGACGCGATCTTCCGCGACGGCAAGCTCGTGCTGCTCATCACCTGCAGCATCCACGCGACCGAAATCGGTGCGACGCAGATGGCGGTGCAACTCGTGCACAAGCTCGCGACCGAAGATTCGCCGCAGATGAAAAAGATCCTCGACAACGTGATCTTCGTGCTTGTGCCGTCGATGAACCCGGACGGCGAAATCATGGTCACCGACTGGTTCAAAAAGAACGTCGGCACGCCGTACATGCCGAGTCCGATCCCGTATCTCTATCACCCGTACGTCGGCCACGACAACAACCGCGACATGTACATGTTCACGCAGAAAGAAAGTCAGTACACGGCGCAGTTGTTGTGGCACGACTGGTTCCCGTCAGTCTGGCTCGACGAACATCAGATGGGCAGCAACGCCGCGCGCATCTTCGTCATGCCGGCGACCGATCCAATCAATCCGAACGTGCATCCGTTGATCTATCGGTGGAACGGGATCCTCGGTCAGTCGCAGGCGGCGGCGCTCGAAGCCGCCGGCAAAGAAGGGATCATCTACAACTCCACGTACACGAACTTCTGGGAAGGCGCGCTCGCGTGGAGCGGCTGGTGGCACAACGAAGTCGGCCTGCTGACGGAAGTCGCCAGCGCGCGTGTCGCCGCGCCGATGGATCAGCAGCACGCGACGCCCGGACGTCCCGCTGCCGCCGGACGCGGCGAGGGTGAAGGCCGCGGACGACAGAATTTCAGCGACGCCCCGCTGCCGCCGCCGACCGATATCAACCCGCGCACCGAATATCCGCGTCCGTGGATGGGCGGCCATTGGACCCTCGGCGACATCGTCGATTACGAAATGATCGCGACGATGGCGCTGCTCGAAACCGTGGCGGATCGCCGAGAGACGATCAACAGGCAGATCTTCGAGGTCAACAAGCAGACGATCGATCAGGCGAAGACCGCGGACGTCAAAGCGATCGTCGTGCCGATCGAAGGACAGCACGACGCACGTGAAGCCGCACACCTCGTCGACCGGTTGCACGCCGGTGGCGTCGATGTCTACCGCGCCGACGCGGCCTTCGAGTTGGACGGGAAGAAATACGCCGCCGGCAGCTTCGTCATCCCGATGAACCAGGTCTTCTCGCGCTACGCGAAGGACATGCTCGAGAAGCAGACGTATCCCGAAGTGCGTCGCGGTCCGAACTCGCCGCCGGAAGCGCCGTACGACGTGACGGCATGGTCGCTCGGCATGCTGCTCGGCGTCGACACGGTGTTTTCGAAGGACGCCGTGCCGACGACCGTCAAGATGACGAAGGTCGAGGCGCTGCCGGCGATGGGCGGCGACGTGAGCGGCAACGGCTCGAAGTTCGGCTTCGACTACAAAGGGCCGGACACCGCGATCGCGATCAACCGGCTGCTCAAAGACGGCGCGCAGGCCGCCTTCGACAAAGCGTCACATGTCACGGTGACGAACGTGTCGCGCGCGAAGGTGGAGGCTGTCGCAAAAGACCTCGGGCTCCACGTCAGCGCGATCAACGAATCCCGGAGCGAATCCCGAACCCCGAATCCCGAGCGATCCACGCCCCTCGCGTCGCCATGTATCAACCGTTCACCGGCGGCAACATGGACGAAGGCTGGACGCGCTGGGTGCTCGAACAATACGAGTTCAACCTGACGTCGATTCACAACGACGACATTCGCAAGGGCAATCTCCACGAGCGCTTCGATGTCGTCATCCTCGCGGATCAGGATCCGCGCGCGATCATCGACGGGTTCGACGCGCCGCAGATCCGTCCGGAATATCGCGGCGGGATCGGTGACAGCGGCGTGCAGAATCTAAAAACGTTCGTCGCGCAGGGCGGCACGCTCGTGACGATGGGGAACGCGTGCGATCTCGCGATCGAGAAGTTTTCGATCCCGGTCAAGGATCTCAAGCGCGGCCTGACGCGCGATCAGCACTTCGCGCCGGGCGCGATCCTGCACGTCGAGGTCGACACGCAACATCCGCTCGGCTACGGCGTCGCAGCCGACACCTACGGCTTCTATATCAACAGTCCCTTCTTCCAGTTGACTGAAGGCTTCAACTCGCAGCGCACCGCCGTCGTCGCCCGGTATCCGAACACGAACGTGCTCGCGTCCGGCTGGTTGAAAGGCGAGGAGTTGATGGCGGGACGAGCGGCCGTCGTGTCCATCGATCTCAACCCTGGACACATCGTCCTCTTCGGCCTGCGCCCGCAGCACCGCGCGCAGACACACGCCACGTTCCCGATGCTGTTCAACGCGCTCTATCAGTCGACGGTGCCGGAAAACCGGCAATAAACGTGGTCCATCGATTGCTGAGGTCCGGTTACCTCGCAATCGATGGAAGACCGAGTCGTTCGTCTCGAAGCGGCGGTACGTGACCTCGAACGCCGGCTGGCGGCGTTAGAAGGCAGCCATGTCGTGGAAGCGGACCTCGACGGTCCGCACCCACTCGCGGCGGCAGCGACGGTCGGCCGCAGCGACGTTGCGCACGTGCTCTCCTTTGTCGCCCGCAGTTTCGTCGCTCTTGGCGGCGCGTTCCTGCTGCGCGCGATCACCGACGCCAATATCCTGCCGCATCCGGCGGGCATCGCGGCCGGCCTGGCATACGCGTGCGTGTGGCTCGCGCTGGCCTATCGCACCGGCGCGACGGATCGGATGAACGCGATCTTCCACGCGCTCGTGAGCGCCGTCATCGCCTACCCGCTCGTGTGGGAGGCGACGGTTCGCTTCTCGGTCTTCACGCCGTCGTCGGCGGCGCTCGCGATCGGAGGCGTGACAACGGCGGCGATCGTCATCGCGATCGCGCGACGAATCCAGGCGGTCGCATGGATCGCCGTCGTCGCGCTGCTCGTCACGACCGTTGCGCTCGTCGTCGTGACGAGCGTCGTCATGCCCTTCGCGCTGCTGACGCTGGCCGCCGGGATCGCTACGCTGTGGCTGGGTTATGGGTACGGCTGGACGCTCCTCCGCTGGCCCGTTGCGTTCGTCCTCAACGTCCTTGTCATCGGGTTGACGATGCGGGTGACGAAGACGACGACCGAGTGGCCGGTGACGGTCGTCGCGGTGCAGTTGCTGTTGCTGAACGCGTACATCGGCAGCATCGCGACGCGCACGCTCGTGCGGCAGCGGAACGTCAACGTGTTCGAGATGCTGCAGACGCTCGCCGTCGTCGCCGTCGGATTCGGCGGCGCGGTATACGTCGCTTACGTGACGGGCAGCGGCATCATCCCGCTTGCGGTCGTCAACCTCGCGGCGGGATCGGCGTGCTACGCCATCGCCTGGATCTTCGTCGCCAAGCGCGAAGGGCTGACGCGCAACTTCTACTACTACAGCACGCTCGGCATCGTGCTGCTGATGGTCAGCAGCCGATTGCTGCTCGACGATGTGCCGCTCGCGCTCGTGTGCGCGGCCCTGGCGGTTGTGGCGGTGATCGTCGGTCAGAAATCGCATCTGACGATGCTCCGCTGGCACGGCATCGTGTACCTGCTGACGGCGGTCATCGTCTCTGGCGCGATCACCGGCGCGTACGATGCATTCCTCGGCTCGTCGACTGAAACATGGCGGACGTTTTCAGTGGCGGCGACGATCTCGGCGGTCGCGTGCATCGCGTGCTGGTGGATTTCCCGTCGCCTCGAGTTCGTGGCGTTCGTGATCTGGAACGCCGGCGGCTGGCTCGTGCTCGCGATCGTCCCGCCACTCTGCGGTGTGCCCGGCGTCGCCGCGAATGCCGCGGGTATCGCGACGGTCCGCACGCTTGCGGTCGCGCTCGCGTGTTACTGGGCCGCGCGCATCGCCGCCGCCCGCCATTGACTCGCCTCCGCTTTGCACGTAGCCTCCGATGAGTGATCCGTATTTTCGTCACCGGCGGCACGTTCGATAAGAAATACGACGAGCTGACCGGCTCGCTGTCGTTCGACGACACACACCTGCCGGAAATGCTGCGACTCGGGCGGTGCCGCGTCGACGTATCGGTCCGCACGCTGATGATGATCGACAGCCTGCAGATGACCGATGCCGATCGCGCGCTGATCGTCGAACAATGCCGTCACGCGGGCGAGTCGCAGATCGTCGTCACGCACGGGACCGATACGATGGTCGACACCGCGCGCGCCCTCGCGAACGCATCGCTCGGCACCAAGACGATCGTGTTGACAGGCGCGATGGTGCCGTATGCGTTCGGCAGCTCAGACGGACTGTTCAATCTCGGCAGCGCGCTGTCGTTCGTGCAGGTCCTCGCGCCGGGCGTGTACGTCGCGATGAACGGCCGCTACTTCGACTGGAACAAGGTGAGGAAGAACACGCAGACGGGCGTGTTCGAGGCGATATGACAAAACGCTCAACACAAAGGACACCAAGGCCACAAAGATGGGTTTTGTACGGGGTTTTCTTTGTGTCCTTCGTGTCCCTTGTGTCGAGACTCTCGGGACAATCGGATGAAGCGATCCGCCTCCTCGAACAATACGTCTCGATCGACACCTCCAATCCACCGGGCGACACGCGCAAATCCGCCGACTTCCTCGAATCGATTCTCAAACGCGACGGGATTCCAGTCACGCGCTACGAGTCGGCGGCTGATCGGTCGATCGTCATCGGTCGATTGAAGGCGACGACGACGCCGGCCGCGGGCAAGGCGCTCGTGCTGATGCATCACATGGACGTGGTGCCGGCCGACCGGTCGCAGTGGAAAACCGACCCGTTCAAGCCGGTGATCCAGAACGGCGCGATGTGGGGCCGCGGTTCGTTCGACATGAAGGGGCAAGGCGTGTCGCAGTTGCTGGCGTTCCTCGAGCTGAAGCGGCAACGCGTCCCGCTCAATCGAGACGTCATCCTGCTGGCCGAACCGGACGAAGAGATCGGCGGCGCCATGGGCGCGCGCTGGATGATCGAGCATCACTATGCCGATCTCGATCCGGAGTACGTCATCGACGAGGGCGGCTTCGGCAGCCGCGATCTGTTCGCGCCGAACCGGCTCGTGTACGGCATCTCGGTCGCGGAGAAGAAGATCGTCTGGTTGAAAGTGCGGGCGGAGGGCATCGCCGGCCACGGCAGTCAGCCGCACGATCAGAATCCGAACGATCGCCTGACGAAGGCCCTGAACCGGTTGCTCAACGAGCCGCTGCCGTCATCTGATTTTTCCGTGCTGAAGACGATGCGAGCGCGCGTCGGGACGTTTTCGACCAACAAATTCACGAACGCGATCACGCATTCGACGATCGCGCTGACGTGGCTGCGATCGGGCGTCGGCGATCCTCCGAAAATCAACGTCATCCCGTCGGTGGCTGAAGCAGGGCTCGACTGCCGCGTGCTGCCGGGAACGACGAAGGATCAGTGGATGGCTGAGATCCGCCGGCGTCTCGGCGATCCGTCGCTCAAGCTCGAATTGATCAACGAGTCGGACGATCCGATCGTCACGACGCAGGAGTCGCCGCTGTATCGCAACCTCGAAGCCGCGATTAAGCAGGCGCATCCCGACGCGATCGTCACGCCGATGCTGATTCCCTATGGCACCGATTCGAACGCGCTTCGGCCGCGCGGCGTGAAAAGCTACGGCATCTTCCCCGCCATCGTTCCCGCCGACGTCGTCGCCGGCATGCACAGCGACACCGAGCACATGCCGATCGATGCGGTGACGGAAGCCGCGAAGGTGTACTTCGAGGCCCTTCGCGCCACGCTCACAAAATGATGAGTGCTAAGTGCAAAATGCTGAATGCAGTTTGCATTCTGCATTTTGCCTTCTGCATCGTTGCGTGCATGCCGCGTTCCGCGGCGCCGACGCGGCTGAACATCGTCCTCGTCACCATCGACACCTTTCGCGCGGATCGGCTCGGCCCGCGCGTGACACCGAATCTCGATCGTCTTGCGGCGCGGGGACGGCGCTTGACCCACGCGCGGTCGGCCGTCCCGCTCACGCTGCCGTCGCATACGACGATCATGACCGGCGTGTTGCCGCCCATCCACGGCGTCAGGGAGAACGGCCGCGATCGTCTGCGCGACGATCAGCCGACGATTGCCCGGCGGTTGAAGGACGCCGGATACGAGACGGCCGCGTTCGTCGGCGCCTTCGTTCTCGACCGCCGCTTCGGGTTGTCACAAGGTTTCGACACCTACGACGATCAGATCCCGCGTGACCCGGACGCCACCGACCGATTGGAAGCAGAGCGACGCGCGTCGGTGGTCGTCGACCACGCGCTCCGCTGGATGGACGCACACGAAGCACCTCAGGCACCCCAGGCACCCCAGACACCCCAGGCACCTCAGGCACCCTGGTTCGTGTGGATCCACGTATACGACCCACATGCTCCCTACGCACCGCCGGCGGGCTACCCGCAGTCGTATGACGGCGAACTCATGTACGCCGATGCACAAATCCAACGCGTCTTCGAGTGGCTCGACCAGCGTCAACTCACGCGATCGACCTTCATCGTGGTTGCCGGCGATCACGGCGAAGGGCTCGGCGATCACGGCGAATCAACGCACGGGATGCTGCTTTACGATTCGACGCTTCGCGTGCCGCTGATCGTCGTCGACCCGTCGAAAGCGGCTTCTGTCGACGACAGGCCGATTTCGTTGACAGCGATTGCTCCGATGATCCTCGGCGCAATCAAGAAGCCGGACACCGAACCCTCCGCCGACGTGTACGCGGAAACCGAATATCCGCGAGTGGCCGGTTGGAGTCCACTGCAGGCGTTGACCGATGGCCGGTGGAAAGCGATTCGCGCGGACGCGACGACCGAACTGTACGATCTGCAAACCGATCCAGGCGAGCAGCGGGACGTCGCTCGCTCCCAGGCGGGCACGGCGGCGGCACTGACGACACGGATCGCCGCGATCCGTTCGTCGACGTCCGGTGCCGCGCCCACGGCCATCAGCGCGGATGCGCAAGAGCGTCTGCGCGCGCTCGGGTACGTCGCGAGCAGCGTGCAGCCGACCGCGCAAGCAAACGCGCCGAGTCCGTCCGCGAACATCGCCGTCTGGAACGCGTTCGAGGACGCGTTGTCGTTGTTGAACGCTCGCGAGCCATCGGCGCTGCCGCGACTGGCCGCGCTCGCACAGGCCAATCCAGACGCGCCGGTGCTGCAGACCACGTACGCGCAGGCATTGCGGGATGCGCACCGATCGGCCGGTGCATTGGCCGTCTATCGCGCGGCGGCGCGCAAGTGGCCGACCGACGCGACGTTGCTGCACGACCTCGCGGCGGCCGCGCGTGATGCCGGACAAATGGACGAAGCGAAGAAGGCCGACGAGGCGGCGATAGCGCTCGCGCCGGACAGCGCGCTCGCGCACAACGGCGCGGGGCTGATCGCCATCGACCAGCGACGGCCGTCCGACGCCGTGCGCGAGTTCGAGCGGGCGACAACGATCGATCCAACGAATGCGAGTTACTGGACGAACCTCGGTAACGCCAGACGTGCGGCCGGTGACGGTCGCGGTGCCGAAGACGCCTACCGCCACGCACTCGCCGTCGATGCGCGCGCGGTCGACGCCGCCAACGGGCTTGGCGTCGTGCTCGTCGAAGCCCACCGCGCCGCCGAAGCAGTCCCGCTTTTCGAGCGCGCTGTCGCCGCATCGCCCGATTTCGTCGAAGCGAAGCTCAATCTCGGCATTGCGCTCGAACAAAGCGGACAGCGCGACCGCGCACGCGCGACCTATCGCGACGTGTTGAAAGCACCCGCGCGATTCGTGCGCGAACGCGACGCGGCGACGAAATTGCTGGGACAACTCGATCGCCGATGAAACTCGACGCGATGGACACCAGGGCCAACAAGGCTTTGCTTCTCGTTGTGGCGACGATGTCCCTCGTGTCAAGCGTCGTCGGCTGCGCGCGGCAGCCTCAGACGATCCGATCGGTTCGAAACGTCGTGCTCGTCACGATCGATACCCTTCGA
>Ga0070741_10015332_pt1 | contig 13007 bp, 13 predicted proteins | sample Coa_R1_4_FD_66440 | JGI IMG/M metagenome (GOLD analysis project Ga0070741, IMG submission 66440) | Surface soil microbial communities from Centralia Pennsylvania, which are recovering from an underground coalmine fire - Coalmine... | ecosystem: Environmental > Terrestrial > Soil > Unclassified ...
GTACCGGGCCTCGCTGGCGTTCATCACATCCATGTCTGGACGATCACGGGGGAGTCTCCCATTGTGACCTTGCATGCGGACCTCGCTGTCGGCGGTGACCGGCGAGCGGTGCTCGCGGGTATCCATGCTCGGCTGCTCGAGCGATTGGGTATTGACCACGTCACCGCGCAGATAGAAGAGGAAGGGCCCTGCGAAACGCCTGGGTGTGGTCCGAAGCCTGAATCTCATCATTGAGTTGATGGGACGCGCCGTGCGGGACGTTCGTTATTCGTTGAAAGGAACGCGCCCGCGAAATTGTGCTTCCTGCCCAGCTCATGTCCTGAGCGATCAAAGGCGGACGCGGCGAAGAGTCTGAGCGGCTGCTCTCTGGGGTAGTGGTCACTGAACCGGATTGTTTCAGCCCACTCGGTACCCGCGCGTGAACGGCCGCAGCTTCAGCCCATCCGGCGCGTACCGCGCTCCTGACTGGAAGGCTTGCGGACGCGTCGCACCACTCCTGTCACCACTCCCCAGACTACATCGCCTTCGTCCAGCTGCAGCGCACGGCTGCGGTGGGCCGGGTTGTTCGATTCCGGCTCCAGGGAGAGGCTGCCATTCTTGCCACGCAAGCGTTTGACGGTGTGTCCATGGCCGGCCATGACGGCGACAACGATGTCGCCGTTGCGCGGCTGGAGGCTGCGGTCCACCAGCACACGGTCGCCATCGAAGATGCCGGCGCGGTCCATCGAGTCGCCTAACACCGAGTACAGGAACGTCGATTCCGGATCGTGCACCATCAGCGCATTGAGATCGCAAGGCTCGTCGGCTCGTTCGTCGCCGGTGATCGGCGCGCCGGCCGGCAGCTTCAGTATGAAGCTGCGCGGGCCACTGCCGCCGGGCTCCGGCGTCACGCGCCGCGCCGGGATACGGGGAACGCGAGCGTATTCGGTCAGCTGGGCCTTGGTCGCATCAACCAGCGACACTGGAATCCGCACGACGCTGGTCGATTCGCCGCGATAACGGCCTGACCCACGGGGCCGGCCGGCGCCGGCGCGTTTTCCGCCATGTTCGGCCATGCCGCGACTACCACTTCATGCTGGTTTGGATCGGCCGCCGGATCAGGTCTCCATCCTGGATCTTGGAGGCGGTCACGCGCCTGTCACGCACCACCTCCACCTGCCTTTCGTTCCGCAAACGCGCAATAGCCTCCCGGTGAAGCTCCGCATGGGCGGGAGACATATTGCAGTGAGTTGCGAACATCTCGCCGAACACCACAGCTTCTTCAGGTGCCGAATACACCAGCCTGGGAATCTGCTCCATCAGCGCCTTGATGCTGTCCTCGCGTTCACGTTCGCCGAACTCGAAACCCAGGCGCGATTGGTTGGGATCGGTGACGTTGGCGTCCAGGCTTGCGGCGTAGCCCAGGCCCTCAAACATGTCCAGACCGGCGCCACCGTAGTGGATGAAGAAGTTGGACTTCTCCCAGTGAATGCGCGTCATCACGTCGCGGGCGCGGGCATGCTGTGAGAAATGCACCAGCCAGTAGTCGCCGTGGCCTTGCTCGGAGCGGATAAAGAACAAGGTATAGAACGGTGCACCGCAGTTCCGGACCAGCTCGGGGCACATACAAGCCTGAATGAACAGCCGCCAGTCGCCCTCGTTGAGCTTGATATTGGTGATCGAGCGGCCCTTGAGGCTGTCCGGGGTACCGGCGCTGCTGAGCATGGCCTCGGCCTGGCCCTTCTTGTCGCTGATGTAGGTCAGCAGGGAGGCGACATTGAAGGTCAGAATCACTTCGGCCGACGGCATCTGTTTCATGATGCGACGGATGATCTCGGTCGGCACCTCGCTGTAGCCATACTGGTCGAGCAGGAAGATCGCGCGGCCGCTGCGCGGCATGCGGCGCTTGATGTGCTCGATGAGCTGGTCGGCCTTGCTATCGAAGGGCGCGTTCCAGACGTGGATATCCTTGCCGATGCGAGGCTCGTAGCCGCGAGCCTTGAGCACCTTGGTCAGCAGGCCGGTAGCGCCGGGATCGGCATCGATGAAGAAGTAATCGACCTCGAAGCGGATGGGCTTCTGGCGGCCGGTGTTGACCAGCGCCTCAGCCTCGCGCAGCGCCTCCAGCATGCTCAGCGGCGATCCGGGCTTTTCGCCCTGGTACAGGCCGCCGCCGCAGAAACCGTCGACCAGCGTGAGGCTAAACTGGCCGCGGTTCGGGTTCGACAGCAGGGTCTGGACGTAGGCCGCCAGGTAGCCACGCAGGATCTCGTGTTTGGCGCGGCTGTGGTTCTCCAGCACCGGCAGCGGGCCGTCCACCGACCACCCATAGTGGCTGTAAGTCATGGCGACCTCAGGCTACAGCATGCACAGGCATTTCGTCCCAGGTGCGTCCCTGGAATTCGCGTCCGTTGCTTCGCTTGGACCTGCGCTCGCCGTCGGCACCCCAGACGCCCCATTGCTTGAAGAAGAAGGCGACCCGCGCGTCACGGCGCTGGCGGCTGACGTCATCGAGCCATTCCAGCTTCATCGGCCGCGCCTTGGGGCCGGACTCGCCGCCGACGATGACCCAGTGGATGCCGGCTAGGTTGATCGGGCCCAGGCCCTCGAGGAGAGGCTCGATTGACAGAAACCGCACCGTGGCCTTGATGTCGCGTAACAGGTCGATCCGCGGCAGGCCATAGCGGCGGTTCTCGACCGACACGCCGAGCCAAGCGTTGGTCGGTGCGGTGCGGCTGGCGAAGTAGTCGGCCATACGGTCGGCCCGCTTGGTCAGCACCTGGTAGGTGTGTTGCGGCGTCTTTTCTATAGTCTCGAAGATCCGGTCGACGTAGCTGAACGGCACCTTCTGGTGGAAGACGTCGGACATCGAGTTGACGAAGTACATCGTCGGCTTGCGCCGGCGCAGCGGCTCATCCAGCCGTTCCGGCATCAGGGTGAGGGCGAAGCCGTTCTCGTACCCCGGCGTGCCCATTGCGCGCAGCCGCTTGGCCATGGTCTCGGCGTAGCAATGCTTGCATCCGGGGCTGATCTTGGTGCACCCGGTGGTGGCGTTCCAGGTCTGCTCAGTCCACTCAATTTTGGTCGTCGTGGTCACCGGATTGTCCTCGCGGCACGGGCCCGGCGCAAGCGCGAGGAACGCGGCCTGCGGGTGGAACTGACGCTGCTGCTGAGCGCCCGCAACGGGTCCCGATCGCGCGAAACCACCACGCTCCAGCAGATCGAGCGACTGTGTCTGAAGGGACGGCGCCCGCGCCGGATCGAAGCCGACGGCTCGTGCTTCAGTTTTTCGGTTGAATCCATCCCGGGGAGGTCGACCGATGTGGTGATCCGCAATCTGCTGCAGCGCATGCACGACATCGCCGACGAGCGGGACTGCGACCTGGAAGCGGCGATCCGCCACAGGCCCTCGGGCGGGCACTGGTTCTAAGCCAGAGCGGCCCCCCGCGGTGACGGCACTCAATGAGACGGTCTATCCGCAGCTGCTACCGGAGCCCAAGCCCCGGGAATTGAGCGACCACTACACGCCTACGGATGCTGAGCTGGCCTGGGCACGAAGAAATGCCACCACACCGCTGAAGCGCGTCGGGCTTCTGATTCTCCTCAAGTGTGCACAGCGCCTTGGGCGCTGCCCGCTGATCCGCGAGGTGCCGCGGCCGTACCTCGACCACATCACCCGGGCCGGCGGATTGGTTCGGAACCTGCGACGCGACGAGCTACAGCCGTTCGACCAGGGCCAGAACCGCCAGAACTACGTGGACCAGGTCCGCAAGCGGATGGGTATACGGCGGCTGGACGACGAAGCTTGGTTGCTGCAAAGGGCGCAGGAGGCGGCGCAGACCCAGCACCATGTCAGCGACATCGTGAACGTGCTGGTCGAGGAGCTCATCCACCATTGTTATGAGCTGCCAGGCTTTTCCACTCTGGTGCGCGTAGCGGTCAAGGCCCGCGACCTTGTGGAGGAGGCTCACTACGCGGCGATTGCCGCGCCGTTGTCCGCAGATACACGGGAAAAGATCGACAAGCTCTTTACGATCAGCGGTTCAGGAACATCGGCCTGGAACGATCTAAAACAGGAGCCGGCCAAGCCCACCAGCACGGCGGTGCGGGAGTATCTGGATCACGTCCGCTCCTTGCAGAAGCTGGCCGCCGGCCTGCCGCCGCTCAACATGATCCCGGTTACCAAGCTGACGCACTACCAGCTGCTGGCGCGCTCCGAGCGCGCCAACGAGATGCGCGAGCTCAAACCAAACAAGCGCTACGCGCTCGCGGTGATTTACATCAAATCCTGCCTGTCCCGTGCCCTGGACGACGCCGGCGACTTGTACGTGCGCATGTACGGCAAGATGCAGGCGGCCGCGACCCGGCAGCTGCGGGAATACCAAGTCGAGCGGTCCATGGAAGTCGAGGCGCTGCTGGCCCGGTTCAGGGAGACCTTGGTGGCCTACCAGGTCGAAGGCGACCTCAAGCAGCGAATGCACGCTATCGACGTGGCGGTGCGCAACGAAGCCGCCAAGCTGATCGCCTTGTGCGACGAGCACCTGGGATTCTCCAACAACAACTCGCTGCCGTTTTTGCTGCAGCAATACGATTACACCGACCAAGGCTTCGTCGACCCCACCAAGGATCCGCTGGTCCGCCAGGTTCTCCGCGTCATCCGCGCCACCGATCCGGCCATCGAGAAGCGTGCCCGGCCGCTGCAGCTGGAACTGTTGCAGGCCATAGACCGGTGGCTGGAGCGGGAAATCGCCGCCACCGGGAGTCGGCTGCAGCGCGGCGCCGTCCTGCGCCTGAAGCGGGACCGGGCCCTGCTGCTGCTGGCCTTCTGGCGCGGTTTCCGCGGCGACGAGTTGCTGGCGATGCTGGTCGAGAACGTCGATCTGCGTCCCGGTGTCGGCCTGACCTGGAGCCTGTCCCGAACCAAGACCAACCAGCACCAGGGCACCAACTTCAGCATGCCGGCCCTGTCACGGCTGTGCCCAGTAACGGCCTATGAAGCCTGGGCCACCGCCGCTGGCCTGGCCGACGGCCCGGTATTCCGTTCGATCGACCGCTGGGGACACCTCGGCCCGGATGGACTGCACCCGAACAGCCTGATCCCACTGTTGCGCCGGCTGTTCCGGCAGGCCGGTGTGCCGGAGCCTGAAGGATTCAGCGCGCACTCTCTGAGGCGGGGGTTCGCCAACTGGGCGACGGACAACGGCTGGGATCTGAAGAGTCTGATGGAGCATGTCGGTTGGCGCGATGTGAAGTCCGCCATGCGCTACGTCGACAGCAGCCAGGAGGCAGCGCGACTGCGCATCGAGCGCAGTCTCGGCGCCCTGCCGCTGGCCAGTGTCAGGCCGCCGCCGGCGCTTCCGGCGCCGTCCACCGCAGAGAAACTCGACTGAGGTCGCTGATGAGTGAAGCGCCAGGTGCTAAGAAATAAGCAACTGGCCAGTCGATTGAGCCCGGACCGAGAATCCTCAAGTAGCCGCCGTATCCGACCGGAACGGCCGCACGAGCTGGGCAAGGTAGCGGCGCGGAAAGTCGGGTGCATCGGCCAGCCCGACTTCGTCCGAAGCCCTCGGCGCACCGCCAGCATGATAGAAGAAAGTCCCCGCGAGGTGGTCGTACAAGGCCGTGAACAGCCCGAAGTTCACGTCGCCTTCACCGGCGCGGTTGATGTGGTGAAAGCGATGCACTTCGGCGTTGGCGAACAGATACTTCAGCGGTCCGGTGCGGTAGTCGGCGTTGGCGTGCTGCAGCAGCAGCTGGATGGCAACGCAGAAGGCCAGTGCCGCGGCGACCGGCTGCGGGATGCCGAGCAGCCACAGCGGTCCGACGCCGGACAGGGTTTCGATCATCTGGTGCACCGGATGCTTCATCAGGCCGTTCAGCCCATAGAGCCGGCGCGCGCTGTGGTGTACGGCATGGAAGCGCCACAGCCAGTTCCACCGGTGGCTGGCGTGGTGAGCCGCCGAGATGCCCAGGTCGAGCACCAGGATCGATACCACCACCTGGAGCCAGAACGGCCAGGCCGACGGCCACAGCGCCTTGAAGGGCGCAGCGGCCGCCAGCCAGGGCAGCGCGAACACCCCGGCGTGCGACAGCACGGTATTGGCGACCGCGTGCAGCGCATTGGTCCAGGCATCTTCGTGATCCGCATTCCAGTCGCTCACGTAGGGAATGACCCACTCCGCCGTAAACATGAAGCCGACGGCAGACCCGAGCACGGCAAACGGCTGCCAGTACGGCGCCCCGGCGCCGAGCAGCGCGACGATGGCGGCATTGGCGCCGAACAGGAGCAGCGGGAAGGTGCCGTAGCGGAAGAAGATTTTCATGTGGGGCAGCTTGCCGCCACACGGCCTGCGCCCGCTTGAATAAACTGGCTGGTCATGACCGTCCCGGAATTCCGTCTCTACCTGTGGCCGCATCGCCTGCTGGTGCTGGCGGCAGGATTTCACTCGGCGCCGCACCGGCACCATGCGGCGCAGATCGCTTTGGGGCTGGAAGGCGATCTTGAGTATCAAGGCGAGTCGGCGTATTGGCTGTCGGCGGCGGGGTTTGTCATCCCGCCCGATGTCCGCCATGCGCACCGCGGCACCGGAGCGACGGCCATGCTCTACGTCGAGGCCGAAAGCGCCGAGTGGCAATCCAGCGGTCTGAGGGCGCTCGCCGGCGGAGGCCTGCAAGCCTGGACGCCCGCGCCATCCGTCCTGGGTGCCGCGCAGGAGGCCCAGCGTAGCGGCACAGCGGCCGCGGCTGCAGCGTTTTGCGCCCGTGCCCTCGGCGAGCAGACGCCGGAATCCAAGCCTGTCGACCAGCGAATCCTCAACGTCCAGGCGTTCATTGCCGCGCACCTGGATCGGCCGCTGCCTTCGGCGGAGCTGGCCCGGGAAGTCGGGCTTTCCGCCAGCCGCCTGGCACACCTGTTCCGAGCCGCCACCGGGATTCCGGTGCGGCGCTACATCCTGTGGTGCCGGCTGCGCGCAGCCGTGCAATCCGCGCTGCAGAGCGGGAATCTCACCGAGGCCGCGCATGCCGCGGGCTTCGCGGACTCCGCCCACTTGTCGCGCACCTTCCGGGCCATGTTCGGCATCACGCCTTCGCTGCTGGCGCGTCAGACGGCCTCCGTGGCGATCCTGCCGTAGTGGCCTCCAAGCCAAGGCCTGCGGCGCCGCACCTACGGCGCGAGCAACTCGCGCTGTTCCTGCTGCTTGCGCCATCCATACCGGGTTACACCCTGGGGCTTGTACACCGACAAAGCCGTGAGCACGAGCAGCAGCAGCAGGGTGGCACCGGAAGCGATCACCATCTGCAGCTGGGCGCTGTGCAGATCGGCACCGAACACCGCCGTATCCGCCGCTGCATCGGCGAGGAGGTCGATGGGCCGCGTGTGCACCATCAGCACAGCGGTGGCAAACACGGTGAGCACTAGTTTCACCAGCACCCACCAGTAGCGGAACAAGCCCCAGCGGGTGCCGAGCGATGAGACAACGCCGCTGAGCAGCGAAGCCCCGGCCAGGGGCACGATCACCCACCAGGTGGTCAAGGCCATCGCCAGGTAGGCGGCGCGCACCAGCTGCGCGTCGTGGCTGGCCAGACCGGCGACGGCGAGCGCCAGGAAGGCGGCGACGGCGCCAATCCAGCCGATGGAGGCGGTGACATGCACGGTCAGCGCGAGCTTGCGCAACAGCGGCGGGAGGATCATCCGTGCAAATGCCTCCCGAAGCCACGGCCGGTAAGGTGCAGCACCACGAACAGCACGACCAGGACGAGGGCAACGATTCCGGCGGCTTTCACCCAGCGCGGCGTGCCGGCGTAGGTCGGACGGGACGGGTCGGCCATGGCGCATCCTCTCTTCGGTACTATCAAGACGGCGTCAGTTTATCGAGACACTTTGTATATATCAAATCAACGTGTCTCCACTGCGTCGTAACGTATACTGTTGCGATGCCGAAGCTCTGGAACGACACCATCAGCGCGCACCGCCAAGCGGTGCGCGACGCCACCCTGGACACTACGGCGGCGTTGGTGTCCAGGCACGGTCTGGCATCGGTGAAGATGTCGCAGATCGCGGAACAGACCGGCATCGGACGCGCGACGCTGTACAAGTATTTTCCCGACGTTGAATCGATCCTGGTTGCCTGGCACCAACGCCAGATCGCCGCCCACCTCGATCATCTGGCGAAGGTCCGGGATCAGGCCGACGGCGCCGACGCGGGACTCCGGGCCGTGCTGGAAGCCTACGCGCTCATTTCCCACCAGCACCACGGCACCGAACTCGCAGTGCTGCTGCATCGCGGCCCGCACGTCGCCCGGGCACACCAGCATCTCAAGGCAATGATCGGGAATCTGCTGGGCGCGGGCGCAAAGAGCGGCAGCATCCGGGACGACATCGCGCCGGACGAGCTGGCGAACTACTGCCTCCATGCCCTCGGCGCGGCCAGCATCCTGCCGTCGCGTGCCGCCGTCCGCCGGCTGGTCGAAGTGACCCTGGCTGGGCTGCGTCCGCCACGCTGATCCGACGCCTGCCGGCGGCCGCCGCTACAGGCGAGCCTTGCGCAGCCGCAGCGCATTGCTGATCACCGACACCGAGGACAGGCTCATCGCCAGACTCGCCAGCATCGGCGACAGCAGCAATCCGAACAGCGGATACAGCGCACCGGCCGCGATCGGCACGCCGACCGCGTTGTAGACGAAGGCGAAGAACAGGTTCTGGCGGATGTTGCGCATCACGCTGCGCGACAGCACCACCGCCTTTGCGATGCCTCGCAGATCGCCCCGCAGCAGCGTCACACCCGCCGATTGAATGGCGACATCGGTGCCCGTGCCCATGGCGACCCCGACGTCCGCCTGGGCCAAGGCCGGCGCGTCATTGACGCCGTCGCCAGCCATTGCCACCACCCGGCCTTCCTTCTGGAAACGCTGCACGGCCGCCGCCTTGTCCGCTGGCATGACATTGGCGAGTACCTCGTCGATGCCAAGCCGGGCCCCGACCGCGTCGGCGGTGCGCTTCTCGTCGCCGGTCAGCATGACGATGCGGATGCCCAGCGTCTTCAGCGCGGCGACCGCCTCGGCGGTGGTCGCCTTCACGGCATCGGCGATACCCAGCAAGCCCAGCGGCTTGCCATCGGCGGCGACGAACACCACGGTGTGTCCCTGCGCGCGGTACCCCTCGGCCTGTCCGGTCAGGCCGCCAAGCTCGACCTTGTGCCCTTGCATCAAGCTTGCATTGCCGACCAGCACGTCCGCGCCGCCGACACGCGCCCAGACACCCAGCCCCGGGTCGGAGCCGAAGCCGTCCGCCGGGGGCATGACTACGCCGCGCGACTTTGCACCTTCGACCACCGCGCGCGCCAGCGGATGCTCGCTTGCGGACTCGACCGCCGCGGCCAGGCCCAGCAGCCTCTCCGCTGATGTGCCCTGGACCGGCTCCACGATCTGCAGGCTGGGCTTTCCCTCGGTCAGGGTGCCGGTCTTGTCGACTACCAGGGTATCAACCTTCTCCAGCCGCTCCATCGCCGCAGCGTCCTTGACGAGTATCCCTTCATGGGCGCCACGACCGACGCCAACCATGATCGACATCGGCGTCGCGAGCCCGAGCGCGCAGGGACAGGCGATGATCAGCACCGAGACCGCCGCCACCAGCGCGTGCGCCAGTGCCGGCGGCGGCCCGAACACCGCCCAGGCCGCTGCTGCGGCGACGGCAATCGCCACCACCAGCGGCACAAACCATTGCGACACGCTGTCCGCCAGCCGCTGCACCGGCGCGCGCGAACGCTGCGCCTGCGAAACCATGTGGACGATCTGCGCCAGCAGGGTGTCGGCACCGACCCTCTGAGCACGCACCAGCAGGCTTCCGCTGCCGTTGATGGTACCGCCGGAAACCTTGTCCCCGGACTTCTTGCTCACCGGCGCCGGCTCGCCGGTGAGCATCGATTCATCGACGTGACTGGCGCCGCTCGAAACCTCCGCGTCGACTGGTATCTTCTCCCCCGGGCGCACGCGCAACTTGTCGCCGACCTTGACCTCGCCGAGATCGACGTCGGCTTCAGTCCCGCTATCGTCGACGCGGTGCGCGATCTTGGGTGCCAGCTGCAACAGCGAGCGAATGGCGCTGGAGGTTTTCGAACGCGCCTGCAATTCCAGCACCTGACCGAGCAGCACCAGCGCGACGATGACCGCTGCCGCCTCGAAATACAGGGGTGGCATGCCGTTGCTCATGCGGAACGACGCCGGCAGCGTGTCGGGCAGTAGCAGAGCGAATACGCTGAAGCCGTAGGCGGCGCCGGTGCCCAGCGCAATCAGCGTGAACATGTTCAGGCTGCGCTTGACCAGCGACTGCCAGCCCCGCACGAAGAACGGCCAGCCGCCCCAGAGCACGACCGGGGTCGACAATGCGAACTGCACCCAACCGGCGGCGCCGTGGCCGATGCGTGCCGCGAGGTCCAGTGTAGGCACTGACTCGCTCATGGCCAGCGCCAGAACGACTACTGCAAGTGGAGCTGAGGCCCAGAAGCGGCGGCACATGGAAACCAGCTCAGGATCTTCCGCGTCGTCCAGCGATGGCGCTTCGGGCTCCAGCGCCATGCCGCAGATCGGGCAGCTGCCTGGCCCGATCTGGTGTATTTGCGGGTGCATCGGACAGGTGTACATCGTACCGACGGTCGCAGGTTTTGGCGCCGGCTCCTGGGCCTTCGCCTGATACTTCCCGGGATCGGCCACAAACTTCGTCCGACAGCCTTCGCTGCAAAAGTAGTAGTCGGTGTCGTGGTACCGGAATGATCGGGCTGTGGCGGGATCGACCGTCATGCCGCAGACTGGGTCAGTGGTGTTGCCGGCAGGGGAATCGCCCCCATGTGCATGGCCTTTGTCGTGCTGATGCACCGCTGCCGCAGCATTGCCTTTCGCATCTTGGTTCGAGGATGCAGTTGCGGATGCAGCTTTCTGTTCGTTTGGGTTCATTGCTGGTCCTGATTCAAGGCATTGACGGAAGGACAATCATCCAGGGCACCGTGCCGCGGATAGGCGGCGAAAAGCATCCGCAGCGCCCCACGGATGCGCGTCAACCCCGGTATCTTGTCTTCCACCGAGCCGAGGCTTGTCTGTGCGGCGGACCTCATGCCGCGCTGGCCCTGCTGCATCAGGGCCAGCGCGACGGCAATTTGTCCTATGGCGAAGCTTCCCTTCCTGGCTCTCCGGCATTCAGCGATTCGACTCTGAGGCCTGGACCATGATCCAGAGTCAAGCCTTGGCGCATTCCACGGCGAGAGGTGTCAGTGGTGATGCTCGTGCTCCGGGTTGCCATCGTCTTCGTGATGGGGTGTCTCCGGCGCCTTGGTTTTGTTGCCCTCCGTGGCCCCCTGCATGTTCATGTGGCCGGCAGCTTCGTGAGCGGACTCGCTGTTCTGGGTCATTGCGGCATACTGCTCCGGCGTCAGCTCCGGCAGACGCTGCAGGAAGGCCACCATGCTCCAGATGGTCGGATCGTCGTGGGTCTTGCCCCAGGCCGGCATCGCGGTCATCTTCAAGCCATGCTTGATGATCCAGAACTGGCGCGCCGCCGAGTGCTTCACGCCGAGTTCATCAAGGTCGCCGCCGTGCTTGTGCTCGGCCAAGTTGGGCGGATTCGGGTACAGGCCCGGCCGCATCTCGTTGTCGTCCATGCCCGGCGCCAGGTGGCACCCCGTGCACATCTCTGCGTACTCCCCGGCTCCCTGCGCGATCAGCTTGGGGTCGTCCAGGTTGGGGACTTCGATGTCCTTGGAGCGCACGGCGATGGCGCGCTCGCGCACGGTCTGCATCAGCCAGTACATCAGCTTGGTGTGGGGTTTGTCCGCCGCAGCGTCGAAGGCACCCGAGTAGATAAACACCAAACCTCCGGCGACTCCAAGGACCGCCAGCACCACTACAATTTTCAATGTCTTCATCATAGTTCTCCGGGCGGCTTCAGCCGCCCATGTCCATGCCCTTCATATCCATCCCGGGCATGTCGTTCATTTCGTGTCCGCCGTGGTGATGCATTCCGCCCATTCCCGAGTCGGGGACGGCGTAGGCGGGGTCGAAGGCCACCCGCCGGGCGACGGTGCCCTCGGGATGGCGGTACCAGCCCGGGTCGCGGTAGTCGCCCGCGGCCAGGCCCTCGCGAACCTTCAGCACCGAGAACATGCCGCCCATCTCGATCGAGCCGAACGGCCCGGTGCCGGTCATCATCGGCAGAGTGTTCTCCGGCCCTTTCAGGCCCATCGCCACATGCTCGCCGTGCTCGGCCATGCCGCCCTTGCCCATCGCCATGTAGCCGGGCAGCATCGAGCGGATCTGCTTCTCCACGCCGCTCTGGTCGACGCCGGTGGGATTGGGGATGGCGTGCCCCATGGCGTTCATAGTGTGGTGGCTCATGTGGCAGTGGAACGCCCAGTCGCCGGGGTTGTCCGCCACGAACTCGAAGTCGCGCACCTGGCCGACGCCGACGATCTCGGTGACCTCCGGCCGCCATGCCGACTTCGGCCAGCGATCGCCGTCGCTGCCGGTGAGCCAGAAGCGGTGCCCGTGCAGGTGGATCGGGTGGTTCCACATCGACAGGTTGCCGATGCGCAGGCGCACGCGGTCGCCCTGGCGCACGACGATCGGCGCCGTCGCCGGGTAGACCTTGCTGTTGAAGGTCCACAGGTCGAAGTCCTGCATCACCGCCGGGTCCGGCCGGTAGGTGCCGGGATGAAGCGCCCAGTTGTGCAGCAGGATCGCGAAGTCGCGGTCCGCCGGTTCGTCGTACCCGGCCTTGGGGTGGATGATGAAGAAGCCCATCATGCCGAAGGCCATCTGCACCATTTCGTCGGCGTGCGGGTGGTACATGTGCGTCCCCGGGCGCTGCAGGACGAACTCGTAGACGAAGGTCTTGCCCGCCGGAATGCGAGGCTGGGTCAGGCCGCTGACGCCGTCCATGCCGTTCGGGACGAGCACGCCGTGCCAGTGCACGGCCGTGGGCTCGGGCAGCCTGTTCGTCACGAAGATGCGCACGCGGTCGCCCTCGACCGCCTCGATGG
>Ga0070741_10015333_pt1 | contig 13006 bp, 10 predicted proteins | sample Coa_R1_4_FD_66440 | JGI IMG/M metagenome (GOLD analysis project Ga0070741, IMG submission 66440) | Surface soil microbial communities from Centralia Pennsylvania, which are recovering from an underground coalmine fire - Coalmine... | ecosystem: Environmental > Terrestrial > Soil > Unclassified ...
TGGATTCGAACCAACGTAGGCGCAAGGCCAACAGATTTACAGTCTGCCCCCTTTAGCCGCTCGGGCACCCCTCCGGCGGAACCTGAAATTATGAGTTATTTCCGGTGCTTGGTCAATGCTTGCGGCCCGTTGCGGGCCCGGTTTCAGGTTCCGTAGCGCACCCTGGATTGAAGCGCCCGGAGCGCCGCCAGGGCGCTGTAGCAGGCGAGCCAGGAGGTCTTCGGGTTGTCCGGCGAAGGAACGTTCTCGAGCACCACGGAAAAGCGCCCGGAGCGGCCGCTCACGCGGATGGTGTGCGTGTTCAGCGTGAGGCCCGGATCCGCCACGACTTTCAGGCGGGTGCGGTCCCAGCCGATGCCGGCGAGCGACAGGACCGCCGCGATGTTCACGTTTTGCGGGAAATGCGGGACGCCTTCCCGCGCCGGGCCCTCGAAAAGGGTGAGCGGTCCGGGCAGGCCGTCGAGTCGAAAGCCGCGCGCCTCGACGTACGGGATGCCTTTCCACGCCGCGGGCGGCTTCGCCACCTGGATGCTCACCTCGTCCACGCCGCCGAGGCAGGCGGTCTTCAGCGCGTCCAATCCGCCGATCCCCCCCGAAGGGACGTAGAGCAGCGCGCCGGAGCGCGCGCCGGCTTCTTCGGCGGCGATTCGCAAAGCGTCGTCGGCGAGCGCGCCTGCCGAAAGCACGATGACGCTGACGCCGGCCCCAAGCAGCGCCACGAGATGCTCGCGCACCGCCTCGTGGGAGGCTGCCTCGAGCACCGTGTCCGGCCGCGCGGCGAGCAGGCCGTCGCGCCCCGTCACATAGGGCACGCGAAAGCGCGCCGCAAGCCCCGCCGCGGGCGACGCCGCCCTGCGGCCGGCGAGCGCGACCACCTCGACGCCGCCGAGCTCGCCGCGCTCGATGCTCTCGAGTACCAGCCGTCCGATCGTCCCTCCGCCCAGCAGCGCGACGCGCATCATGGTCTCCAGTATCATCTGCCTCGAAGGGAGGCGGCCGTGCGAATTGCGATTCTAGAAGACGACCCCGACCAGCTCGCACTCATCAAGCGCTGGGTGAGCGAGGATGGACATGACGTGCACGCCTATACCAGCGGCCGCGAGGCCATGAAGCAGGCGGGGCGCGAGAGCTTCGACCTCTTCATCCTCGACTGGCAGGTGCCCGACGTATCGGGCGCCGAGGTGCTGATGTGGGTGCGCTCGAACGTCTCGGCGACGGTGCCGATCCTGTTCGTCACGGTGCGCGATTCCGAGCAGGACATCGTCTTCGCGCTCGAGCATGGCGCGGACGACTACATGGTGAAGCCGGTGCGCCGGCAGGAGCTGGTCGCGCGCCTGCACGCGCTGCTGCGCCGCGCCTATCCGCGCGAGGAAAAAAAGCAGCTCTCCTTCCCGCCCTTCGAGATCGACATCCAGCGAAGCGAGATCCGCAAGGACGGGCAGCGCGTCGAGCTCACGCCGAAGGAGTTCGAGCTCACGGTCGCGCTCTTCCGCAACATCGGCCGGCTGCTGTCGCGCGGCCATCTCCAGGAGACGGTGTGGGGCCGCACCGGCGACCTCGCCACGCGCACCGTCGACACGCACGTGAGCCAGGTGAGGAAGAAGCTGGATCTGCGGCCAGAGTCCGGCTACCGGGTGGTGCCCATCTACAACTACGGCTACCGCCTGGAAAAGACCATCGAAAGCGCGCCCTAGTCGAGCGCCCGCACGCGCGCTTCCGCGTACTCGCGCACTTGGCGCGGCAGCTCGCCCGCAGCGATTCCGCGCCGATAGGCCTCCGCTGCCTCCGCCCGGCGCCGCAGCGCCTCGAGCGAGATCGCGAGGCCGATCCAGGTTTGCGGTGACTGCCCCCCGGCGGCGAGCGCGCTGCGATACGCGCTCACTGCCTCGGCATGGCGCCCCATGCGCTGATAGATCGCGCCGCGCAATGCGTCGAAGTCGCCCGATTGCGTCCCTGCGCGGTCCATCACCTGCAGCGCGGCACCGAAGTCGCGCTGCTCCGCATACAGCCGGGCCAGCGCGAGGGCGAAGATCGGCTGCGCCGGATCGCGCTCGAGCGTCTCGACCAGGACCTGGCGCGCAGCGTCGATGCGTCCCTGCTCGAGAAGCAACGCCACATACGCCTGCCGCGCCTGTGCCTGCGTCGGGTCCGCCTGCACGATGCGGGCGAGCTCGTCCTCGGCCTCGCTCACGCGTCCCTTGTTGAGAAGCGCGACCGCCTGGACCAGCTCCGCATCCGAGGGCGCGGTGATTTTGCGCCGCTCCGCGGCACGGCGGGGTGCTTTCGGCTGGGCGGAAGCCTGCGGCTTGGGCGCTGCTTCGGCCGGCTCGGGGACCGGCTTGGGTGCTTCGGCGAGCGCCTGGGAGGCAGGCGCCGGGGCCGGCTTCGGCGCGGCCGGCGGATTGGGGCTAGGGGCCGGAGCGGCGCGCTTCTGGGCTTCCGCCGCCTGCTGGAAGGCGACGTCGCTCATGAGCTTGCTCGGCTTCATGCGCCAGAACGACCAGGCCGCGGTGCCGAGGGCGAGGACAAGCGCGAGGGCAACGACGGTCCAGAACGCGCTGCGGCGCGGCGCCGCCTCGCCAACCGGCTTCGGCGTCTCCATCGCCCCGGCCGCGCCCGGCTCCGAGGAGCGCAGGTCGATGTCCCGCAGCATCTTGTTGATGAGGCTCACGGCGCAACAGTATGACCGCGAAGCGCTCGGATGGCCAAATCAGCGAAGCTCTTTTACCTTTTGCTCGGCGTAGGCGCGAAGCTCCGGCGTCAGGGTGCCGCTCGCGAGCGCCCGCTGGTACGCCTCGAGCGCCTCGGCACGGTCCTGGAGGCTTTCCAGCGAAATCGCAAGGCCCATCAGCGCGGCCGCGTTGCGCGGCGCGCTTTCCAAAGCCGCGCGGTAGGCATTCGCCGCCTCGCGGTGCTTCGAGAGGCGCTGCAGCACGGCGCCGAGCAAGTTGTTGAAATCGGTGCTTCTGCCCGCCGGCTGCACCCGCGCCAGCACGTCCAGCGCGCCGCCGTAATCGCGACGTTCGGCAAGGATGCGGCCCAAGGCCACGGCGAAGCTCGCCTGCGCGGGATCGAGGGCAATTCCCTGCCGCAGGACGAGCACGGCATCGTCCAGGCGGCGTTGCTCGATGAGGAGCGAGGCGAGGGCCTGGCGCGCGCGCTCGTGCAGGGGGCTCGCAGAAAGCAGCGCGCCGAGCGCGTTCTCGGCCTCGGAGATCCTTCCCTGATTGACGAGCGCCATCGCGGAATCGAACTGCGCCTCGTTGCGCTCGGCGGGTGTCGCGATGCGGTCTCGCCGCTCGACCCGCGAAGGCGCGCCGGGCCCCCCGAGCTCGAGCTTCGGGATAGCGGCGATCGCCGCTTCGGGCGCCGTGCGCTTTCGCGGCACCGCCGGCCTTGCAGCCGGCCGCTCGGCGATCGGCGTTTCTATGGCGAGCGCAAGCTTGAAGAGCTCGACCGGCACGCCCTCTTCCGGGATCGAGGCGGGCGCGGCCTCGGGTTCGATCGGCTCGGGCACAGGCGGGGGCGCTTGCGCTTCCCACGCGACGTGGCTCGCGGCCTCGGCGTCGGCACGATAAGCGAGCTCCGTCACCAGGGGCTTTTGCGGGCGCAGCTCGTGCACGCCCCAGGCGATTCGCGCAATGCCCGCCGCGATGAGGAGCGCATAGGCCAGGCGGAAAGCGACGTCGAGCGACGAGCGGCGCACGAGCGGGCGGACTTGCTGAAGAGGCAGGCCGCCGCCGGGCGCGACGAACGCGCTGCGGCGGTCGAGGTCGTGCAGGACCTTGTTGATCAGGCTCACCGAGCCCTCACTCGGCGGCGCGCGCCGGCCGCAGCCGCGGCCACCACCACGGGCGCAGGGGGCCAACGGCGGGCGTGTCCTCCGCGGCGGCGCGCACGTCGGCGCGCTCGACCTGCTGCCGGCCCTCGCCGAACGCAGAGAGCATCGCCTTGTGCGCGAGGATGTTGACGAGGCGGGGCATGCCGCCGCTCGCCTTGTGCAGCAGGCGCGTAGCGCCGCCGCTGAACAGCCGTCCGGCGCCGTAGCCGGCAATGGCGAGCCGATGCGCCACGTAGGCGGCAACCTCGTCGCGGTCCATGGTGCGCAGGTGATGCTGGAACGTGATGCGCTGGCGCAGCTGGCGGATGGACTCGGAGTCCAGCCGGCGGTCGAGCTCGGGCTGGCCGAAGAGCACGACCTGCAGGAGCTTGCGCTTCTCGGTCTCGAGGTTGGTCAGCAGCCGCACCGTCTCGAGGGTCTCGAGCGGCATCGCCTGGGCCTCGTCCATGCAGAGCACCACGCGCTTGCCGAGGCGGGCGTTGTCGAGGAGCGCCTTGGTGATGCCGCGCATGAGATGGTGCTGGTCGACGCCGCCGTCCACCGGCACGCCGAGCTCTTCCGCGATCGCGAGCAGCAGGGCGCGCGGCTCCATGTGCGGGTTGGGCACGTACGCGGTAATCCACTCCTCCTCGGCGATCGCGATCAGCTTGCGGCAGAGCAGCGTCTTGCCGGTGCCGACCTCCCCGGTGATCTTCAGGAACCCCTCGCCGCTGCTGAGCGCCACGAGCAGCGTGTTGAGCGCCGCCTGCGAGCTGCGGCAGGCGTAGAAGAAGCTCGTATCCGGAGTAATGCTGAACGGCGCTTCCCGCAGTCCGAAGTGGCTGAGATAGTTCATCGTGTCTCCGCGTTGCGCGGGGCCTGGCCGAGGGACTCCAGGCGTTCGCGCGATTCCCTGATGTCCTGCTCCCAGGCGCGATCGGACTGGATCACGGTCGGCTTGAGCAGGATCACGAGCTCGGTCTTTGCGACCTGGCGGTCGGTGTTCTTGAAGAGCGCGCCGCCCACGCCGGTGTCCGGCGCGCCGGGAAGCCCGCCGCGGGTGTCGCTGACGCTCAATTTCATCAGGCCGCCGAGCGCGACGAGGTTGCCGTCGGAGACGCGCACGATGGTGTCGGACTCGCTCACGTCGCTGCGCGCGAGCGGCAGGTTCAATTCGCCCGCGGTGCCGAGCGTGATCACCTTGTTGTCGGTGCTCACCTGGCTCACCGACGGATGGATGTGCAGGATCACCTGGTTGTTGTCGTCGATCTGCGGCGTGACGTCGAGGACGATCCCCGAGAAGAACGGCTGCACCGTCACGCTGGGAATCGGCGTCGCGGCGAGCGCGCCCGCGGTGGTGGCCGTGACCGTGGAGGTCGAAGTGATGTTCGTGACGAAGAACTCGTCCGTGCCGACCTTGAGCACCGCCTTCTGGTTGTTGAGCGTCGCGATGCGCGGGCTCGAAAGGACCTGGACGTTGCCCTGCGTCTGCAGGAACTGGAGCAGCGCGGCGAAATCGCGCACGCGCACCGCGAGGCCGAACAACCCGGCGCTCGGGTTGCCGGAGAGCAGCGCCGCTTCCGCGATGGAGGTTCCCGCGCCGGTGACCGGCGTGCTGAGCGAGCCCCCGGGCACCGCGGTCAGCCCGCGGCTCACGAGCGCATTGGGCGCCGTGGCAATCTGCGTCTGCGAGGCGACCTGCCCCGCCGCAACATGACTGTTGAGGAGCGCCCAGTTGATGCCCGACTGGTACGAGTCGCTCAGCGTGACCTGGATGATCTTCGCCTCGAGCATCACCTGCCGCTCCACGGATAGCTGTGTCTCGCGGAGGTAGTTCTCCACGGCGCGGAGCTCGGAAGGCATCGCGCGGACCAGCACCACGCCCGCCTGCGGCGTTATGACGACGCTGCGGCCTTCGGCGCTGCCCACGATGGTCGTGAGCGCGGCCCGCAGGTCCGCCCAGAAATCGCTCTCCTGGCGCGTGGAGACGCGGCTGCTCTCCAGGGCGCGCGAGGCGGTGTAGGGCGTGCCCGCGGTGGGCGCGCTGCTCGCGAGGCCGGGCGTGCCGCCGCCGCTCGCGACGTCCGACACGGCGCTCGATTGCACCCGGATGTCGCTCGTGCCGCGGCGCTGCCCGGTCATGTAGTTGACGCGGAAGAAGCGCGTCTGCAGCCCGGCCGACTTGACGAAGATGCGGTTGCCTTCGACGCGGAAGTCGTAGCCGTAGAGGTCGCGGATCGATTCGAGCGCCTCGCGCAGCGTCACGTCCTTGAGGTTCACGGTGATGCTGCCGCTCATGCCCGGCTCGAGGAGCATGCTGTAGCGCGTGCCGGAGACGAGCGCGCTGAACACCTGCTGGGCCGGGGCGTTGTTCACGGACAGGTCGAAGCGCTGGTCGATCGGCTGCCCGCGCACCGAGGGCATCTCCATGCGAAGCGGCGGCAGCAGCGCGGACTCCACCGCCGAGGGCGTGGGCTGCTGCTTGCGCGGCGCGTTCGCATCGACTTCGCTCAGGACGCGCGGATCCACGCCAACCGGGCGCGGCGGCGGCGCGGCGCAACCGGCGAGGACGGCTCCAGCGATGAGGGCGAAGCGCCAGCGCCGGCTCATTTGCCGCGCCTTTCCACGGGCTTGCGCTCGACGCCGCCGAGGAGCTTGAGCACCTCCGTGCGGTCCGGATACTTGAGGACCACCTCGCCGTCCGAGATGGCGGCGAGCGTCGCCTCTCCCACGCGCCCGCCAAGCGGCACCACGGCGCCGTTGATCACGGCGAGCTTGCGCCCCGGCGAGATCAGCACGCTCTGCAGCACCGTGCTCGGCGCCTCGGCCTCGCCCTGCCCTTCGGGCGCGGCGACCATGCTCGGCGGCCGCGTCGGATCGGAAATTCCCTGTCCCAGCGCGGCCTGCGTCGCGGCGCTCCAGCCCAGAAGCGCTGCCACCACGCAGGCCGGAAGGGAGTTCATACCACCATCCATGCGCGGTTCAGGCTCACGGTGTAGACGACGAGCTTCAGCGTGACCGTCGGGTACTCCGCGACGCTCAGCTCCATGCTGCCCCAGTACATCTGCGCCGAGATTTTCTCGAGCGCGGTGAGGTAGGAGAGCAGGTCGAGGTAGGTGCCGTTCAGCGTCAGCTCGAGCCCATGGCGATAGATCAGCTTGTCGGCGCCGGCTTTCGACTCGGCCAGCGGCGCCGCGGGCAGCGTCTTGAGGTCCATCAGGCGAAGCCTGCGGTTCTGCCCGAGCACTTCCTCGAGCACCGCGCGCATCTGGTCCGGCGAGGTGAATTTCTTCTGCTCCTCGGCGATCGCGGCATTGAGCTGCCCGAGCTCGGCCTGCAGCGCGTCGATGCGCTTGCGCGCCTCGATGTTCGGATCCTCGCGCCGCGCGAGCGCCAGCTTCTGCAGCTCCGCCTGCAGCTTCGTGCTCTGCTCCTGGCGCTCGACCTGCTGCGCGGAAAGGCGGCGCTGCTCGCGCAGCTCGGGCTCGATGAACAGGCTGTGCATCACCGTGATCAGGACGAGCGCCGCGGCGGCGAACATCATCACGCGCTCGCGCAGCGTGGCGGCGTCGATGCGCGCGGCGTAGCGCGTCCAGAGCTCCTTCATGAAGCCGCCTTCTTTTTTTGCTCCGCCTCGGGCTTCGCCGGCTCTTCCGGCCGGCGCGGCGCGCGCAGGCTGAACTCGACGAAGCGCAAGGGTGCCTGCTCGGTCCCGGGCCGCACGCCCGGCTGCCCGGGCGTGACGTTGGCACGCGGCTCCTGCACCGCATTGAGCGAAAGCTCGGTGACGCTGCGGCCCCGCATCACGTCTTCGTTGTTCAGGGCCCTGAGATACGCCGGCACCAGCTCGGGACGGAGCACGCGCCCGCGCACCTGGAGCTCGTTCTCGTCGCCGCCGATCGCGAGGCCGGTCAGCCAGACGCCGTCGGTCCGCTGTCGCGCGAAGGCGGCGAGGTAGCGCGAGAAGCCTTCCACGTTGCCGAGAGCGCCGGTGCGCAGGCTCGACAGCAGGTCGCGACGCGTCTTGGCCTGCGACTCCAGGCGGACCAGCTCATCGGCGAGCGAGCCGTTGCGTCCCTGTCCCTGCTCCTTCGCAAGGAGAGCGAGCTGCGCCTGCTGGCCTTCGAGCTGCCGTTGCGCTTGCGCGTCGAGCGCCGCCAGCGCACGCACCCTGTAGCCTGTATAGCCGGCAACGACGAGCGTGCCGATTGCGATGAAGCCGAGAGCCTGCGCCATCGCGAGCGCCGAGAAGGGCTTCTTCTGCTTGCGGAAAGCCTCGTTGTAGAGGTTGATCTGCTGGCTCAATGCCGCTCCTGGCGCAGCGATGCGCCCACGAGGTGGAACAGGCGCCACTGCGCCGCCGCGTCGAATCCCTGCGCAGGGCTCACCTTCAGCCGCTCCGCAAGATCCGCCCGCTCCACCGCCATGTCGAAGTTCGCCTTGAGGAATTCTTCCAGGCCGGTCGCCTGCGGCTCGGGTCCGAGGACGAGCTTCGCCACGCTCAGCCCGTGCTGGCGGTCGAAGTGATCGAAGGTGCGCTGCAGCTCGACCTGGATGCGCTCGAACACCTCCTGGCGCGCCTCGGCCGGCCGCTTCGCGATGTGCTCAATGCCGATGTCGAGCCGGCGCACGAGGTAGAGCTCCGCGTCGTAGTTGATGGTCAGCAGCCCCGACTCCTGCTCGAGGAAGAGCAGCGCCGTGCCGCGCTTCTCCGGCTCGTAGAGCGCGGCGATGTTTCGCTGCGCGGTCTCCGGGATGTCGATCACTTCGAGCGGTATGCGCGCCGCCTCGAAGCGCTGGATGCGCTGCTGGATGACCTCGTTCTTGGCCGCGACGGCGAACATCGAGTGGCCCCGCCCGGACGCGCCGCCCTGCGGCGGCGGGATGTCGAGCACGTCGAGCGTCGCTTCGTCGACCTGGTAGTCGATCATGTCCTTGATGCGCCAGCGCAGCGCGCTCTTCAGCTCGGCCGCGGGCACGGCCGGCGCCTCGACCATCAGGATCTGGTACTCGCCGGGATGCAGCAGCGTCGCGCACTGGTAGCGCTCGAAGCGCTTCTCTTTCGCGACGCGATCGAGCCCGGCCTGGGGCGGCCGCAGCGGCAAGGTGCTCCAGCCATCGATGAGCGACGGCGCGCCCGGCGCGGCTCGGCCATGCACGTACCTCAACTCCTCGGGCGACTCATCGATCACCAGCCAGCCCTGTTCCTTTTTTTGTAAGCGCGAAAACCACTTCATGCGCCTTGTCTCCGGCCAGCACGAATTCGGTCGAAGTTATCGCAATAAATATATGTTGTCAAATGGATTTTTGCCTTTTTCCGTACCTGAGATTTGAAGGGAAAACCCGATCGCCCGGAGGATGTCCGGATTCGCCTGTGTCATCGCAAATGATTGATACAAAATGACTTTCCTGACATTTGCGGACGGGCCTGGAGCGCGGCGCCGCGTGCCGGCGGCTACTAAATGTAGTGCGGAGCCACCCCTGAAGAGCGATATCTAGCGCTAATAGTTTTCGCGCTGGAAGATGAACGAACGCGGTTGGGCGCCGTAGACGCCGAAGGCCGCGCGCGCTTTCGGATCCTGGTCGTAGGTCGTCACGCCGTTCCACGCACCTTGCAGGTAGCTCTTGGCCGCGGCGCCGAGGTTGGCGGTGACGACGACGCTGCCGGTGTGCGTGGAACTGGAAGGTGCCGTGAGGTACATCCTCCCGATGCCGGCGCTGAAGCTGATCGTCGGTGGCGCGTCGCTCGTGACGCTGGTGTCACCCGAGGCGAGCGGCGCCGTGTACGGTCCCAATCCGATATCGGTGGTCTGCAGCGTGGTGCAGCCGTCGAGCGTATTGGTCGTGAACGCGTTCGAGCTCGACTGCCAGTACTCGGTGCTGATCGGAATCGGCAGGCGCAGGTTGGTCGGCCCGGAAGCGCCTTGCAGCCTCAGCCGGCCGAAGCGCCACTTGGTCGACGTGCCGATCTGCACGTGGTCGTTGCCCGGTGTCCCGTCCGTGTCGACGTTGAAATCCGTGTTGACCATCGTCACTCCGTCCGCATCGGTTGGAGCGATCGCGATCTGCGTCGCGTCGTAGGGCCCGTCCGGACTCGTCGCGCGCGCGATGGATATCGTCGCGCCCAGCGTCAGCGTGCCGCTCGACCACGAGGCGGAAATCCCGCTCGAGCCGATCCGGCCGCTCGCGATGTTCGTGCCGCTGCCGCCGGTATCGTGCGCCGCGAACCCGAAGCTGCCGCTCGACCCGTCGAGCTTCTCGTACGAGCCAGCGTAGTTCTGCGTCGTCGTATTGCCGGAGTTCTGAGCGACCAGCGTGATCGTGCTGAACGTGGCGCTCTGCCCCATGTACGAGAACGCCCCCGAAGCGCACTTCTGGGCGACCGTGCCCGCGGAGGTGAAGTGAAAATGGTCGGGGATGAAACGGCCGAAGCCGCTGCTTCCCGTAGTCTGCGTGACGGCGGCGCTGCCGATCTTGCAGCCGTACTGGCCGCCCACCAGGGACGTCGAGAACTGGTTCACCCCGGAGTTGATGCAGTCGCTCGCCTGATCGACCGAAGTGAAGCTCGTGTCGGTGACGGCATTGGCGTTGAGGCCGAAGTTGCCGACCTCGCTGTAGGTGAAGGCGTTGCCCACCGCGGTCGCCACTCCGGCAGATGTCGAGGCGGCACCAAAGGTGCCGCTTAGGGTGCCCGCCGTCGCTGTCCCGGTGACCTTGCTATTGTCGACGCTCGGCATTCCGTCGTAGTTCGACGTGGTAGTGGCCGTAAGGTTGAAATTCGCGCCGGTCGCGCCGGCCTTGAATGTCGGCGTTCCCGACGTGCCAGTGTTCGTCGCATTGCTCGAAGTGATGGTGAACGAAGCGGGCCGGATCGAGAAGTTGTCCAGCGAGCAAGTCGTAATGATCGGCGACGCGGTTGGATACTGGATCCGCACGCGGACATCTCTATACGCGGACGTGATGTTCATGGCGGTGCCGATCGTCGCCCGACCGTTCACAAGCGTGACGCTCTGCGAGCTGCTGATGGAGGCCACGGTTACGCCAGGGCAGTTCTGGCCGCCGGTGGAGCCCGTCACCAGGTCGACCTGCACGGCCTTGCCGTTGAAGGCAGTCGCTTTGGCGCCGGCGTTGACCGCGACGACGTCGAACGTGAAGTTGGCCCCGGCGAGCTTCGTGAACAACTGCCCGGTGATGGCGGTTGCGCCGGTGCTCGTCTCGAACGCATTGAAGCTCGCGGGCGCGAAATCAACGGTCGCGGTCTGCGTGATCACCACGCCTTCCGACGTCGCGGTATAGACCACGGTCTCGATCGTCGCGTCCTTCACCGTAAACGTTGCGACGCCGCTGCCGTTCGTCGTTGCCGGGCTCCCGGTGATGGTCGAGCTGCCGGAGCCTGCCGCGAGCGTGACGGTCTTGCCGGAAAGCAGGTTGCCCGCAGGATCCTTCAAGGTGACGGTGATCGTCGACGTGCTGCTGTTGTCGGCGGGCACGACGGTCGGGCTCGCGACCACCGTCGACGTGGACCCGCTCGGCCGCCTGCCGATGACGAAGATGCCGAAGTTCGCGCCGGCAATGCCGGTCGCGGCAGCGGAGGTGCTCGTCGGAACGCCCGACAAGGTCGGTAGCGTCCACGTGCAATTGGGTGAGCACGAGGTACCGCGGGCGATCACATAGTTCGATGCGAACGCCGCGTTGTCGTTGTCGCCGGCGAGATAAGTAAAGGTCGGCGCGTAACTGCCGGTGGTAGCGAGCGTGCTTCCGGCCGGCAGGGAAAACGTCCAGTAGCGCGTCACGTTTGCGCTTGGATTGACCGGGATGTTGGTATCCGTGTAATCCGCCTGCGTGACGCTGCCAGTAAGCCGACCGCCGGTAAGGCCCACCGTGAATGCGATCGTCGCCGGCGAGTAATCGGTCGCGGGAGTTGCTCCGTTCGTGTCGCCCAATGGATAGGTGCAGGTCGAAGCGCCGTTCGGAAAAGTGAGCTGCAGATTGCCGCTGATATGACCGGTGGTGCGCGTGATGGTGGCGACCGTGCAATTGCCCGTCAGGATCAACTGGTTCGCGCCGGTCGTGATGACTGAGTTGGTGAGGGTCAGCGCCCCGGCCGCGGTCCCGCCGATCGTCTCGTCCTGCGAAAGGGAAACCCCGACCGTGTTGCTTGCCGTGACGTTGAAGAAAGTGGTGCCGGTCGATCCGCCGATCGTCTGCACGGCGGTGCCGCTGAAAGTCACCCTGCCCGCGCGCGCGTTGAAATTGGTGCCGTTGTTCGTGAAGTCGCCTTTTGCCGTGAGACCGAAATTGCTCGCAGAAACGTCAAGCGTCCCGGCTGAAATGGTGAGGTCGCCGGCGACGGTCGTTGCCGCGCCGAGCGTCCCCGTCGCGCCGGACTTGTTGATGATCAGATTGCCGTAGGTGGGCGTGCCCGATACCGTCTGCGCACCGGTGGACTTGTAGATCACCGTGCTCGCCACGTCGAGCGTGATGTGCGCGGCCGTGAACGTTGCCGGGAAAGTGGTGTTGTTGGCGCCGCTCCCGAGGCTGAGAGTCGTATTCGGGTCCAGCGTCAGGGTGCCCGTCCCGTTGCCGGTGATCTGATTGCCGTTGTCGTCGAGCGTCCCGCAATTCGTGACCGTGGGAGGGTTAGGGCATCCGCCCGGCGCGCTGACCGTAAGGTTGCCGGCGATGTCGATGTCTTCCGGGCCGGACGTTGCGCCGATCTTTCCGGTCACGCCGGTGTTGACCGGCGCGAAGGTGAAGTTCCTGAACCCATCGCCCCCGCTCGCCAAGAACGCTTTTGACGTCAGGGTCACTGTGCCGTTCGCGGCGGTCGCGGGTTCGAAGGAAACGGTCGACGTATTGGACGTGAACGTGCCGTTTGTGTCGATGCTGAACAGCGCGCCCAGGCTTCCATCTCCGGTCAGGTGTACCGTCGAGGCGCGGGCACGGAAAGTATTGGTCGAGCTCGCCGCACCGACTCCCACAGACAAGTAGTCCGTTGTAAAGGTGAAGTTGCTGGCAGTGGTGTCGAGAAGCGCCCCGCAACTGCCGCTCGCCTTGACGGTGGTGGTGCCGCCGACAACCATCGCGGCGCTCAGGTTGACGGTCAAGACCTGCGTGCCGCCGCAGCTGTTGATGATGTCCCAGTTGTGAAGGACGCTAACGCCGCTTCCCACGACCCAGGTTCGC
>Ga0070741_10015334_pt1 | contig 13006 bp, 13 predicted proteins | sample Coa_R1_4_FD_66440 | JGI IMG/M metagenome (GOLD analysis project Ga0070741, IMG submission 66440) | Surface soil microbial communities from Centralia Pennsylvania, which are recovering from an underground coalmine fire - Coalmine... | ecosystem: Environmental > Terrestrial > Soil > Unclassified ...
GCGATCGCGAAGGGCTTCCGCCTCGGCAGCGGCGAGATCCTCGGCTGGCTGAACGCGGACGACTACTACCTGCCCGGCGCGATCTCAGCGGCCGTCGGGGCGCTCGCGGAGACCGGCTGCGACCTCGTGCACGGCGGCTGGCGGCAGGTCGCGGCCGACGGCACGACACTCCGCGACGTGCCGGCCGTCCCGTTCGACCTGCGGCGGCAGCTCGAGCGGGCGAACCGCGTCTCGCAACCGGGGACGTTCTTCACGCGCCGCGCCTACGAGGCAGTCGGCGGCATCGACACCGGCTACCGGTACGCGATGGACTACGAGCTCTGGCTCCGCCTCGGCGAGCGCTTCGGCGTCTGCCACGTCGACCGCGTGCTCGCCGCCTTCCGCTACCACCCGACGTCGAAGTCGGTTGCCGAGCCCGACGGCTTCCTCGACGAGACCGTCCGCGCCAGCCGGCGCCACGGCGGCCGGCGGCTCTCGCCTCTCTACCTCGACTGGTACCTGCCCCGCAGGCGGCCCTGGCTCTACCGCGGGCTGCTCGCGCTGCGGCTGCTGCGCGGCGGCGACGTCCGCGAGCTCGTGCGGCGCGCCCGCCGGCGGCTCGTCTGATGCGCGGAGCCGCCCTGCTCCGCTACCGGCTCGGCACCGCGAGGGGGCGGGCCGCGGCGGCGCTGCGGACGCTGCGAACGAGGGGCGGCCGCCGGCCCGTCAGCGCGCGCGGGCTCCCGCGGCCCCGCCGGCGCCGGGGGCGTCCGCTCCGGCTGACCCACGCGCTCGTAGCCTGCGATCTCAACCGCGGCTACCTCGATCTGTGGCCGCTCGTCCGCCGGGGCTGGAGCGAGATCGTCGGCGTCGAGCCGGTGCTCGTGCTCGTCGCGGCCGCCGACGAGGCGCCCGCGGAGCTCCTCGCGGACCCCGCGGTCCGCGTCTTCGAGCCGCTGCCGTCGCTCCATCCCGCGCTCCAGGCGCAGTGCGTCCGGCTCCTCTACCCGGCGCTCCTCGAGACGGACGGCGCCGTCGTCGTCGCCGACGTCGACATGGTGCCGCTCCGCCGGGCGTACTTCGTCGAGCCCCTCGCGAGCGTGCACGAGGACGACTTCGTCGCCTACCGGGACGTGCTGCTGCACCTCCGCGAGATCCCGGTCTGCTACAACGCCGCGCGGCCGGCGACCTGGGCGTCCGTCTTCGGCGCCGAGGACGAGGCGGGCGTCCGCGCCCGGCTCGAAGCGTGGGGGTGGGCGGTGCGCTACGAGGGGACGCGCGGCGGCGCCGGCTGGACGACCGACCAGCGGCTCCTCTGGCGCACGCTCGCCGAGCGGGCCGCGGCGCGGCGCGACGTCTGGGTGCTCGACGACCGGTACACGGGGTTCCGCCGGCTCGAGCGCACGCGCGTCGAGCAGTGGGGCTCGCTCCCGGAGTGGGCGCGCCGCGAGCTCGCCGCCGGCGGTTACTCGGACTACCACTGCCCCGGCGCCGGGTGGGACGAGCTGAGCCGGCTCGTGGTCGACCTCGCGGCCGGTGCCGCGCCGGCCCCGCTCGCGTGACAGCGAGCGCCGCAGGCGCGACTACACTCGGACGCCGATGAGCAGCCAGGCTCCACGCTGCGTCGTCACCGGCGGCGCCGGCTTCATCGGCAGCCACCTCGTCGAGCGGCTGCTCGCCGACGGCTGCAGCGTCGACGTCGTCGACGACTTCTCGACCGGCTCGGCGGCGAACCTCGCCGCGGTGGCCGGCGAGGACGCGCTGCGCGTGCACGAGCTCGACGTCGCCGACGCGGAGGCGCTCGGCCCCGTCGTCGACGGCGCCGACTGGGTCTTCCACCTGGCCGCGCTCGCCGACATCGTCCCCTCCGTCGCCCGGCCGCTCGACTACCACCGCGCGAACGTCGACGGCACGGTCGCGGTGCTCGAGGCGGCGCGCGCCGCGCGGGTGCGGCGGCTCGTCTACGCGGCGTCGTCCTCCTGCTACGGCATCCCCGACGCCTACCCGACGCCCGAGACCGCCGAGATCCGCCCGGAGTACCCGTACGCGCTCACGAAGTGGGTCGGCGAGCGCTACGCCCTGCACTGGGCGCACGTGTACGGCGTGCCGGTCGTGGCGCTCCGCTTCTTCAACGTCTACGGCCCGCGCGCGCGGACGTCCGGCACGTACGGCGCCGTGTTCGGCGTCTTCCTCGCGCAGAAGCTCGCGGGGCGCCCGTACACCGTCGTCGGCGACGGCACGCAGAGCCGCGACTTCACCTACGTCGCGGACGTCGCCGAGGCCTGCGTCGCCGCCGCGCGCTCCGACGTCTCCGGCGAGGCGCTGAACGTCGGTACGGGCGTCGCGACGAGCGTCAACCGGATCGTCGAGCTGCTCGGCGCGGAGCATGGCGTCGTCCACCTGCCGAAGCGGCCGGGCGAGCCGGACCGCACGCTCGCCGACGTCGGCCGCATCCGCGAGCGGCTCGGCTGGGAGGCGCGCGTGCCGATCGAGGAGGGCGTGGCGCGCCTGCTCGAAGAGATCGACTACTGGAGCGAGGCGCCGGTGTGGGATCCGGAGTCGATCGAGGCCGCGACCGCCGACTGGTTCCGCTACCTGAGCCCGAGATCGTGAGCGAGGCCGAGACGTTCGGCGCGAGCAAGCTCGCGCACGCGCCGATCGAGCCGACGGGCGCGCTCGCCGAGTACCTCGACGACCTGCGCGCGCGCTTCGACTTCGACGACGTGGCGCGCTACCTCGACGCGGCGCGGAGCCTGCGGGTGCTGGCCGTCGGCGAGGCGATCGTCGACGAGTACCAGTACGTCGAGACGATCGGGAAGTCGGGCAAGGAGCCGATCCTCGCTGCGCGCTACGTCTCGGAGGAGCGCTTCGCGGGCGGCGTGCTGGCCGTCGCGAACCAGCTCGCGGCAGCGGTCGACGACGTCGTCGCGCTCACCTGCCTCGGCACGCGCGACTCGCACGAGGAGTTCATCCGCCGCAGCCTGCGCTCGAACGTGCGGCTCGTGCCGATCCAGCTGCTCGGCGCGCCGACGATCGTGAAGCGGCGCTTCGTCGAGACGTACCCGCTGCAGAAGCTGTTCGAGGTCTACGTGATGGACGGCCACGACACGGCCCAGCGGGAGCTCTGCGCGCGGCTCGACGACCTGCTGGCGGCGGTCGAGGTGGCGGTCGTCGCCGACTACGGCCACGGGATGCTGCGCGAGGAGGCGGTCGAGCTCCTCTGCGCGAAGGCGCCCTACCTGGCCGTGAACACGCAGGTGAACGCCGACAACCGCGGCTTCAACACCGTCTCCAAGTACCGGCGCGCCGACTTCGTGACCGCCTCCGAGCAGGAGCTCCGGATGGAGGCGCGGAGCCGTCACCGCGACCTGCGCGAGATCGTGCTCGGCGTCGCCGACCGGCTCGGCTGCCGGCGGCTGATCGTCACCCGAGGCCGCACCGGCTGCGTCGTCTTCGGCGCCGAGGACGGCTACTTCGAGCTGCCGGGCTTCGTGACGCCGGTCGTCGACCGCGTGGGCGCCGGCGACGCGGTGCTCGCGGTTTCGTCGCTGCTCGCCGCGCAGGACGCGCCGAGCGAGCTGATCGGCCTCGTCGGCAACGTCGTCGGCGCGACCGCCGTCGGCATCGTCGGCAACAGCGCGAGCGTCGCGCTGCAGGCGGTGACCGACTCGCTGCGGGAGCTGCTCGCGTGAACCGCGGACCGGGCGGAGGCTCCGCCGAGCCGAGGCGCCGGCCCTGTCGGCGCCGGGAGCGGACGTGAGCCGGGTCCTCGTCACCGGCGGCGCCGGCTACGTCGGGGCCGCGCTCGTCCCGAGGCTGCTCGAGGCAGGGCACGAGGTGACGGTCGTCGACCTCTACCTCTACGGCGACGACGTGCTCGCGCCGGTCGCGGCAGACCCGCGCCTGCGCGAGGTCCGGGGCGACATCCGCGACGACGCGCTGCTCGAGCGGGAGCTGCGCGGCTGCGACGCCGTCATCCACCTGGCCTGCATCTCGAACGACCCGAGCTTCGAGCTCGACCCCGCGCTCGGCCGCTCGATCAACTACGACGCCTTCCGGCCGCTCGTGCGGGCGGCGAAGCGCGCCGGCGTCGGCCGCTTCGTCTACGCCTCGAGCTCGAGCGTCTACGGGGTCAAGGACGTGCCGGACGTGACCGAGGAGATGGAGCTCGAGCCGCTCACCGACTACTCGCGCTACAAGGCGATGTGCGAGGAGGTGCTGCTCGAGGAGCGGCGGCCCGGCTTCACGACCCTCGTCCTGCGGCCGGCGACCGTGTGCGGCTGGACGCGGCGCCTGCGCCTCGACCTGACCGTCAACATCCTGACGAACCACGCCTACCACACCGGCACGATCAAGGTGTTCGGCGGCTCGCAGCTCCGCCCGAACATCCACGTCGACGACATGGTCGACCTCTACCTGCTGACGCTGGCGCTCCCCGCCGACCGGATCGACGGCAGGGTGCTGAACGCCGGCTACGAGAACCACAGCGTCGGCGAGATCGCCGAGATCGTGCGCGGCGTCGTCGGGCGCGACGTGGCGGTCGAGACGACGCCGACGGACGACCTCCGCTCGTACCACATCTCGTCAGAGCGGATCCGCCGCGAGCTCGGCTTCGTCCCCCGGCGGACGATCGAGGACGCTGCGCGGAGCCTCGTCGGCGCGTTCGCGTCGGGCCGCGTGCCCGGAGCGATGGAGGACTCGCGCTACTACAACGTCAGGCGGATGCAGGAGCTCGCGCTGACGTGACCGGGGCGGCGGTGACGTCGACGCGAAGCGTCGAGCTGTACGCCCAGATGCTGCGGATCCGGATCGTCGAGGAGCGGATCGCCGAGCTCTACGGCGAGCAGGAGATGCGCTGCCCGGTGCACCTGTGCGTGGGACAGGAGGCGACGGCGGTCGGCGTCTGCGCGGCGCTCCGGCCGGAGGACCAGGTGTTCGGGACGCACCGCTCGCACGGCCACTACCTGGCGAGGGGCGGCGACCTGCGCGCGCTCGTCGCCGAGCTGTACGGCAAGGCGACGGGCTGCTGCGGCGGCAAGGGCGGCTCGATGCACCTGATCGACACGCGGGCCGGCTTCCTCGGGGCCGCGCCGATCGTCGGCAGCACGCTCCCGATCGCCGTCGGCGCGGCGCTCGGAGCCGTGATGAAGGGCGAGGACCGCGTCGTCGCGGTCTTCTTCGGCGAGGGCGCGACCGAGGAGGGCGTCTTCCACGAGGCGATCAACTTCGCCGCCGTGCGTGAGCTGCCGGTCGTCTTCGTCTGCGAGAACAACCTCTACTCGGTCTACTCGCCGCTCGAGGTGCGCCAGGCGCCCGGCCGCGACATCCGGGCGCTCGCGGAGGCGACCGGCCTGGCCGCCGCGGGCGCCGACGGCAACGACGTCGAGGCGGTGCTCGAGGTCGCCGGGCGCGCGGTCGAGCGCGCGCGGGCCGGCGGCGGGCCGACGCTGCTCGAGCTCCCGACCTACCGCTGGCGCGAGCACTGCGGCCCCTTCTACGACAACGACCTCGGCTACCGCGCCGAGGAGGAGTTCGCGGCGTGGCGGACGCGCTGCCCGGTCGACTCGCTGCGGGAGCGGCTGCTGGACGAGGGGCTCGAGCGCTCGGCGCTCGCGCGGCTCGAGGCCGAGCTCGCCGCGGAGGTCGACGACGCGGTGCGGTTCGCGAAGGAGAGCCCGTTCCCGCCGCCCGAGGCGCTCTACGAGGACGTCCATGGCGCGTGAGCTGCAGTTCACGCAGGCCGTGCGCGAGGCGCTCGACACCGCCCTCGAGCGCGACCCTCGCGTCTACGTGATGGGGCTCGGCGTCCCCGACCCGAAGGGCATCTTCGGGACGACGACCGGCCTCCGCGAGCGCCACGGCGCCGGCCGCGTCTTCGACATGCCGACCTCCGAGAACGGGATGACGGGCGTCGCGATCGGCTCGGCGATCGTCGGCATGCGGCCCGTGCTCGTCCACCAGCGGATCGACTTCGCGACGCTCGCGATGGAGCAGCTCGTCAACCAGGCGGCGAAGTGGCGGTACATGTACGGCGGCCGCGCCCACGTGCCGCTCGTCGTTCGGCTGATCGTCGGCCGCGGCTGGGGGCAGGGGCCGCAGCACTCGCAGAGCCTCCAGTCCTGGTTCGCGCACATCCCGGGGCTGAAGGTCGTGATGCCGGTGACGCCGTACGACGCGAAGGGGCTGCTGCTGGCGGCGATCGACGACGACGACCCGGTCGTCTACGTCGAGCACCGCTGGCTGCACCCGCTCCGGGGCGAGGTGCCCGAGGGCCACTACCACGTGCCGATCGGCGCCTGCCGCACGCTCCGCTCCGGCGACGACGTGACGCTGCTCGCGACGTCGTACATGGCGGTCGAAGCCGTGCGCGCCTCGGACGTGCTCGCCGCCGCCGGGATCGCGGCCGACGTCGTCGCGGTCACCTCGCTGCGGCCGCTCGACCCCGAGCCGATCGTCGAGTCGGCGCGGCGCACCGGCCGCGTGCTCGTCCTCGACAACGGCTGGGCGACCGCCGGCTTCTCGGCCGAGCTGGCGGCGATCGTCGCCGAGGGCGCGTTCGACGCCCTCCACGCGCCCCCGCGCCGGCTCGGCACCGTCGAGACGCCGATCCCGACGACGCCTGCGCTCGCGAACCTGAGCTACCCGCGGACACCCGAGATCGTCGCCGCCGTCGCCGGCCTGCTCGAGGAGCCGGAGGAGAGGCTGCTCGCGCACGTGGGGCCGCCGCCGGAGCGCCTCGACGTCCCGGACGCGACGTTCACGGGGCCGTTCTGAGCCCGGGCATGCGCGTCCCCTACGTCGACCTCGCGCGCCAGCACCGGTCGCTGAAGCAGGAGCTGCTCGCCGCCGTCGAGCGCGTCCTCGACCACGGCCAGTTCGTCCTCGGCGACGAGGTCGAGCGGTTCGAGGCGGCGTTCGCGGCGCTCTGCGGCACGCGCTACGCGGTCGCCCTGAACTCGGGAACGGATGCGCTCGTGCTCGCGCTGCGGGCACTCGGCATCGGGCTGGGCGACGAGGTGATCACGGCGCCGAACTCGTTCGTCGCAACCGCGGGCGCGATCGCGCTCGTCGGCGCGACGCCCGTCTTCGCCGACGTCCGCGACGACTGCAACATCGACCCCGACGCCGTCGCGGCGGCGGTGACGCCGCGGACGCGCGCGATCCTGCCGGTCCACCTGACCGGGCGGCCGGCGGATATGGCGCCGCTGCTCGCGCTCGCCTCCCGGCACGGGCTGGCGGTGATCGAGGACGCGGCGCAGGCCGTGCTCGCCGAGTACGACGGCCGCCGGGTCGGCTCGCTCGGCGCCGTCGGCTGCTTCAGCCTGCACCCGCTGAAGACACTCGGCGGCGTCGGCGACGCGGGCGTCGCGACGACCGACGACGCGGAGCTGGCCGCGAGGCTGCGCACCCTGCGCAACATCGGGCTCGCGAGCCGCGACGACTGCGCGGTCTGGAGCGGGAACTCGCGGCTCGACACCGTGCAGGCGGCGGTGCTGCTCGTCAAGCTCGCGCACGTCGAGCGCTGGACGGAGGCGCGGCGCGAAGTCGCCGCCGGCTACCGCGAGGCGCTCGCGGGGCTGCCGGGCGTGGAGGCGCCCGCCGAGCGCCCGCACGAGCGCTGCGTCTACCACACCTTCGTCGTCCAGGCCGACGAGCGCGACGCGCTCCGCGAGCACCTCGCCGGGCGCGGCGTCGGCACCGCGATCCACTACCCGACCCCGATCCACCTCCAGACCGCCGCCCGCGGGCTCGGCTACGGCCCGGGCTCGTTCCCGGTCGCGGAGCGGCAGGCCGGCCGGATCCTCAGCCTGCCCGTCTACCCGGAGCTGACCGCGGAGGAGCGCGCGCTCGTCGCCGGCGGCGTCCGCGAGTTCGTCCGCGAGCGGAGCCCGGTTGCGGGTTAGCTTCTCGTACCTCGACCGGCAGTTCGCCGACGTCGACGCCTACCTCGAGGACGTGCGCGAGCTCGTCCGCTCGGGCGCGTTCACGCTCGGCCCCGCGGTCGAGGAGTTCGAGCGGCGGTTCGCCGAGCTGGCGCGCCTGCCGTACGCGATCGGCGTCGGCACCGGCACCGACGCGCTCGTCCTCCCGCTCCGGCTCGCCGGCGTCGGCGCCGGCGACGAGGTGGTGACGACGCCGAACACGTTCATCGCCACCGTCGGGGCGATCGTCGCGACCGGCGCGACGCCGGTGTTCGTCGACAGCGGCGCCGACTTCACGATCGACGCGTCGCTGATCGAGGCGGCGCTCTCGGAGCGGACGAAGGCGATCGTCCCCGTGCACTACACCGGCAACGTCGCCGACATGCCGGCGATCGCCGCGCTTGCGGAGCGCCGCGGCCTCGTCGTGGTCGAGGACGCGTGCCAGGCGATCGGCGCGGCGATCGACGGCGTCCCCGTCGGCTCGTGGAGCGTCGCCGCCGCGTTCAGCCTGCACCCGCTCAAGAACCTGAACGTGTGGGGCGACGGCGGCGTCGTCGTCACGCGCTCGGACGAGCTCGCGGAGCGCCTGCGCCTGTACCGAAACCACGGCCTCGCGAGCCGCGACGAGGTCGTCAGCTGGGGCGTCAACTCGCGGCTCGACGCGCTGCAGGCGGTGATCGGCAACCGGCTGATCGGCAGCACGCCCGAGATCACCGAGCGGCGCATCGCCTACGCCGCGCGCTACGACGACGGCCTCGCCGGGGTCGACGGCGTCGAGGTGCCGCCTCGCCGCCCGGGCGTCAGGCACGTCTACCACCTGTACATGGTGCGGGCGGAGCGGCGCGACGAGCTGCTCGCGTTCCTGAACGGCCGTGGCGTCGAGGCGAAGATCCACTACCCGATCCCGGTGCACCTCCAGGCGGCCGCGCGCGACCTCGGCTACGGCGAGGGCGACTTCCCGAGCGCCGAGCGCGACGCCCGCACTGTGATCACGCTGCCGGCGCACCCGTACCTGACCGAGGCGGAGGTCGACTACGCGATCGAGCAGGTGCGCGCCTTCTACGGCGCGTGAGGCGGGCGGTCTTCCTCGACCGCGACGGCGTGCTGGTCGAAGACGTCGACCTGCTCGTCCGGCCGGAGCAGCTCCGCGTGCTGCCGGGGGTGCCGGCGGCGCTCGCGGCGCTCGCCGGCGCGCGGTTCGCGCTCGTCGTTGTCAGCAACCAGACGGTGGTGGCGCGCGGGCTCGCGAGCGAGCAGGAGGTCGCGGCGGTCAACGACGAGCTCGCGCGCCGGCTCGTCGCGGCCGGCGCGCCGCCGCTCGACGGCGCCTTCGTCTGCCCCCACCACCCGAACGCGACGGTCGCCGCCTACCGGCTCGACTGCGAGTGCCGTAAGCCGCGCCCGGGCCTGCTGGTGCGGGCGGCGGACGAGCTCGGGCTCGACCTGGCGGCGTCGTACCTCGTCGGCGACCGCCCGAGCGACGTGGCCGCCGGCGCGCTCGCGGGCTGCACCACCGTGCTCGTCCGCTCCGGCCGGCACGAGGAGCCGCCGATCGAGTCGACGCTCGCCCTCGACGCGCCGCCCGTCCCCGACCACGCCTGCGACGACCTCCCGGCGGCGGCGCGCTGGATCCTCGCCCGCGCGTGAAGGCGGTCGTGCTCGCCGCGGGGCGCGGCACCCGCCTCGGCGCGTTGACGGACGACCGGCCGAAGCCCGCGCTCGAGGTCGCCGGCCGGCCGCTCGTCGCGCGGATCGCCGACCACCTCGTCCGCTGCGGGTGCGACGCGCTCGCCGTCAACCTGCACTACCGGGGCGACCAGGTGCGGGCGGCGCTTCGCGACGCGGCCGTCCCGATCGCGTGGTACGAGGAGGACGAGCTGCTCGGCACGGCCGGCGCGCTCGCGCCGATGCGCGGCTTCCTCGCCGGCGAGGAGGCCTTCCTCGTCCACTACGGCGACGTCCTCACCGACCACGACCTCGGCGGCCTGCTCGAGCGCCACCGCCGCCGCGGCGCGCTGCTGACGCTGCTCGTCCACGAGCGCGCCGCGTCGAACAGCGTCGTCGTCGTCGACGAGGCGTGGCGCGTGACGCGCTTCCTCGAGCGGCCGTCGGCGGACGAGCGGCGCGGCGTCGGCTCGCGGTGGGTCAACTCGGGCGTCTACGCCTGCAGCGCGGCGGTGCTCGACCTCCTCCCGCAGCCGCCGGCCGACATCGCCCGCGAGCTCGTGCCGCACGTGCTCGGCGAAGGCGCGGTCCACGCCGAGCCTCTCGCCGGCTTCCGCGTCGCCGTCGACTCGCCTGCGCGGCTCGCAGAGGCTGAGCGGGCGCTCGCGCGGGCCGAGCGGGGCTGAGCTCCCGGGCTCACCCCTTCCGCGCGACCAGCCGCAGCTCGTTCGTCGGCACGCGCACGAGCTCCGGGAGCTCCGGCCGGAGCGCGGGGCGGTACTCGGGCGGGGTGCGCGCGAGCAGCCGGTCGGTGTAGACGGAGCCGAGCTGCCACATCGCGTACGGCTCGTACGCCGCGATCCGCAGGCCGAGGGGGTGCAGGAGCGCCTCCATCGCCGCACGCGTCCAGTACGTCACGTGCTCCGGCGGCTTGTACCAGTAGGGGATCGTGCCCTCGGCGTCGACCGTGGTCAGCGCGACGAGCCCGCCCGGTCGCAGCCGGGCGACGAGCTCGGCGAGCGTCGAACGTGGGTCGGGGAGGTGCTCGAGCACGCCCCACAGGGTCAGCGCGTCCCACTCCCCCGGCGGCAGCTCGTCGAGCGAGGCGACCACGCGCGGCGACCGGACAGCGCCCCACTCGACCCCGAAGCAGCCCTCGCCCGCGGCCTCGACGAAGAGCCCGGCGCCGGCGCCGAAGTCGAGGATCCGCCAGCCGGCCGTCCGGCCGAAGCGGTCGAGGAGCGCGAGGTGGTCGTCCGCGTTCCGCGCGACCACGCGCGGATCGGCGCGCACGTCGCGGTAGTCGGCGTAGAACGCGCGGAGCTCGTCCTCGGAGGGCATCGGGTCGGTGTGCTCGAGCCCGCAGTCGGGGCACGTCCGGATCGAGTAGCGGTCGTCGACCCGGCGCGCGTAGGCGCCGGCCTCGGCGCCGCAGGCGGGACAGCGCGGCGTCACGGCGGATGATGGTAGGCGGCGGGCTACCGCGCCCGCAGGTGCCTGGACTACGATGGCGCTCGCCGTGGAGCCTCTCGCGCCGTCGGTCGAAGCCTTCGTCGAGCAGTACCTCGGCGAGGTCAGCGGGCACCTCCGCAACGTCGCGGCGGACGCCGTCGTCCGCGCCGGCCGGCGGCTGCTGCGCGCCTACGAGCAGGGCGCGCAGGTGCTCGTCGCCGGGAACGGCGGCAGCGCCTCGACCGCGTCCCACCTCGCCTGCGACCTCGGCAAGACGGTGCTGGGCGCGACGCCGACGGAGCGCTCGTCCCGCTTCCGCGTCGTCTCGCTCGCCGACAACGTGGCGCTCCTGACGGCCTGGGCGAACGACGTGGGCTACGAGACCGTGTTCGCCGAGCAGGTGAAGATGCTCGGGCGCGCCGGCGACGTGCTCGTCGTCGTCAGCGCGAGCGGCCGCTCGCCGAACGTCGTCGCCGCCGTCGAGGCGGCCCGCGAGCGGAGCCTCGAGACGATCGGCCTGCTCGGGTTCGACGGCGGCGTCGTCCGCGAGCTGGTGGACGAGCCAATCGTCGTCCCCTGCTTCGACTTCGGCCACGTCGAGAGCGTCCACCTGGTGCTCGGGCATCTGCTCACCGACTGGTTCGCGCGGCACCTCGACGCGCTCGGCTGAGCCGTGGCTGCGCCCGAGGCGGAGGCGACGGAGCAGGCGGGCGCCGCCCCCGAGGACGTTCGCCTCTCGATCGTCGTCGCGACCGCCGGGCGGCCGACGCTCGACCGCGCGCTCGCGAGCGCGACGCGTCAGATGGTCCCGGGCGACGAGCTGGTCGTCGTCTTCGACGACTCGGGCGACGCCGGCGACACGCCGCGGAACCGGGTGCTCGGCTCGCTGCGCGGCACCCACGTCACCTTCCTGGACGACGACGACGTCTACCGGCCGGGCGCGCTCGAGGCGATCAGGCGCTTCGCGCGGGCGAACCCCGGGCGGGTCGGCATCTTCCGGATCAACCGCGGCGAGTACGGCACCGTCTGGCAAGAGGACGCCCGCGAGCTCGCGCACACGGCGACCGCGATGTACGTCGTGCCGAACGTGCCCGGTCGGGTCGGGCGCTTCGGGCGGGCGCCGGGGCTGCCGCCCGGGCGGGTCGGCGACCTGCGCTTCATCGTCGAGACCGTCGCGCTCCAGGGCGACCCGGTCTGGTGCGAGGACGTCACGCAGGAGATCAACCCCGAGCGAAGCCGGCTGAAGCGGCTGCGCTACCGGCTGATGCTGCGGACGCGGCTGCGGCGCGCGCTGCGGCGCCCGGCTCCGCCGCCGCCCGCCCGCCGGAGCTACCCCGAGGCCGAGGCGTGGGCGGAGCGCCGGATCGCGGAGCTGCGGCGGGCGGGGCGGCTGACCGACCCGTGAGCGCTCGCCCCCTCGTCAGCGTCTGCATCCCCTCGTACGACTACGCGGCGTACCTCGGCGCGGCGATCGAGAGCGTGCTCTCGCAGTCGTACGGGGACCTCGAGCTGCTCGTGTTCGACGACGGGTCGACCGACGGGAGCTACGAGCTCGCGCGGAGCTACTCCGAGCGCGACCCCCGCGTCCGCGTGCTCGCGCACGAGGGGAGGGCGAACCGCGGCGCGTCGGCCGCACTGAACGCGGGCTTCGCCGCCTCCCGGGGCGCCTACTACACGATACTCGCCGCGGACGACGTCCTCTTCCCGGAGAGCCTGGCGCGGCGGGTGGCGGTGCTCGAGGCCGACACCTCCGCCGGCTTCGTCTACGGCCGGATCGAGCTCGTCGACGAGGCCGGCTCGCGCCTCGGCCAGCTCTTCGGGACGGGTTTCGACGCGCTCCCAGACCTCGACGGCACCGACGACGCCCTCACGGCCCTGCTCCTCCACAACTACGTCCCCGGCCATTCGGTGCTGCTCCGCCGGGAGGCGTTCGCGCGCGGCGGTGGCTTCGTCGAGGGGCTGCTCTACAGCGACTGGGAGCTGTGGAT
>Ga0070741_10015335_pt1 | contig 13005 bp, 10 predicted proteins | sample Coa_R1_4_FD_66440 | JGI IMG/M metagenome (GOLD analysis project Ga0070741, IMG submission 66440) | Surface soil microbial communities from Centralia Pennsylvania, which are recovering from an underground coalmine fire - Coalmine... | ecosystem: Environmental > Terrestrial > Soil > Unclassified ...
CAGGATTGGATCGACAGCAAGGGCAAAGGCAAGTTGCCGCAGGAGACCGAGGGCTACGTCAGAAGCGTGACCGGCCGGCCGGCGGAGACCTGGCGCGTCGCCAGCGCGGCCGGCACCGCGCTTTCGGTGCCGCCCGACGCGCCGTGCAAGGAGATGGTCCCGCCCCCGCCGAAGCCACAGATCGTGATGGCGGCGAACAAGGCCGGCGCCCGCGCGCACGACAGGAAGGCAAACGTCGCCGCGGCGGCCAAGCCGACCAGGATTGCCGCGGCCCGGCAAAAGCCGCCGATCCAGCAGCTGGCGGCGCGCCGGCACAAGGCCGCGCGCAAGAACCAGACCGTGGCGCAGAACTAGCGCGCCGCCGCTTCACGCCGGCGCGGGCGCCTCGAGCAGACGGAGAAGCCCCGTCACATCGGCCACCGCCCGCACCACCATCGGCTCGTCGCGGCCGCGGATCGAGACCTGCGAGCGCGGCAGCGCGGCGCCGGCAAGGCCCGCCGCCGCGCAGACCTCGTCCGACACGACGAGCTGGCAGTGCAGCGCCTTGGTCATGTCCTGCAATCGGGCGGCGACGTTGACGGGATCGCCGAGCGCGGTGAACACCGTGTGCTCCTTGAAGCCGATGTCGCCGATGATCACCTCGCCGCCGTGAATGCCGATGCCGAAGGCGATCGGCTCGCGCAGATCGGAGGCAAATTGCCGGTTCATGTGGGCGACGTTGTCGGCGACCTTGGCCGCCGCGCGCAGCGCCTGGCGGCACGCCGTCTGCGGATCGCTGTCGACGCCGAACAGCGCCAGGACGCCGTCGCCGACGAACTGGTTGGGCTGGCCGCCGGCGTCGAGCACGGCCTGCGACGCCGCGCCGATGAAACGGTTGATGAGAAACACCACGTCGAACGGCAGCCGCGCCTCGGCGAGCCTGGTCGAGCCGCGCATGTCGACGAACATGCTGACGATGTAGCGCTCCTTGCCGATGTTCATGTTGCTGCCTTTGCGCAGCAGGCCGGCGTTCATGTGCGGCGGCAAGATGGGAATAACGTCGACATCGTCGCGCGGCCGCAGCTGGCAGGCCAGCCGGATCGCCGGATTTTGCGCGACGCCGACGCGCTTGAGCACGAAGGCTTCGCGCGGCGACGGCGGCGGCAGGGAAGCGGCGCCACCGACGATGCGCACGCGGCAGGTCGAGCACCTGGCGCGGCCGCCGCAGACGCTGGCGTGGGGAATGTGGTAGCGCATGCTGGCCTCGAGAACGCTCAGGCCCTTGGGCACGCGCACCTCGCGGTCGGGATAGGAAATCGTGATCAGTCCGCGGCGATGCTCGTTGACGCTGCGCACACCGCGCGCCACGAACACCAGCAGGATCGCGGCGGCATAGCCGATCGGAAAGTACAACAGGGCGATATCGTTGACGGTGCGGAACTGCGCCGTCGGCATGCCGTGCAGGTTTTCCTTGCGCCAGTCCTGGTCCTGCGCGAGCTCGACCACTTCGCGGCCGCCGTGATGGGTGCCGAGCATCGCCAGCACCGGCAGCAGCGCCGCCAGCACCAGCAGGATCGGCGCCGCCCAGCCGAAAAACGACTTCAGCCGCAGCCAGAAATACAGCCCGATGCAGGCGTGCACCCATGCCACCGTCAGCAGAATGAACTGCACGGCGATGAATTTCGGCATCAGCCCCCAGTAGGCGAACAGCGTGCTGGCGTAATTGAACGGCGGCGTGCCGAACAGCCAGCCGCTGATGCGGACGCCGGCGAAATGGCCGGCGAGCCACAGCGGGATGCTCAGGCCCAGGATGAGCTGGGTGATCTCGGCGCCGGTGTAGCGGAAGTGGCGGCGCTGATAGAGCGCCCACAGGCCGAGTGAAAAGTGGACCATCGCCGCGCCGTAGAGCGTGGTGTTGACGACGGGGTTGCGCCAGAAGCGGACGTGCCAGACAAGCCAGCCCTCCATCGCCTCGTAGGAGATATTGCCGAGCGCGTGATTGAAGAAGTGCGACAGGATGTAGGCGAACATGACGAGGCCGGTCGCCAGCCGCACCTGCCGCACGCCGATGCCGCGCAGCCAGTCCGGGAGTTTCGACGCTGCCTCTGCGCGCGGCGCCCGCGCTTCACCGATCGCGGTCATCGGCTAGGCGTCCGCGGCTTCCAACTCGGGCTCCGGTCCGGGCTCGGCCTGCGGCGCCAGCAGGCTTGCCAGCACGGTCGGATCCTTCTCGATGCGCACGGTCATGGCCTGCGTCTGGCCGCGGATCTCGACCTGCGTGCGGGTCAACGCGTCGGTGGCAATGCCGGCGGTGGCGCAGACTTCTTCCGACACCACCACCTTGCAGTCGAGCGACTTCGACAGCTCCTGCAGCCGCGCGGTGACGTTGACCGAATCGCCGAGCGCCGTGAACACCGTGCGGCCGCGGAAGCCGACGTCGCCGACGATTACCTCGCCGGCATGGATGCCGATGCCGTATTGGATCGGATCGCGCACCTCGGTGGCGAACTGATGATTGAGGTGGGCGACGTTCGAGGCGACCAGCGCCGCCGCCCGCAGCGCCTGCCGGCAGGCGGTCTGCGCGTCGGTCTTGAGGCCGAAAATGGCGAGGATGCCGTCGCCGACGAAATTGTTCGGCTCGCCGCCCGCCTCGGTGATGCCGCGCGAGGCGGCGTCGACGAAGCGGTTGATCAGGAACACGATGTCGTAGGGCAGCCGCATTTCCGACAGCGTGGTGGAGCCGCGCATGTCGACGAACATGCTGACCAGGTAGCGCTCCTCGCCGACATTGATGCGCTGGCGGTTGCGCACGAACTCGGCGCCGACGTAAGGCGGCAGGATCGGGATGACCGAGACGTCGCTCTGCGGCCTGAGCTGGCAGGCCAGCCGGATCGAGGGATCGGCGCTGGCGCCGACGCGCTTGAGCACGAAGGCCTCGCGGCCGGACGGCCTCGGCAGCACCGAACGGTCGCTGACGACGCGCACGCGGCAGGTCGAACAGCGCGCCCGCCCGCCGCAGACGCTGGCGTGCGGCACCTTGAAGCGCAGGCTCGCCTCCAGCACGCTCATGCCCTTGGGCACCTTCACCTGCCGGCTGGGATAGGTCACGGTGTAGAGGCCGCGCCGCCGCTCGTTGAGGCTGCGTATCCCGCGTGCGGCGAAAAGCGCCACGAAGGCGCAGCCGTAAAAGATCGGAAAATAGAACAATGTAATATTGTCGATCGTTTCGCGCATTGGCGACATGATCGGCGGCGCCATGAACTGCTTGCGCCACTGCGGATCTTTCGCGGCCGCAAGCACCTCGCGTGCGCCGTGAATGGCGCCGAGCATGGCCAGCGGCGGCATCAACACTGCGACGGCAAAGAACAGCGGCCACGCCCACTTAAACGACGGCTTCAAGCGCAGCCAGAAAAACAATCCGATGCAGGCATGCGTCCAGGCGATCGTCAGCAGAGTGAACTGGACCCACTCCATGTGCGGCCGCACGCGCCAATAAGCCACAAGCACGTTGGCATAAGGGACCACCGGCCATGAGTAGACCCAGCCTGCGACACGCACGGCGGCGAAATGCGACGCCAACCATAGCGGAATGCTCAAGCCCAGCAGCAGCTGCGTGATTTCGATCGCCGTGTAGCGGAAGTGGCGGCGCTGATAGAGCGCCCAGAGGCCGAGCGAGAAATGGACGAGCGCCGCCAGATAGAGCGCGTCGTTGACGAGCGGGATGCGCCACCACGCGACATGCACGTTGACGCGCCACCATTCCATGGCGGCGAAGGAAATATTGCCGAGCGCGTGATTGAAAAAATGCGAAAAAATGTAGGCGAACATCACCAGGCCGCAGGTGATGCGCACCTGCCGCACGCCGATACCGCTGAGCCACGTCTTGAGCCTCGACGTGGACGCAGTGTGCGCGGCGCGCACGTCAGCGATCGCAGGTGCCTGGGCCGTCACGCTGGACCATCGTCTCGTGTTGTGTCGAAAACGGCCGCAACAACAATAAGAAGGCCGCCGCGGCGCCGCCAAAAATCGAACACCGCAATGGCAAGATCATAGGGGCCAAATCGGCCTTTGCAACGCCCGCCGATCCCGACGCAAAAGCGCAATGCCCGTGATCGCGCCCGCGTGCCGCCGACCGTGCGGGCGCAAGGCAGCAGCCGCAGCGCCGTTTTGACACGGCGCGGCCGCTTGCATGTTATGCGCCGCGGCTAAATGATGACTGCTGAGCGGACGCGTCACAAGTCCACCGTCGGGGGTGTGCGATGTGGTCGAAACTGCGCGGCTTGCTGAGCGACTGGGGCATTCTGCTGCTCGGCGTCTTCATCATGCTGCCGTTCATCTATCTGGCGGCGCAGCCGAAACCGCCGGCCGAGCCCGGCCCCAGTGCCGCGGTGAGCCGTCCCAGCAGTCCGCCGCCGCAGCGCAGCGCGGCCGCGCAACAAGCCAAGCCGGCCCCTGCTCCGGCGCCGGCGGCGGCGCACGCCGCCGATCACGCGCAACCGGTGAGCCAGCCCAAGCCGCCGCAGCGCCAGGCCGCCGCCGTGCCGCAACAGACCAGCGGTCAGGCAACGCCCGCGGCCAATGTGGGCGCAGGCGACAGCGCGGCCGGACGCCAGGTGTTCCGCAAGTGCCAGGCCTGCCATTCGCTTGAGCCGGGCAAGGTGCTGCTCGGCCCCTCGCTCGCCCACATCATCGGACGCAAGGCCGGCGCCGAGTCGAACTACGGCTATTCGCCGGCGATGAAGCAGGCCGACATCGTCTGGGACACCAAGACGCTCGATGGCTATCTCGCCGATCCGCAGAAGACCGTGCCCGGCAACAAGATGCCGTTCCCCGGCCTGAAGACCGATCACGACCGCGCCGACGTCATCGCCTATCTCGCCGCCCAGTCCGGCGCCGCCCAGGCACAGGCTCAGGCGGCCGCGCAACCCGGCGCGCCCGCGGCCAGCGCGCCGCAAAGCGCGCCGGCTCCTTCGATCGGCTACGTGCCCGACGCCCGCTACACCCTGCGCTCCGGCATTGCCGAAGGCCGCATGGTCTATATCGGCGTCGGCGGCGCCATCGACGGCAAGGTCAATCCGGTGCTGACCGCGGCCGAGGGCCAGGTGGTGCAGCTCACCCTGATCAACGGCGAAGGCGCCGAGCACGACATCGTCTTTCCCGATCAGGATACGCGCTCGCCGCGCGTCACCGGCAAGGGCGCCAGCACCACCATCGCGTTCCGCGCCGCCAAGTCGGGCGACTTCGTCTACTTCTGCAGCGTGCCCGGCCATCGCCAGGCCGGCATGGAGGGGCAATTCGTGGTGACGCCGCAGCCGCCGGCGCAGACGCTGGTCGAGGCGGACATTTCACGCGAGGCCACCGACCTGCCGCCGCCGATCGCCAGGCGCGATCCGCAGACCGTGCGCGTCGACCTGCTCAGCGTCGAGGTCGAAGGCCGGCTCGCCGAAGGCACCACGTTCGGCTACTGGACCTTCAACGGCAAGGTGCCGGGGCCCTTCATCCGCGTGCGCGTCGGCGACACCATCGACATCCACCTCAAGAACTCGGCCGACAGCGCCATGATCCACTCGGTCGACTTCCACGCCGCCACCGGCCCCGGCGGCGGCGCCGCCGCCCTACAGGTCGATCCGGGCAAGGAGAAGTCGATGACCTGGAAGGCGCTGGTGCCCGGCCTCTACGTCTATCACTGCGCGACGCCGATGGTCGCCGAGCACATCGCCAACGGCATGTACGGCCTGATCCTGGTCGAGCCGGAGGGCGGACTGCCCAAGGTCGATCACGAATTCTACGTCATGCAGGGCGAGATCTACACCGATCAGCCGTTCGGCCAGCACGGCAGCCAGGAATTCAGCGTCGAGAAGCTGCTCAACGAGCGGCCGGAATATTTCGTGTTCAACGGCGCGGTCGGCGCGCTGTCGAAACTGCATCCGTTGCAGGCCAAGGTCGGCGAAACCGTGCGCATCTTCTTCGGCGTCGGCGGGCCGTCCTTCACCTCGTCGTTCCACGTCATCGGCGAGATCTTTGACAAGGTCTACATGCTGGGCGGACTGGAGAGCCAGCCGGTGCAGGGCATCCAGACCGTGACGGTGGCGCCGGGCGGCGCGGTGGTGGTCGAGTTCAAGCTCGACGTCCCCGGCAACTACACGCTGGTCGATCATGCGCTGGCGCGGGCGGAGCGCGGCCTCATCGGTGTGCTGCATGTCGAGGGGCCGCCGAACCCGGAAATCTACAACGGCCAGGTCATGCCCGGCATGGGCCACTAGGCGCGCTCAGCGCAGCGCGGCGCCGCGCAGCGGGGCGAAATTGCTCTGCTCGCAATGATCGATGGCGACGGCGGTGCGCGCGTCGACCACGCTGTTGCCGGCGATGAAGACGGCGTAGATGGCCCGGCTGCCGTTGAGCTCGAGGCGGATGCAGGTCTGCCAGGCCCAGCCGTAGAAATTGGTCTGCACCATGTGGATCGAGTCGGCGACCTCGACGCGCTCGATCTTGGCGTTGTCCTTGAAGATGCCGCCGCGATTGGTGAAGTGATCGAGCCCGGTCTGGCCGTACTTGTCCTTGATGCGCAGGCTCTTGGCGATGATGGCGCGGTAATTGGGCGTCGGCTGCTGCGGCGGGCCGGCGCTCGGCTGCGCCAGGGCACAGGGCGCAGCGCCGAGCAGCATGAGCGCGGTCGCGGCGGCGAGCGGCTTGCGGCGGGGAATCATGGCCGACGTATTAGCGCAATAACGCGGCGCGCGCCCGCAAAGACGGCATTAAATTTGCCGCGATTCCGCCGCCGAATCCGCCACGGCCCGCGGCCATGACGGGCCTATTGGCCCGTGCTAGAGAACGCGCCGCCAATCAAAATCGCCGCCGGGATTATGCCGCAAACGCCCTCGCTCAAGACCTTCCGCCGCATCGTCGTGAAGGTCGGCTCCTCGCTGCTGGTCGATGCCGCGGCCGGCGGCCTCAAGCGCGCCTGGCTGTCGACGCTCGCCGCCGACATCGGCGCGCTGCACAAGGACAAGGACGTGCTGGTGGTGTCGTCCGGCGCCATCGCGCTCGGCCGCGCCGTGCTGAAGCTGCCGGCGGGCAGCCTCAAGCTCGAGGAGGCGCAGGCCGCCGCCGCCGTCGGGCAGATCGCGCTGGCGCGGGCCTGGTCGGAGGCCTTGTCGGCGCAGACCATCGCCGCCGGCCAGGTGCTGGTGACGCTCGGCGACACCGAGGAGCGCCGCCGTTATCTCAACGCGCGCTCGACCATCGCCAAGCTGCTCGAATGGCGCAGCGTGCCGGTGATCAACGAGAACGACACCGTGGCGACGAGCGAGATCCGCTACGGCGACAACGACCGGCTCGCCGCCCGCGTCGCCACCATGATGAGCGCCGACCTGCTGGTGCTGTTGTCCGACGTCGACGGCCTCTACGACAGGCCGCCCGGGCAAAAGGGCGCCAAGCGCATCGCCACGGTGGCGCGCATCACGCCGGACATCGAGGCCATGGCCGGCGCCTCGGAGAAGGAAACGGCGCGCGGCGGCATGGTCACCAAGATCGAGGCCGGCAAGATCGCCACCACCGCCGGCACCCACATGGTGATCGCCTCCGGCCACGTCGATCATCCGCTCAAGGCGATCGCCGACGGCGCGCCCTGCACCTGGTTCCTGACGGGCGCCAATCCGGTGACGGCGCGCAAGAAATGGATCGCCGGCTCGCTCGAGCCGCGCGGCGCGCTGACCGTCGACGCCGGCGCGGTCAAGGCGCTGCGCTCCGGCAAGAGCCTGCTGCCGGCGGGCGTCATCAAGGTCGAGGGCGCCTTCGAGCGCGGCGACGCCGTGGTGGTGCGCGGGCCGGACGGCCACGAGCTCGGCCGCGGGCTGTCCGCCTACGACGCCGCCGACGCCGACAAGATCAAGGGCCGCTCGTCGGCCGACATCTTGCTGATCCTCGGCTACACCGGCCGCACCGAGATGATCCACCGCGACGACCTGGTGCTGGGCGGGGGATAGCGCGCCTGATGGAACCCCGCTCCGCGGCGACCCGCAAACCCCGGCTGGCACAGCCGGGGTTTCTGCATTGGCCGACTGGGTCACTGGCCGACGTCTCGGCCTTGCGGCGAACGCCCGACCGGCCGCCGGCGGCCAAGTTCGACCAAGTCGGCCAATGACCCAGCCACCCTCAGGACTTGCGGTTGCGCCGGCGCCGGGCGCTCAGGCGACGCGAAATCGGGGGCTTCGGCTTCAGCGCCGCCGGCACCGGGCGCGACGGCAACGGGAAGAACGAACCGTCGGGGAACTCGAGGTACCGGCTGTAGATCTGGCCCTTGCCTTCGATGACGAACTTGGTGCCGACGGGAAAGCGGCTTGGCAACTTGGTACTCAACGCCATGGAACCCTCCTGCGTGCCGCCACCCTGCCAGCCCAATGTGTAGGTCAATTGATCCGTTTCCCCCCGGCCGCCGTTATCCACGCTATCCCCAGGTAAAATCGGCCCGGATGCCGCCGGGCGGCGACCTCGCCCCGTCCGCCCCGACGTGATAGGAAAACCACCCCATATTGGGGCAAATGGGCCGATTCCGATGACCGCGCCGCTGAAAAGCATCGAAGGCACCGGCGATATCGCCGCCGTGATGGCCGATATCGGCCGCGGCGCGCGTGCTGCCGCGCGGGCGCTCGCCTTGGCGCCGGCCGAGCAGAAGAACCGCGCTTTGTCGGCCATGGCAACGGCCTTGCGCAGCCAGAGCGGGGCCATTCTGGCGGCCAATGCCGAGGATATCGCCGAGGCGCGCGCCTCGGGCGCGACCGGGGCCTTCCTCGACCGCCTGGCGCTCGATGCGCCCCGCGTCGAGGCCATGGCGGCCGGCATCGAGACGGTGCGGCAGCTTGCCGACCCGGTCGGCAGCGTCATGGCGTCCTGGACCCGGCCCAACGGCATGACCATCGAGCGCGTCCGGGTGCCGCTCGGCGTCATCGGCATCATCTACGAGAGCCGCCCTAATGTGACGGCGGATGCCGGCGCGCTGTGCCTGAAGTCGGGCAATGCCGCGATTCTGCGCGGCGGTTCGGACAGTTTGCGCTCCAGCCGCGCCATCCACGCCGCGCTGGAAGCGGGCCTGCGCCAGGCCAACCTGCCGGCGGCGTCGATCCAGCTGGTGCCATCCCGCGACCGCGCCGCGGTCGGCCACATGCTGTCCGGCCTCGACGGCAATATCGACGTCATCGTGCCGCGCGGCGGCAAGGGCCTGGTGGCGCGCGTGCAGGCCGAAGCGCGGCTGCCGGTGTTCGCGCATCTCGAAGGCGTCTGCCACGTCTATGTCGACAAGGCGGCCTCGCTGGCCATGGCCAAGAGCATCGTGCTCAACGCCAAGATGCGCCGCACCGGGGTTTGCGGCGCGGCCGAAACCCTGCTGGTCGACAAAGCTGCAACCGCGACGCATTTGACGCCGCTGATCGAGATGCTGCTCGAGGCCAAATGCGAGGTGCGCGGCGACAAGGCGGCGCAGGGCGCCGACAAGCGCGTCAAGGCCGCGACCGAAGCGGATTGGTCGACCGAATATCTCGACGCCATCATCACCGTCGGCGTGGTCGACGGCGTCGACGCGGCCATCGCCCATATCGAGCGCTACGGCTCGCACCACACCGACGCCATCGTCACCGACGATGCCAAGACGGCGGAGAAGTTCCTGGCCCAGGTCGATTCGGCGATCGTGCTGCACAACGCCTCGACCCAGTTCGCCGACGGCGGCGAATTCGGCTTTGGCGCCGAGATCGGCATCGCCACCGGGCGCCTGCACGCGCGCGGACCGGTCGGCGTCGAGCAGCTCACCACCTTCAAATATCGCATCCGCGGAAACGGCCAGATCCGCCCGTGACAGCCGTCCCCTTTAGTGCCGAGCGGCTGCTCCCGCCCCAGGCGCCCGGAATGCGCATCGGGCTGTTCGGCGGCACTTTCGATCCGCCGCATCGCGCCCATGTCGGCGCGGCGCTGCTGGCGCTCAAGCGGCTCAAGCTCGACCGGATCTGGTGGCTGGTGACGCCGGGCAACCCGCTCAAGAACACCGCCGGGCTTGCGCCCTTGCAGAAGCGCCTGATCTCCGTCCGCAGCCTGGTGCATCACCCGCGCATCGACGTCACCGGTCTCGAGGCTGTCATTAAGACGAGATACACCTATGACACGATATCGTGGTTGAAGGCCCGCTGCCCGCGGGTCCGATTCGTCTGGATCATGGGCGCGGACAACCTCCGGAGCTTTCACCGCTGGCAGCGATGGCGGGACATAGCGAAGTTGGTGCCGTTCGTGGTGATCGACCGCCTCGGACCCAGCCTTTACGCCGGAGCCAGCCCGGCCGGCCAAGCGCTGCGCCGCGCCCGCATTCCCGAACATGCCGCCGCCGGCCTGCCATGGCGCAAGCCGCCGGCCTGGACCTTTCTCCACGGCCTCAAATCGCCTTTATCGTCGACCGCTTTGCGCGCGCTGCGCGGACGCGGCGGAACGTCTCCGGCGCCCGGCAGGCCGAAGGCGTCCAAAACCGGCAGGCGCAAGGCGGCCAAGGCGACCAAGGCGACCAAGCCCGCCAGACGCAAAGCCGGCAAAACCGTCCGGCGCAAAGCCGGCAAGAAGGGTGGCAAGAAGCGGCTCTAGTGGTTATGTTTTGCCTGTCCCCGGCCCGCGCCGGGGCGAGTGCAACGAACTGAAAGGACAAGGACCTGGCAACCTCTGCACTCTCTCGGGCGGCGCATCGCAAGCCCGTGACCGTCTCCCGGCATCCGAGCGCCGACGAGACGCTTCGCATCGTCCTCGCCCGTCTCGATGACATGAAGGCCGAGGACGCCGTGACCATAAACCTCTCCGGCAAATCCTCGATCGCGGACTACATGGTGGTGGCCTCCGGCCGCTCCAACCGCCATGTCGCGGCGGTCGCCGAGCATGTGATCAAGGATCTCGAGCAGGCTCATGTCTCCCGCGTGCGGGTCGAAGGCCTGCGCCAGGGTGACTGGGTGCTGATCGACGCCGGCGACGTCATCGTTCATGTCTTCCGGCCCGAAGTGCGCGACCACTACAATCTCGAAAAGATGTGGTCGGCCGGCCGCGCGGACGGCAAGCGGGCGAACTGATACTGTAGCGGCGTGCGCATCGTCGTCGCCGCCGTCGGACGCCTCAAACACGGCCCGGAAACCGAGCTTTCCGAGCGTTACCGCAAGCGCGCGGCGCAAACCGGCCGCCAGCTCGGCTGGCGCGACGTCGACATCATCGAAATTCGCGAAAGCCGCGCCGGGGATGCCGCCAAGCGCATGCTCGAGGAATCGATCGCGCTCGCCAATGTCATCCCGCCGGGCGCCGCCGTCGTCATGCTCGACGCGCAGGGCGAGGACGTCGACAGCCCGACGCTCGCCGCCCGGCTGGCGCAATGGCGCGCCGGCGGGCGCGCGGCGGTGGCATTCCTGATTGGTGGCGCCGACGGGCTTGCGCCCAGTCTGCGCGACAAGGCGGACCTGCGGCTCGCCTTCGGCACCGCCACCTGGCCGCACCAGCTGGCGCGGGTGATGCTGCTCGAGCAGCTCTACCGGACGGCGACGATCCTGACCGGCCACCCTTACCACCGGGCGTAAAGATTACGGCGCGGTTATGCCGCGGTCCCGATTTGGTCGTAATCGGCGGCTTTATTTGCGCCCGGCGGTCGACGCTGCGCTTGCCCGTCAACAATGAGCTTGCCGTCGCACACCGCGGGCGTAACTTGGCCGAAATGATTTGCCTTGGGGGGATGAGCCGCGATCCGCGCCTGGCGCTGTTGGCCGGATTGGGCCTGGCCTTGCCGCTCGCGCTCGCCGGGCCGCTCGATGCGCAGCCGGCACCGCCAAACGACAAGACCGAGCGCCTCGACGCGCTCAAGCAGCACGACGAGGAGCTCAAGGCGACGCGCGAGGCGCAGCGCAAATCGGCCGACGCCGAAGCCGCCCTCAAGCGCGAGATCGAGAAGATCGGCGCCGATCGCCGCAAGCTCAACCAGGACCTGGTCGATACCGCGGCGCGGCTGCGCGGCGTCGAGGCCCAGGTCGAGGCTACGCAGGCGCGCCTGGCGCCGCTCGACGACAACCAGCGCCGCATCCAGGCTTCGCTCGACGGCCGCCGCGCCGTGATCGGCGAAGTGCTGGCGGCGTTGCAAAGAATCGGCCATCGCGCCCCGCCGGCGCTGATCGCCAGTCCGGAAGACGCGCTGCAGGCGGTGCGCACGGCGATGGTGCTCGGCGCCGTGCTGCCGGAGATGCGGCACCAGGTCGAGGCGCTCGCCAGCGATCTCGCCGCTCTGCTCGAGGTGCGCAAGAAGATCGCCGACGAACGCGACCGCCTCAAAGCCGAAGTCGCCTCGCTCGACGGCGAGCGCGCGCGCATGAGCGCGCTGATCGCGGAACGGCAAAGGCAGCAAGCCGAGCGTGAAAAGGCGCTGGAGGCGGAACGCGCCCGCGCCGCCGATTTGGCGAAGAAGGCCGACAGCCTCAAGGACCTGATCGGCCAGCTCGAACAGGGGCTCGATCCGGCGACTCGCGCCGCGCGTGAAGCCGCGATTCGCGATGCCGCGCGCCCGGCGCTCGCCGCCTTGCATGACCCGGGACGGCTTGCGCCCGCGGTCGCTTTTGCGTCGCTGCGCGGGCGAATTCCGATTCCGGTTAATGGCGTCAAATTGAAGGATTACGGGGCGCCCGACAGCGTGGGCGGGCTGGAAAAGGGTGTTTCCATCGCGACCCGCGCCGGCGCACAAGTGACTTCGCCGGCCGACGGCTGGGTGGTATATGCAGGCCCGTTCCGCTCATACGGGCAACTCTTGATCCTGAATGCAGGCGGCGGATATCATATCCTTCTCGCCGGGATGGATAAGATATCAGTTGATCTCGGGCAGTTCGTGCTGACCGGGGAACCCGTTGCGGTGATGGGGAACGGCCCCCAAATTGCCGCTATCCTCGCGACAGGTTCCAGCCAACCGGTGCTCTACATCGAGTTTCGAAAGGACGGGACACCCGTCGATCCAGGCCCATGGTGGGCGGCTGGCGAAGG
>Ga0070741_10015336_pt1 | contig 13005 bp, 9 predicted proteins | sample Coa_R1_4_FD_66440 | JGI IMG/M metagenome (GOLD analysis project Ga0070741, IMG submission 66440) | Surface soil microbial communities from Centralia Pennsylvania, which are recovering from an underground coalmine fire - Coalmine... | ecosystem: Environmental > Terrestrial > Soil > Unclassified ...
TGACTCCTCGCGCCGAAGGCGTTCACAGGGAGAGGAAGGTGCTGGCGGTGGGCTGCGCCCACCGCCAGCACCTTCCTCTCGAACGGCTCGCAAGCGAGCCGTTCTGTCTGAAAAGACCACGTTTGAGAAGCCCTGTAAAAAAGATAGCATGCACTTGACTGAAAAGCAACTATTTTTCTCTCCTTTCAGGAACTTGTTTTCACATAATGGGAAAAGCAGCATCGTCTTGATTGTATCTACGAGGGCAAAAGGATATAATGTCTCAGGAAAATGTATATCCTCCTGGGAGGTAAAAACCTTGAAATATCAGATTGGCACCGCGCTTGTCAATGGCAGCGAAAAAATTATCATTGCTTCGCAAAACACTTATCTTGATCTCTCGGTACTCTTCAACTGGCCTGTCTTGAAGAGGGAGCTTGTTCTGCAAGATGCTGAGCCTCCCGTTTCGCTACTGCGTATGATGGAGCAATGGGCGTACTGGAAGGAGAAGCTTCCCCAAATAATTGCATATCTCTTCACACACATGGGAGAGAACAGAGCGCACATCGCCTTGCAAGAGAAGGAGTTGCAATGGCTTCCCCCACTGCTTTATCCTCGTAAACTCATTTGTGTTGGCACCAATTATAAAGATCACATCATGGAAATGGGTGGTGGAACAGGTATGGCGTTACCTTCCCACCCATACAGCTTTTTGAAGCCTCCAGGTACCACCTTGATTGGTTCTGGCGCGCCTTTCACATTACCGGCATATGCAGCGTTTACCGACTACGAAGCAGAACTAGCGGTAATCATCGGGCAAAAAGCGCGCAATGTTCGTGGCGATGAGACATTGCGTCTTGTCGCTGGCTACAGTGTTTTCAACGACCTGTCTGTGCGTGATTGGATCACAAAACCTTCGCCCGTTGGTATCGACTGGGTATTAAGCAAAGCATTTGATGGCTCTGCGCCTATGGGACCATTGATTACGCCCGCAGAGTTTGTGCCCGACCCGCAGGACCTGCATATCACATTGTCGGTCAACGGTCAGATGAAACAGGATTCGACCACGGCCAACATGGTATTCTCAGTGCGAGAAATCATCGAGCATCTATCCACTATTATGACGCTCGAACCCGGCGACGTAATTGCCACCGGCACGCCTGCCGGGGTAGGATATGCGCGCAAACCACAGGAACCTTTGCGGTCCGGCGATGTCATTGTGGTTGAGATTGAGGGTCTCGGTCGCCTGGAAACTCATGTGAAATAACTATGTAGAAGAGAGGGGAAGTTTCATGCTTAAAGCGCGCCTTGCTCATGTCGCTTTAAACGCGAAAGATCCTGCCGCTCTAGCCCGCTTCTACCACGACATGTTTGGAATGCAGATGGTAGGGGGTGCGAAAAGCGGGTCAAACGCTTTTGTCGCCAGTAATCCGCACGAGGAGAACCACGATATCGCCTTTTTTAAGGATAACCCGAATGCCGCGCATCTGGGACTCCGTGTCGATTCCCCCTCGGAATTGTTAGCAGCATATGAAGAGGTCAAGGCGCGCGGCCTGAAAATCTTCTTCACCTGGAATCACGGCTTTGCGCTCGCCATGTATTTTGCCGATCCTGAGGACAATATTGTGGAAGTTTACTGGCCGACAGGCCGGGAAGACTATCAACCACCCTATGTCGAACAACTTGAGCTTGAAGGACAGACGGAAGGAAGCTTGCGACAACTGGTAGCGTCTATGCCGGGACAGAACCAGAAGGCCACTTCAGATGGAGGGAAATCTATCACTCCCCTGGATAAATCATGACGAAGCGCACATCGCCGCGACGTTCCCAGATCGTCTCTGCCGCGTTATTCACCTCGTCCAGAGAGAAACGGTGCGTGATGAGCGGGGAGACATCCAGCCGCCGCGCTTGCAGCAGGCGAATCAATTCTTGCGCGTCGCGCCTCACATAGCCGTTGGAGCCTTTGATCACATAGCCATTCTGCATAATGCGCCCATATGGGAAGATCAGTTCCTCGTAGTTTCCGCCAACCAGAACTGCGCACCCGCCTTTGCGCATGGCGAAGATCGTTTGCATAGTGATATGCGGTAATGCTGGGAGAAAGTCAACCACACCATCCACCCCACGGCCCTCATTCAGCGTGCGCACATGTTCCGTTAAGAACTGCCTCGACTCCCATCCTGCCATGAGATCATCGGTGGCAATGGCTTGCACCAGTTCGGGCTCCAGGCTCTTCGTTGTTGCCAGGGTTTCCGTTTTCCGTGAGATCGCGATCATCCTGGTGACGCCAAAAAGAGGGGCGCAGATGACCGCCGCTGAACCGACGCCGCCCGTTGCACCATTGATGACCAGCGTCGAGCCATGATTGAGTTGTGTCAGTCGGATCGCTCGAAATGCGACTGCCAGGCTGTGAATGCGTGCGCCCACTTCAAAGGAGATCACTGCGGGAAGAGGATCAAGGTTCCCGGCAGGCACTTTGATGTATTCGGCCAGCCCGCCATTATGGTATTTTTGGTACGATGGCATGGCCTAATCGCTGTACACGGCCCCACCCATTACGGAGACTGCCGGACACATCGGCTCCTGGTCTGTCCGACAGTAGTAGCAGTGACCGCAGGAGAGAACGGGGTGAACGCGCACACGATCACCTTCTTTCACCGCGGTAACGCCTTTGCCCACCTCCGCCACAACGCCCGCCGTCTCGTAGCCCAGGATAGTTGGGAGCACCCGCATGCGACCTCTGTTGCGCCAGAGGGAGAGCGCACCGCGCGTGAGACCGGTGGCTTTTACCTGTACTAATACCTCGCCTTCCTCTGGCTGGGGAATGGGAACTGCTTCAATACGAAATGTATGTTCGCCCTGATAAATTCTGGCGGCTTGCATGGTACCTTGCATCGTTTCCCTCTGGTGGAGCTTGCAACACATTGACGAAGACGGCGGGGAAGTCGATCACTCTCAAAAACATAGCATAGTTAACCACATGCGTCAAGGAAAATACCTTGCCCAGCAGGGCTGTTGCAAAGTCTTTTTTGCCGCCTTCGGCGGCGGGGAGAAGAGGAACAAGTGGGGACAATTCGCGAGATCGCGACGTACCCCACCCCCCGCAAGGAGGCTGCCGCCCCCTGGACCCCCGCTTGGCAGACGGTATGCCCAACGTTGCAACAGCCCTGCTTGCCTAGCACCTCTCTCCCCTTGCCCTGCGCCCCGAACGGGGCGCGAATCCCGTCGGCAGGAGCCAGAGGAGAGGAACACGGAAAAGCCCTGCCTTGACAAGGTGTACGTAAGCAAGATATGCTCTTAAAAAGCGGTTGGGTATGTACAGCGATCTCATATCTGTAGGGAAATCACCCGGCAATCCCCCCTTATTTGGTAAGGTAATAGCTAGAGATCTATGATGGAGAAGATAGTATGGCTACTCCTGTTCCAAGACTCGATGTTCCCCGTTTCTCATTGGCCGAACGCGAGCGACGCTGGGGCAAAGTGCGCCAGTTGATGGATCGCGAAGGCATCGACGTTCTTGTTGCTCCCTCTAATACGGGCGGCAGAGATGGACTTCAGGCAAACGTTCGTTATCTGACCGGCATTGGCGTCAATAGCTCCCCGGTCGCAGCCGTCTTTCCTCGCCACGGAGACGTCACTGCGCTCACCGGCCCCGTCCCTTATGCTGAATACTGGCGCGGCTTCCAGGATTGGGTGACGGATATCCGCGCGAAATTCTTCTCTGAAGGCGATGCCATTATCGAACGCTTGCGAGAACTCTCCGTTGATCGCGGGCGCATTGGCATTGCAGGTCTGGCCGACGTCCCACGCATGCCCGATGGCATCATTCCCCACGGCCTCTACATGAAGATGCGCAACGCTTTCCCCAACGCGGAACTGGTCAATGCAACCTATCTAATGGACGAGGCGCGCTTCGTCAAAGGTGAGGAGGAAATCGCCTTTCTAGAGCGAGCGGTCACGCTGGTAGAGGGTGCCATTGAGACGATGATACGAGAAGCAAGGCCGGGCGTGCCGGAGAACGTTGTCTACGCTCGTATGCTCGCATCTATGATAGAAAATGGCGGTGAGTTGCCCACGATGATCCTCTGGGCAGCAGGCTCTCCACAGCCCCCCACCAATGCGTTTATGCCCACGCCGCGCAAGCTGCAACAGGGAGATATTATCACCAGCGAGGTTGAAGCGCACTGGGGTGGTTACGTCGGGCAGGTAACAATTACGGGTGCTATCGGAAAGGTCCCGTCCGACTACGCGGCCATGTACCGTATCCAGCAGGATATTATTGATCAGGCATACGAGCGTTTCCGCCCTGGTATCTCCATCGGCGAGCTTTTGCGTATAGGTGAGGAGGCAACGCAGGGAACGCCTTATCAGAGCAGGATGATTATGCACAGTCGGGGCTTGGGCAACGACGCGCCCATCGCGGTCTTTGGCACTCGCGACGAGCGTATCAGAAACTGGCGCATCGAAGAAAACGCGGTCTTCGTCATCAAACCGGTAGTGATGACAGGCGAATGGGTGCGTGCGGTATCCTGGGGTGGTTCTGTCATCGGTGGCAGTCAGTCGGCTAGCGCGGCAGAGAGCGGAGCGAAAACGGTGTGCTGGGGTGATTCGGTGGTCGCTACTCCTTCCGGTGCGCGACGACTTGGCAAGCGCCCCCGAAACTTTATCGAGATCGATTGATGACGATATCGTCCTCTACGAACCTTCGTTGCTCTCACGCTTCTGACCGGGCCTGGCATTGCTTTCTTGCCTCCATGCAAGCGGGTCAAGATCGGTCTCACCGCTGGAAGTGTGAAAGGATAACACGCAGAAATGATGAAATTGACCTATAGCTCGCTGGCCTGTCCCGGCTGGACCATCGAAGAGGCGGTGACTGCTGCTAAGAGCTACGGCTATGCAGCCATTGAATGGCGGCTGGCGGACGGTGCGATCATTGGACCTGACACACCTGCGGATATCCGCCGAAGGCTACGGAACGTGCCCGCCGCCCACGGGATCGAGGTGGCCTGCCTGGACTCCTCGTGCAGAATGGTGCAAGGGGAGCTAAAGGATCGCTCAGCAGCGATTGAAGCTGGTCGGCGTATGCTGGATCTGGCGGCGGAAATTGGGGCACCTTTTCTGCGGGTCTTTGGTGGTGAATTGCCAGCAGATATCACGCGTCCCTCCGTCCTCGGCTCAACCGCTGAAGTGCTTTATGCGCTTGGAAGCTATGGTGTTGAACGCGGTGTGACTGTCGTCCTCGAAACGCACGATGCCTGGATAAAAAGTGAGGAGGTGCGGGCACTGCTGCAAGCAACGGCTTCGTCGGCCTGCAAAGTGCTCTGGGATGCTCACCATACCTACCGCTTCGGCGAGACCCCAGCGCAGACGCTGGCGCTGCTGGATGAGGCGATTGCGTATGTCCATATCAAGGATAGCCGCCTGAACGCAGACGCTCCAGGTACCTGGACCTATTGCCCGCTCGGTGAGGGGGATATCCCGCTTCATGAGATGTGTACGGCGCTGCAAAAGAGGGGGTACGCCGGCTATCTTTCGTTCGAGTGGGAAAAGAAGTGGCACCCTGAGATTGCTGAGCCAGAGGTCGTGCTGCCACAGGCCGTAGTCTATTTGCGCACATTATTGGAATAAGGGTTCGTATATATGCGCATCCCTCATTCATCAGGCAAGGATGCTACCCAGGGCGGCGCGCTAAAGCCTCAAGGGTATGGCGCCAGACTCCTCTGCCCCTCGTTCATTTCTGAAATGCTTGATAGATATGTTCGAGCGCATAGGCGTGACTGATTCGCTCCTGCTCCAGGCGAATGTTTCCTTCAACCAGGTGCAAAAAAAGGGCATGCTCTTCAGGGGTCAGGTAGGGTAGCTGTCGAACAGAACACGGCATGCCTGTCACCCAAAAGTCAGAGAACCGCTGCAATGTTGCCTCATCCATCATCAGCGAAATAACCTGTGGGAAAATAGCCCGCAATTGTGAAAGAATCTGAAAGCCCTGCGCATCCAGGTCTCCCCAGTAGATTATTGGGCATTCCCTTAGCCAGGGGATCGCGGCCAGACCACCGACCTTAAACCCTCCTCCATGCAGCGCAAAGGTATCGGGCAACGCTGGAAGGGTAAGGAAGGTCATTTTGTTTTCGGTAATCATGCAACGTTGCGTCCGCAAGTCCAGGCGAGCGAATTGTGAACGGGGAGCGCACAATTCGCTCAGTGGAATATCGTAGCTCTTTTCCAGTTGATGATCCAGAAAGCGTGCGTGGATGAGTGACTCCTCCTCGCGCAAGCCAAAACGCTGCTGAAAGCTCGGAGCATCCGGCACAATTGCCTCCGCAGGAAGCAGTTGCTCTAGTAATTCGCGCAGGATACCCGTGTGCTCTTCCACGTATTTTGTGTGGACATTGAGGGGCAGTTCGCGAATATAGAGTCCCGGTCTGGGGTGTGCCAAAAAATAGTGGCAAACGGTGAGCAGGCTCAACCAGTCACTGTGGTACTCGATTACCTTCCTCGGAAAACGAACCATCCAGGCTTCTAATTGCGGAATCTGCTCACGAATCAGCGCCACGTCCTGCTGGAAATAGAGAAACTCGCGTTCTTTGTCAATGAGACAAAGAAAATCTGTAGCTGTTTCCAGAATGATGCGCGCCGGGAGAGTCTGCGTCTTCAACGAGCGCTTCTGCTGTTGTTGCCATTCAATGGAGTAGCCGTAACCAAGCACGGCTTTCGAGTGCGCCTGGAGTTGTTGCACCGCAGCCCGCAGAGGAACAAAGTCTGTGGGCAACTTTCCAACGGGAATGGTCAGGGGCGTATAGGGTTCGCCTCGTATCCAGGATTGCAAAAAAGCGCCATAGCCTCGCAGTGCTTTTTGCTTGATTTCCTCTACTGTAATCATCGCCCCTCCTGCGCTCTCCATTGCCGTTTATACTCCTCGTACTGGGCCGACGTAAGGTTATAAACTTTCGAATCGTTTTCCTCGTCGTTGTTGGCTACAAAATGGCAGGCAGAGATATATGGCTCGGCCACATGAATTTTGTCGAGTGGGGTCACGACCAGCACCTGGAGGTCAAGCTGGCGAAACAACTCCATCGCGTAACGCGCATTGCGCTCGTCTGATTTGCTGAACGCTTCATCGACCACCACAAAACGGAACGTGCGTTCGCGCCCCCGCTCCTGGTCTAACCCATACTGATAGGCGATGGCTGAGGCGAGAATGGTGTAGGCCAGCTTCGCTTTTTGGCCGCCGGATTTGCCGGAAGAGTCTGAATAATAGTTTTTCTGCGTGTTATCCTCGCGGTACAGCTCAGAGGCGGAGAAATCGAGCCAGTTGCGCACATTAGTCACTTTGTTGGTCCAGGTGCTCTCTTGCTCAAAACGCTGGAGTAGCACCCGGATGCGCTGGAAGCTGTGTTCGTTGGTCTCTGGTGTACGAGCCTGTCCAACATCAGGGAGGCAATCTTTGAGCAAATTGCGAAACTCTTTGATATCCGCATCGTGTGTCCGTTCACAATTTAACTGGATATAGGTGGAATCGGTATAGTCAATGGAACGTAGCGAACCATTGAGATGGGCAATACTCTCTCGAATCGCTTCCTCTTGCTGCTCCAATACCGCTTTGAAGCTGCCAATATCTGTCACGACTTTCTCATTGAGCAGGGCTTTAAATTGATGGCGATATTTGGGCAAGTCATCGTGCTGAATACGCTCGTAGTGGCGCTGATATTCGTCGAGTGCTTCAATAGAGGCATCCATCTCTTGAGCTAGCGCAGGCTTCGTCTGGAGAAAATTGTGCATGCCTTTGACAATCTCTGCCACTTGCTGGCGTGCCTGCCCTTGAAAAGAGTTAACGCGATTGGTATAGAAATGTCGGAGTCGCTCTCGCATGTCATCAATGGTTTTTAGCGACAGGGAGGGCAATTTTTCGCGGTCCTGAATCTCTTTGAGATCTTTCTGGATGCGCTCTACTACAGGAGTTTCACGAGTGATGATCTCATCGTTGAGTAGGCTTTGACTGGCTTCCTGTTGTTGTTGATAGGACTCAATGTCTTTTTTCAAAGTGGCTATGTTCCCAATCACCTGGACATACTTTGCCTGTTGCTCCTTCTGCTGCGTTTCTGCTTCATCGAGCTGGCGTCTGAGTGTTGCCAGGTGTGTACTGCTTGCTTCTAATTCCAGGAGTTGCTCGCGAAGTCCCTGTATCTGTCGTGTCACACTTCGCCAGTCGATCAGTTCAAAGCTATCAAAGGCCAGCAGAAGTTGTAAGGCACTCTGTTTGTCTCGCTCCTGGCCCTGTTGCTCCTCAATCTGCGTAACGCGCTCGACTGCCTGCCCAAGTTCTGCGTTATCACGAGCAAGCTCTTTGGCTATAAGCGCCTGTTTTTCCCGATTATCCCATCCTAAGACGTAGTTTCTGCGATCTCCCAACGGCTTGCGATCATCCTTCTCGTGACGAGCCTGGCCGTGTTTGATCTGTCCATTGAGTGTCAGCGCGCGATAGGAGCGTTGAAATGCTTCCAGCGATGTACAGCAACAATAGTTGAAACTATCAATCAGTTCTGCCCTCAACCATTGGGTGAAGGTGGTATCAGGCTTTACCTCTAGTTTATGATACAGCGAATCTGCCTCTAAACGCTCGTGAGAGCGAGGAGTCCGTGTCCCATTGACGCGCTGATAGACCAGCCTCCCATGCAAGTTAGTGCTGTCTACATAGCGGCTGACCTGCTGATAATACTGCTCCGCGACGAGCATCTGGCTGCCAAAATTATGTAAGAGCCGCTCAATAGCTGGTTCCCATTGCTGTTCGCTGCTGCGGACGCGTAACAGCTCGCCGACAAACGGCAGTTCCGTCTCATTGAGCTTTAATGTCGCCGCCATTTGCTGGCGGATCTCAATATCCTTGCTAGAGAGCTGGCTGCTGCGCTGCTGAAGCGAATGCAGCTCTTTTTCATGATCTTTACATTGTTCTTTGAGCCTGGTTGCATGCCGCAGAGAAGTGTCTCGTTCTACTGTAAGCTCTTCTAAACGATGCTTGATCCGTTCCTGGAGTGAGCTTGCCTCTTGCCTTGTTGTGTGAAATGCTTCCTCATTGTCATACGCAGAGAGATCAAGCAATTTCGCCAGGCGATCATATTTTTCCGCCTGCTTTTTGCGACTCTGCTTCTGTTGCTCATGTTGTTCGATGTCTCGTTTCAAATTTTCTATCCGCTGGCCTACCGTATCATTGCTAATCGCAACGGTCAGCTCGCGAATTTGCTGAGAGAGATTTTCTACCGTCTGTTTGAGCGTTTGTCCGTGTGATTCGGCTGCGATCAAATCCTCCCGGGTCTGTGCGATGGCTTCTTCCAGCAGCGTCAGTTTGCTTTGTGCCATCGCCATAGGCAGCAATTCTGCGCAGTGGTTGGTTTCAGCGATGCGTCTTAGAATCTCTTGATATTTTTGCGCATCTTGCATCAACGGCTTGAGAATGGCAAGCTGACGATCTGCCAATTGAATGGCGTCATGCGCGCTGGTGAGATTGGCAAAATTGTCTTTCAATTGCTTGATGCGCAACTGGGCATCCATTTTTTCCAGCATATGCTCCCGCACGAACGCGTTGAGGCTGCCGATTTCTTTGATGGAAACGATCTGATTAAACAGGTCGAGCGCCTTTTCTGAGCGGAAAGAGAGCAGTTGACGAAAATGTTGGCTATATTTGGCGAATTCATCATAGACTTCAATGCCCTGTGCTCGATAGTGCTTGCGCAGATCTTTTGGAGAGCCGCGCAGACGAAAATGCTCGTTGATGCTGAGCGCGCGAGGGGCAATACAAAAAAGTTTACGAACCGTGTCCTCCAGCCACAAGATCTGCGCCAGCGTCACCACCTGTCCGAGCGCATCATTGGCAAACACCGCCAGCAGGACGGAATGCGTATCGTTCTGGCGCAGATATTGCGCTTTCGAGCGATTGCTTTCGAGATCTTTCTGCTTGCCCCAGGCTCCCAGGACATAGGAACGCTCATCGCGCTCCCGCAGTTTCTCTGAACCCGAGGCGAGATTATAGGTGCGCCTGTGAAAAGGAACCAGCAGAGTGAGCAGTGCATCGGCTAATGTTGACTTGCCAGAACCGTTCGCACCGGTGAGCAGGGCACTTCCCCCCGAGGGGGTAATGGTCCAGATACGGTGATTGAAGGTTCCCCAGTTGTAGATCTCCAGGCGTTGCAGGCGGAAGCCATCAGCCTTGATCTGGCTCTCCCTGAGTTCCACTCCACTGCTCAGTTGTACCATACCGCTTCAACCTTTCTTTGAGTTGAGATAATTGCTCTGCATCCAGTTTCGCTTTCAGGATACGTCGCACCTCGAAGTAATCGGCTCCCAGATGAGGGCGCTTCTTGAGAAAGCCCAGATCCACCACCTGTTCGATGAGCGAATCGGCCTTGCGTCGCATCACCAGTTCATTGGTGCGCTCGGGTAAGGAAGGAAGGAGCATGTCATAGAGTTGTTCTCTGGTAAGAAGACAGGCCGCATTCTCCATATTCGTCGCTTCAAACTGCAATAACTGCTCGCGCAGGAGCACACAGAGAAGCGTGACGTGATAGCTCAGCGGGATACGCCGTGTCAGGCGCGGCAAATCCAGGGGATTGCCTTCGTCATCCTCTAGCTGTGGTTGCCGCACATACGCAAAGCCGTCCTCTTCGTGAAAGCGCAGCTCCAGACCCATCTGCGCACAAAATATTTTGACCTGCTCGGCATGCTGGAGCAATAAATTCCAGGCCGTCGTGTCATCATGATAAAGGGGCCCTTGCAGCAGTTTGATCACGACTGCTGCGTAAGGCGCAACCTGATTAGCTCGCATATGTTTTCCTTCGATAATAGATCCGGGGTATCCGCAAGACTGTTTCCGGCGTGGCTTCAGTGAGAGAAGCAAAGACGATCTCTTCACTGATGTCCGGGTCAATAAAGTGACGCGGGTCCCTGGCTGCCAGAGCACAATAGGCAAGAACTTCGGCTAATCCTTTCTCCACGGGATACTGCTCCAGGACCTCCGATAACCGTATCTGTGGCTGGCTTTCTAATAATGTTTCTATATGCCTCTCTAATTCTTCTTCATTGATAGAAAACTGGTCATAGAGACTCGCCAGATCAAGATCTTCCAGATCTTCCTCATGAATACTACCTGGTTGCTTGTCAAATGTTGGGGTTTTTGGCGGTTCCCAGAAGGTGCGCTCCATGACCAACTGGATCTCTGGCGCACCCTCCAGCTCAAGCAGCGCCGTATTGGCAGGAATGGTCAGATTCAAGCGATAGGCGGCATGCTTAATCTCCTGGATCAACTCCTGTACCCTCCGATTCTCCGCCTGGATCTGCTCATCGAGCAACCGGCGCAGTTGCTCAGCCAGGCGCGCGTTGGATTGGACCACCTTCTCGCCCGCCGTGACAAGATAGCTGGGCAGGCGCATCAAAAGATAATCTTCGCTCAGTGCTGAGCGTAGCTCTGGGAGGTCTGCGACTTGCGCGAGGAGGCTTTTGAGTTCGTCGCTCTGAGACGGGGAGAGCAGGAACTCCCAGAAGGAATAGAAGCTGCGTCCCTGATCGGAGTCTTTGAGCTGGGCATCGGCGTCAAGCACATATTCTACAAGGGCGCCTTTGCGCGCGCCAGGCTGCGATTGTGCTTTCTGCAGGTCGCGCGCGATGCCGCGAAATCGTTCCTCGACCAGGCGAAAGTCCCGTAATAGCTGCCGGGCCATCGATGATGCCTCAAAGAAGCGTTCACGCAATTGGGTGGAAGTATAGAGCGTATTGACCTGAGCCGTCTCATAAATCTGGTCTATCTGGCGATCCAGTTCTGCTCGCTGCTGTTCCAGTTGCTTCAACCGTTCTTCGGGATCAGCGATGCTATTCTGGACAATATCATGCAGCATTTGCACAATCAGCAAAAAGCGTGACTCTGTGCCCACGAAATGGCGCATTTGCATATCTTCTAGCCAGCCAATCGCGCGTTCCGTATCCGCTGTGAGTTCAACCATCGGCACATCGCTATTGACAGGTGCAACGATGCGAAGAAACTGGTGCTCCTGGTCAGCCCATTCAGTGATATACGCTTGCGGGGTGCGAGCGTAGCGACCGGGATCATGCTCATTCTGGCTCTCCAGGTAGTCGCCGAGCTGCTCCAGCAGTTCAGGAAGTGGCACCGCGACACGCTGGGTATATTTAAATTGATGATGGAGAAAACCAATAATGATCGCTGCATGATCGGCCTTCAGGAGTTTAATACTGGGTGCATACTGGAGATCCCATGCTAGCCGGTCCTCATCCATTCGAAATGGCATGGCTTGTTCCCTTACTTGCTCTTGCTGCTCAAGCAACCGCTTGACTAATTTGACCTTTGCCTACCGCTCAGCAGTCGAAGCGGCAATGGCTGATTTGCACTAATTGCCGTATTATAGGCCACCATGTCAAGTGCCTGGGCTTTCTTGTCGGAATTCGATTGTCACTCTAACCGCAGGATTCCTCGGGAACTGCGCATTCCTTTGAAAGCTGGCAGAGTTCACGTACGATTTAAGCGGTGGTCTCTCTGCCACGCACTTCGCGGTATTCTGTGGGAGGGATGCCGCACGCTTTGTGGAAGGCAATCGAAAAAGCTTTGGGATTGGTGTAGCCAACCTGCTGAGCGATGTCGGAGATACGTAACGTCGGGTCCAACAGGAGGTGTTTGGCTCGCTGCATGCGGCAGGCGAGCAGGTACTCCTGGAAGCCTGTCCCGATCTCCTTTTTGAACAACATGCTGAGATAATTGACCGAATAATGAAACTGGCGAGAGAGATCGAGCAGGGTGAGGTCCTGGTGCAGGTGATCATGTATCCATGTGCGTACCTGCTCAATAAGCAAGCGTTCTTGTTTCTCAATGAGTTCTGCGGTGAGTGGCGGGATCTGGACAAACTCCTGGATCAGGCGGAGCACATCAGAAGGATTGACAGGCTTGAGTAAATAATCGGCTACCCCGTAGCGTAACGCCTGACGGGCATAATCAAAATCGCGAAAGCCGGAAATGATCACCACTTTCAC
>Ga0070741_10015337_pt1 | contig 13004 bp, 14 predicted proteins | sample Coa_R1_4_FD_66440 | JGI IMG/M metagenome (GOLD analysis project Ga0070741, IMG submission 66440) | Surface soil microbial communities from Centralia Pennsylvania, which are recovering from an underground coalmine fire - Coalmine... | ecosystem: Environmental > Terrestrial > Soil > Unclassified ...
ACGACGGGCGACACGTTCGATCCGCTCGCGCCGGCAACGATCGCGGCGGACGTCACGGTCGGATTCCTGCTCGAACCCGCTCGCGCCGCGCGCATGGTCGGACAGCACGCGGTCGATCCGCGGCTGCCCGGACTCGAGGACGTGATCGATCGCCTCACCGCAGCGACATTCGACGCGGCGACCGCGAATCCGTACGAAGCGGCCGTTCGTCGTGCGGAAGAGCAAGTGCTCGTCGATCGCGTGATGTGGCTGGCGAGCGCGTCGCCCAACAGCGGCGTCCGCGCGATCGCGACGATGAAGCTGCAGAAGCTGATGGCGCGGATGAAGGCGCCGAACGCGAAAGCGACGGAGCTCGACAACGCGCATCGCGCGCTGATGGCTGGCGAGATCAAACGCTTCCTCGATCGTCCAGCTGAGGCCGCGCGCGTGATCGAAGCGCCGGCACCGGATGCGCCTCCGGGCGCACCGATCGGCGACGCGCCGTACGACTGGCTCGCAACGCCGCCATGGCGGTAACGAACTTGCACTCCTGCGTGCGATCACAAAGGAGTGCAAAATGCGAATCAGTGTTCTCAGCGGTATCGCTCTGATGTGTGCGGCGACGGCGTCTGCTCAGACGACCGGCGCCGCCACAACGCCCACGGCTCCGACAAACGCACAGACAACCGCATCGACCAACGCAGCGCAAACGGTCACGATGACCGGATGCGTCGGCAGCGCCACAGGATCGGGCGGTGGCTTCGTACTGAGCAATCCGATGGTCGTGCCGAGCTCGGCGCAACCCGGAACGCCGACGGCAGGAATTTCTTCCACAGCGTCTGCTTCGCCGACAGCATCACCTACCGCAACTCAACCGCCGACGGCAGCGACGACAGGCACTGCGGGAACGTCGAGCGTCGGCGTCGCAGGTGGTGTGACGGGCACGGCAGGCACAGCGGGGACGACGCCACCGGCGACGGCCGGCACGACCGGCGCGGTGAGCACCTCCGGCACGACCGGCACGGCGAGCACCTCCGGCACCGTTGGCACGTCTGGCACCTCTGGCACCTCTGGCACCTCTAGCACCTCCAGCACCCTTGGCACCCCTAGCACCTCCAACACCCTTGGCACCCCTGGCACCGTCGGCACCTCTGGCACCCTAAGCACCCCAGGCACTCCAGGCACTCCAGGCACTCCAGGCACTCCAGGCACCGTAAACGCCATGAACGGCTATCGCCTGAGCGGCAACGACATGACGTCGTGGTCCGGTCAGCGCGTGCAGATCGTCGGCGTCGTGGTCCCGGCCGCGACGGGCACGAACGCGTCGGCGACTGCGGGCAGCGCCGGCGCAACGGGGCAAACGTTGCCCGAGTTCCGCGTGCAGAGCGTCCAGCCGGTGACGGGCAGCTGCCCGCCGAAACAATAGCGAGCGCGAATGTCGCTGCAAGGGTGGTTGCAGGAGCGGCAATACGACACGCCGTATCACTGGCACCAGCGACACAACGACGAGCGCGAGTACCAGCTGCGAACGGAGTCGGTCCTCGATCTCGCGGGCGTGCGCCGGGTCCAAAAGGACCCGGCCTACACATCCCACGACGTCGCCCCATCGAACACGTCCGACGTCGCCCCGTCGAACACATCCGACGTCACACCATCGAACGTAGGGCGGGTCCTCTCGGACCCGCCGCTCCATCTTCTCGACATCGGCTGCGGCGACGGACGATTTACCGCGGACGCCACGCGCGTCGCGCGCGTCGTCGGCACCGATGTCTCGCGCCGCGCTCTCGCGCACGCGCGCTCGCTGGTCGCTGACGCCCGCTTCGTGAACGCCGGGGGCGCGGCGCTTCCCTTCCAATCCGATTCGTTCGACGTCGTCACGCTGCTCGACGTCATCGAGCACATCCCTGATGACGACGAAGGTCGCGTGATTGCCGAAGCTCGACGCGTGCTGCGTCCGGGCGGGCGGCTCGTGATCTCGACGAACACCGATCGGAGCGCGTGCGAGCTGAAGCATTACCGTCACTACTCGCTGACGCGTTTTCGTTCGCTCTTCCGCGGGCTGACCGGTCTGCAGCTCCGCGGTCTGATTCCGTACTTCCCGACGCTTCGCGTGTGGATGGCGACGCCGCTCGTCTCGCGCCTCGTCGAGTCGCGGATCCGCGTCTGCTCGCCCGAGCTGGCCCACGTCATCGTCGGCGCCGCGACGAAGCCGTAAGATCAGTTCGATGCCGCGTTGGCTTCGCCTCCTCCTCGTCGCTGCGGGCGCCGTCGTGCTGACGATGTTGATCCGCAACGTCGGCGCAAAGACGGTCGCGGATTTGTTGCTACGCGTGGGATGGGCGTTCCCGATCGTCGCGCTTCTCTATCTCGCTCATGTTTGTGTTCGAGCGTTCGCGTTGTGGCGAACGGTGACGGGGGCCCGTTTACGCGACGTGCTGCACGTGCGCCTCTCGGGCGAAGCCGTCGAGATGCTGACGTTCACCGGACCGTTCCTCGCCGAGCCGGCGAAAGGCGTGATGCTGACGAAGTACGGCGTCTCGAAGGCGGATGCCATCCGCGCGATCGCGACCGAGTACGCGCTGTACACCGTGTCGTCCGCATGGCTCGCCGTCCTCGCGCTGTCGTTGCTCGTCTCGCGCGGCGTCCTGCCGCCGGCGCTGCACACGCCCGTCCTCTGGATCATCGCCGCGATGGTGATCTTCACGGTCGGCGCGGCGATCGCAGCAATCGTCGGATGGATTCCGCTGACGGCGACGCGCCTGGCGCAGGTCGTCGGCATCGAGCTCGCCGGCCAGGCGCTGCTCGTCTGCGAAATCCTCGTCACGATCCACGCGCTCGGCTTTCCGTTTTCGTCGCTGCAGTCGATGATCGTCGAAGGCGCGGTGAAATTCATCAGCATCGCCTTCTTCTTCGTCCCCGGACAGCTCGGCGCGCAGGAAAGCGTTTACACGATGCTGTTCGCGTCGCTCGGTCTGCCGGGCGCGATCGGTTTGACGATGGCGCTGGTCAGACGCGTGCGGGCGTTGATCGTGGCTGCGATTGCGCTCGCGGTGACGTATGCCCTCTGACGTCAGCGCCGACATCACGATCTTCGGCTCGCACGACACGAAGACGATCCAGCAGCTCGAACGATGCGTCTCTGTCGAGGAAGACGCGCGAGCGGTGTTGTGTGCCGACGGCCACGTCGGCTACTCGATGCCGATCGGCGGGGTCGTCGGCTATCACAAATTCATTTCACCATCTGGCGTCGGCTACGACATCGCCTGCGGCAATCTCGCCGCGAAGACGAACCTGCGAGCGGACGAGATCAACGATTGGACGCGGCTCGCGGGCGAAATCCAGAAGCGCGTGAGCTTCGGGATCGGCCGCAAGAACGATCACCCGATCAAGGATCATCCGGTCTTCGCGCGAATCGCGAGTTCGCCGGTCATCCAACAGCGGCAATTGCTGCAGCTCGCGAAGGAGCAACTCGGGACCGTCGGCAGCGGCAATCACTACGTCGACCTGCTCGAGGACGAAGAACGCACGCTGTGGATCGGCGTCCACTTCGGCTCGCGCGGATTCGGTCATCGGACGGCGACGGGGTTCATGCGCATCGCGCAGGGCGGCACGTGGGAGAGTGGCCGCGCCGAGGGAGAAATGGAGTCGCCGCCGTTATTGCTGCCGCTCGCGCAGCCCAGCGGTCAGGATTATTTCGAAGCGATGACGATCGCCGGCGAGTACGCGTACGCCGGGCGCGAGGCCGTCGTCGAACGCGTGCGACAGATCCTCGGCGCGACGATTGTCGACAGCGTCCACAATCACCACAACTTCGCGTGGAAGGAAACGCACAGCGGCGATCCGATGCTGGTCGTGCGCAAGGGTGCGACGCCGGCGTTTCCCGGTCAGCTCGGGTTCGTCGGCGGCAGCATGGGCGACATGTCGGTGATCCTCGAGGGTGTCGAATCACCGGCCGCGCGCGCGGCGCTCTACTCCACGGTCCACGGCGCGGGACGCGTGATGAGTCGGACGCAGGCGGCCGGCAAACGCGTGCGTCGAACCGGCAAGATCATCAAACCCGGTCTCGTCGACTGGCGCGCGGCACAAGACCAGGTCCGCGACTTCGGCGTCGTCTTGCGCGGCGGCGGTCCCGACGAGGCGCCGCAGGTCTACCGGTCACTCGACGCGGTCCTCCGCGCGCACGAGGGAACGATCAAGGTCGTCCACCGCCTGAAACCCCGCGTCGTCGTCATGGCCGGCCCGCACGAGTTCGATCCTTACAAGGATTAGCGAGTCTGCCCCGGGTCAGACTGGGGTCAGACCGGGGTCAGACTCGGGTCAGACCGGGGTCAGACCGGTGTCAGACTGGGGTCAGACTCGGGTCAGACTGGGGTCAGACTCGGGTCGGACCCCTTAGAATGACCGGCGTGCGGATTTTGACCGCGGTCATTGCCGTCGGCGTGATCGGAATTGCCCATGCCGCGCCAGGACCGACACAACCTGACCTCTCCGGCGTCTGGAACTACGCGACGATGACGCCGATGGAGCGGCCGCAGCAGTTTGGGGACCGCGAAACGCTGACCGCAGACGAAGCAGCCGCGTACGAAAACCAGACCAACACGCGGCAGGCGAACACCAACAACACCGCGGGACCGGATTGGTGGGACCCCGGCACCCGACACCTGTCGAATCGCCGGACCTCGCTCGTCGTCGATCCGCCGAACGGGCGCGTCCCGCCGCTGACCGCTGACGGTCAGAAGCGCGCGGCCGAACGCGCGCGACTGCGACGCGAGCACCAGTGGCCCGACGGCCCCGAAGATCTCGAGCTGAACGTGCGATGCCTCGCGTGGACCGTCGCCGGACCGCCGATGACGCCCGGCGTTTACAACAACAACGTCCAGTTCGTCCAGTCACGCAACAACGTGGTGATCGTCAACGAAATGATCCACGACGCGCGCATCGTCCCGCTCGACGGCACGCCGCACGGGACACTGCGAAGATGGATGGGCGATTCGCGCGGACACTGGGACGCGTCGACGCTCGTCGTCGACACGATCAATTTCTCGGACAAGTACAACTTCCGCGGCAGCGATCAGAATTTACATCTCACAGAGCGCTTCACGAAACTCGACGCGAACACGATCGACTACCAATTCACCGTCGACGATCCGACGGTGTGGACCGCGCCGTGGACCGCGCGCTTCCCGCTGCACCGCGTCAACGAGCGGATGTACGAATACGCGTGCCACGAAGGCAACTTCCGCAGCATGGAAGGCCTCCTCCACAGCGCGCGGGTGATGGACAAACAGAATTAACCACGGAACTCACAGAACGCACAGAATCTCTTGATTGGAGTTTTCTGTGCATTCCGTGCGTTCTGTGGTTGCCTTCTACACACCTTCTTTCAGGAACGCCACCAGCGGCGGGATCGTTTTCTCCGGCGCTTCGATGTGCGGCACGTGGCCGAGGCCGGGCAGCAGCAGCAATCGAGCCTTCCCGTTCGGGATCGTCGCGACGATGTACTTCATTCGATCCTGGAAGACCTGCGGCGTGCCGGCGAGCATGTCCTGATCGCCGCCGAACGCGAGCGTCGGCGCTGTGATGTGCGGCCAGTCGTAGACCACCTGATCCGAGTAGATCATCTCGCCGATGAGCGTCTGGATCATCGCGAGCCGCGGCCAGTCGGCGCCGAGCGTCCACGAGTAGCGGATGCGCGCGTACTGCTCGAACTCCGGCGTCCACGCCTTCGGATTGTGTGCGACGTAGCGCATCAGCGAATTCTTCACCCCGTTGAAGTCGACCGCGAGCGTGCGTTTGTAGGTTGCGTCGATGTCCCCGGCGGGACGCGTGTAGCGACCGTCGACGAGGCCGATCGGGTTGTACAGCACGAGACGCTCGGTCATGTCGGGATACTGCGTCGCGAAGCGCGCCGCCAGCATGCCGCCCATCGAGTGACCGACGATCATCGCCTTCGCGATGTTGTGATGCTGCAGGATGGCGCGCGTGTTCTTCGCCATGTCGTTGAACGAGTACGGAATGATCGGCTTCGACGACCGTCCGTAGCCGATCTGATCCGGCACGATGACGCGGAATCCTTCCTTGCGCAGCGCGTCGATGATGTTGCCGAAATAAAATCCGGCAAAGTTGTTGCCGTGGAGGATGACGACCGTGTGACCGTTCGGCGTGCCGCTCGGCGCGACGTCCATGTACGAGATGCGCACGTCCTGGCCGTAGACCGTCAGCGGCAGATACGAAGCGGGGTACGGATACGGACACTCCTCGCACGTGATGCTCCCCGGCTTCACATCGGTCGGAGTGGGAAACGTCGCGGCCGCCGCCTGCCCGCCTTCGCCGAAGGCTTCGGCGGGTCTCGCCGCAGCTTCAGCGGAGGCGGACATCAGGACCGCAGCCAGAATCAGCGTGTTCAGCATGGACGACATTATCTCGTAGACTGCAATGGGATGACGGAACTGAGCTGGCCATGGATCGTGTTGATGCTCGTCGCGCCGCTGCCGATCGGGACGCTCGTCGCCGCGCCCGTGTGGCGCCGAAAAGAGATGATCCTCGGCAACGTCGCCGGCACCGTCGTCATCTTCGGCACCGCGTTCGCGCTGATTTTTCGCGAGGCGGCGATGCTCGACGCCGCGCGTCAGGCCTGCTTCGACGCCGGCGGCATCATCTGCATGCCCACGCCGAGGGCGTTCACGCGCTACGCGATTTACGCGTCCATCGGGTTGGCTGAAGTGCTGATCCTGTTTATCGCGAGCCTGTCCGTCGAACGACGGATCCGCGAGCGCGACTATGCGCCAGAATGGCGGAGATGATGCGCATCACACGACGTCAATTCACCCTCACCACCGCGTCGGCGCTCGGATCGCTGGCGTTCAGCGAAGCCTGTTTATCGTCGTTCGCCGCGGACCGCGACGCGCGCCTGACGGCGCGTCCGATCAAGGACGTCAAGACGACGCTCACGAGCGGTGACATCGGACTCGCCAGCAACGGCCGCGACGGCGTGATTCAGGTCCCGAGCAATCCGAAACCTGGAAAGCTTCCGCTGCTGCTCTTCCTCCACGGCGCGACGCAGGACGGCGCACGCATGCTTCGACGCGTCGGTCCCGCCGCCGACGCCGCCGGCATCGTCCTCGTCTGTCCCGATTCGCGCAACGGTACGTGGGACGCGATCCGCGGCGATTTCGGAGACGACGTGGCGCATCTGAACATCGTGCTCGAACGCGTCTTCGCGCGCGTCGACGTCGATCCGCAGCGATTGATTCTCGGTGGATTTTCTGACGGCGCGACGTACGCGTTGTCGCTCGGCCTCGCGAACGGCGACCTCTTTCCGCGCGTCGCCGCGTTCTCACCCGGCTTCGTGATTCCAGCGGCGGTCCACGGTCACGCGCGCGTCTTCATCTCGCACGGCCGATCGGATCAGATCCTGCCAATCGATCAGTGCAGCCGGATCATCGTCCCGCAGCTGCGGTCGAAGGGGTATGACGTGACGTTCAAGGAATTCGACGGCCGTCACGAGATCCCGCCGAACGTGGCGACCGAGGCGATGACGTGGATGACGGCGTAGCCGCTTCGTCCACCGCGCACGCAAAATTCTCCGCGCGATCGATGCTGCCGCGGCCGCCGTAGATCGCGCGCTGCGGATACGGACACAGCGGCAGCGTGCGTACGACCGCCGCGTTCGTCTTCTTCTCCGCGACGATGCGATCGGGCGCGTGGCCGGTGGCGATCCAACGATCGAGCGCGGCGACGGCGTCGAAGCGATCGGGGCCTTCACCGCCCGCGCAGTGGTTCACGCCCGGCAGCATGTACAACTGAATCGACGTGCCGCGCGCCGAGGCGCCGGTCGTCTTCAACACGTTGTTGAAGTACTCGATCGTGTCGGCCACCGGAATCTGCGGATCCGCCCAGCCGTGATACATCAGCAGCTTCCCGCCGCGCGCGAAGAACGCGCGCAGATCGGGGTTCGTGTAATCGATGACGCCCGCGTCCGCAACGAGCGCACGCGACAAATCGGATGACGGGCGGAACGTGCGCCAGTCCCACTTCGGATCGTTGAAGACGACGAACTGGAACGGCTCGACGGCGTTGCGCAGCGGCTCAGGGCCCGCAAGCCGCGACCAACCGAGCTCGGATCCTGGCTCGAGCAGCGCGTAGATGCCGCGCGCCGTCGTGACTTGCGCAGCCGTCAGACACGACGGCGCATCACCGTTCTTGCACTCGAGCGATCGCGGATCGAAGTGGCATCGCGTGGGGTCGGTGATCAAGCCGTCCTTGATGCCGTCGCTCACGTCGCAGGCCGCCACAGCTGCGCGATGCAGCAGCGCGTATTTTTCCGGCGGGATGTAGCTGTCGCGACTGCGATGGACGAAGACGTTGAGCCCGAGTCGCGTCGCGTGCAGCCGCATGTCCTCGATCGCCGGCGCGCCCGCGATGATGCCGTCGTAGTCGGACGGAAAGCGTTCCGCTTCGGTGATCCCTTGCCGACCGCCTTGCGAACAGCCGTTCCAGTACGACTCGACGAGCGGCGCGTCGTAGTACGACGCGATGATCGCTTTGGCTTTCACGGTCATCTCGTGGACCGCGCGATAACCGAAGTCGACGTACTTCTCGCGATGCCCGAGCGCAAACGCCATGGAGTTGCCGACGTGACCGGTATCGGTCGAGCTCGTCGCGAAGCCGCGCTCGAGCGCCGCCGCCATGTCGTCGTAGCTGAGCTCGCCGCCCGCATCGCTGTTACCGACGGCTTCGAATTTTCCGTTCCAACCATCGACCGGCAGCCACACTTCGGCTTTGATGTCTGAGTCGCTCGTCGGTTTCATCGCGATCTGCACGCGGCAGAACGCGCGCGATACGTAGAACGGTGACGCGCCTGCCGCGACCGTTTCGGCCGCGGTGATAACGGCCGAGTCGAGATGCTGCGTCAGCAAACGCTCGCACGATCCGGCCCCGCTGACGCGACTGGACGAGGTCAGCGCGAGCGCCGCCGCCGCTAGCCACAGAACTCTGTTGTTCAATCGCGGCAATTATACGGACCGCGCAAACTTTGCCCACTGCGTTGCGTTTTGCTGCGCTGGATCGCCCATCACACGGGCATCCAGCTTGCGATTCGGTCGGCGATGTCGTCTCGCGACCTTCGCATCGATTGCCTGCGCGGACTCGCCATGGTCTGCGTCATCGTCAACCATTCGCGGATGTCGTCGGTGCTCAGCTGGTTCTCGTACGAGCGCTTCTGGGTCGTCACCGCGGCCGAGGTCTTCGTCATCCTCTCGGGCATCGTCCTCGGCATGGTCTACGGTCGTCGGTTGCTGCGCGATGGATGGAGAACGGTCGCGTCCGGACTCGGACGCCGCGTGCTGCTGCTCTACGGCGCGTTGACCGGTGTGACGGTGTCGCTGATCGTGATGTCGATGCTCGGCATCAACGTCAGCTCGATGGCGAGGAACGGCGATCGGTTGACGGCATGGCTCGCGTCACCTGCCTCGATGGACGTCGCCGCGTGGCGCGATCTGCTGATGATGCGCACGGGACCGTGGGCGTTCGAGATCATCGCGATGTATGTCTGGCTCGTCGCCGCGGCGGTGCCGTGCCTGCTCGCGCTGCGCTACGTCGGCTGGCAGCCGGTGCTGCTCGTCAGTTGGATCGCATACGCGTTCAACCGCGTGTCGCCGCATCGACTGACCGGCGCGGAGTTCGAAACGGTCTTTCCGCTCCTCGCGTGGCAGCTGCTGTTTGTGCACGGCATCACGATCGGCTACCACCGCGAGCGATTCGGCGCGTGGATCGCGAAGCGCGCCAACGCGTTGCTCGTCGCCGCCGGCGTCGCGACCGGCATCTTCCTGACGTTTGCGCTGTGCAATCCGTGGGTCGACGGACCGTCGTGGCTGCGCGTCCACCTCGTGTCGCCCGACACCTTCTCGCAGATCTACGTGCGCTACTTCGGCCTGAGCGAGCTCGGCGTCGGACGGCTGGCGAACCTCGCCGTCGCGCTGCCGGTCGGGTACGTGCTGCTCGGCCGGTTCGCCACCCTCGTCCGTCCGATCGAAAAGCTGCTCGCGACGCTCGGTCAGCGATCGCTCGGCGCGTTCGTGCTGCACGTCTACGCGCTCGTGCTGTTCGCGCATCTGCCCCGCACGGGAAATCCATTTGCGAACGCGCTGCTGCAGATGCTGATGGTCGTCGGGATTGCGGGCGTGCTGCGCGTCACGAAACGGAGGCGCGTGCAGACGGCGACGCCGTCGGTCGACATGCAGCCGGCGCTCGCGGCGTAAGCGCGGTCATCGAGGCAGCGTGACGATCATCGACGTGCCCGATCCGATCCGGCTCTCGGCACGGATCGTTCCGCCGTGCGCCTCGACGAGATTGCGCGCGATCGTCAGGCCGAGGCCGGAACCGGTCGACGAGGCGCCTTTGTAGAAGCGATCGAAAATCCGCGGCAGTTCCGATTCCGCAATGCCCGGCCCCGTGTCGACGACGCGGAGTTCGATGGAGCCGACGCTTGCCGCGATCGTGATGTCGACGCGTCCGCCGCGCGGCGTGTATCGGAGCGCGTTCGTCACGAGGTTCACCAGCACTTCCCGCATCCGGACCGGATCGATCGCGATGGGCTCGATGTCTCGAGACGAATTGGTTGCGACCGACAGCGAGACGCCGCCTTCGTTCGCGGACGCTGAGAGCGACGTCGCGACGTCGTTCGCCAGCGCAACGATGTCGGTCGGTTCCTTCGTGAGCGCGAGGGCGCCACGCTCCGATGTCGCGAGGGTTCGAAGATCCTCGACGAGGCGGGCGAAGACGCGCGTGTCGTCGAGCAGCGCCTGCAGTTGATCGTTGTCGCGCGGATACACGCCGTCGATCAGGCCTTCGAGCTTCCCCTGCAGGATCGCGAGCGGCGTCCGCAGTTCGTGCGCGATGTCGGCCATCAGGTGGCGCCGCGCCTCGTCCTGCGCGTCGAGCTGGCCGGCCATCGTGTTGAACGCGCGCGCGGTGTCGCGCACCCATCGCGGTCCCGCCTGCGGCTCGGTCACGCGAACACGGTAGTCGCGATGCGCGATGCGATCGGCCGCCGACGCGATGTCGGCGAGCGGAGCGGCGAGACGCCGCAAGATGACCGCAACTGTGCCTGCTGCCACGGCGCACGCGATCAGCAGCACGAACGCCGGCGAGATCGACCCGACCGACGGCCGGTAACGAAACACGTTGCCCAGCAGCCACAGGAAGACCCATATCGGCCAGAAACTGTACCAGCCGGTGCGACGGACGAAGCGCGCGCGCCTGTGCTCGCGCCACGTCCGCACGCTCGCCGGCGGCCACGGCTCGTTCTGCGGCCACCACGACGGCGGGACGCCGGGGCCATAGCGATACCGGCGCCAACGCATCATAGGTCGGCGAACTTGTAGCCGATGCCGTAGACCGTCAGCACGTAGCGCGGCTTGTGTGGATCGCGTTCGATCTTGCGCCGCACGTTTTTCACGTGCGCATCGATCGCGCGCTCGAAGGCGTCGACCTCGGTACCGCGCACCGCATCGAGCAACTGCGTGCGCGTGAAGATGCGGCCGGGATGCCGCGCGAGGGCCGCGAGCAACTGGAATTCCGTCGGCGTGAGATCAAGCGCCTTCCCGTTCCGCTCCACACGCATGCGCGTCGAATCGATCGCGAGGTCGCCGACCGTGAACGACGAGGCGCGCGCCGGATCGTAGCGCGCGCGCTTGAGCACGGTGGACACCCGCGCGACGAGCTCGCGCGGGCTGAACGGCTTCGTGATGTAGTCGTCCGCGCCGACATCGAAACCGCGCAGCCGATCCCCTTCGTCGACGCGCGCGGTCAGCATGATGATCGGGACGTCCGATTCCTTCCGCAGCGCGCGCGCCACTTCGAGGCCGTCGAGGCGCGGCAGGCCGAGATCCAACACGACGAGATCCGGCTTCTTCTGCCGCGCCATCGCGAGCCCGGCGGCGCCGTCGGCGGCGACCGTCACCTGAAAGCCGGCGCGCGTCAGGTAATCCCGCGCGATCGCCGCAATCTTCGCCTCATCGTCGACGACGAGCACCGACGCCATGCGGCGATCATCCTACAGATTCGAGGGCGGCCGCTCGTCGCGCCGATCATCGCGACGCTCGTCGCGACGGTGCGCCTGGCGATGCCACTCTTCCCAGTCGGCGCGGTCGTCGTAGTCGTCGTACGGGTGCCGGTAGTACCGGCGATAGCGCCACGGGCGATACGGGTAGCCCCACGGTCCGCATCCCCACCACAGGCGGCGCCAGAAGCCGAACCAGATCAGGAGCAGGATCCAGAAGCCGAATCCAGGAAAGAACCACATGTGACGCCCTCCCTCTCCATCGATGAAGACCTGGTGCTGCGCGCCGAACGCGTACGCGGCCAGGGCGACGACGATGAGCGTGACTGAAGTGATGGCCCACGGAATCCACGACGGTCGATAGTGCGATTGATTTCGTTCGTCCATGGGAGAGAGTCTGGCGGGCGATTGTGGAGAGATTATGAAGAGAGCGAACCTGCACGCGGTGTGCAGGTTCGCCTCGGACGTGAGGGCCGGCTGGCCTACGCCGCCTTCGACTGATCGGCCGGCGGCGTCGGAACCGGCGCCGCCGGTGTCTGCGCGGGTCCGAGTCGACGGATGTTCTTCCACCCGGCGAGTGTCGCGGCGTCGCGCACGGTGCTATGCATCACCATCGCGTCGAACCGCTTCACGATCTTCATCGTGGGAGCCCACGCGTCCCGAAGGCCGGCGCGTGCGCTGACGTGGATCCGCCGCTGCTCGGCGCTCGACTCGATCGCCTGCTCGAGCGCGGCGATCTGATTCGGCAACCCGGACAACACCGTTGCCGGCAGACCGCGCCCGACGAGCGCATTGGCGATCGGCGCGGCGTCGGTGACGAACGAGCGCGCGCACGAGCAGCGCCGTGTCGCTGATCATCGCGCGCAGACGGAACTTCTCGTCCAGGCCGACGATGCCCAGCGTGACGGCGAAGGTTCGAATCGACTCGAGCGTCCGCCGCAGCGCGGCACGTGCGTCGCCGCGC
>Ga0070741_10015338_pt1 | contig 13004 bp, 9 predicted proteins | sample Coa_R1_4_FD_66440 | JGI IMG/M metagenome (GOLD analysis project Ga0070741, IMG submission 66440) | Surface soil microbial communities from Centralia Pennsylvania, which are recovering from an underground coalmine fire - Coalmine... | ecosystem: Environmental > Terrestrial > Soil > Unclassified ...
GGCACGCTGATCGTCGAGCGGTGGAGCGCGCGCAAGTGGATCGCCCGCATCATGATCTCGTGGGGCGTGGTGGCCTCGGTGATGGGGATGATCGGGCTCCCGGCGCTCAACTTCGCGAGCCCGGAGCGGCAGTTCTACTGGCTGCGCTTCATCCTTGGCATGGCCGAGGCCGGATTCTTCCCCGGCATCATCGTTTACCTGTCGCACTGGTTCCGGTACGCCGACCGCGCCAAAGCCAAAGCGTTTTTCATGGTCGGCATCCCCGTAGCCACGATCATCGGCGTGCCGCTCTCGCGCTGGATTATGGAGACCGTCACGTGGTACGGGCTTTCGGGCTGGCGCTGGGTCTTCATCCTCGAAGGCGTCCCGTCGGTCATTCTCGGTTTCGTCACGCTCTTTTACCTGACCGACTGGCCGCACCAGGCGAAGTGGCTGCCCGAAGACGAGCGGCAGTGGATCACGGGCGAAATCGAGCGCGAATGGCAGGAGAAGAAGGCGGCCGGAGAGCAGGGCGGTCTGCTCGCGGAAGCCCTCGCGGGATTGCGCCACCCGAAGGTGGTGCTGCTCGCGGCAATCTACTTCTTCATCGTCAGCAGCTATTACGGGCTGACCTTCTTCCTGCCCTCGATCACGGCGCGGATGAAAGGGACATCCATCCTCACGCAGACGATTGTCACGATGCTGCCTTACATCTGCGGGTTCGTGGCGATGCTCTGGAGCGGGGCTTCGTCAGACCGCACGGGCGAGCGCCGCTGGCACACCTTCGTCCCGATGCTGATCGCCTCGGCCGGCATGGCGCTGAGCATCGCTTCGGGAGACAACATCGCGCTGGCGGTGACGTTCTTCTGCCTGGCCGGAGTCGGGCTGCACGCGTATCTGCCGGTCTTCTGGACCTGGCCGACGGCGTATCTGGCCCAGGCGTCAGCGGCGGCGGCGGTCGGGCTGATCAACTCGGTCGGCAATCTCGGCGGCTTCGCCGGGCCTTACGTGGTCGGCTGGCTGAAAGACCGCACCGGCTCATTCGCGGGCGGGGTGTCTTACCTTGTCATTTCAGCTCTGGTCGCCGGCCTGCTGGCGCTCTCGCTCAAATTGCCGGCGAAAAAATCGTTGCAGTAAATCAATCGGGGGCGGCTTACGCCTGGGGGCGCGAGAGTCTCGCTCGCCAGGCTGCCGGGCAAAGCCCGGTTGAAGTTCAAGGAGCCTTGCGTTCAAGCCTGGCGAGCGAGACTCTCGCGCCCCCAGGCGTAAGCCGCACTCAGCTGTGTTCAGTGACATCTTTTGTGCGGCCTGCGCCTGATTTTCGCCTCGTTTCCACCGGAGGGCTGAAGAGCGCGCGTGTCCGTCTGCACCTCTTCCCTGCACCACTTCCGGCATTGCACGCAGTAAATCATCGTGTCACTGCTGGCACGTTCGATCCTCCTTCCACACTTCGGACAGCACACCGTAACCAGATTTGTGACAGCTGACTTTATACTCACCTTGTGTTCCGGCCTGTCATTTCCTCGAGCTGACAAAAGGCAAAAGCCTGAGACTCTCTCCCCGGCTTTTGCCTTTTGATTTTTGCCTTACGCTTCAGCGTTTGATCTTCACCCACCGGCCGCCAGCCCGCGCGCTCTTCGTGATGGCTTCAATAATACGGTTGGATTCGAGGCCGTCCTCGAAGGTCGGGAAGTCAATTTTCCGTTTGTCCCTTTCCATCGAGCGACCTTCGGCGATGAAGGTGTAGACGTTGCGCAGCAGATTACGAAATGCGTCGGCCCACGCCTCGCCGTGCCCGCCGGGCAGCGCCGCGTAATGGCGGATTGATTCATCGAGCAGCGACGGGTCCTTGAGCAGCGTACCGTTGGCCGCACTGCGATTGCCAATCCAGAGTTCGTTCGGGCGCTCCTGCTTCCACGCGAGCGACGCCTCCCGGCCGTTGACCTCGACTTCAAGGCCGTTCTTGTGCCCGGCGCTGACCTGCGAGACCGAAAACGTGCCCTTCGCGCCGTCCTCAAAGCGCACCAGCACGCTCGCGAAATCCTCGGTGTCAACTTCGTAGCTCGTGTACTTCTCCCGGCCGGTGGATTTGGCGAAGGCTTCGCGCGACCCGGCAGGCTTCTGCCGCTTCGGGTAAACGGTCGTGTATTCGGCCAGCACTTCGGCGATGCGCTTGCCCGTGATGTAACCGGCCAGATCGCACCAGTGCGAGCCGATGTCGGCCACGGCGCGCGACTCGCCGCCGCGCTCTTCGAGCCGCCAGCTGTAATCAGTCGGGTAAAGCAGCCAGTCCTGCAAATAGGCGCCGTGGACGAAATGCACGTTGCCCACGTCGCCGCGTTTGATCATCACGCGGGCCTGCTGCATGAGCGGGTTGTAGCGGTAATTGAAAGTGACGCAGTGGGCGACCCCGGCCTTCTGCGCGGCCCTGAGCATGGTCGCGGCATCTTTTGAATTAAGCGCGAGCGGTTTATCGGCAATGACGTGTTTGCCTTTGCTGATCGCGGCCATCGTCACCGGCAGGTGCAGGTCATTCGGGGTGCAGTTGTGAATGACCTCGACTTCGGGGTCGGCGAGCAGGTCTTCGTAATTGCCGTAAGCCTTCGGGATGTTGAGTGCCTTCGCTTTAGCATTGGCCGACGCCTGCGAGCTTCCGGCCACGGCCACGACTTCGACGAAGCCGAGGCGGCGGGCCGCTTCGATGTGGTGCGGGCCGACAAAACCCGCGCCGATCAGGGCCGTCTTAACGGTTCGCATTTGCTGGGTGTCTCCTCCGAAAAATGTCCGGCAAACTTTCCAGTTTGCCGTTGGAATTTGAAAATAGTGTGTGGTGAGAATAAACGACAGACCGGAAAGTCTGCTCAGGCTTCGATCAGCTTCCAGGGGGCGCGGTATTCCCGCCCGAGCCACCTGCTCGCTTCCGCGTCTCCGATGATCTTTTCGCTCTGGCCGTCCCATCTGATCTTGTGGCCGGTGCGCAGCGCGATATTGGCCAGATGCGGCGCGCTCGTCGAGCGGTGACCGATCTCGACGTCGGAAACCGGATGCTGGCGGGATTTGACGCAGTCGAGAAAGTTGCGCACGTGCTGGAAGTGTGACGGGTCGCCGCGCTGGACGCTCATCCTTGCCGCCGGCGTGCGCTCGGTGAACAGGTCGTCGCGTTTGCGGCCCTCCATCTCGGGGAAGATTTCAAAACCGCCGCGGTCCACGAACATCGTGGCGTCCGTGCCGTAAAACATCACCCCGTAGCCCCAGCGCCCGTCCTCGCCGCGGCTGTTGAGCGTGCGGTTTTCATATGTCAGCACGAAGCCCGGGTACTCAAACGTCGCGTGCAGCGTGTCCGGCGTCTCGCGGTTGTCCTTGAGAACATACTTGCCGCCCGAAGCCGCGACCGCCGTCGGCGCGTCAACGTTCATCGCCCAATGCACGATGTCAATCAGGTGGACTCCCCAGTCGGTCATCTTCCCGCCCGAATAGTCCCAGAACCAGCGGAAGTTGCCGAGGTGGCGATTTTTGTTGTAGGGCGCTTTCGGCGCCGGGCCGAGGTAAAAATCCCAGTCGAGCCCTTCCGGCGGATTTTCGTCGGGCGGGTTGCCGATGCCGTTCGGGTATTCGCCGTCGTAATTCCATGTATGCACGCGCGTGATTTTGCCGAGCCTGCCTTCGCGGACGAGTTCGACGGCGCGCTGGAAATGTCTGGCCGAGCGCTGCTGCGTGCCGACCTGCACGACGCGTTTGTATTTGCGCGCGGCCTCGACCATCCGGCGGCCCTCGACGAGGGAGAGCGACAGAGGCTTTTCGATGTAGACATCCTTGCCCGCCTGACAGGCCATAATCATCGGCAGCGCGTGCCAGTGGTCGGGCGTGGCGATGATCACGGCGTCAATATCCCTGTCATCGAGGACGCGGCGAAAATCCGCGAAGTGGGGAGTCTTCGCCGGGTCGAGGCCGAGCGCCTTGTTGGCGAATGTCGCCCTGATGCTGCCCTCATACACGTCGCAGAGCGCGACGATCCGGGCGTCGGGCTGTTTCGTCATATCGCCCGCGTCCCAGTTCCCCTGATCGCCGCAACCGATCAGCGCGACGCGCACGCGGTCATTCGCGCCGATGACGCCCTGGGCGCTGTTGCTGATCGCAGGCGCGCCGATCATTTCGTCGGCGGCGGAAGCCCCGGCGATCCCACCGGCGGCGGCGATTGAAGTTTTGATGAAGTCTCGGCGTTCCATAGTTTTCAGTCCGGCCTCAGGTTAATTGTTCAGCGGAGTTGGAATAAGATCGAGCGGCGGGAACTCGATCCGATCATAAACATTCGCCAGTTTAGGTCTGCACCTGATCGAAGCGATGAGGATGCTGCCCGATAGTTTTGTCTCAATGACCAGTTCCCATCGTCCGCGCGGCTTGCGCACGAGATGCTGAATGTGCGGTCGTTTCTGCGAAACCAGCAGGTAATCGGTCAGCGATTTGTTTCCCGCATAGCGCTCGAACTTTTCCTCGTGGTCATAGCGGGAAGTGGATTTTGAAAGCACCTCGACAATCACCTTCGGGTTGATGATGACATCCTGGTGTTCGTCGTGGAAGATCGGCTTGCCGCAGACAACCATCGTATCGGGGTAAGCAAAAAGGCCTTCCAGTCCTCTGGCCGGAATCGGCACGGCGCGCGTCTTCATGTTCGGGGAGAAAACTGTACACGGCTTGCCGCGCAATTGGAGATTCAGTTCCGCGTTGATGTTCGAGCAGATAATGCTGTGTTGCGGGCTTTCCCCGGCCATCGCGTAGATCAGCCCGTCAAGCCACTCGTGTCTTTCGACGGCTTCGCGCTCGAATGCCAGATATTTTTCCGGCGTGACCAGAAGCTGTGATTTCGGAAGGCTCATCGCAACTACTTCAGCTGTCCCGACACCCATTTGATCGCATTAGCGATCATCGTCTGGTAGCGGCTGTCGCGCCAGACTTCGGGGTTGTGTCCGAACTCGGAGTAAAAGACCCTGCCCCTGCCGTACTGGCGATGCCAGACGAGCGGGAATGACGAGGCCTTGATGCCCTGCTTCGTCATATCGGTTTTGCCCGTGTCCATGCTCATGACCACTTTGCAGTTCGCCGGGTTGAACTGCTTGTACTGATAAATCTCTTCGGTCAGCTGGAACGAGTCTTCCCACTGCTTCGTGGCGGGGAATGTCTTATCGTCTTTTCTGACCGTCACGGTATCCTTCGACGTCCACGGGTGGCCGTCGAAGTAAGCGCCGATCATCTCGCCGTACTCGGGCCACTGGTAAAAAGTATCCGTCGCGCTGTGAATGCCGATAAAGCCCTTGCCGGATCTGATGAAGTCGAGGAAGGCCTTCTTCTGTTCGGCCGACAAAGGGAGTTCGCCCGTGGTGTAGAAAATGATCACGTCCAGATTCTTCAGGCTCTCGGGCGTGATGGCTTTTTCAGCCTCCTGCGTGACCGTCACCTCGAAGCCGTTCTTCGCGCCCAGCTCCTGCATGATCTTTTCTGACTCGGGCAGCACGCCGTGTTTGAAGCCCTTTGACTGGGTGACGTAAAGCACGCGCAGTTTTTTCTGTGCGGGACTGGCTTTGCCGCTGACCGGGAGAGCAGATGTTCTCAGGTAAAGGTCTGCAAAAACGATCATTACCAGAATAAACAGGATGGAGGCACTCGCCACAACCAATCCGGTCCTGAGCATTCTATTCATACAGCGTCCTCTTAACATTGCGAATAACCACTTGCAGTGAATGCGGAGGCGCAGGCCTTGTGTGACCTGCGCCCTTCCTCATCAGGATCTGTAAGCCTGCCGGCCGATGCCCTGCACCGGGATGCCCTGCGCCGCGAGGACTTCATTCTGAAGCGCGTACATGCAGGCGGCCGCCTCATCAATCTTGCGCGTGAAGGCAATCGAACCTTGCAGGATCGGTTTGAGCTTCTCCTTGTCCTGAATGCGCGCCTTCGGGTACTCGTGTTCGACGATCAGGAAAGTGTTCTCAACATCCAGGTCGAGCAGTTCGCGCGCGGCGAGCTGATGATCGAGCCAGTCAACGGTGCGGTTCTGGAGGTAAGCGAGCGGGTCGTGCCGGGCCGTGCCGGGCAGTTCGTGTTCGCACAAAACGGTCTGCTTCTTCCAGGCGTTCAGATGATCTGCCGCATTCGGCGAAGGCTTGCCGTTGATCATATCGCCGCGCTCGACCGTCTGGCCGCCGTAACCCCACGCCGCGACGCCCTTCGCGTCAACGACCTGGCCCTTGACGTGGAAGCCGCCGATCAGGAAGTTGTAGCCCTCGTCCTTCAGGTACTGGAAGAGCGAGCGCGTGTCCTGCCCCATCAGGATCGCGTGCGACGGGTCGTAGTGAATCCTGAACTGATCGCCGACGCCGTGACGCTCGCAGATGCGGTGCAGCGCGATCCACGTGCCCGGCGTGTAGGCGATGTTGTTGTGCCAGTTGTCGCCCGGGACCCAGCCGGGCATCGGGCACTGCTCGTTGCGGTAAACCAGCCCGCGCTCCCTGGCGGCCTTGAGCAGCGGGACGAAATGCTCCTCGAAGTCGAGCAGGTTCTCGTCCATATTCATCTTCTGGTTGCGCCCGACAAACCCGCAGACCGCGCTGACCCCGAGTTCGACCGCCGCATCCATCGCGCGGAGCATGAAATCGTGCTTTTTCTTCCGCAGCGCCGGGTCGTCATGCAGCATGTTGTCGAAGTACCCGACATCGGAAATGCCGACCTTGTATTCCTGCAGGCAGGCGCGGACGCGCTTCGCGCGCTGCTTCGTGAACGGCTGGCGCAGGTCGAGGTGGTTGGCCGTCGGGTCGAGCATCGCTTCGGCGGGCACATCGGCCTCAGATGGGTGGAGCGCGGAACCGAGCTGGATGTAACTCACGCCGAGTTCGTGCGCGAACCGGACCCACTCCTCAATCGCGAGGTCGGGGTCGGGGTCACGCTTCTCGCGCGGCGTGAGTTCCTGCAACGCGGCGGTCAGGACGCCGACTTTCATGAATTTCGGCTTGAATGGCTTAACAGAATCGGTAGCAATCATGGCTCAAATCTCCTGCATAAAAAGTGGCGCAAACCGGCAGTCTGCGCGGGATCATCAGAGGAAACGTCCGGCGCAAACAGGGGAAGGCCCTGCGTTTCACTGAATAAAGTGATGGGTGAATCGCCGTCGAATCAGTCCGCGAACAACCGATGGAATGCTGCGGCGTGAAGTGTGCCCGAGCGCGTGTGAGAGTGTCAAGATGCGCCCGGCGCACGCTTCAGTTGAGGGAGGTCGCCTGCTCTGGTCAGCTCACGGCTCGCGGCATCAGCCCGACGCGCCGCAGCAGCCCGTCCAGGCGCGGGTCCCGGCGCAGCGGGTCGTAGATCGGGTCCGACTTCAGGTAGATCAGGTCTCCGGCGCGATACTCATACGCTTTCTCAAGCCATTCGAGCGCGCGTTCACGGTCGCCGAGACCGATGTATAGCCAGGCGATGTAGTGTGGCTGCGCGCCGGACTCCCGCAACTCGCCGAGCAATTCCGCGGCCTCACGCCTTCTGCCGGCGGCGGCGTATGCGTGCCCCAGACGCGCCACCGTCACGGGAGCGTTCCCGGACAGGATCCGCGCTTTCTGATAAGCGGCGATGGCGGCGTCATAGGTCTGTTTCGCGACGTATGCCTGCCCCAGCTGAAGGTGAAGCAGGAAGAAGTTCGGGTCAATCTCAATCGCTTTCCTGCATTGCGCGATTGCCTCATCCTGCCGGAGCGACAGGTAAGAGACCCAGGCCGCGGAAGACTCGATGCTCGGCGAACCCGGATCGAGTTGGCGGGCGACCTGAAGCTGGTCGCGGGATTCGGCGAAACGTCCCATCACGGCGAGGCACAGCGCGTAGTAGTGATGAGCTTCCAGGAAGTTCGGATCGAGTTCTATGGCTCGCTGGAATTCCCGCTCCGCGTCGGCGGGGTTCCAGTCGTAGAACATTTTGACAACGGCGAGCGATGCGTGCGGGATGGCCAGCGTCTCGTCGAGCGCTGCCGCCTTCTTTGCCATGGCTTCGGCCCGAGGCATTGATTCTTTCGGGGGCGCGAAACCGAAGACGCTCTGCCCGGCGTATGCCCCCGCAAGGCCGGCCCAGGCGAGCGCATAGTGCGGGTCTTTTCTGAGGGCCTGTTCGAGATAATCAATGCAGATGTTGTACCCTTCCCGCGTCGCCTTCCTCCAGTGGGATCGGGCTTTCATGTATAGTTCGAAGGCCTGCGCGTCGCTGGTGTAGCGTTTCGTCAGGGCGCCCTTTTCCTCGCCGCTCAACTCCAGCGCCATCGCCCGCGAAAGCTGCTCGGAGATGCGATCCTGAGCGGTGAAGACGTCGGTAAACTTCTCATCAAACCTGTCGGCCCAGAGCGACGCCCCGTCTTCGACCCGGATGAACTGTACGCTCACGCGAATCCTCTCATCAGACCTCCGCACAGTCCCCGTCAGGACCGCATCAACCGCGAGCGCCCGTCCCACGGCAACCGGGTCCTGCTCCTTTCCAGCAAACCTGAGGACCGCGTTTGTCGGGCGCACAATGATGTGCCTTGTCTGGCTGAGGCGGATCACCAGATCATCGGCCAGCCCCAGCCCCAGAGACAGGTCATCATCGTTGGGAATGAGCGGCTTGAACGGCAGCACGGCGATTGATCTGATCGCCGCCCCGTCGGCAGCCTTCGGCCTGCCCGACCTCCATAAGTAGACGCTCGTCACGGTCATGGCAATTGCGATTGCCGCAAGGGCCACCGACGCGCCCCCTTTGCTGCGACTGATCAGGCTGATCGGGGATTCAGTGGCTGATGTCGTGGCCACTCCGGCTGCTTCGCGAGTGTTCACCAACTCTCCCTCCGCAGTCCTGGTTATCGTCTGCTCACCGCTCGGGCGGGCGGATCGCCCCAGCTTTGCCTGGATCTGTAACTCCTCTCTCAATTCCCTGAGATCGCCGAGCAATTCCTCTGCCGTCTGATACCGCTCCTGCCTCCGCTTGCGCAATGCCTTACTGACAACCGACTCGAGCCCGGCCGGCACACTGGGCGCATAACGCGCGAGCGGCGCGGGTTCCCTGGCGAGCTTCGAGGCAATCACGTCGGCGACAGTCCGGCCTTCAAACGGGGGGCGGCCGGCCACCATCTCATAGATCACCACGCCGAGTGAGAAGATGTCAGTCCTCGCATCCACCTCCAGCCCGCGCGCCTGCTCGGGCGACATATAACGGGTAGTCCCCATCACCGTCCCGGGGGTTGTTTCCAGTTTTGCCTGCGTCGTCGCTTCGGCTTCAACTGCCGTCAACCGCCGCGCCGTCAGCTTCGCCAGCCCGAAGTCAACCACCTTCACAATCCCGTCGGGCCGCAGCATGATGTTTTCCGGTTTGATGTCCCGGTGCATGATCCCCGCCTGATGCGCCGCCGTGAGTGCGCTCGCCACCTGGACGGCCACGTCGAGCGCTTCGCCAAGGTTCATCCGGCGGCCCGCCATCACCTGCCGCAACGTCTCCCCTTCGACATACTCCGTGGCAATGTAGTGCCGGCCGTCTACTTCCCCGATGTCGTGAATGGTGATGATGTTCGGGTGATTGAGTGCTGACGCCGCCTGAGCTTCCTGCCTGAACCTTCTCACCCGCTGCTCATCCGCGGTGAAGTAACCGGGCAGGAGCTTGAGCGCCACCTTGCGTCTGAGACGCGTGTCTTCGGCCAGGTAGACCTCACCCATCCCGCCTTTGCCCAGCAGGGAAAGCACCCGGTAATGGCCGATCCGCTCTCCCGCCATCGTGCGGGGTTGTTGTTCAGCCATCATCCCGGCGGCGAGTTCCAGGGCAGGCACCGCAATGAAGTTCCCGGCCTGCTCGTCCGCCGCGAGCAGTGACTCGACCTCCTGCCGCAGCGCCTCATCCCCGGCGCACGCCCTGTCGAGGAAGGCGGCGCGCTCCCCGGGTTCGAGTTCAAGCGCCGTCTCACACAACTCGCCGATCTGTTGATAACGTTCGGGCGTCATTGCTCTGTTTTACTCAGCTCGCGATACAGCCAGGCGCGCGCGAGTCTCCAGTCGCGCCTCACCGTCGGGACGGAGACGTTCAGGACTTCGGCGATCTCTTCGACGCTCAGCCCGCCGAAGAAGTGCATCTCGACCACCTGACTCTGCCGCGCGTTGAGCGCCGCCAGGGTGTTGAGCGCGTCATCGAGTGCGACCATCTCAGCGCCGTGCCCGGCAGCGACGGTCAGGGCTTCGTCCAGCGAGACCCGCTCGGCCTCGCCGCCCCGCTTGAGGTTGCGCTGTGAGCGCGCGAAATCAACCAGGATGCGCCGCATCAACTGGGCAGAGATCGCGAAGAAATGGGCCCGGTTCTGCCACTCGACCCGGCTCGCGTCAATCAGCCGGAGGTAAGCCTCATTCACGAGGGCGGTCGTCTGGAGCGCGTGCCCGCCGCGCTCGCGCTCCATGTAGCGGTGGGCCAGTCGGCGCAGTTCCTCGTAAACGAGCGGCATCAGCCTTTCGAGCGCCGCCTGCTCACCCTGATTCCAGGCCAGCAGCAGTTGAGTGATTTCTTCTGGCGGAGGTGTAGCCATTGATCACGCTCCTGGAGGACAGACTGGTTGAAGATGGCCGGAAATTAGCACGCCCAGGCCCAAAACGCCATTCGGCGGCAAGGCGCCCGGGAAAAATTTTCAGGGGCGTTATCAACTTCGACGACAGATTCCGCATTAACCGGGTGAAGGCGGCAACGGGCTGCCGCAACTGAACGGACAGGAGCGAAGCCCGCCGGGCACGGGAGGCCCGGTGCTGTCAGAGTTGAATGAAAGGCCGCGGGAGCTTCGTCCCGGCCTCTGCGATAACGAAGGAGAAGAACATCATGCAAGGTATCAAAAGACTGCTCGTCACACTGCTGCTCGCGTGCGCCGCGCCGGGTATCACTCAGGCATCGGGTCAGGCGCAGACTCCGGACGAAGACCGGCGGCTGGCTGAGGAGGGGGCCAGTCGCGCGGAGGAAGGGAACGAGACGCGCGGCTTCGGCTTCACCTCGGGCGTCATCGGCATCGTCCAGGGGCAGACCGCGCGCCTGACCGTCTGGAACAAGGGCGATAAGCCCGCCCTCGTGCGACTCCAGTTCGTGGACGAGCAGGGCAAAGTCCTGATCCTGTGCAACGAGATCGTTGCCCCCGGCAAAGCAGCGGTGGAGAGCTTCAGCATCCCCGGTGGCCCGGGCGGCGGCCCGCACCGCGTCGAGCTGCTGGCCCAGTTCGGGACTAATACGCGCAGTGAGATCGGCCTGCTGGTCCCCACGGTCCAGATCACTGACGGCACGAGCAACGCGACCGCGTGGATGTTCGGGCAGGAGGGCTTCGCGGAGTTCAGGCCCGTCTTTAACCCGCCGCTGTACCCACCGCCTTTCGGCGGTGGCATCTGATGTCAGGACACATTTCTGAATCGCAGAACACCTGGGGGCCTGCCCCTGGACCCGGCTCGAAACATCAACACCGGTTTCTCGCGATCCATCAGGAGAACGACTATGAGGCAGCTTGTTTTCGATTCACGCATCTCCCTGGCACTGGCGTTTCTGCTTCTGGCCGGGATTCAAGCCTCCGCACAGAGCTACGTCTCGGCGACCGGCGATGACGCCAACCCCTGCACGCTGTCGAGTCCCTGCCGCACGGTTGACCGCGCGCTTTCAGTCACGGCCTCGGGCGGTCAGGTCATCATCTCAGACTCGGGCGAATATCCACCGTTCACGGTGACGAGGTCGGTCAATGTAAGGGCCGCGACCGGAGCCGCCCCCAGAGTCAAATCTCCTGACGCCGGCCTTCCGGCAATCAGGATCACTCTGCCCGCGGATGAATACGTTTACCTGGAGGGACTCGCCGTCGTCCCGAGTTTCCCCGGTGGCGTCGGAATTCAATGGCTCACGCCCGCCAAATTGCTCTGGATGAGGAACTGCACCGTAGAGGGGTTCAGGACCGGGCTGGATGTGGAGAAAGGCGGGAATATCTTCGTTGACAACTGCACCCTCAGGAGCGGGGCGGGCGCTTCCTCTACGGCAATCCGGCTTAACACGGCGAACGAATCACTGCCGATCTACTCCACCGTGCAGTACAGCGACATCAACACTCATGGCTCCGGAGTCTATGCCGGGGCAAATACGACCGTGAGCGTCTACGGCTGTCGCGTCTGGGGGTGCGCGAATTACGGCGTCAGGGCCATGGCCACAAACGCTGACCTCGGCGGGTCAGATTCTTCGCGCGCGATCGTCACGGTCACGTCCAGCTGGGTCTACGGCAATACGATTGGCCTGAACGGTGACTTCACCTTCTCAGCTCCTGACCGGACGGTACTCAGGGTCGGTTCCAGCTCGGTCTACAACAACAGATTCGTCGGCGCGTGGGGAGCGTGCGACCTGGGCGGCAATACCTTCTTTGGCAACGCTTCCGGAGACTGGGGATTCAGTCGCGGAAGTACGGGGCCAGCCTGCCCCTTCTGAAACTTCCGCGGATGCGAACACAGCGCATTTGAATCGGAGAAGATTACGCAACTTATTTCAGTGCGGCGAACCCGGCCGGGAAACGGCACGGCCGTGAAGAAAGGAGAGTTTCTTATGTCAGGCAGATCCATACTCCGACTCCTCAGCTTCGGGCTGATGGCCCTCAGCGCAATCGGCGCCCGAGGTCAGACCGCCGAGAATGCGACGGCCCGCACGGCCACGGTCACGGCGGCGGCAACGACCGGGCGGATGCGCTTCGCCGCGCCGGGTGAAGTCGTGCAACTGCGGCTCGAAGTCTTCGCGCCCGGCGGCGAGAAACTCTTTGATTCCGACTTCCGGCCCGGCAACCTGCTCGACTGGCCGGTCGAGGATCAGCAGGGTCAGCGCCTCGCCGACGGCGAGTACCTGTGTCTGGTGACGGCCAGAGCGCTCTCCGGTCAACTCCACCTCCGGCACGGCCTCCTGCGACTGGAGTCAGGCGAGACGGCACTCCGTTCGGTCGAGACCGGACAGCTCTCGTCAGCTCACGCTGCAGCGCTCGCAGGCAGTCAGCAGGC
>Ga0070741_10015339_pt1 | contig 13003 bp, 14 predicted proteins | sample Coa_R1_4_FD_66440 | JGI IMG/M metagenome (GOLD analysis project Ga0070741, IMG submission 66440) | Surface soil microbial communities from Centralia Pennsylvania, which are recovering from an underground coalmine fire - Coalmine... | ecosystem: Environmental > Terrestrial > Soil > Unclassified ...
CGCGCCGTCCGAACCTGGCGCCGCCTGCCCGCGGACGCCGCCGCTGACCGCGCGCTCGTCGCCGGCGGCATCGCCGCCGTCGCCGCGTTCCTGGTCGCCGGCCTCTTCGAGTACAACTTCGGCGACACGGAAGTGCTGCTGGTCGCCCTCAGCGTGATGGCTTTGCCGCTGATCGTCGAGCGCGAATGGGCGGCGACGTGACCCGCGCCACCGAGCGGCGGCGCTTCGGCGCCGTCCGGCTGCTCGTCATGGACGTGGACGGCGTGCTCACCGACGGCGGCATCTACTACACCGAGCGCGGGGACGAGGTGAAGCGCTTCGACGTCCGCGACGGCCAGGGACTCGTGCTCCTGCGCCAGGCCGGCGTCCTCACCGCCGTCATCACGCGCCGCCGCTCGGAGATCGTCGAGCGGCGCGCCGACGAGCTCGGCATCGTCGAGGTGCACCAGGGCGCAGCCGACAAGCGCGCCGTGCTCGAGTCTCTGCTGGCGCGACGCGGCCTCGCCGCCGCCGAGACCGCCTATGTCGGCGACGACGTCGGCGACCTGCCCGCGATGAAGCTGGTGGGATTGCCGATCGCGGTGGCGGATGCGGTGCCGGTGGTGCGACGTCAGGCCGTGTACGTCACGCGCGCCCGGCCGGGGCATGGCGCAGTGCGCGAGCTGTGCGATCTCATCCTGGCGGCACGGCCACGGCGGGCGCGAATGCCGGGACTGTGAAGGCGACGCTGTCAGCCGTTGCGACGCGGCTCGGCGTCGTCGGCGCCAGCCTGGCCGTCGCCCTGCTGCTCGCCGAGATGACCGTCCGATGGCTCGAGCCCCAGCCGCTGCAGCATATTCAGCTCGACGACGCGCTGTACTTCGTGAACCAGCCGGCGGCGCGATTCACCTACGCGCGCGCCGGGGAGTATTCGATTCCGGTGACGTTCAACGCCTGGGGATTTCGCGGCCCCGCCCCCGAGACGCCCGCGGCGCCCGGAACCCTGCGGATCCTGCTGGTCGGCGACTCGCAGACGGAGGGACTGCAAGTGGCGTTCGACCAGACGTACGGTTCGGTGCTGCGACGCGAGCTCGAGGCGGCGCTGCCGGGCCGGCGCGTCGAGGTGGTGAATCTGGCCGTCTCCGCGTACGGAACGCATCAGGAGCTGCTGACGCTGAAGCGCTATGGAGAGCGTGTGAAGCCGGACTGGGTGATTCTCGGCTTCTATCCCGACAACGATCTCGCCGACAACGTGCGGCTGCCGCTCGTCACGGAAGACGCGGGCGGCGTGCGCCTCGTCGCACATCGGTTCTCGCCGCTGCATCGCCTCGTCCTCGGCACCAAGGTGTCAATCGCGCGCATGAGTCATCTCTACGTGTTCACGACCGTGCGTCTGAAGGCCCTGGTGTCGACGCCGCTGCTGTCGCAGGTCGGCATCCTGGAGCGGCGGGCGCCGTCGATTGCTGTGGTCGATCCCGCGCCGTCGGAGGAGAGCCGTCGTGCGTACCGCATGACCGAAGCGCTCGTGCGGATGACCCGCGCGGAGGCGCACCGCCTCGGCTCCGAGCTTCTCGTCCTGACGATTCCCTCCAAGGTCCAGGTGACGGAGGCGGCGACGTCGGGCGCCGCGGACATGGACCGCCTCGAACGTCGCTTCGTCGAGGCGTTCGATCGTGGAGGCGTCCCTCACGTCGAGGCGGTGGCGGCGCTTCGCGAGGCCCATCAGCGTGGCCGTCGGCCGTATTTCGTCGTCGACGGCCATCTCAATGCGGTCGGACACCAGGTCATCGGCGAGACGCTCGCGCGGTGGCTTGCGCCGCGCGTGGGGCAGCCACGTCGTCAGTAGGCGAGCGACGGCTCGGTCGACGCCCGCACGCGGACGAAGTAGTCCTTGAAGCGCTCGAGGTCGTCGGTGGAGACCATGTCGGAGACGAGGAAGCAGGCGACGTCGCGCTGCTTCCACACCCAGGTGACGAAGCCGCTGTCGCGCACCAGCGCCGGACGGTACCGCTCGATCTGCACGCGCGAGCGGTCGGGAACTTTCAGATCACCGCCGGGCAGCGCGATGTACGTGATCAGATGCCCGTCCGTGTCGCGGTAGTGGACGGCCAGGCCGCGCTGGCGCAGGAGATAGACCGGTTCCGCGCTGACGAAGGTGAGCAGGTCGTCGCCGACGAAGGTGCTCGACAGCTCGATCCCCGACTGCTCCTGCAGCCACGGCAGCGCGGCCGGAATGACCTGCGACTGGCGCGAGCCCCACATGAGGGCGCGCGAGTGCTCGCTGACGACGGCGCGGAGCATCTGGTCCGACGGGTCGGACGGTACCATGCGCGGGAGCAGCGGCAGCATGACCATGGCCAGCACCATGGCCGTGGCCGCGGCCGCCAGCAGGGGTGACAGCCACGCGGGACGGCGCGACGGGGCGGGATCCAGCGCCTGCACGATGGCCACGCGCAGCGAGGCCGGCGCGGTGTAGCGGGGCAGCTCCGCGGCCAGGCGACGCCCCAGGTGCTCGTCGGCGTCCGAGACGTGATCGTTCATTTCGAGTCGTAGTCCTTGAGCAAGCCGCGCAGCCGCTCCTTGGCTCGGAAGATGCGCGACTTCACCGTCCCGACCGGGCACGCCATCACCCGGGCCACCTCCTCCAGTGGCATGCCCTCGACTTCCGCGAGCAGAAGCACCGTGCGGAACTCCTCGGGCAGCCGACGCATGGCGCGCTCGAGGTCCGTGTGCGCCTCCATGGCGCTGCCCTCGTCGAGCGGCGTGTCGTGGAACATGGGCGTGTCCCAGTCGGGGACCCCGTCCTCCGCGATCGCCGCCTCACGCTCACGCAGCCGGTAAAACGTGAGGAACGTGTTCCTCAGGATCTGGAACAACCAGGCCCGCAGGTGGGTTCCCGGCTGGAACCGGTGGGAGAACCGGAAGGCCCGGAGGTAGGTCTCCTGGACGAGGTCGTCCGCCTCCGGCGGGTTTCGTGTCAGATAGACCGCGAAGTTATAGAGCGCGTTCAGGTGCTGGAGGGCTTCGCGCTGGAACTCGGTGTCGGCCATCGCGCTCAGTCCTCGAACCAGCGCGCCGGGTAGTCACCCGGCCTCACCGTGTGGTCGTCGGCCAGCTCCTCGACCATCTCGCGCACCGTCGCGTAGAGCGTCGGGTGCTCGAGCTCGGGGGCGACGTCGGCCAGCGGCCGCAGCACGAACGCGCGCTCGGCGAGCATCAGATGAGGCACGTGCAGGTCGTCGGGCCCGCTGATCACCTCGTTGCCGTAGAACAGGATGTCGATGTCGACCGTCCGTGGTGCAAACCGCCGGGCTTCCGGTGTCCCGGGCGGCCGCACACGCCCCAGGGCATCCTCGATTCCGCGCACACGGTCGAGCAGCGCCCGTGGCGGCAGGCCGGTGTCGACGGCGACGACACAGTTCAGGTACCAGCGCTGCTCGCTGCCGGCGCGGCCGGGCTCGGCCTCCCAGGGCTCCGACTCGTAGAGCGGGGAGGCGGCGACGACGTCGACGTCGGCGGACTCCCGCAGTCGCTGCACGGCCGCGCGCAGCAGCGCCAGACGGTCGCCCAGGTTCGAGCCGAGGCTCAGGTAGACGCGGGTCACGGCGTGCGCCTCCGTGTCAGCTCCACCGACGGCGTGCCGACGAGCCCCTGCAGGGGCGGCGTCAGCTTGCGCACGCGCACACGGACCTCCTGCGCGGGAAACTCGCGCAGCAGCGCCTGTGCGATCTGTCCGGCCAGCCGCTCGATGAGGTTCACGCGGCCGTGGGTGCCGATCTCGACGATGCGTCGAGCCACGATGCCATAGTCGATCGCGCTGGCGAGGTCGTCGGACGTGGCGGCCGGCGCCAGGTCCACCGCGAGCTCCGCGTCGACCGAGAACCAGATGCCGACCGTCTGCTCGGCCTTCGACACGCCGTGGTGGCCATAGAAGCGGACGTCCTCGAGGTGCAGGCGATCCATCACGCGATCCCGAGCACGTCGTGCATCGAGTAGAGCCCGGGCGGCCGGGCCGCCATCCAGCGCGCCGCGCGGAGCGCGCCGCGCGCGAAGGTGTCGCGACTGTGCGCGCGATGGGTGAGCTCCAGGCGCTCGCCGAGGGTGCCGAAGGAGACGGTGTGCTCGCCGACCACGTCGCCGGAGCGCAGCGACATCACGCCGATCTCCTTGCCCGTGCGCTCGCCGGGCAGCCCCTGCCGGCCGTACACGGAGACCTGCGCCAGATCGCGCCCGAGCGCCTCCGCGATCACCTCCGCCATGCGCACCGCCGTTCCGCTCGGCGCGTCCTTCTTGAATCGATGATGCATCTCGGTGATCTCGACGTCGTAGTCGTCGCCCAGGGCCTTGGCCATGAGCGCCAGCACCTTGAACGCGAGCGTCACGCCGACGGACATGTTCGGGGCGACGAGAATCGGCGCCCGGCGCGCGAGCGCGGCGATCTCGTCGCGCTGCGCGGCCGAGAAGCCCGTCGTCCCGATCACCGCGCGTGCGCCGGCGTCCGCGGCGAGACGCAGATGCTCGAGTGAGGCCGCGGGCACGGAGAACTCGACCAGCATGCGATCGCGCGTGAGCGCCGATTTCATGTCGGCGACGATCGGAACGCCGAGCGCGCCGACACCGGCCACCTCGCCCGCGTCGCGTCCGAGCGAGGCGTGTGCCGGCGCTTCCACCGCCCCCGCGAGCCGCAGGCCGGGCGCCTCGCGCAGCAGGGCGACGATCCGTGTTCCCATCCGACCGGCCGCACCGCCCACGACGAGATCGGTCGTCGGGGCGCCGGCCGGCGAGCCAGCGCTCATGGCTGCCGCGATCTACTTCACGACGCCGGACTGCCGGAGGATCGCCCGCAGCGTCTCGCGGTTCGCGTCGCCCATGCGGCACATCGGCAGGCGGAACTCCGGCTCGAGCATGCCGGCCATCGCCATGGCTTCCTTGATCGGGATGGGGTTCGTCTCCAGGAACGCCGCGCGCGCCAGCGGGAAGATCCGGTAGTGGATCTCGCGCGCCCGCTTGATGTCGCCCTCGAGAGCGGCGTGCACCAGGTCGGCGGTCTCACGCGGGACGATGTTCGCGATGACCGAGACGACGCCGTGGCCGCCGATCGCCATCAGCGGCAGCGTGATGTTGTCGTCGCCCGAGAGTACGGAGAACCCGGGTCCGCACGCGGCGATGACCTGGCTCATCTGATCGAGCGAGCCGGACGCTTCCTTCACGCCCTTGATGTTCTTCACGTCCTTCACGAGCCGCGCCATCGTCGACGTCTCGATGTTCACGGCCGTGCGGCTCTGGATGTTGTACACGACGATCGGCATCACGACGGACTCGGCCACGGCGCGGAAGTGGCGGTAGAGTCCTTCCTGGGTCGGCTTGTTGTAGTACGGGTTGACCACGAGCGCGCCGTCGGCGCCCGCCTTCTCCGCGTGCCGGGTCAGCTCGATGGCCTCGCTGGTGGAGTTCGAGCCGGTGCCGGCCAGGATCTTCATCCGCTTGCGCGCCGCCTCGATCACGACCTCGACCACCCGCTTGTGCTCGTCGTGGGACAGCGTCGGCGACTCGCCGGTCGTGCCGCACGGGACCAGGCCATCGGTCCCGTTGGCCGCGTGCATCTCGACCAGCTCGCGCAGCTTCGCCTCGTCCACCTTGCCATTGCGGAACGGGGTCACGAGCGCGACGTAGGAACCGGTGAAGATCGGGTTCATGCCATGGTCTCCCTCGCCGCCGGGTCCTCGGTGTCTCCCCGGTGGCGGACGATCGTGAAGCGGCGGTCAACGAGGACCTCGACGCGCCGCGGTGTCGGGGTCATGTGCAGGAGATCGTTGCCCTTTTCGCGCGTGAAGTCAAGGTACGGCCACGGCCACTTCGTTCGACCGTTCGCTCTCGTTGGCCCGCACGCTGGCGTCCTGCGCGGTCACGACGTAGCGGTAGCGGCCAGCCGGCACGCCTCGGTCGACGAACGTCGTCGCGGGCGGTCGGACGGAGCCCACCCGCATGAAGCCACCGGCCGGGCCGGCGCGATAGACGATGTAGGCGGCGACGTCCGGTGCCGCGCTCGGCTTCCACGACAGCCGCACCTCGCCGCGCGAGGCGATGGCGACGAGGTCGGTCGGGGAAGGCGGCGCGGTCGTCTTCGCGGGCGTCGCGGCGACGCGCGCGGTGGGAGCGCCGGTGACGTGGGCGTCGCCGTCGGTGCGGACCGCGCGGACGGCGTACTGGTAGGTGTGGTCGTTGCTCAGGCCGCGGTCGACGTACGTCGTCTCACCGCCCGTCCGGGCGATCACGCTCGGCTCGGCGACCGCATCGGGCGCGCGCAGGATCTCGTACGCCAGTGTGCCGCTGAGCGGCGCGCCGCCGATCAGCCCCGGCGGCGGCTCCCACGTGAGGCGCACCTCCGCGTCGCCGGCCGCGACGCGCAGCGCGGCCGGCGGCTCCGGAGCCGCGATGTACCGGATCGACACACGCGCCGATGGCACGCTCGTGCGTCCCTCGGCGTCGGTGGTGGTGGTGACGTACGTGTAGCGGCGACCGACGACGAGGTCGCGCCGGTTGGCGTACGTGATGCGGTTTCCCCTCAGCTCGGGTGCGACGGGCTCCTGGAGCGGAAAGCGCGCGATCTCGGCGTAGCCGGGAATGCGGTCGTCCACGCGGAGGGCCGCCCGGGGCTCACCGGTGCCCGCATCCTCGGTGCGGTACAGCCGCGCGACGCCGAGCTCGTAGATCGGCGAGCCGTCGACACGTCGGCGCGGCACCGTCCACGTGAGCTCGATGGCGTTCTCGCGGGCGGCGGCTGACAGGTCGGCCACGACGCGCGGGACCCGGATCTGCGGCGCGACCGGTCGGCCGGCCTTGCCGCACGCGGCCAGCGCCAGCACGGCGGCGGCGAGCGCGCCCGCACGCCGGCACGCGCGCGACCTCACGGGACCAGGAGCGCGCGTGCCTGGGCGAGCGCGCGCTGGACCGCCGCCGGCGCGGTGCCGCCGGTGACCGATCGCGCGCGCAGGGAGGCGTCGACGGTGAGCGCCTGGCTCACGTCCGCCTCGATGAGCGGCGAGAAGCGGCGCAGCGTCTCGAGCGGCAGCTCCTCGAGCGCGCGGCCGGTCTCGAGCGCGTGGCGAACGACCCGGCCGACGACCTCGTGAGCCTGGCGGAAGGGCAACCCCTTGCGCACGAGATAGTCTGCCAGATCGGTTGCGGTCGCGTAGTGCTCGCCCGCCGCGGCCCGCATGCGGTCGAGGCGGAACGTCAGCGACGCGAGCAGCGGCGGCAGCACGGTGAGCATCGCGTCGAGCGTGTCGACGGAGTCGAAGAACGGCTCCTTGTCTTCCTGCATGTCCGAGTTGTACGTCAGCGGCAGGCCCTTCATCGTCGTGAGCACGGACACGAGATTGCCGTAGAGCCGCCCGCTCTTGCCGCGAATCAGCTCGGCCACGTCGGGGTTCTTCTTCTGCGGCATGATGGACGAGCCCGTCGCGAAGGCGTCGGAGAACTCGACGAAGCCGAACTCCGCCGTCGCCCACAGCGTGAGGTCCGCGGCCAGCCGCGAGAGATGCATGCCGACGATGGCGGCCGCCGCGAGAAATTCGAGCACGTAGTCGCGGTCGCTCACCGCATCCAGGCTGTTGGCGGTGACCGTGGCGAACCCGAGATCCCGCGCGAGCGCCTCGCGATCGATCGGGTACGCCGTCCCCGCCAGCGCGGCGGCGCCGAGGGGCAGCGTGTCGGCGCGGCCGGCGGCGCCGGCCAGCCGCTCGCGATCGCGCTCCAGCATGAAGACGTACGCCAGCAGGTGATGGCCGAGCACCACCGGCTGCGCCCGCTGCAGGTGCGTGTAGCCGGGCATCGGCGCCTCCGCCGTCTCGGTCGCGCGGTCCACCAGCACCCGCTGCACCTGTTGCAGGCCGTCGCGCGTGAGGCGGACGACGTCCTTCAGGTAGAGCCGCTCGTCGAGCGCGATCTGATCGTTGCGGGAGCGCCCGGTATGCAGCTTGCCGCCGACGTCGCCGACCAGCTCCTGGAGCCGGCGCTCGACGTTCATGTGGATGTCCTCGAGCTCCGGGCGGAACGGAAAGGTCCCGGCCTCGAGCTCGGCTCGCACGGCTTCCAGACCTTTCACGATCGCGTCACGCTCGGCCTCGGTGAGCAGGCGCGCGCGCGCGAGAGCGCGCGCCCACGCGATGCTCCCCGCGATGTCCTGTGGCCACAGCCGCTGATCGAAGCGAAGCGAGGCGGTGAAGCGCTCGGCGGTCGGGTCGGCGCCCCGCGTGAAGCGCCCGCCCCAGGGCTTCACGGCAACAGCGCGGCGATGTCGGTCATGATGCGCTCGGTGACGCCGAGCCGCGCGTCCCGCGCGCGCGTGCCGTCCTGCGAGAACCGGCGCGGGGGGCCGAACCGCACACGCAGCGGGACGGCGCGGGGCACGTAGAAGCGACGCCGGTGGAGCGCCTGGTAGGTGCCATCGAGGGCGGCCGGCACCACCGGCACGCCGGATTTGAGCGCGAGCAACGCCACACCCGGGAGTCCACGCTCGAGCCGCCCGCGGACGCTGAACGGGCCCTCGGGAAAAATGCCGACCACGCCGCCGTCGTCGAGGTGGGCCAGCGCCCGCCGCAGGGCGCCGATATCGGGCCGCTCGAGATTGATCGGGATCGAGCCGATGTGGCGGTGAAACGGCGGATGCAGCGGCGTCGCGCGCCACACACGCGGCATGACGATGAAGGCGATGGGCCCCGGCAGGCTGGCGGCGAGCACGACGCCGTCGAGATAGTTGTGATGGTTGGCGGCGACGATGTACGGACCATCAGGCGGCAGGTGCTCGAGTCCCTCGACGCGCAAGTCGAACCACCGCAGCAGCGCCGCCCGCACGCCGGCGCGCAGGGTGCGGTAGAGGAGGGGAAAGCGTGGCGCCGCTCGACCGACGGTACGTGTCGGGGACAGCGCGGGCGAGCGCGACATGGCGGGTTCTTATAGCACGGCCCTCGCGGGCGCGCTAGCGACGGCGGGCGAGACGACGATACCGGGCGACGGCCTGGTTGTGCTCCTCGATGCTGATCGAGAAATGGTGGCGCGTGTCGTCCTGCGCCACGAAATACAGGTACTTGACCGGCGCGGGATCGAGGGTCGCCTCGATGGCCCCCAGCCCGGGGCTGGCGATGGGGCCGGGCGGCAGGCCGGGACGCACGTAGGTGTTATAGGGATGGTCGAACAGCAGGTCGTTCCGGCTCAGGGCCCGCCGCTCCTTGGCCACCGCGTACTGCACGGTCGGGTCGGCCTGCAGCGGCATGCCGATCCGCAGGCGGTTCAGGAAGACGGCCGCGATGAGTCGCTGCTCGTCCTTCACGACCGCCTCGCGCTCCACGATGGAGGCCAGCGTGAGAAGCTCGTGCACCGACATGCCGCGCTCGCGGGCCTTGGCCCGCAGCTCCGGCGTGAGCTTGGCGCGCATGCGCTGCACCATCTTCCCGAGCATCTCCTCCGGCGTCATCCCCCGGACGAACTGATAGGTATCCGGGAAGAGGTAGCCCTCGACGCTGGCCGCCTCCACGCCGTGGGCGGCGAGGAACGCCCGATCCGCCGCGACTCTGGCCACGGCGTCGGCCGGGGCGAGCTCCTCGCTCTCGAGCACGCGCGCGAGCTCGGCCACCGTGGCGCCCTCGGGGTGGAGGATCGCGCGGTGCCGGACACGGCCGCTCTCGAGCAGCGTCACCACCTCCCAGGTGGTCGCGTTCTGAGGCACCTCGTACTCGCCGGCCTTGAGGCTGCGCGGGACGCCGCGCGCGCCGGCGGTGGCGACGAAAGCCAGGCGGCTGCGGACCACGTCGGCCTCGGCCAGGCGGTTGGCGATGCTGACGATGCCCTGGTGGGGCGGGACGAACACGATCAGCGGGCCCTGGCGCAGCGCGCTCGAGGGCGTGAACGCCATCCAGCCGAGCGCGCCTGCGCCGACGAGCAGGAGCAAGAGGACGAGCCAGCGCAACTTCATGTCGATTCGAGTCTACTCCGCGGCTCGCCGCCCTCCGAAAAGCTGCCGGCGGCGCCCGAATAGGCTCGCCCTCATCGCTTTGGTATACTGTCGGGCCTGGGGTTTTCCGCCCTTTACTCTGTCACGGAGGTCCGCATGCAGGAGCTGCAGCTCCCCACTCGTCACGACTGGAACGCCACCGAGGCCGTCTACGGCAAGATCATCATCGAGCCGTTCGAGCCGGGCTTCGCGCTCACGGTGGGCATCGCCTACCGGCGCGTGCTCCTCTCCGCCATCCACGGCGCCGCCCCCACGTGGGTGAAGATCGAGAACGTCCTTCACGAGTTCTCCCATCTGCCCGGAGTCCAGGAAGACACGCTCGACATCATGATGAACCTGCGCAAGGTGACGTTCGCCCTCCACGTCAACCGACCCAAGATCCTGCGGCTCAAGAGCCAGGGCACGAAGGCCGTCAAGGCCGGTGACTTCGAGCCGGACGCCGACATCCAGGTCCTCACGCCCGACGTCACCCTCGCCACCCTCGACAAGGACGGCATGCTCGAGATGGAGGTGTGCATCGAGCGCGGGCGCGGCTACGTCCCGGCCGAGAAGCGTGAGCCCGAAGCGCTGCCGATCAACGCCATCCTGCTCGACGCGGACTTCTCACCGGTGAAGCGCGTGAACTTTCACGTCGAGCCGATCGAAGCCAAGAGCGAGCGCCCGGGCCCCGAGCGGCTCGTGCTCGAGGTGTGGACGGACGGCAGCGTGACGCCGCAACAGGCGGTGGGCGAGGCGTCGCGCATCCTGCAGGACCACTTCAATCTGCTGACCGACTTCCCCGAGGTCGTGCTGCAGGAGGAGGACGAGGGCGAGCGCGGCGAGACGCGGCCGGGTGCGGAGCTCAACGACAACCTCTTCCGGAACGTCGACGAGCTGGAGCTGTCCGTGCGCGCCTCGAACTGCCTGAAGACGGCCAACATCCGCACGATCGCGGATCTCGTTCAGAAGAGCGAGTCCGAGCTGCTGAAGACGAAGAACTTCGGCAAGAAGTCGCTCAACGAGATCAAGACAATCCTCGGGGAGATGGGCCTGTCGCTCGGCATGCGGCTCGATCCCGAGGAGCTCGAGCGGCTGCGCTCGCAGTACGAGCGCGCCTACGAGGCGTAGCACACCTGGGTGGGCGGCCGGCGCTTCGCCGGTCGCCCGCCTGCTGATCGCCAGGCTCAGCGCGAGAGCCGCTGCTTGATGCGCTCGACGGCCTGCTGCGTCTGCTCTTTGCGGCCGAACCCCGTCAGCCGGAAGTAACCCTCGCCGCTCGGACCGAATCCCGCCCCGGGCGTGCCGACCACGTGAGCCTCGTTGAGCAGCTTGTCGAAGAAACCCCACGAGTCGATGCCGGGCGGCGTCTTGATCCAGATGTACGGCGCGTTCCGCGCGCCGTACACCGTGAGACCGGTGGCTTCGAGCCCCTCGCGGATCACGCGGGCGTTGTCCATGTAGTACTCGATCGTCGCCCGCACCTGCTTCTGTCCCTCCGGGGTGTACATCGCCGCCGCGCCCTTCTGGATGATGTACGGCACGCCGTTGAACTTCGTCGACTGCCGGCGCAGCCACAGCGCGTTGAGGCTCACGAGCTCGCCGGCGGTGGAGCGGCCGTGGAGCTCCTTCGGCACCACCGTGAACGCGCAGCGCGTGCCGGTGAAGCCGGCCGTCTTCGAGAACGACCGGAACTCGACGGCGACCTCGCGCGCGCCCTCGATCTCGTAGATCGAGTGCGGGATGTCCGCGTCCTGGATGTACGCCTCGTACGCCGCGTCGTAGAGCAGCACGGCGCCGGTGCGCCGCGCCCAGTCGACCCAGCGCGCGAGCGAGGCGCGTCGAAGCACCGCGCCCGTCGGATTATTGGGAAAGCAGAGATACACGAGGTCCACCGGCCGGTCGGGCAGGGGCGGCTCGAAGCCGTTTTCCGCCACGCAGGGCAGGTAGACGAGACGACGGTAGCGACCGCTCTCCTCCAGCGGACCGGCCCGTCCCGCCATCACGTTGCTGTCGACGTAGACGGGGTACACGGGATCGGTCAGTGCCACGACGGCGTCCGCGCTGAACAGCTCCTGGAAGTTGCCGGTGTCGCTCTTGGCCCCGTCGCTGACGAAGATCTCGTCGACGGCGATGCTGACACCGCGGGCGCCGTAGTCGTGTCTGGCGATGAGCTCGGTGAGGAACTCGTAGCCGGGCTCCGGTCCGTAGCCCCGGAACGTCTCCGCGCGCGCCATGTCTTCCACCGCGTCGTGAAGCCCGCGGATGATCGCGGGCGGCAACGGCTGCGTGACGTCGCCGATGCCGAGGCGGATGATGTTCGCCTCCGGATGCGCCGCCTGGAATGCCTTCACCCTCCGAGCGATCTCGGTGAACAGGTAACTGCTCTTGAGCCCTAGGTAGTGGTCGTTGATCCTCGCCACGGCGCTCTCCCCTGTCGCTGGCAGTGCCGCGATTCTAGCAAACCGACTCCGGGTCGAGGCAGAGGCGCTCGACCCGGCGATCGGCCCAGCGGGTGACGCTCAGTGATCGGCCGTCGGTCTCGATCAGGATGGCGCCGTCCCGATCCGTCCGGTAGACGCGGGCGCCGGCGGCGGCCAGGCGGGCAAGCGTAGCGGGGTCCGGATGTCCATACGCGTTTCGCGCGCCGACGGAGACGACGGCCAGCGCGGGGCGCACCGCCGCGAGAAAGGCCGGCGTGCTCGACGTGGCGCCGCCGTGGTGCGCGACCTTCAGCACGGTGGCCGCCAGCGGCGCACGGGCTGCGACGAGCGCGTGCTCGGCCGCCGTCTCGATGTCGGAGGCGAGCAGGATCGACGCCAGGCCGAGCTCGACACGGAGGACGAGCGCGTGGTCGTTGGTGCGCCGGCTGTCCGTGTCCACGGTGAGCGGCGTGAGCCAGGCGCCGCCGAACGCGCGGGGGGTCTGCGCCTCCCATGGCTCGCGCACGCCGATCAGTCGCTGCACGGCGCCCATCCCGCCCGCATGATCGATGTCGGCGTGCGTGGTGAGCGCCGTCTCGAGCCGCAGGACGCC
>Ga0070741_10015340_pt1 | contig 13002 bp, 13 predicted proteins | sample Coa_R1_4_FD_66440 | JGI IMG/M metagenome (GOLD analysis project Ga0070741, IMG submission 66440) | Surface soil microbial communities from Centralia Pennsylvania, which are recovering from an underground coalmine fire - Coalmine... | ecosystem: Environmental > Terrestrial > Soil > Unclassified ...
CAGTTCAGGCGAAGCGAACCTGGACGCATGGTCGGCTCTGTCTGATCCCGATCTTCGAGAGAAGTTGTGCTCGTTGCCCGGCGTGGGACCGAAGATAGCTAACTGCGTAATGCTGTTTGCCTATGAGCGCATGCGCGCATTTCCGATCGATGTCTGGATCGAAAAGGTTTTGAAACAACAATATTTTCCGCGGAAGAAAAAAGTCACCGAGCTGCGGCTACGCGAATTTTCGGAAACGTATTTTGGCGAACACGGCGGTTACGCCCAGCAATACTTGTTTCATCATGCGCGCATGGCGTCGCGAAAGTCAGCTCTTGGCGTGGGAATGTAAAATGGGTAGCGTCGCGCCGAAACAGTCTTTCTCAACGCTGCATTCTTCCCGAGAGCGGGAGCACGGCAAAAAAGTCCGTGACCGCGAGGACGCGACCACCAGCATGCGAGACGCATGCGCTACCCTTGTGACCGGGCGCACGGCCAAGTTGTCAGCACCGCCGGCCTGAGATAATGTTTCAGCCTTAAACCGAAGCTTCCAAAGCCCAATTTTTTTCTGACTACTGAGAAACCGCTCTCATGACGACGGCTGATATTATGTTCGCCCAGCCGGGCAACCCCGAAAGTCTTCGGGACCACGAATATGAGACGCGAACGGTTTTGTTGGCGCTGCTTGCCGCGATTCTCATTCATCTGCTCGTGGCGTTTTTCCTTGCTGCCTTCGGCGGCGTTTTCTCGCCGGCTACTCCCGTTGAAGACAAGCCGGCTGAACTAACACTCGTCGATCTTGCACCAGCCTCGAAGAATTCCGCGTTCGTTGAAAATGACGAATCGAAAAAAGCGCCCGAACCGAAAGAGAAAACATTCGAATCCAACGCCAATTCGATTGGAGCCAGCGAGCTAGCCGCCACTGGAGAATTGCCTTTGCCGTCGCAGACGGGCAAAGACCGGCCATTTATGGATTTGGAGACGCATCAACACTCGTTGGACACAAAAGGGGCGCAGCCACAACCGAGTGCGGCGCCGCAGGAAAATCCGAATCCGTCGGCGGCGCCCGACACACAACCAGCTCCGGTTACCGCAGCGGAGCAATTTGCGATGTTAACCCAACAACCGACTCCGCCAGTCGAGAAGTCGGTTACATCGCCGCAAGCGCGGTCCGCGTATCGCGCTTTTAAAGAGCGGACGCGTATCGCCGGCCGGATTACGAACCGCGGCGTCTCATCCGTCAATGCAGTGGGCACACCGTTGGGACGGTACCAGAAGTTGATTTTGGATGCGATCGGCTCGCGCTGGTATGCGTTTGTCGACCGGCAAATGGACTTAATAAGCATCGGTACCACCCGCGTGGTCTTTGTGGTGGATCGAAGCGGACACGTCAAGAATCTCAAGATTGTCGAAAACTCGTCAAACGAGGCCTTGGCAAATGTTTGTATTCAATCGATCCAGGACGCGCAACTGCCTCCCATGCCAGATGAACTGGCGGCCATGTTACCTCCTGAGGGAATGGACGTGGATCTCCCGTTTACGATCTTTCCGAACCGATGATCCTGGCGGCGATAACTATCGAAACTCCGGAAACCGTGAATAGCGTGTTTGGATTCTTAGCGAAGGGCGGCCTTTTCATGTGGCCGTTGCTGGCGTGCTCGATTGTCTCGGTAACGATAATGATTTTGCGCGGTCTCGCTTTGCGACGGAACAAGGTGATGCCGCCTTTGATCGAGATCGAAATAGAACGTTTGACTCCGGGGGAAAGTCCCGAGCGGCTATCACGCATTGTGCACCATGATGGTTCGTCACTGGCGCGGATTGCTCGCGTGGCGTTGCAGTATTTACGCAGCCCCCGCTCGGAAAACGTGGAAGCGGTACAAACGCGCGCGCGTCACGAGATGGTGCGACTGGAGAAAGGTCTTATTATTCTCGAAGTCATTGTGGGCATTGCACCCTTGCTGGGTTTGATCGGCGCGGTCTCTGGATTGGTGCATGTCTTTTCCCAGCTCGGATTGAGTTCGGGCGCAGCGGATACGCGTCAGATCGCGCTTGGCATCTCTGAAGCGCTGAATGCAACCGTTTTCGGTCTTTCCATCGCTGTGCCGACGCTGATTGGGTTCACCTATTTTTCGAGGAAAGTCGAGGTGATGTCGGTGGAGATGGAAACGTTGGTCGTCGAATTGATTAACAAATGCTATTACGGGCGATCTGCGCGCGAATTTATGCCTGCAAAATCGGCCGCCGCCAGCTCGGTGCCGATTTCGACGCCGGTAGCGTGAAACGCGCGGCGCATTTCAGGTCATGAAGTTTGCAGTGCGAAAACGAAGGGCGCCCCTCATTATCATCGTTTCGCTCGTCGATATTCTCATCATCCTCCTGATCTTTTTCGTTGTTTCTACAACTTTTAAAAAAGATCAGCCCGAGGTTCAGATTAATCTGCCAGAATCCAAAACAGCAAAGAAACAGCCCGCGGAACTTGAACACGCTATCGTAAGCATCGATCAAAACGACGAGATCAAACTAGACGGGCGAACCATGAGCGTGGACGAACTGGAAGGCGCCGTGCGGAACCTGCCGGCGCCCCGCAAATCCACGCTCGCGCTCCAAGCGGACAAGAAAGCTTCCTTCGGCACAATTATTAAAGTGATGGACGCGTTGAAGCTGGCTGGCGTGAGAAATTTGCCGGCGTTTACCCGGGAAGAGAAATGATTCTGCAAATCCTGGAGTACGGCGACCCAATCCTGCGCGCCAAGGGCAAACCGATCGAAGACATAGACGATCGGATTCGCGAACTGGCTGCGAACATGATCGAGACGATGCACGCGGCAAATGGCGTCGGCCTGGCAGCGCAGCAGATAGGTGAAGCTTTGCAGCTCACAGTGCTCGACGTTTCGCTGGTCGAAGATCGACCGAGCACGTTGAAGCTGGACGGCAAAGATCTCGATCCGAAGTCTGCGATGCCGCTTGTGCTGATCAATCCGGAAATCGAACTGCGCGGTGCGACTGAAGTTGGGGTAGAAGGTTGCTTAAGTTTTCCGGAAATCACTGGTAACATCGAGCGAGCGAAGTCAGTGATCGTGCGTTCGCAAACGTTCGAAGGTGGCGCAATCGAAATCGAAGCAGGCGGGTTTCTTGCGCGCGCGATTCAGCACGAGGGCGATCATCTCAATGGAATTCTATTTATCGATCGCATGAATTCGGCGGCAAAAGCTGCCTTGTCGAGTCGACTGAAACGATTGCAGAAGGAGACCCGGCGGGGCATCAAACATCGGGGAGCGCTTGTAAGCGAGACGACGTTGTAGCCCTGAGTACCAAACTCGCGCTGCGCACCAGCATTTCTTACTCTTCCCGAAGGAGTTTGGATGGATCGATGGCAAGCGCTCGCAGGGCCGGAATGGCGGACGCTGCAATGCCTAGCAACGCCATCGTCAGCACTGCGCTGACTACGACCACGGGATCTCGCGGATTCGCTTGATATACAATCTGCCCCAGAAGCCGACTGGCAAAGATGCCAGACAGCAACCCCACTAACGATCCGATTCCAAGCAGCACGATTGGACGCCCGACCGCAGCGCTCATCACGTGCTGTGTGCGCGCGCCCAAGGCCACGCGGATGCCGAGTTCCTTCATACGGCGACTTACGTTGTAGGCCGCCATTCCGAAGATGCCGGTGACAGCCAACATCGCTGCCAGTCCCCCCATGACGCCCAATGCTACGGTTGCCGCCCGGGCCGGAAACAACACATACGAAATTTTATCGGGCCAACTCTCAACGGTGATTAGCGCATCCGGCTCGAGCGCGTGTAACACTCGTTCGATGGTTGGCGCTATTTCGTTCTGCGATCGATTCGACCGCACTACGAAAATTGGCTTGATCTGCTCGTTTTGCGACAACGGCAGAAAGACCGCCGGCTGTGGTGACTCCGTCATTTCGTGATACTTGCCGTCCTCCACTACGCCTACGACTTCTCTCAAGCGATCCATGAAAATAAAACGTTGTCCAATTGCCGGCGTGTCGCCCCACATTTTCCGCGCAAAAGTTCGGTTCACGATCGCGACGCAGGGTGTGCTTGTCGTGTCACGCCATGAGACATCGCGTCCCTCTAAGAGTTGTGTGCCAGCGGTCTCAAGGTAGCCCGGAGAAATTGTAAAGCCGTACGGCAACAGCACCGAATTGTTCAGTGTGAACTCTGTCGTGCCGGGCGGGAAAACCGGAATACCGCGCAGCCCGCCGTAAAGTGGCGACCTACTTAACGCCCCGGCCGCGGTCACACCCGGGATGTCCCGCACCGCTTCAATCATCGCTTTCTTTTTTTCGAGCGACACGTTGCCTCCTTCCACCAGGCTGAAGTCGACATCGGCCAGCACTACACCTTGTGGCTGGAATCCGATCGGAGCGTGCAGCATCCGCACCATGCCGCGCACCGCGACCAGCGAAGCCGTGACCAAGAGCATGCAGATGACAATTTGTGCGCCTAACAACAAATCTCGCGGCGTAAATCGGCGCAGCGGCGTTGAATCCACCGGCCCGCTTTTCATTGCCTGCAACGGACTACTATCCCGCACCTGCCGGGCGGGGATCATTCCAAAGAGTAGGGCGCTAACCAGGATGAACGCGAAAGCTGCGAGATAGACACGCCCATCCACACTCACGGCCAGATGATTATTGGAGTCTCCTAACCGGCTTAGCAAATTCAACAGCCGACTTGCGATGACCAGCCCTGCTGCACCGCCCAGCATCGACAACACCACCGCTTCAGTCATCACTTGCCTAACGAGTCGCCATTGGCTCGCCCCCAGCGCCACACGGACAGCGAGTTCACGGCTGCGATCGGCCGCGCGCGCCGCGAAAAGGCTGGCCAGATTGGCGCACGCCGCCGCCAGCACCAGCAGAGCCAGCCCGGTCACGCTATAAAGAAATCCGCGAATAACGTCACCGTCTTCCGCCTGAAGTCCCGGCCGAATCAGACGCAGTGGCATTCCAGTGTCAGTCTTTGGATACTCCCTGGCCAATTGCGCCGCGATCGCACTCAGATTTTGCGAAGCCTGGTGCGGCGTCACGCCTGGTTTGAGCCGGCCCAGTACCGTCAAAGGCCACCCCGTCCGGTCTGCCAGGTGCTCCGCGTCGAAGTAATTCACGATGGGAATGAAGTAGTCCGGCCAGACAAATTGCTCCGTGCCGTGAAACTGGGCTGGCGCCACACCGATCACCGTAAAAGAATCTTTGTTGAGACGTACGGTCGTTCCGATCACACGCGGATCGGCGTTGAATGCGCTTTGCCAAAGACTATCGCTCAAGATTATGTAGGGCGCTGAATTCGGACCATGCTCGTCTGACGACTGGATGAGCCGACCTAGCTCTGGTCGCACCCCAAGCATTTCGAAATAATTGCCAGTGACCGCATAGCCGTCGACATTCTTCACCAAGTTCCCCCACGTCAGTCGCGCGTGACAGTATCCGTAAAATCCGGTGATCTCGCTAAAAGTCGTGTTGCGCTGCCGATAATCTTCAAACGCAGGATAGGATGTAGTGAGCAGCTTGCCGTGAGTCCGCGGCTTAAGGCGAAGTTGGTAGAGATTCTGCGGGTCGCTCACCTCAAGCGGATGCAGCAGGACCGCATTGACGACTCCGAAGACGACGACGTTTGCCCCAATGCTCAACATCAGAGTGAGCAATGCCACAAGCGTAAATGCGGGAGATTTCCAAAGCACGCGCAGCGCGTAACGAATATCCAGCAACAGGTCCTTCATCTTGTCTGTTGCCGTCTAACGAGATTTGGGCTGGGGCGCAGAGAACTCATTAATCGTCACGTAGTATCCGTCAGGATCTCGGAGTGAGAACTCCGGTGTTTGAGTGTTCGGGTTCACGTGGGGCTCGTCTTCGAACCGGGCGACCAGAGCGCGTGCCCGCTTGAGGGCCATCTCGTAGTCGTCGACGCGGAAGAACAAGAGAAGTCCGTTGCCAGGGGACGCCTGGTCCGGGCTCATCAAGGAGGGATGCTGGTGCGCGCCCCACTGATGCAGGCAGAGCAAGACGGTTCCATCCGTATCCAGGATCTGACCAAAGTAGTCATGGCCTGGAGGCGTCTCGGGCTGACCGAAGAGCGACTGGTACCATTTCAAACTGCCCCAAACGTCGTTTACGCCGATAATCGTCCATGTGCGTTTCATCGCATTCCGTTGTCTGCCTAACGAGTATTCGGTCGAATATTTACGCTTTAAAGCCGTGTTTTTTACACCTAATGCGCGAGAGTGTCACCGAGTCAGAAATCCGGTCAACGGACTGGTTGCCGCCGCCGCATCCAGTTTTTCGGCCAATCCGATTTCGCGCGCTTCGCGTCCGGCTTCGGTGGCTTTCTTGAAAGCTTTGGCCATGCGAACCGGGTCGGACGCAATTGCGATCGCGGTGTTAACCAGAACGGCGTCGGCGCCCATTTCCATCGCTTCAGCCGCGTGACTTGGGGCACCCAGGCCGGCATCAACGACTACGGGCACTGTCGCTTGCTCGATGATGATCTCGATTTGGAGACGTGCCTCGATGCCGCGATTGCTGCCGATCGGCGAACCCAGCGGCATAACTGTTGCGGTTCCGATGTCCTGCAACCGTTTCGCCAGGACCGGGTCGGCATTGATGTAGGGAAGAACCGTGAATCCTTCTTTCACCAGAATTTCGGCGGCGGCCAGCGTCTCGACCGGATCGGGCAGCAAATAGCGCGGGTCCGGGTGAATCTCGAGCTTGATCCACTTTGGCAAGCCTGCGCTCGCGGCTAACCGCGCCAGGCGCACCGCTTCGTCGGCGTTGCGCGCACCGCTGGTGTTCGGCAGAAGAAGGAAACGTTTCGGGTCGATAAAATCGAGAATGTTCGCGAACGGATCGTGCGTGCCTGAAATATCGGCGCGCCGGAGCGCCACGGTGACCAGCTCCGTTCCGCTGGCAATGAGCGCGTCGCGCATCGATTCGTTCGATGCGAATTTCCCGGTGCCAACCAGCAAACGCGAGGTGAACTCGCGGTCGCCGATTTTTAATTTGGAGGGCTTGTCCGCCATCTTCCTACAACAATGATGCAGTTTGATGTTCGCCGCAAAGGTTACCGGAACATAGGGCTGTGCCCTGTGTGCCCAGCGTGAGCTGAACTCTGCTGTCCGAAGGCGGTCTGTATTGACGTCGTAAGCAGCGGGTTTCAAACCCGCTGGGCGCACAGACCGCAGGTCTATGTTCCGACTTGTACGAACCCGCAAAGCTGCAATGTTTTGTTTATGACTCGGTTTGAGCTTCGCGGCGAAGATTGCATCAAGGCAATGTCGCGGTTGACAAGTGAAAGTGTCGATCTTGTGGTGACTTCACCCCCCTACAACCTGGGAATTGGCTACCGGCAATATGTCGACCGGCAGGACCGACAATCGTATCTGAACTGGTGCGCCAAATGGGCGGCACAAATTCGAAGAATTCTACGGTGGAATGGATCTTTTTTTCTGAACCTCGGCTCCGCGCCATCGAATCCAATGTTGCCTCATCAAATCGTGATCGCGCTGACATCCGCGTCACGCGGATTTGTTTTGCAGAACACGATTCACTGGATCAAGTCGATTACGATTGAAGATAGTTGTAGCCGTCGCGCTGTGGGCGACGCGACGCGGAGGCGTCTAATACATCAACGCAACGCTTCCCGGAAGGAAGCGGCCACAGCAATTCGCTCCTTTGGCCATTTCAAGCCAATCAACTCGAAGCGGTTTCTGAACGATTGTCACGAATACATTTTTCACTTTACGAAGCCGGGACGCGTTGAAATCGATCGGCTTGCCCTCGGCGTTCCATACCAGGACAAAAGTAATATCGCGCGTTGGTCGCACACCCGTGGGAACGATGTACGCTGTCGCGGCAACACGTGGTTCATTCCCTACGAAACAATTCAGAGCCGCGAAAAGGAGCGACCGCATCCGGCGACGTTTCCTGTTCAACTCGCGGAATGGTGCATCAAACTGCACGGCGTCTCGCGCGTTCGCACCATGCTTGATCCGTTTCTCGGCATCGGAAATTCTGCCGTCGCCGCGCAGCGTTGCGGCGTGAAAAAATTCATCGGGTTTGAAATCGACGAAGCTTATCTCGAAGAGACCAAGCGGCGCTTGAAAGCACCGCAATGAGTCGTCACTTAAGTCGAGCTGGGCGAGCTCACCTCTCTGCCGATTGCTGACGAAACTGGCCTTAATGAAATTCGTTAGCTGGAATTTGAGGGTTTGTCACATGTGATACAGGATACAATTTCTTGAATCGATTAATCTTAATTTGGCAAGTTGTCGTCGTCCTCAACATCATAGCAACGTACGGTGCGGACGGGGCCCAGGCCTCTCTCAAATTCGGTGGCACTAGCTTTTCTCCAAGTTCAAACGTCCGAGCTAATGTTCCTCTGAGTCCGCAGGAAAAATCGTATGCGGTGCAAGGTGGTAACGCCGTTCCGCCATACGCTGTGGCTGTGCTCGCAACTCCTGCAAATTTTGATCCAACAAAGCCGTGGCCCGTTTTAGTGACCTGTTCGACAAGCGACCTTAAACGTCAGAATCGAGATGACCTCGTTGAGTTTTATCGCAGAGTTGGTCTTGCCGAGGGCTGGGTGCTGCTGGCGGGGGACGGCCCGCAACACCCGCGGAACGACAATGTGGCATGGCGCGAGGCCATGACAATGGCTGCCATCGACGCCCTTCACCGCAGCTTCCCCGGGTCGCAGAAGTGGCCGGTAGCATGCGCGGGGTTCTCAGGGGGAGGAAAAGGCGTCGGTTATGTAGCGCCTTTTCTCGCGAGAAACGGTTGTCGTATCATCGGGGTGTACATCACGGGCGCGAACGAAGACCACCTGAGTGGCGGCTACGCGACCCTGAGGCCTGGTCCGAATTTTCTCGATACTCCAATTTACGTCAGTGCTGGGCACGAGGACAGAATCGCAACCATAGAACAGCAGTACAACGTCGTAGGTTCAATCAAGCGAACCGGCTTTAAGCGCATTCGAATGGGCACTTTCCGCGGCGGCCACGAAGTTAATGATGCGCAAACCTCGATCGCATTACACTGGTTCCGCGAACTGGCGAAGTAGTCTCTACTGGAAAGACAAAAGGCGCCGAAGCGCCCGCAAAACGCAAGCTCGATTAGAGGACGGAAGTTCCGGTCACGTTTTGGACTGCGGCGCTGCTGCGCCGCTTTTTATACTTACACTGGTCAGTGCTGCTGGTCGATCGAACGCCGAATTGCCGTAGTGAGTCCGTCAGCGTCGTCCGTGCCCAGTGCGAATTTCCCGCCGTTCCGCAAGCTGATCGCGAGCGCGTCCAAACCAGACACGTTGTATAGCCAGCCGTACGGCGTGCGATGAATTCCCCAACCGTACCACCAACGGATTCCAATGGGTTCGCATTCGACAATCTCCGCCAGCGGCACTTCTCTGCTGATAATTCCTACTCCGAACCACCAGCGCAGAGTTTTGCTCTCAATCATGATCGTGAGTTTGTAGAACAGCGCGATTGTGATTACAAACACGATGGAAACGGCCAGGAGAATTCCCCGATGCGGCGATGATTCAAAGGTCGCTCCGATCGCGAACAGAACTGCCGCAGCCGCCGGGACCCAAATCATCGAGTAACCAACCTGGGTGTGCTGGTACCGCGTCACAGAAGTTTGCCGTCCACCGGGGCGTTCGCCGCTTCCGAAGATTGCTGAAATTTCTCGAGCGATTTGACTAAATTTCCCGGGAGCGGACGCACGCGATCAAAAATGCGAGCCGCCAGCGGTTTGGCTGTTGTGTAACCTGCCGCGAACATTTCCAGACGAGCATCGAGATTATCGATGTAATGCAGCGCCATTGCTTCCGGTGTTTTCGGTGCGACCGGTGAACCAAATTCCATCTCGCCATGATGTGCCCCGATTAGATGCAAAAGATGCAGGCGAACATCTTCCGAAGCCGGGGCAAGAGTTTTCCACGCCTCCGCATTGACCGCATTGACCTTTCTCCATAGCGCGTTCACAAGCTCAAGGCCGATGGAGATGTGCCCGATTAACTCCCCGCGTTCATCATAATTCATGACGAACCCGTTTTCCGGAAGAGCGTTCTCCCAAAGTTTGCCAGAGTCGTGGAATAGGATTCCGGCAAGCAGAAGATCGAGATTCAATTGCGGATAAAGGGGGGCGATCTCCTTTGCAACACGCATCATTTGAGCCGTGTGCTCGACCAGTCCGCCTCGGCGGGCGTGATGATAATTGCGCGCAGCGGCTGTGCGACGGAACCGATCACCCCATTCTTGCAGAAACAGCTCGCATAAGGAGCGCAGGCGCGGATCGCAAATCGTTTTGGTCGCTTTCTCAATAAACTCCCAGTCCGCGTTCTGTTTGGCACGCAAGTCCGGGGGACCTTGGAGCAATTCACTTTTTTCCTGCTCGGTGAGCGGCCGCACGGTCCATTTGTTTCTCTCTGCCTCCAGCCCGTACTGCGGGTGTTGATGAAACTCGCTGGAGAGCTCGATAAAACTTTCAGGCGCGAGTCCGCTACAAGTCTTGTAAGCGGGATGATCGCTCCAGACACGCAGCGTCATGCGATCGCACGCATCCGCCAGAGCGAGCTCGCAGTACGGTTTCCCATCGCGCGTCGTCTTTGCAGTGGCAGATTCCACCTGCACGTGCACGCGCGCGGCAACTGGACCGTTCTGCGCCGCGCGGCGAATTTCGGTCAGCGTGATCAAGTCCATTCCGGCAAATCTACCACAAGCCGCAAACGTGCGTAGCACAGGCATCCTGCCTGTGGGGCAACCGGGCGTTCCGCCTGGTTGGTAAATGAAGCCGCAGGCTCGTCGCGCGAGTTCGTCCGTTGGCAGGCAAGATGCCTGCCGGCCCCACACACAGGATGTCTGTGCTACGCTTAATTGCCCCAATGTTTGTGACGCACCTTGAATGCAGCGCATGCGGCCTCCAGCACGATTGGTCGCGCCTGCAGAATCTTTGTCTTTCCTGCGGCAAGCCGCTCTTTGCGATTGTGAATTTGGCCGCTGCGAGCCGGACTCTGAAGCGCGAAACGCTGGCGACGCGCGAGAAATCATTATGGCGCTATCGGGAAGTGCTGCCGTTGCCTGGAAACGCCCAGCCGGTCTCGTTAGGCGAGGGCGGAACCCCGCTATTGCGCGCGGAAAAATTTGGCGGCGACATCGATCTCTGGATCAAGGACGAATCGGCAAACCCGACGCAAAGTTTCAAGGCGCGCGGGATGAGTGTTGCCGTGTCCATGGCAAAACATCTCGGAGCAACCAAGCTGGCCGTCCCCAGCGCCGGAAATGCTGGCGGCGCGCTTGCCGCATACGCGGCCCGCGCCCGCTTGGAAGCGCACATCTTCATGCCGCGTGATACACCGCGTGCAAACGTCATAGAATGCCGTGAGTTGGGCGCTCATGTGACCTTGATTAACGGATTAATCACCGATTGTGGCGCTGAGATCGCCCGACGCAAAGCAAAGGAAGGCTGGTTTGACATGTCCACGCTCAAAGAGCCGTATCGCGTCGAGGGAAAAAAGACGCTCGGCTACGAACTCGCGGAGCAATGCGATTTGGAATTGCCCGACGTAATTTTGTACCCAACCGGCGGGGGCACGGGCCTCATCGGAATGTGGAAAGCATTCGATGAAATGGAGACGCTGGGCTGGATTGGAAGAAAACGTCCGCGCATGTTTGCGGTGCAAGCCAGTGGTTGCGCGCCAATCGTTCGGGCGTTCGAAGCCGGAGAAAAAAGCGCCGGGGAATTTCCCGCGGCGCGTACGATTGCCTCTGGTTTGCGTGTTCCAAAAGCGATCGGCGATTTCCTAATTCTGAAGACTCTTCGTCAGTCTAACGGCGGCGCCATTGCGATTGATGACCAAGCAATGCTCCGCGTGACGCGCGAAGTGGGATCTAGCGAAGGTCTTTTTGTCGCGCCAGAAGCTGCTGCCTGTTTCGCGGCTTTAAAGTCGCTCCGTTCCACAGCCAAAATTCGTTCGGGCGAACGCGTGGTCATCTTCAACACCGGGTCCGGAATCAAGTACCTCGACTGCTACCCTGACCAATAAACAATCGCGCTCATATCCGCTTACCTGCGAAGATAGAGATGCGCTTGGCGAAAGCCTTTGCAGGCTCGGCGTAGAAACGACGCCCAAGTTCGAGCGCATCCGTGCGCAATCGTTTGCCTCGTTTACGGATTAGTTTCTCGAGTTGCGCCAGTTCATCGCGGAGCGCTTCGTCGGTGCTGTCCTTTTCCAGGCGCGCCCAAAGAAAATCCAAATCGTGCTCAAGCCCCAGTAATTCGCCTAAAACTTCCGCGTCGTGAGCCATCTCTGTCAGGACCACGCGATTCAGTGGCTGCAAAATGCGCAGCTGATACCAGAGGTCCTTCACTCGCTTGCGCCAGGCATGAAAATTCTCTGGCTCCTCGTCGTTAATTGTTTTTGAGAGCCCGCGTTGGCCGCGTTTGTAAATCTTGGCGACTGCTCCGCAAACTTGCGTCCAAGTCAAATCCTCCAGCGGCCATTTCAGCAGACGCGCCTCCACGCGTTCCAACTGCGGGATGGCTTGTTTCTGCCACCCGGCGAATGCCGCGGAAAAACTTTCCCGTTCCAGCGACAATAGTTCTTCGATGTGCGCAAAGCGCTTTTCTCCGGTCTTTGCGGTTTCTTCCTTCAACTGAATGAGTGTTTGCAGCCGCACCTGTGCATCGCGCAAGTCGGAGACGAGCCGTCCGATTTTGCGCACGCAGCGGTCCTCACGCGTGTGCCAGCTCTTGCCAACTTCGGGAATGGCAAGCCGCATCGCCGCGCGTAGCTTTTTAAGGTGCTTACGCACCTCATGCACGGTGACACCGCGTTGCTTTGCCGGATGGCGACACAACTCCAGAGCAGACTCGATCTGTTCCCGAAAGACTCTTTTCAGTCCGTCAGGCAACGGTTCGCGTAATTTCAAACGGAACCCCATAAGTTCTCCTGCCTATTCGTTAGCGAGTCGCACGTTGCTGTAACGTTTTTCCCC
>Ga0070741_10015341_pt1 | contig 13002 bp, 14 predicted proteins | sample Coa_R1_4_FD_66440 | JGI IMG/M metagenome (GOLD analysis project Ga0070741, IMG submission 66440) | Surface soil microbial communities from Centralia Pennsylvania, which are recovering from an underground coalmine fire - Coalmine... | ecosystem: Environmental > Terrestrial > Soil > Unclassified ...
CTCGCGCACCTTGTGCCGGAAGACGATCTGGGAGACGTCGCCGTCGCTCGGGAAGCGCACGTAGTCGAACTGGATCTCGTCGAACCCGGCCCTGGCGGCCGCCTTGCCGACGCCGACGACGTACTCCCACACCCGCCGGTCGTACGGGTTCACCCACCCGAGCCCGCCGCTCGTCAGCCACCGCGACCCGTCCGGCCGGAGGAGCGCGAGGTCCGGCCGCGCCGCCGACAGCGTCGGATCCTCCATCACCACGACGCGTCCGATCAGGTACATGCCGGCGGCGTGGACGGTGTGGACGACCTTGTCGACGTCGTAGAACGGCTGCGCCGACCCGATCTCGCGCGCCAGCTTCGGCAGCTCGGGCGAGACGAAGCCGATCTTCCCGTTCTCGTCCTTGACGTCGACCTCGAGCGTGTTCAGGCCGAACGCCTTCAGCGCGACGTACTCCTCGATCTTGCCCGCGATCCCGGCGAGCCCCATCGTCACGTGCACGCCGCGCACCTCGCTCGGGTAGGCGCGCGGAACCGTCGCCTTGTCCACGCGGATCGGCGCCTCGGAGATCGCCGGCTGCGAGTCCGGATGCTTCCTCCCGGGGATCTGCGTGGCGCCGGCGCCGAGCCCGGCGCCCACCCCGAGCAGGATCGTCGCCGCCGCGAGCCGCCTGCGCCGCCGCGTGACGATCGCCTGGCGCCGCCGCTCGCGGAACCGATGGTTGGGGTCCAGCCGCGGGTGGACGTAGTTCGGCACGGGGGAGACCCTTAACCGTATTGCGGCGCGGCTACGCGTGCAACCGGCGAAAGCCCGTCGCGTCCGGTGCCGGCGGGAGCGGGCTCCCAGCAAGGTCGTCCGGCGGCTCCGGGTGGTTGTAGCCGGCCGGGGCGACGTCGTTCGGCGCGTCCGGGTGGAAGAGCGACGCGAGGTACTGGATCTGCCCGCGGCCGGGGCCGAGCTCGAACTGGCCGCCGCCGTAGAGGGCGATCCCCCGCTCGCCGCAGGCGTCGTAGAAGTCGAGCAGCGCGCGCAGCGACCCGAACCGCGACGGCTTCGAGTTCAGCGTCCGCGGCGGGAACGGCAGCGCGTCGACGTCGGCCACCGAGTGGATCGGCGCGTCCCACGTGATCCGGTCGCGGTGCGGCTCGAGGATCGCCGCCTTCTCCGCGTCGTCCAGGCGGGGGTCCTCGACGAGCGCCTCCGGAAGCGCGTCGACGACGAGGCGGTACAGGCTCGCCGGCGGCGTCAGCGCCGCCTCGCGCCAGGTGTACGCCTCCTTGAAGTCGACGACGTCGACGCAGGCCGCGTCGGCCAGCTCGCGGACGAGCGCCTCGTCCCACTCGCTGACCGGGTCGAGCTTGAAGCGAAGGTCGGGGTGCACGGCGCGGTAGCGCCGCATCCGCTCCGGCCGCGTCGAGACGACGAAGCGCACCGGCTGCGGCTCGCGTCCGACGGCCTCGTGCAGCGAGCGGCGGGCCTGCCGAAGCGCCAGGTCGAGCGCCGCGGACTCGAACGCCCAGCGCCGGAACTCGTGCAGGCCCTCGAGCAGCGCCGAGAACGTCGCGAGCGTGTGCTGGCCGACGACGGGCCGCGGCGTGCCGGCGGACTGGAAGCGGAGCTGGTCGTCGCCGTCATAGGTGCCGTCCTCCCCCACCCCCTCCTCGCCGCCGCCGTGGAGGTGCACGACCGTCGTCCGGCGGAGGAACTCCGGCGAGACCGCGAGCTCGAGCGGCTCGAGCTCGCACGACTCGATCAGCAGCGGCAGGTTCCCTATCCGGTCGAACGTGCTCATCCCCTTGCGAGAGTACTCGCGTGGGCGAGCTCACCGACTTCGGGCTGATCGTGCTCCTCGTCGCGGGATCGTTCTCGCTCGCGCTCGCCGCCCACAAGCTGACGGAGCTGTTCCCGGTCCCGGCACCGGCGCTCTTCCTTGTCCTCGCCGCGGTCGCCTCCGACGTCTGGCCGGGGCTTCAGCGCCTGTCCACGGTCGACGTCGAGCGCATCGCGGTCGTCGCCCTGGTCGCGATCCTGTTCGACGGCGGCATGCAGGTCGGCTGGCCCCGCTTCCGGTCGGCGGCGGCGACGATCACCGCGCTCGGCGTCCTCGGCACGTTCGCGACCGCCGGCGTGATCACGCTTGCCGCCCACTGGTTCTTCGACTTCGGCTGGACGACCGCGGGCATCCTCGGCGCTGCGCTTGCGCCGACCGACCCGGCGGTGATGTTCTCCGTGCTCGGCCGCCGCGAGATCGGCGGGCGGAGCGGGACGATCCTCGAGGGCGAGTCCGGTGCGAACGACCCGGTCGGGATCGCGCTGATGATCGGGATGCTCGACTTCGCGACGCACGAGGGCGCGAGCTTCTGGACCGTCGTCCGCGAGTTCGCGATCGAGATGTCGGTCGGCCTCGCGATCGGCGTCGCCGGCGCCGCGCTGCTCCTGCCGCTGATGCGGTACGTCTCGCTGCCGAACGAGGCGCTCTACCCGATCCGGACGCTCGCGATCGCCGGCGTCGTCTACGGCGTCGCCTCCGTCGCCCACGGCTCCGGCTTTCTCGCCGTCTTCGTCGCCGGCCTGCTCGTCGGGTCGGCCCGGGTCCCGTACAAGGGCGAGATCGAGCGCTTTCACACCTCGCTCGCGAGCCTCGCGGAGATCGTCGTCTTCGTCGCCCTCGGGCTGACGATCGACCTCGGCTCGCTGCCGGGGCGCGCGGTGTGGCTCGACGGCCTGCTGCTCGCCCTGATTCTCGCCTTCGTCGCGAGGCCGCTCGCGGTCTGGCCGTTGCTCCTCCCCACCCGGCTGCGGGTCGGCGAACGGCTCTTCGTCGTCTGGGGCGGGCTGAAGGGCGCGGTGCCGATCCTGCTCGCCGCATTCGCCGTCATCGCCGGCGCGGACGGGGCAGCTCGGATCTACGGCATCGTCTTCGTCGTCGTGCTCTTCTCCGTCGTCGTCCAGGGAACCTCGATTCCGTTCGTGGCCCGGCGCCTCGGAGTGCCGATGCAGCTGCGCGAGCCGCGAGGAGAGCTGGCCGCGCAGCGCCGATGACGTCGCGTTACGTCGCGGCGGTCCGCACGCGGCCGTACAGGTCGCCGCTGAGCTCGTCGATGCGCTCGATCGTCTCGGCGTCGAGGACATTGCGGTAAGCGTCGGTCCGCTCGGCCAGCACTCCGTAGCGGGCGACGGGGTCGCTCGAGTTCGCGCGCACGGGCCTCCCGTTGAGCGTCGGGACGACCAGGACGGGGGCGATCGAGATCCCGAAGCGCTCCGCTAGACGGTGCATCGTCCGCTCGGTCTCGGCGACGAGCTCCTCGTAGGTGAGCACGACGACGCGGTCGCCGTACCGCTCGCGAGCGGCGAGCGCGGCGAGCGCCGAGCGCCGCCAGAGATCGAGCGCCACTTCGACATCCTCGTACTGCGCGCGGTGCCGTGCAGCCGACGCGTACCACGCGCGCGGCTCGCGGACGATCGTCACGAGCCAGCCGTCCGGGTAGTCGGCGAAGAACCGGGCGACGCTCTCCTCGTCCAGGTTCGTACGTGGCGTGAACGCGGTCACGAGCCGCTTCGGCCCCGTGTACAGGTTCTGGTTGTCGAGCCAGGCGTTGAAGTACGCCGTGAAGTAGCAGTCGAGGACGTCGCGTGAGCGCTCGATCCTCTTCCCCGCTACGCACGCGTCGAACAGCTGCTTCTGCAGCCGGGGGACGAACAGGAACGGGAAGACGTCCACGTCCGTCTCCTTCAGGCCCGGCTTGCTCCACCCGGCGACGAGATGCGCGGCGGTTTTCTCCTCGTAGAGCTTCGCGAACCAGCTCTCCGGATCTTTCAGGTCGAGCTTCGGCCAGCGGTCCTTGCGCCCGATCTTCAGCTCGTAGGGGTGCGCGTGCACCTCCGGGTGGCCGTCGAAGAGGCGGCTCAACAGCGTGCCGCCGGAGCGCTGCACCTGCGAGACGAGCACGAGCGGCTGGTCGACGCGGACGAGATGCTCGGCGCGAACGCGGCAGAGCTGCCGGTACTCCTCGAGCTCGTCCAGCCGCGCCCACAGCGGCAGCTCCGGCGAGCCGACCGTCTTCGCCACCTCTAGGCCCCTGCCGCCCGCCGCCGCAGCGCACGCCGCGCCGAGCCGACGGCCGCTTCCACGGACAGCGCGCCGCGCAGCAGCAGCGTCCCGGGGCCGGTTCGTCGGTCGACGGCGGAGGCGGCCAGCTCCTCGATCGCGACCGCGGCGATCGGCGCCGCCGGGCGGTCGAGCCCGGCGGGCCGCACGAACGAGGCGACGAAGGCGCGGCGGCGGGCGGCGCCGGCCTCGTCCTCGTCCAGGACGGCCGAGAGCTGCCGTTCGTGCTCCGTGAGATCGGTCGCGACGTGGAGGAAGCCGCCGTTCTCCTCCAGCAGATGGTGGAAGTGCAGCGTCGCCTCCTGCGCGAAGCTCGGCACGAGCACGGTCAGCACGCTCTTCTCGAGGATCGCGGCCTCGATCATCGCCGTCGTGTTGATCCCGACCACCGCCGCCGCGTGCACGAGCGTGTCGAAGAAGTCGGCGCGCGCCTGCTCGCCGACGGGGTGGGCGCCGCCGCGCGGCCAGACGACCGCCGCCGGGTCGCCGAGGTCGACGTCCTCCCACGACGCGGCCGCGTTCGGGTGCGGCCGCACGACGATGCCGATTCGGCGCAGCCGCTCGTCGCCGCTCGACCGGAGGGCACCGATCCAGGCCCGGACGAAGTCGACCTCGCCGTTGCGCGCGACGTTGCGGCTCGAGCAGAGGTAGGCGAGGTAGGGCTCCGCCGGGTCGAGCCCGACCTCCGCGAGCAGGTCGGCGCGCGACCGCGTCGGGGCCCGGTCGAACCAATCGTCGAACGCATGCGCGCCGGTCACGCGGACCCGCTCCGCCGGCACGCGGTGGAGCTCGACCGCCTCGCGCGCCTGCGCCTCGTTCCAGACGAGAACGCGATCGGGGAGGAACTTCATCGCCCCCTTGTTCGTCAGGTTGTCCCAGCTCGTGACGAAGACCGCGGTCGGGATCCCGAGCCGCCGCGCGCTCTTGAGGACGTCGACCTCGCTCGAGAGGTGGCGGAAGGTGCCGGTCGCCACGACCACGTCCGGGTCGAGCTCGCCGAGGAACCGGTCGATCGCGGCGTCCGGCGGCACCGCCGCTTCCAGCGCCGCCGCCGTCCGCAGCATGCGCGCGGAGAGCGCCGCATCCGTCCGCTCCGCGAGGCGGCTGCCGGCTCGGACGGCGAGTCGCCGCGCGAGCGGCTCGAGCGCGTCGTCGTGCCGGAGCCGGCCGAGGATCCGCTTCCTCGTCCGCCGCCGGAGCACTCCGGCCCCGGTGTAGCGCGGGTCGGCGTTGTGAGCCAGATCCGCGAGGGCGCGCGCGATCAAGGCGATATCGGCCCAGCCCGACTGGCGGCGCTCCGGGACGAAGGCATGGTCGACCTGCGGGAAGCGTGCCTCCAGGTCCTCCAGCAGCCGTGCGGCCCGCAACGGGAGTCCGCGACCGACGACCGGCAGCCAGTCGCGGCCGCGCGCGAATCCGATGTGCACCTCGTGGCCGCGCTCGGCGATCGCCGGGACGAGCAGCGCGAAGCGCAGAAGCGGCCCCGGCTCGACGACGAACAGGATGCGCAGCGGCCTCCCGGGACGCGGAGTCGCTGCCGGTGCGGCGGCGACGGCTTCACCCCGGCCGCCCGTTGCGACAGCGGACGTTCGCGCCACGCGGCAACGATAGCCGCCGCTCCGGGGAGCTAGAGTTCCGTCCTCGCCGGGCGCTCGGCGGAGCAGCGCGCCCGCGATCCTCATGACTCGCCCGCTCCTCCACATCGGCTACCACAAGACGGGCACGAACTGGCTGCAGGAGCAGCTGTTCGGCGATGCGCGGACGGGCTATCGCTGGCTCGGCAAGCAGCCGCTTAGCCACCCGGTGCACACGCTCGTCCGCGCGCGGCCGCTCGAGTTCGACGCCGCTGCGGTCCGAGCCGAGTTCCAGTCGCTGCTCGCCGACGCGGAGCGCGCGGAGCTGCTGCCGGTCGTCTCCTTCCCCCGGCTCTCCGGCCACCCCTACTCAGGCGGGTACGACAGCAAGCTGATCGCCGATCGGCTGGTCGAGGTCTTTCCAGAGGCGCGGGTGCTGGTCGTCGTCCGCGAGCAGCGGAGCATGATCGTCTCCGTCTACAAGCAGTACGTGAACGCCGGCGGCGAGGCGCGGCTCGAGCGCTTCCTCCAGCCGACGACCCAGCGCGAGTGGCGCCTGCCGCGCTTCGACTACGGCCACTTCGCGTACGACCGCCTGATTGCCCACTACCGCTCGCTGTTCGGCGCGGACAACGTGCTCGTCCTGCCCTACGAGCAGCTCGTCCGCGACGGCCCCGCCTTCGTGCGGGCGATCGGCCGGTTCGCCGGGCGCGAGATCCCGGAGGACGTGCTCGGCGCGCTTCCCTTCCACGTGCGCTCGAACAGCGCGCAGACGGCTCTCGGGGTCGCGCTCGCGCGACCGTTCAACCGGTTCCGGCACAGCAGCGACCTCAATCCCGCGCCGCTCTTCGAGTCGCCGCTGCTGACCAAGGCGGGGCGACGGATCCGGCGGGCGGACCTGCTCCGCGCCCGCGTGACGCGTCGCGCCGCCGCAGCGGCCGAGGAGCGGCTGAAGGACGCGGTCGCGGCCGCGGTCGGCGACCGCTACGTCGAGAGCAACAACGAGACTGTCCGCATGACCGGCCTCGATCTCGGAGCGCTCGGGTGGCGAGTCTGACGCGCGACGCCGCGGCGACAGCGGCCGCCGACGTTCCGTACCCGCTCGCCAAGCAGATGTTCGATCGCGTCGTTGCCGCGCTCCTGCTCCTGCTCGTCGCCCCGCTGCTCCTCGTCGCCTTCGCCCTGATCGCGCTCGACATGCTCTTCGTCCCGGGCGACCGCGGCTCGTGGTTCTACAGGGAGCGCCGGATCTCGCGCGGGCGCGAGTTCGACGTGCTCAAGTTCCGCGTCCTCCGCCGCTCGGCCCTGCGCCAGCTGGCCGCCAAGCCGGACTCCTACGCCCGTCTGTACGAGCAGGATCACGGCAACCTGACCTGGGCCGGCTCGATCATCAAGCGGATCTACGCGGACGAGCTGCCCCAGCTCTTCAGCGTGCTCCGCGGCGAGATGAGCCTCGTCGGCCCGCGTCCCTGGCCCGTGCCGATGGTCGAGAAGCAGGTCGCGGACGGCCACGACTACCGCCTCCGGATCACCGCCGGCTGGACCGGCCCGGCGCAGGTGCGCAAGGACATGGGCAAGAAGGGCCACTCGACGGCGCTCGACCTCGAGTACGTCGAGCTCTGCCGGACGTTGAGCGGCCCGCAGCTGCTGCGGTACGACCTCGGCATCCTCAGGCAGTCGATCCGGACGATGCTGCGAGGGCGCGGTCTGAGGTTCTAGGCGACCTTCCGGACGTGCCAGCTGCGGCTGAGCGTCGTCCGGCGTTCCGGCGGCTTGTCGATCCGCGCCCAGCCGAGGCGCTCGGCCTCGTCCTCGCAGAGCCGGCAAACCGGCTCTTCCGTACCGGCGCCGTCCGCGCGCCAGTGCTCGAACGCCTCGCCGAGGAGCAAGCTGCGCGCGCACAGTGCGCAGGTGACCATGCGCACACAGTACGACCCGCGTCCGACAGACCCTGCTCAGTCGTAGGCGAAGAAGCCGCGGCCGCTCTTCCGGCCGAGACGGCCCTCGCGCTGGAGCTCGAGCAGCCGCTCCGGCGGCGCCACCCGCTCGTCGCCGAGCGCCGCGCTGAGCGCCTGCGAGGCGTGCACGTGCACGTCGATCCCGATCAGGTCGATCAGCGCGCACGGGCCGATCGGCCAGCTCGCGCCGAAGCGGAGCGCCCGGTCCAGGTCCTCCGGCGTCACTCCCGCGTCGTCGAGGACTCGGACGCAGTCGTTCAGGAGCGGGATCAGCACGCGGTTGACGACGAAGCCGGGCGTGTCGCCGCAGCGGACCGGTTCCTTGCCGAGCGCCGCGGCGAACGCGACCGCGCTCTCGTACACCTCGGTGTCGACGCGCTCGGTGCGCACGACCTCGACCAGCGGCAGCACGGGCGCAGGGTTGAAGAAGTGCAGGCCGACGACTCGCTCCGGGCGCGCCGCGGCGGAAGCGATCTCGGTCACAGAGAGAGCGGACGTGTTCGTCGCGAGGATCGCGTCCGGCACGATTGCGGAGAGCTCGGCAAAGAGCCCCTGCTTGGCGTCGAGCTCCTCGACAATCGCCTCGATCACGAGGTCGCAGCCGGCGAGCTCGGCGAGCTCGGTCGTCGTCGTTAGCCGCGCGAGCGCCTCGGCGTGCTCCGCCGTCGTTAGCCGTCCCTTCTCGACGCCGCGGGCGAGGTAATGGTCGATCCGGTCGCAGGCGCGGTCGCAGAGCTCGTCCGACACCTCGCGTCCGACGGTCTCGAAGCCGGCCTGCACGCAGACCTGCGCGATCCCGGCACCCATCGTTCCGAGCCCGGCCACTCCGACGCGCCTGATCTCCACGGGTCGCGATCCTAGACGGCCGCCGCCTCGACCAGCGCGCGGGCAAGCGCGAACTGCTCCTCGCCGAGCCGGATGTACGAGTGCCGCCAGACGCTCGACGGGAAGATCCCGGCCTCCTCGACGGCCGGCGCCCGGTCGAGGTCGTGCACGACGACGAGCGGGCGGATCGGAAAGCGCCACGCCCAGCGTGTCTTGGCCGGGTCGTGCTCCGGGACGCCGGTGACCTCGACGACGCCGAAGAGCGCCTGCCAGACCGACGCATAGAGGATCGCGTGGTCGCCTGGCTCGAGCGACGGCCGCCTCGACGACGAGTGCGCCCAGATCCCCGCCGGGTCGACCTCACGCGGCAGCGGGCTCTCGCCCCGTCCGCGCACGAGCAGCCAGCGCGTCAGAGCCGCTCGATCACGGCGGCGATCGCCTGCCCCTGGCCGATGCACATGGTCGCCAGGCCGTAGCGCTCGTTGCGCCGGTCGAGCTCGTTCAGCAGCGTCGCCGTGATGCGGGCGCCGGTCGCGCCGAGGGGATGCCCGAGCGAGATCCCGCCGCCGTTCGGGTTCACGTCTTCCGCCTCCCAGCGCTCTCGCAGCCCCGTGTCGGCGAGGAACTGGAGCACGACCGACGCGAACGCCTCGTTCACCTCGACGACGGCGACGTCGTCCCAGCTGAGCCCCGCTTTCGCGAGTGCGCCGGCGGACGCCTCCGGATTGCCGTGCAGCATCCGGTACGGGTCGACGCCGGCGAGCCCGAACGAGACGAAGCGTCCACGCGGCTCGAGCCCGAGCTCCGACGCGCGCGCCTCGCTGACGAGCAGCATCGCCGCCGCGCCGTCGACGATCTGGCTCGAGCTCCCGGCCGTGACGACGCCGTCCTCCTTGAAGGCGGGCTTCAGCGAGGCGAGCTTCTCGAGCGAGGTGTCGCGCCGCGGCGTCTCGTCGACCGCGAACAGCACGCCGGCGTGAGGGTTGGAGACCTCGATCGGGACGATCTCGCGCTCGAACCTCCCCTCGTCGACGGCCGCGATCGCACGCCGGTGAGACTCGTAGGACAGGGCGTCGAGCTGCTCGCGGGTCAGCTCCCCCTCCTCCGCGATCGCCTCGGCGGAGATGCCCTGCGGGACGATCTGCCACCGGTCCAGCAGCTTCTCCGAGAAGCCCGACCAACCCTCCTCGCCGAGATCCGAGCCCATCGGTACACGCGACATCGACTCGACTCCGGCGGCGACGACGACGTCGAGATGGCCGGCCTGGATCGCCGCGACGCCGTTCATCGCCGCCTGCAGCGACGAGCCGCACTGGCGGTCGATCGTCGACGCGCAGACCGTCTCCGGCCACCCGGCGACGAGCGACGCGATGCGCCCGACGTTCAGCGCCTGCTCGCCGAGCTGGGTGACGCAGCCCATCTGCACGTCGTCGACGACGGCCGGGTCGATCCCGGTTCGCTCGGCGAGCCCGTTCAGCACCTGCGCCGCGAGCTCGTCCGCGCGCACCGATGCGAGCGTCCCGTTCCGCTTCCCGATCGGGCTGCGGACGGCGTCGACGATCAGCGCGTCCGGCATCGGGTCACGCTACCAACGCGGCATAGAGCCGCCACTCGCCGGGAATCCCCTTCAGCTCGGCCACGCCGCGGTCCTCGAAGCCGAGCCCGGAGCCGGCGACGAGGTCCTTGACCGTCTGGGAGACCAGAACCTCGCCCGGTGCCGCCTCGCTCGCGACCCGCGCTCCGATCGCAACCGCGATTCCGGCCACCTTGCCGTCGAGGAGCTCGCACTCACCCGTGTGCACGCCGGCGCGGAGCTCGAGCCCGAGCTCCGCGACTGCGTCGCGAATCGCGCAGGCGCAGCGGATCGCGCGCGCAGGTCCGTCGAACCGCGCGAAGAAGCCGTCGCCGGCCGTATCCAGCTCGACGCCGCGGTAGCGGGCGAGCTCGCGCCGGACGCGAGCATGGTGGTCGGCCAGCAGGTCGCGCCACCCTCGGTCGCCGATCGCCGCCGCTTTCGCCGTCGAGCCGACGAGGTCGGTGAAGAGGATCGTCGCCAGCACGCTCTCCGGCTGGGGCTCCACCTCGAGCGTCGCGGCAAACGCCTCGAGCCGATCGACGATCTCCGGCGAGAGGAACATCCCCCAGTAGTCCGAGCCTCCGAGGGCCTCGACGCGTGCGCCCGTAATCGCCGCGGCTGCCTCCTCGGCGGCCCCGCGCACGAGCTCGCCGCGGTAGAGGAGGAGCGTCGGCACGCGGATCGTGCTCAGGATGTCGGTCACGTCGCTGGCGTAGTACGCCTCGTTCAGCGCGAACCCGATCTCCGGGCTGGCGCCGGTGCGCAGGTGGTTCGCGAACCAGACGCGGTCGGCCTCGCTGCGGAGGAGCGTCGGGCAGATCTGCGCCAGCCACTCGTCCGCCAGCCCCTGCGTCCCCCAGCGATGCAGCTGCGCCTGTGTCTGATGCCATTCCGGGCTGTCCGCGCCGGCGCCCCGAGCCTCGAACTGGAAGAGGACGAGCCCGGCGGTCAGCTCCGGAAAGGTCGCTGCGAACAGAGCTGCCATCTGACCGCCCTCGGCGCCTCCGAGCACGACCGCGCGCTCCGAGGCCGCCGCCTCGAGCACGGCCCGCATGTCGTCCATGCGCGTCTCGAGGCTCGCCCAGCCGGCTCCTCCGCGGTCGGAGAGCCCGGTGCCGCGCTTGTCGAACACGATCAGGCGGAAGGAGGCTGCAAGCCGCTCGTAGAGCTCCCGGTAGTACGGGGTCTCCCAGTGGTAGACGCAGTTGGAGACGAAGTCGGGCACCAGGATGAGGTCGCGGTCCGCCTCGCCCACGACCTGGTACGCGATCGCGACGCCGTCGTTCCGCGCATACCGGATGTCCGGCTGCACGACGGACAGTTTCCTACACCGGGAAGCGGCTCGTCGTGCTCCCGGTTCGGACGGCGAGTTTCGCGTCGCCTACTCGCGGGCAACCGTCGGACATGATCGGAACAGCCATCGGTCTCGTCATCCTCGGGATCATCCTGCTCTTCCTGTTCCCGTGGGCGGGCATCGTCGTCGGCGTCGTCGGGGTCGTCCTCGCGATCCTCTTCCTCGTCGGCTTCGGCCGCCGCGCTCAGACCGGGCGCCCGTAGACGTAAACTCGGCGGGGCGAGATGGCCCTGCTCGACCGCTTTCGCCGTGCCGCGCATTCGCCTGCGCCGCGTCGTGCGCTCCCGCCGCCAGGCGTCATTCGCCGCGAGCGCCGCGCCCTCGAGCGGGCTCGCGAGGACCGCCTCCGCGACCTCGGCGGCCTGATCCTGGAGATGTACCGCCGCGACCGCTTCCGCGAGGACCTGCTGGCGGAGCGTTGCAACGAGCTGCTCGGGCTGGACGCGAGGATGCGCGAGCTCGACGAGATGCTCGCCGCCGCCCGCCGCCGGCTGCCGGTCGCGCGCTGCGAGTGCGGCGCGCCGCTGCCGTGGGCGTCTCACTTCTGCCCGAACTGCGGCCGCCCGGCCGGCGACCGGCCGGTGCTCGCCTGCGCCGACTGTGGGCATCCGCTGCCGGGGGACGCCCTGTTCTGCGCGAGCTGCGGCGCACCCGCCGGCGAGCGTGGCGATACGGACGACGTCAGCGAGCAGGCCGTCGGTGACGGCGCGGCCTGACGCCTGCTCGACCTGCGGCGCCCGCGCCGAGCCCGACCAGGAGTACTGCCTCGAGTGCGGCTCCCGGCTCGTGCCCCTCCGGCGCTTCAGCGCTGTCGGTCGCGCGTGGGAGCGGCGCCTCGGCCGCTACCCGGGCGACTGGATCTGGGTGTCGCTGCTGCTGCTCCTCGTCGCCGCCGGCTCGGCGACTGCCGGGATCGTCGCCGCGCGCGACACCGGGACGGCGAGCGGCGCGAAGACGATCGTCGCCACGTCGCCCGTCGTGACCGCGCCACCGGCCCCGCCGGTGACACCGACGACGACCACCACGAGGACGACAGCGCAGCCGCGCCGGCAGCCGAAACCGTCGGAGCCGATCGCGTGGCCCGCTCGCGACGGCTTCACGGTCGTCCTCGCGTCGATTCCGGCGCGCGGTACGGGCCACGCGGACGCCGAGGCGAAGGCGAAAGACGCGCTCAGGCGCGGCCTGCGCGAGGTCGGCATCCTCACGTCCGACCGGTTCGCGTCGCTCCACCCCGGCTATCTGGTCGTCTTCGCCGGCGTCTACGACACGCTCGACGAGGCGCAGACGGCCGCGCGCCGGACGCTCTCGCGGTTCCCCAACGCCTACGCGCGCGAGATCACGCGTTAAGAAGGTGTAAAGGGCCGCGCGGAGGGCACAGGGCGGTGGACGTCCCCTCCGCGCCGGTTGGCGGACATGACAACAAGGAGCCCGACTTTGTAACACGCACCGGAAAGGAGTAGACTGGCCGTCGAGACAACCGGCGGCGCTGCTTAACGGGCGCGTAACAAAGCTTTTCCGCGATTTAACAGGAGACCCGGATACTGCTTATGGACGAGTTGAGCGCGCAGATTCGTAACTGCATGTATCAGTACTCGCGAGCGATCTATCGCTCGATC
>Ga0070741_10015343_pt1 | contig 13000 bp, 10 predicted proteins | sample Coa_R1_4_FD_66440 | JGI IMG/M metagenome (GOLD analysis project Ga0070741, IMG submission 66440) | Surface soil microbial communities from Centralia Pennsylvania, which are recovering from an underground coalmine fire - Coalmine... | ecosystem: Environmental > Terrestrial > Soil > Unclassified ...
CTCTGTCTCCGAGGGAAACTACTGCCTCGACGGTGGAGGCCCCGACATGGGTGTGGTTTTCGGCAAGGCCGGCAATTTGTATGGAACCACCGCATATGGCGGGAGTGCTAGTTTCTACGCTGGCGGTGTCCTTTTTGAACTATCGCCGGGCTCAACAGGATGGACGGAAAGAGTTCTCTACGTTCTCCCAGTTCATGACGAATATCAAAACTATCCCGGACCTGTGAGCTTCGACCCTAATGGAAATTTCTATACAACTCTGACGGCATCCGGCGATCGACAACACTATACGAACGGACTCGTTGCCAGGGTTAGCGCAACGGGGGGTGGCCGTACTTTCCTTTTCAACGGATCAAATGGAAGAGGCCCCGAGCATGGGGTACTTATCGATGCAGGGCGCCATCGCATATATGGGACCACAATTGGGGGCTCGATGGGTCCCGGAAACGTTTATCAGATCGACGAACTTGGCAATGAGAGCGTGCTGTATACCTTCTGTCAGCAATTCGAGTGCGCAGATGGTTCTTCGCCAGGTGGGGGACTACTCGAAGATGAGTCGGGGAACCTGTTCGGTGGAACCGGCCTCGGCGGATTCAATCAGTACGGTGTCATCTACGAGATCATCCCCTGAGTTTCATCAGCCTGTATGACCCCGACCTAACGCTCATCAGAATGTTTGCGGCCGCACCCAAATCCGCCGCTTCCCACCCGTGAGACAATACCAACACCCATGAATCACCACCGCTCAGTGATCAAAGCTGGTGCGCTCTCGTGCCTGGTCCTGCTCGCATTCGGCCTACTGTCAGGCAATGCGATGGCTGACAAGAAAGATAAGTCCGCTGGCCGACTCTTATTAGGTAAGGTGCTCGACAAAGACGATAACCCTCTTCCGGATGCGGTGGTGTATGTCACCAATACCCGTACCCGTGCCGTGAAAACCTATATTGTCAGCGCGGATGGAACCTACCGTTTCCCGGCGCTTTCGACGGCTGTGGATTACGAAGTGTATGCCCAATTCAAGGGTAAAAAGAGCGACACCAAAGGGGTTAGCCAGTTCGACGATCGCTCCCAGGTCTACCTGGACCTCAAGATTGATATTCGATAACTCTCAAAAGAAATCTCTCCTTCGCTCGAAAAAGGGGAGTTGGGGCCTTTACCGGTTCGCCTCCATGCAACTTTTCAGCCTATATTCGGGTTCAATAACGTAGGAGATTTGTTCGGAGGACACTGTGAACGCTTTACGGATTTTTACAATTCCTGGCGCGTTTCGCGCACTTCTGGCCGGTGCGATTGTCTCTTGCGCCGCTTTTTCATTCGCTCAGGGCGGCTCGATGAGCCCCTATCAAGGCGAACAGGATGGCGTCGCCGCCGGTGGCAAATGGATGATGTTTCAGGGCGAAGACAAGATGACCGGAGCCAAGCGCGTCCGCTTCGAACTCTTGGCCGAGAATTATTTCAAGCAAGATCCCGACTATAAGCCTCGAGTGGAACTCGTCTGCGAAAACGGTAAATACAAGATGGCCGGCTTCAACCCGGTCCGCGTCCCACCCAATCGTCCTGGCTTTTGGGGACAGCCGCAGCGCGAAGTCGAGGTCCGCATCGACGATGCGCACTATTACAAAGGCTGGAACTGGGAAGGTCGCGGGCAACTTCTTCAGATGGATAAAGGCACGGCTCGCGGCATGATCGATGCCCACGTCTTCAATATCGCAATCCCCACCCCACGCGGACGCCAGATTGCCGAATTCGACCCCGTTGGTCTTGATATCCAACAGGTTCGTAAGGCCTGCGACATCACGCCGAAAAAACCCAGCAAAGACTAAGTCAGAGAATCAGACTGCCAGCCCCATGTCTCGCCCCTTGCGGGACATGGGATTTCTGTTGCGCGATCGCCATTCCCGAGGGAATGAAGACATCAGAAGCTGGACGTATCCAACAGCCGCAAACGGCTTACTTCCATGCGGACAAATCGCGGTTCAAGACGCCTTCCAGCTTGTCGATTTCAGTACGAAACATCTCCCGCAGCTTGCCTTTTTCTGGTATCGAAAGCTCAGGAAACGCCGCGCCTCCTCCGACGAACGCCCGATGGGCTCCCAGTCGCTTCGCCGTCGCAACAATTCCGCCCAATCTTTGCCGTTTCGACCACTCCGCGAGCCATAGCGCACCGCGCGTCAAGTAATAGTTACGCGGCTGCGTCAGCGAATCCGAAGCGAGCACGTGCTTGCGGTGTCCGGGTTCGAGCCTTACCCGCGACGCTCCAACGAAATCGACCAATTGATCGAGGTAGCTCTGCGGATCCGCTTCCATATCGTCGTGCAATGTCGCCAGCACCTGAGAACTGCCAAACATCTCCAGCCAGCTCTTGAGATGGTCCGCATACCGGCTCGACTCCATCAGTTCCGGATCTCGGACCAGGGCGTCTTCGAATGTCCAGTGAATCCATCCGTAGGCGCGTTTCAGCCGGTAGAGTGAGACCACCCGCTCAACTGGATTCCGGAAGATGCACACGATCTTGGCGCCGGGAATCATGCGCGCGATCCGCTCCCTTGCCTGCGGCGACGCAAAGTAGGTCGGTGCGACTTCGCCTACGACCCGTCCGCCGACGGCGCGCTTGTAATGCGACGCATACCACGCCAATCCCCGATCGAAATTCTTGTCGAAGAAGCGCGTCTCTTTTGTAGGGTGTGACAACCATGCGCATTGTCCCAGAACCGTGTGCAACCAACTGGTCCCGGTGCGCGGAGGCCCCACGACGAAAAAGCTGGGAAGTTTGTGAGAATCTACATCAGCATCTACTAGCAGACCGGCTGCTGCGGCGCACTCTTCGAGCATCTCGAGGTCCTTGGGGAAAAGGGGTTTCTCGTGCCGACGCGAACGCTATGCAACCGATGCTACCGATCGCGCCGATTAGACTGCGTGCGATGGGACTCTTGAAGTGGCAAGCAGTGGATGCCACAGTTTCTCAGGGAGTTGCTAACGAAAAGCGAAAAACAGGATTTAGCAGCGGATTCGTCTTTTGGCAATAGCGCTGTGCTGGCAACATCGAACCTGAAGCGTGGGTTTAATACCCGCTAATTGAGCAGCCTTGAAGCTTCCTTTGCGTAGTAAGTCAGAATGATGCTAGCCCCAGCTCGTCGGATGCTGAGCAACGACTCCATCATGACGCGCTCGCGCTCGATCCACCCATTCCGCGCCGCCGCTTCGATCATCGCGTACTCGCCTGAAACCTGATATGCGGCTAGAGGCAAATCGAATCGGTCCCGCGCCGCGGCAATTACATCCAGGTAAGGCATCGCGGGTTTGACCATGATCATGTCCGCGCCTTCTTCGACATCGGCTTCGATCTCCCGCATCGCCTCGCGGATATTGGCGCCATCCATCTGATACGACCGCCGGTCGCCAAATTGCGGCGCAGAGTCCGCCGCCTCGCGGAAGGGTCCATAGAATCCCGAAGCGAATTTTGCCGCATATGACAGAATCGGCGTATTGATCAGGCCCGCTTCGTCCAGACCCTCCCGGATCGCCGCCACCCGCCCGTCCATCATGTCCGAGGGAGCGATGATATCGATCCCCGCTTTCGCCAGCGACACGGACGTGCGCGCCAGTAGCTCGAGGGATGCATCATTTACGATCTCGTATTCCGTGATCGCCGGAGGACTCGCCACGGCCGCTCCCAGCGACTGCGGAGCAGCTTTCACTATCCCGCAATGGCCATGCGACATGTACTCGCACAGGCACACATCTCCCATCAGCACCAGTTCCGGCACTTCCCTCTTGATGGCTCGCGCCGCCTGCTGCACGATCCCGTTTTCCGTCCATGCTCCCGTCGCGACTTCGTCTTTCTTGTCCGGCAGCCCAAACAGGATGATCGCCGGCACTCCCAGCGCATGCACCTCGCGCGCTTCTTTCACCGCCTCATCTACCGAAAGATTAAAAACCCCAGGCATCGATCGCACTTCCTTCCGAACGCCCTCTCCGGGACACACAAACATGGGATAGACGAAGGCGTCGGGCGTCAGCCGTGTCTCGGCGACCATGTTCCTCAGTTCGGCGGTGCGGCGCAAGCGCCGGAGGCGAGTTACTGGAAATGCCATGGGGACCACCTTCAAGGAGCTTGTCTCAGGAACGCTCCCTTTCAGATTCTAAAGGATCGTGCCAGCCCTAATGTGATTTCAATCACAAAGCGAATCCGTCCACCCAAGGGTAGCTCCCATCTCTATCGGGAGCGGCCAAAGGGCCACCACGGTTCCTTACGAACGTACAGCACGTAACCAAAGTAACCCACCCCATTCCCACCGATCCTCGGAATCCTCAAATGACTTGCATAGAATGAGGTCGGATGACTCTGTTTTCCCGCTCCCGCTGGTTCGTCGCAGCGGCTGGATTCACTCTGGCCTTAGTCGGGGTGTCCCTGATCGCCCACAAAAGCATGGGCCTGACCATCTTTGCCGATGTTATGGGACTCGCCCTGATGGCCGGCGCCGGTGGAGTTGCCCTCGCTAACTCCATCTCTCGTCCCGGCAAAGAGCGTAGTTTTTGGGCGCTGACGTTTCTCGCCTTTTTTCTCTGGACTATCAATCAAGGCGCCTGGTGCGTGTGGGAAATCTACCTGCACAAGTCCATTCCCGACCCTTTCTTTTTCGACATCATCTTGTTCTTCCACCCGGTGCCACTTTCGGCAGCCGTGGCCTGGCGTCCCGACATCCTGAATAAGCCCGGCAAAGTCGTGCTCAGTGTGCTGAATTTCCTCATGCTGCTGGGATGGTGGATCTTTCTCTACGCCTTCATCGTTTTCCCCCATCAATACGTCATTCTCGACCTGGGCAAGTACAACAGCTATTACGAAGCGCTCTACGGCACCGAAAACGCACTCTTAGTTGCGATTCTGGCCCTCGCCGTCTGGACCAGCAGCGGCGGGTGGCGCCGCTTGTACGCGCATTTCCTCGCTGCCTTCGCCGTCTACGCAATCAACTCGCAACTGCTGGACCGAGCTGCCGCGAAGGGAACTTACTATTCCGGCAGTCTCTACGACATTGGCTTGCTCGGCCCGGTGGCCTGGGTGATTGCCGCTACGATCAGTTCCCGCGAATGGGCTCTTACCAGTGTGAAATTCAATCTCAATCCTCGCTGGAAAAAGCTTGTACCTCGTTTGGCGATGCTCGCGATTGTCTCTCTGCCCGTCCTGGGGCTGTGGACCGTCTTGCTCGACAAATCTCCGGGGCCCTCGCGCGGATTCCGCATTTTCGCAGTTCTCGTCGCCATGCTCGTGCTGGGCGCGTTCGTCTTTTTCCGCCAATACCTCCAGGACCAGTCGCTGATGGAATTGCTCGACGAATCCCGGCGCGCCTATGAGAGCCAGGAGCAGCTGCAGAATCAGCTGGTGCAAAAAGAGAAGCTGGCCTCGCTGGGCACGCTGGTTGCCGGAGCTGCGCGCGACATCAATCATCCTTTGAACGCCATCATGACCAGTTCCGAGGAGCTTTCCGCAAACCACAAGCTCACCGCGGAACAGGATGCTTTCCTGCGCAAGATCGTTAATCAGGCCGCACGTACCCGCGATCTGATCGCGAACTTACTCAGTTTTGCAAGGCAGGCTCCTGGCGAAAAAACGCCAGTGGATCTTGGCATGTTGATGAACCGAGCGATTCAAATGCTCGAATCGCGCCGCGCCCCCACCCGGATCGCGATTCACGTCTCCATTGGTCCCGATTTTCCGCGGGTCCACGCCAATGCCAATCAGCTGTTTCAGGCATTCGTCGAGATCATCGAGAATGCGATGGACGCACTCCAGGGCGTGAAGGGAGCGCACCTCGAAATCACAGCTCTGAACGACCAAAGCGAAGTCATCCTTCAGTTCTCTGATAACGGCACCGGCCTGAAGGATCCGCAACGCGTTTTCGATCCGTTCTACACAACCAAGCCGATCGGTAAAGGCACTGGTCTCGGCTTGAGCGCGGTTTACGGTGTTGTCCAAGACCACGGCGGACAGATCACTTGCCGCAACCAGCCGCAAGGCGGTGCATTGTTCATTCTCCGGCTTCCGGTAATGGCTGCCGCAGCCCAAAGCGCAACGGCCGCGCGCTGAAACGCCCGCCTCGATTCACATCTCTCCTGCATAGTCCCGAAGATTGGATTGAAGTCGAAACCGCCGCGGCATGGAATGTCTCCTGTAACATAATCCTGATGTCCTCCGACGTTCTCCACACCTCCGCGCGTGTCCTGGAGTTCGATTCTCTTCGTGACCTCCTTCGCGGATTCGCATCGTCCCCGCTTGGCCGCAGCCGCATCGATTCACTCCATCCTTCTACCGACAGCGACTGGATCAGGTATCAACAAGCTCTGGCCTCAGAGATTCGTGAATTCCGCCGGGTCGGCGGACGTTTCGATTTTTCCACTCTCAGCGATGTGAGCTCATTGGTCGCGAAATCGCGCATTGCCGGCGCCGCACTGGAAACCGCGGACATCCGGGACGTGATAGCCGTGGTCGACCGTGCCGCGGAATGGCGTCACATCTCGTCGAACCCTCCCGCCGCCATGCGATCGGAATGGCGGGAAGTCCGCAAGCTCTCGGCCGGAGTCGCCGATTTTTCTGAGCTCCTCCGCTACTTTCGCAACAAGATTCAGCCCGATGGCACGCTCGACGACAAAGCCTCGCCCGACCTCACCCGCATTCGTCGCGACATCGAAAAACAGCGGCGCTCCATTCAGGAATCGCTCCGCGGATACCTCCGCCGTCTCGCAGAAGGCGGCACTGTTCAGGACGAACTTATTACTGTCCGTGGCGATCGTTTCGTGATCCCGGTAAAGGTCGAGCAGAAGCGCCGCGTGCAGGGCGTCGTTCACGGTGCCAGTTCCAGTGGCCAGACCGTATTCGTTGAGCCTCTCGAGACGATCGAACAGAACAACGAACTGGTTCGCCTGCTCGAGGAGGAACTCGCCGAAATCCATCGCATCCTTGTCGAAATGACAGAGCGCATCGGCGCGCATGCCGAACAAATCAATGCCTCCGTCGAGGTTCTCGCCGAACTCGAATTGCAATTCGCCAAAGCCCATTTCGCCGAAGACTATAACTGCGTCGAAGTGATTTTAAGTAGCGACGCGCAGGCGCCATCTGGCGACGGCCGTCCGGCGGCGGCAGGCCGCCTTCTGCTGCATAACGCGAGACATCCACTGCTCGAGCGAAATCTAAAGGCAAAAGGCGCGAACGTAGTTCCGGTGAGCCTCGAACTCGAAGGCGCCCGCCGGCAGTTGATCATCACCGGCCCAAACACCGGCGGAAAAACCGTGACGCTGAAGACTACGGGCCTCCTCGCCCTGATGGCCCAATCGGGACTTCCGGTTCCCGCCGACCGCGCCGAGATGCCCGTGTTCGACGCCGTCCTCGCCGACATTGGCGACTATCAGTCCATCGAACAGAATCTCTCGACCTTTTCCGCGCATGTCACCAACATCGATTTCATCTCGCGCACCGCAACCTCCCACTCGCTTGTCCTGCTGGATGAACTCGGCTCGGCCACCGATCCCGAGGAAGGCGCCGCCCTGGCCGTCGCCATTGCCAGTCACTTCGGCCATATCGGATGCACCAGCATTATTTCGACGCATCACACATCGCTGAAGGTCTACGCCGCGAATACTCCCGGCGTGATCAATGCGGCGGTGGGCTTCGACGAGCGCACGCTTCAGCCAACCTATGAGCTGAAAGTCGGAGTTCCTGGCGCGTCCGCAGGCATTAATATCGCGCAGCGCCTCGGCTTGAATCCGTCGATCACCGAAAGCGCCCGCGCCCGCCTCGGTACGCAAGCCCGCGACGTCGGCCAATTTCTCGATAAACTCCACGCCGAATTGCGCGAAGCCGAAGCCGAGCGCCTGCGCCTTCGCAAAACCGAACAAGACCTCGAGCGCGAGAAGCAGCGCTTGGCGGTAGAAGGGAAGAAAGATCAGGCAACGAAAGTTCGCGAGATGGAGCAGAAACTCCAGAGCGTTCTCCGCGATTTCGAATATCACGCGCGCGAAGCCGTCAACGCCATTCAGGACCGCACTGCCGCGCAGAAGGTCTCCAAAGAAGCCGAGCGCCGCATCGCCAAGCTTCGCCGTGAATTCCGCGAGCAATTCGACGCCACAATCGTGGCTCACTCCACCGGCGCTGATCAAGGCGATCCCAATGCCCAGCCAAAACTGATCAAGCACGTTTCCGAAGGTGACACCGTCAAGCTCAAATCCACAGGACGCTCCGCCCGCATCGCACGCAAGCTCGACGACAACCATTTCGAGGTCGAGATGGGAGCGTTGAAGATGAAGATTGCGCGCGATGACGTTGCCGAAATTCTGACCAGCGCGCGTCCGGTTTCAGAAACTCCGCTGAAAGCCGCCCGTGCCCGCGGCGTTTCCGTTCAGTTGCAATCTGAGGGTGCGAACGTTCCCACGGAAATCAACGTGATCGGACAGACCGTCGACCAGGCTTCGAGCGAAGTCGAAAAGTTTGTGGACCGCGCTTTCCTCGCTGGACTTCCACGGGTCCGCGTCGTGCATGGCAGCGGCATGGGCATCCTCCGTAAAGCGCTGCGTCAGATGCTCCAGCAGCATCCACATGTCGCATCGGTCGTCGAAGCTCCGCAGAACGAAGGTGGCGGGGGAGCCACCCTGGTGGAACTCAATGTTTGATCCACTGTGAGCAGAAGTATTTATTGAGATGCTGCCGGATTAGTCTGCTGAGAACATAGCTGAGCTCCGGCGATCACAAACCAGATCGCCTGTCCCAGCCAAACCACAGCCATCCCATGCACGTTGAGCCGCAAGTGTCCGATGCCGACTCCCGCAATAATGAGCGCAGAGACGATGCACCCGTAGACGGCGATCCCGCGTGCCAAGCCGCCATTTCGTAAAACGGATACTGACCAAAGAATCACAGCCAGAGAGGCGGCTACGGAATAGATTTCCGCGAATGCCTGGTTAATCTGGAAGATACTATCGATCACGATTTGCCACGTACGCATGTTGGCGCCCGCATCCCGCGCCATGTGCTTCATGATCGCGGGAATAATGAAGCCGCTGACGCTCGCGGCCATGAATATGGCGACGCAGGCGAACCCGAAAACAACAATACCCGCAAACGAAACGCGGTCAGTGGCGGCGATTCCTCTCGCAAGTCCGCAAGCGCCCAGAAACAGCACCACAACGCTCACGATCGCGAGGCCGTGAGCAATGCCCGAGACGATTCCCAGTCGATCCACCTGCGCCGCGGTCAGCGGACCGCCTGCGGTAGGATGGATCGCCATGGTCACGATGCCACCGATCGAACCAGCGATCAGGGCGATGCCCGCTTTACGATTGTCTGTCATGCCGCCACTGTAGCGGCAAGGCTCTCAGCTGGCACGCACTATTCTCTGGAAGGGCCCGATATCGGACAAATCGCGCCGCCGTGTTCAGGAACTGGAATGGGGAAAACCAGAAAAACGAAATCGTCGAACGATGCGCCCAAGATCGACCGCCGCATTCTGCGCACCCGGAACATGCTGGGGGATGCCCTCGTCGAGCTCCTGCAAGAAAGAAACTTCGATGACATTACGGTGCAAGATGTGCTCGACCGCGCGGGCGTGGGACGCTCAACGTTTTACGTTCACTACCGCGACAAAAATGATCTGTTTTTGAGCGACGTGGAAGACTTCTTCGAACTTTGTGCCGGCCTTCTTACCAAGCGGAACGCGCCACCGGAGCGCCTGCTGCCGGTACAGGAGGTCTTCAGCCATATCCGTGAAATGCGCGAGTTCTATGTGGCGGTCGTCAGGTCTGGCAAGATTCACGACGTCAAAGCGCTCGGCCTCGGCTACTTTGCCAGGTCCATTGAACGACGCCTACAAGCGGCCAATGTGAAACTCGATCCCCTGCAACGTTCCGCCAGATCGCACGCATTAGCTGGAAGCTTTTTCTCCCTGCTCGATTGGTGGATCGATAAAGATATGAAGGCCGATCCCAAAGAGATGGATCGCCTTTTTCATCGGATGGCCTGGCAAGGTCTCTTGGAAAAATAGCCCCTGCTGGCAAGACGCTACGACCCTTGCGTCTGCATTCGCGGACAAAGTAGCGGCTTGATGTCCACCACCGGCGTGCCATCGATTGCTTCCATCGGCCCAATGCGCAGCCGGTTCGTCTCAACCTTCCGCACCGTTACTTGATGCAGTCCAATCGGATTCGGCCGGTCCGGCGAGCGCGTCGCGAACACTCCGGTCAGTTTCCGCTTCGGATCCGATCGCGGGCGCACCTTCAGCACATCCCGTACGGCACGATGCAGCCACGTCAGCACGATAATCTCGTCGCCCGGCGCCAGCCCCTCCAGGGCCCGCAGAGCGAATGGATGCACCTCCAGCCAAACGTCAGGAGCACCTTCCGAAGCCTGCTTCGGAGCTTTGCTTCGTTCCTTGATCGTCGACCGGATCACGCCGACGGGCCTCAACAGCGGACGGGTGGCTCTTTCCGCCTGTGTTCCACTCCGAGCATTATTCGATTTTTTCCCCAATGTCGCCAGGAACCCTCCCGGTCTGTTCTTCAAAATAGATTTACTCGGGCGTACCGCGGTTGCGAATCATTTCCGCTCATTTTCCCGCTCAGCGCGGATCAAACGGTCCGTCGCCTCTAAACAACCCCAGCGAGCGGTTTCGGCCTTATCAGGTAGGCACATTCTTATCAGGCAAGCATCAGTGATTCAAATCACTGATTCCTTCTGACCCCTTCGCGTAAAGATGTCTGTTCGAATATCGCCTCTCCGGAGAGCCATGCCCTCGACGCGGCCGGAATCCACGGGCTCCGCGGTATTGCGCGCCGTCTGCGCGTCGAGGAGCCACTTGCTCCATCCACAACTGCCGTCCAGGGAAGCGCTGCCGGTCGCAAAAAAGCGCGTCCATCTCCGCTGCCTGATATTGATCTTCGTCCTGGCATGCACGCACGCGGTCTCGGCGGCTCCATTTCTCGAGCACTGTGTCCCCATTCGTTGGACAGGCGGCCCGCTGGAGTTGGCCTGGCGCAGCCATACGAAAACTGTTCCTGCGGACGCGGCTGTTCGTGATGCCTTGGCGCGCTGGTATGAGCCCGCCACCCTTAACCTTCTCGAAGGCTCGCCAGCCAACTGTCTCCTGGTCACCTGGAGCGCGCCAGCGGACGTCGAAACTGCCACTCAACAACAGCAGCTGCTGAAGGTTTATACAGAGGCTGCCCACAAGCGTGGACTCGCCGTTCTCGGTCTTGTCTATGCGCCAGGCGACCCGTCGAAACTTGCAGCAGACTCGAAAAATACCTCGCTCGACGGCCTGGTGCTCGAAGGCGAATTCTCGGTCGGCTTTCTTACCGACTTGCGCAAAGCCGCCTGCCCCATGCCCATCATCGAGATCGCGAAGGATGCGGCTTCGTCGCGCTGGAAAGATGTGCCGATCATCGCCGTCGCCGGCGTCGCCCCGAGCGGGCGCAATCTCGCGGAGATGGGCATCCGCGGTGCGCCTTCCAGCCAGCCCTGGATCGAATCGAATATCTGGATGGTGCGCTCGTTCGCCGCCAGTTCGGCCTCGCGCACAATATGGATCAGCAGCCAGCTCGAGAGTCATTCACTTCTCGATTACGAGCGCGCCACAGCCGATGCCGCCGCAGCGGGCGGCCATTGGATCGTTTCGCTTGATGATGCTCTCCGCGCCAAGCTGCGCGCCCACGATGCGTCTGCAATTGAAACCTGGAATCATCTTTCCACCTTCCTGCAGTTCGCCGAGAGCCACGCTGCCGGGCACGCATTTCCGCCTTACGGCAACGTCGGAATCCTGCTCGATCCCGCAAGTGCGCAACCCGATCAAGTTGACGAGTACCTGAAGCTCGCCACGCGTCGACAGGTACCGTACCAGGCCGTCTCACGCTCCAATCTGAACGCTGCCCTGTTGGCAAAGTTCCGCGCCGTCGTCGCCGTTGAGCTCGATCCGCCATCTTCAGCCGAGCGCCAGCTCCTCCAGGACTTCGCCGAACAGGGCGGTCTCGTCTTCGCTGCCCAGTCATGGGGCGGAGAGCCAACAACCCAACCCTTCGTCGAAACTTCTGCAGGAAAGGGATCCGTGATCGTCTACAAAGATCCCGATCCCGATGCAATCGCGCGCGACCTGGGAGAAGTGCTTAGCGACGACGATTTGGCGGTCGTGCCGTTCAACGTGCCTTCCGTAATCACGATGGTCAGTGGAGGCGTTCCTGCTCATCCGCTTTTGATCCAGTTGGTCAACTATTTCGATCATCCAGCCGAGGCCATCACTCTCCGCGTTGCGGGACATTTCCATTCGGCTCGCCTCGAGACGCCCGATGCGGCGCCGGTGGATCTGCCTGTGCGCGATGAAGAAGGAAAAACCGAGGTCACGATTCCCAAGCTTTTGTTATGGGGTGCCGTTTCGATGCAATAACCGAAGAGGAGGCAACACCATGTGTAAAGGTCTGACGCGGCGCGATTGGCTGGCAATCTCCGGTCTCGCTGCAGGAGCAATGGCAGTTCCGAAGGCCGCCGCGCGGCCATCCCCGGCTAACCGAGCAGCAGACGCGGGCACCATCCCGCTGGCTCCGGCAGAGCCGGTATCCGTCGCCAAAGTCCGAACCTACGATGCGGATCTCACCACGCAATTCCGCAAGATGTTCGATCAGATCGGCGGAATCGACAACCAGGTGAAGGGAAAGACCGTCGGCATCAAGATCAATCTCACTGGCGGCGGACACTTTCCCGGCTACACCACCGGCGACACGCATTGGGTCCATCCGAGCGTTGTAGGCTCGGCAGTCGCCGCATTCGGAGCGCTGGGCGCGAAGCGCGTCCGCCTTCTGGAAGGCGCCGAAGCTCGCAAGCGCGGCTACAAACTCGAAGACAAGTTGCTTTCCGGCGGGTGGGACGTCAACGCCATTCGCAACGCCGCACCCATCGTCGAGTTCGAAGATACCGACAAGCCCGGCCCGAAGCAGTTCTCGCTGCTGAAAGTGAAAAGCACGCCTTACG
>Ga0070741_10015344_pt1 | contig 13000 bp, 9 predicted proteins | sample Coa_R1_4_FD_66440 | JGI IMG/M metagenome (GOLD analysis project Ga0070741, IMG submission 66440) | Surface soil microbial communities from Centralia Pennsylvania, which are recovering from an underground coalmine fire - Coalmine... | ecosystem: Environmental > Terrestrial > Soil > Unclassified ...
TGCCCGCATCGCTACTTCGCGGGCAACCGCGCTGCGACCGCTTTCACCGCGAGCCCCTGCACCGCGAGCGCGTCCCGCAGCGCCGTGCCCTGCGTGTCGGACGGCGACTTGCCGACGATCGTGAGCACGGTTGCCTCCGCGCGCCCCTTCCGCATCACGGTGACGACGAACAGGTGGTCGACCTTCGCGTTCGCGGTCTTCGTCTCGAACGCAAACGATGCGCTGAACGGACACCCGCAGCGGGCCGCGCCCATCGGCACGTAGGAGACGAGCTTGACGTGATCCTGCTTCGCCGCCTGCACCTGACACGTGACGGAGAGCATGCGCTTCGAGCGCTTCACGTCGGTCGCCGCCATCGCAGACGTCTTCAAGAGCTCGACCTGCGAGTCGACACCGACGCTGCTCCCAGGATTGTGGAAGCGCGACTCGGCATCCCCGCTCACGACGAGGTCCGACTCCTTCGGCCGGTAGCCGTTGCACGATTCGTTGTCGGGCGTCTCGTCCGGCTTGACGGCTCCGCCTGCAAAGTGGAGCTGAGCCGGGAAGTCGTGCGCCTCGAGCGTCACCGCCGCAGCCTTGGCGTCGTCCACGGAAGTGCGCTCGTACTTGTAGTTGTCCGCGAGCGCCGCGCCGCAGAGGACGAGCACGACGAGTGCGGCGACTATGAGTGAGCTTGTTTTCTTCGTCATAGAGCGGGTGGCGGGAATCGAACCCGCATGGCCAGCTTGGAAGGCTGGAGCTCTACCATTGAGCTACACCCGCGCGCCCGCGAAATCTAGCCGCCTAGGCTGCGCAGGTGCTCCTCGCGCACGCACATTCACCCTACGCGTGGCAGGCCGACGTCGACACGACCGTCGTCGTCCCCGTGCTCTCACTGCTCTACCTGTTCCTCGTCGGTCGCCACGGCGCGCCGCGTTGGCGCATCTGCTGCTACGCGGCGGCGATGGTGCTTCTCGGCGTAGCGTTCTGGACGCCTCTGCACCACCTCGGCCTGCACTACCTGCTGACCGCCCATCTGCTGCAGAACGTGATCCTCGCGGAATGGGCGCCGCTCCTCACGGTGCTCGGGCTGTCGCGCCCGATGGCCGAGGCGGCTGCGCGGCTCCGGATCTGGCGCGCGCTCGTGCATCCGGCCGTCGCCCTGCCGCTCTGGCTTGCCGACTACTTCGCCTGGCACGTACCGGCCGTCTACGACGCAGCCCTGCACCACCAGTCGTGGCTGATCCACATCGAGCACGCGTGCTACTTCGGCACTGGGATCCTCGTCTGGTGGCCGCTCTTCCACGACGCGCCGCGCCGGCTGGCGTCGGGCGCGCGCGCGGCGTACGCGTTCGCCGCTTTCGTCCTCTCCGCACCGCTCGGCTTGTTGCTCGCACTCCTGCCGAAGCCCGTCTATCCGTTCTACGTGCACGCGCGGCCGCGCATCTTCGGCCTGAGCCCGCTCACCGATCAGGAGATCGGCGGCGTGACGATGGCGAGCGAGCAGGCAGTCGTGCTCTTCACCGTCTTTCTCTACTGGTTCCGGCGCTTCCTGGCCGAAGAGATGTGATCCCTACTTCTTGAGGCAGCCGGTGATCGTTGCGATGTCGGCGTCGCTCGGGTGCACGTGCCACAACATGACCGCGCTTCCCTGCGAGCGCAGCACGTCGTTGATGCCGACGTTCCTCGCGCGGAAGCGGCGGTACGCCTGGTCGATGTTGTCGGCATCCTCGAGCGTGACCCCGAACGACACGGTGACGTCGTTTCCCGCCAGCACGGCGCGGAACCCGCCGCCGGTCGCCGAGTTCCCCACGAAGTCGCCGTCCGGGATCGGCCGGATCCGCACGCCCTGCTTCGTCAGGCAGGCGACCGTCGCCGACTTCGTATAGACGACATCGGTGCTCTGCGCACCGCAGGCGGCGGCGGCGAGCGCCACGGCGGCAATCGCTGTGTAGCGCCTCACGGCGCGTCAGTGTACGGCTCCCTCCGGCGCGCCGAGCCCGTCCGGCTATCGTTGGCCGCCGTGCCCGGAGCCGACCAGCGCCTCGAAAGCTACGCCCGTCTCGCCGTCGAGGTCGGTTTGAACCTGCAGCCGGGCCAGACGCTCGGCATCAACGCGCTCCCCGAGCACGCACCGTTCGCGCAGGCGATCGCCCGCGCCGCCTACGCCGCAGGCGCACGCTACGTCGACGTTCTCTACTCGGACCAGCACGTGCGCCGCGCCCACATCGCGAGCGCCGCCGACGACGACCTCGGGTTCTCGCCGCCCTGGCTCGTCCAGCGCCTGCGCAGCTTCGGCGAGCAGGGCGACGCACTCTGCGCGATCTCCGGCAACCCCGAGCCCGAGCTCTACGCCGACCTCGACGGCGCGCGCGTCGGGAAGGCGCGCATGCGCGAGCTCGCGGAGGAGTCGCTGAAGCTGACGGACGGGCTCTGCAACTGGACGATCGTCGCGTACCCGAACGAAGGCTGGGCGCGGACCGTGCTCGGCGAGCCCGACGTCGAACGGCTCTGGGAAGCGGTCGCGCACGCGGTACGGCTCGACACACCCGACCCGGTCGCCGCGTGGCGCGAGCACATCGAGCGCCTGCAGGCACGCGCGACGAGCCTGAACGAGCGCCGCTTCGACCATCTGCGCTACCGCGGCCCCGGCACCGACCTGACCGTCGGCCTTCATCCCGACAGCACGTGGCAGGCTGCGCTCGACGAATCCGCAGGCGTGAAGCACGTCGCGAACATGCCCACCGAAGAAGTCTTCACGACGCCGGACGCACGTCGTGTCGACGGAACGGTGCGCGCGACGCTGCCCCTCCAGATCCAGGGCAACATCGTCCGCGATCTCGAAATCAGGTTCGAAGGCGGACGCGCGGTCGAGGTGCGCGCGAGCTCAGCCGACGAGGTGATGCGCACGCACATCGCGACCGACGACGGCGCCGCTCGGCTCGGCGAGGTCGCGCTCGTCGACGGGCACTCCACCGTCGGCGAGACCGGGCTCGTCTTCTACGACACGCTCTTCGACGAGAACGCCGCGTCGCACATCGCACTCGGCGCGTCGATCTTGCAGGCGGTCGAGTGGGCGTCGGAGCTCTCCGAGGACGAGCGCCACGAGCGCGGCGTGAACCAGTCGTCGATCCACACCGACTTCATGATCGGCGCGAACGACGTCGAGATCGACGGCGTGACCGCAGCGGGCGAGGCCGTCCCGATCCTGCGCGACGGCGACTGGCTGCTTCGATAGGAACCCCGTCGAGTCGGGACGGTCGGATTCGAACCGACGGCTTCCGCCTCCCAAAGGCGGCGCTCTACCAGGCTGAGCTACGTCCCGTGCGCCCCAGTGTAGGCCCAGTCGCGGAGCGCTCTTGACGGAGGCAGCCTTTCCGGTCGAAGCGGCGAGGACGCGCAGGCCCCGGCTCGGCTATCTGATGGCGGCGGCCGCCGGCGTGCTCTGGGGCGTGAACGGCGGCGTGTCGAAGACGATCCTCTCGACCGGGCTCTCGTCGGAGCGGCTCGCGCAGGTGCGCTCCCTCGGCGCGGCGGCCGGCCTCGTCGCGATTCTCGCCGTCACGGCACCGGGGCGCCTCCGGCTCACGCGGCGCGAGCTGCCGTACGTCGCAGTGTTCGGCGTCGGCGGCCTCGCCTTCGTGCAGTTCTTCTACTTCCTCGCGATTCACCGGCTCGCGATCGGAATCGCACTGCTCGTCGAGTACCTCGCACCGCTCCTCGTCGCGCTCTGGGCGCGGTTCGTGCAGCACGCGCACGTCCGCCGGCGCATCTGGCTCGCGCTTGCGCTCGCGATCACCGGCCTCGGCCTGATCGTCGACCTGTTCGGCGGCGCGGCCTCGCTTTCGACCGCAGGCATCCTCTTCGCGCTCGGCGGCGCGTTCGCGTACGCGCTGTACGTGCTGCTCGCCGAGCACGTGGTCGGCGGCCGCGATCCTGTGTCACTGCTCGCGTGGGGATTCCTGTTCGCATCGCTTTTCTGGGCGATCGTCGTTCCGTGGTGGTCGTTTCCCGGCGCGCGACTCACGGCCGACGCGAGCCTCGGCGGACGGCTTGCATCGCATGATCTCCCGGTGTGGCTGCTGGCCCTCTGGATGGTGGTGCTCGGGACGATCGTGCCGTTCTTCCTGCTCGTCAGCGCACTGCGACACTTGAGCGCGACCACTGTCGGCATCGTCGCGATGCTCGAGCCCGTCGTCGGCGCGCTCGTCGGCTGGGCGTGGCTCGGCGAGGCGCTCGGGGGCGTCCAGCTCGTCGGCGCAGCGATCGTCCTCGGCGCCATCGCGCTCGCGCAGACCGCGCGCGAGCTGTAAGTCAGTCGCGCTCGAGCAGCACGCGCAGCTCGGCGAGCTTCTCGCGTCGCAGCTCGTCGCGCTCGCCGCGCGAGACCCGGTCGAGAAGGTCGCGCACGAGCGGCGCCAGGACGACCGGGTTGAACGGCTTCGTCACGTAGTCGACACCGCCGAGGTCGATGCCGCGCGCACGATCCCGCAGCTCTGCGCGTGCCGTCAGGAACACGATCGGGATCCCCTCGGTGCGGGGATCGTCGAGCAGCTCCTCGGCGACACGCCACCCGTCGAGGCCCGGCATCATCACGTCGAGCAGCACGACGTCGGGCGCCTCCGCGCGCGCCTGGTCGAGCCCGCTCGTTCCGTCGGGCGCCTCGAGGACCTCCATGCCCTCCGCCTCGAGGTTGACCCGGCAGAGGAGCCTGATCGGAGCTTCGTCGTCGATGACGAGAACACGCATTCTCTGTTCCAGCGTTATGCCTCCCAGGTCGAAAACGTCACATCGAGGGCGGACGGCAGCTCGAAGGCGAAGCGCGAGCCGGCCCCCTCCTCCGACTCGACCCACATCCGGCCGCCCATCTCGCGCACGAGGCCGCGCGCGATGAAGAGCCCGAGCCCGGTGCCCGTTCCGCTGCCCGCGCGGTAGAACTTCGAGAAGATCCGGTCGCGCTCCGACGAGGGGATTCCGATCCCCTCGTCGGCGACGGTGACTTGGACGCCGTCCGCGCTGCCGCTAGCCGAGACGGTGACCGTGCCGCCCTCGGGCGAGTACTTGATCGCGTTCGAGACGAGCTGGTCGAGCACCTGACGCAGCTTGTCCGGGTCGGCCTGCGCAGTGCAGCCGTTTCCGCCGACGTCCGCCACGAACCGATGGCCGTTGCCCGATGCCGATGCGGCCGTGACCACCTCGTTCACGACGGCGCCGACGTCCGTCGGCTCGAGCGACACCGCGAGGTCGCCGGTGTCGAGCCGCGCGACGTTCAGCAGCGCGTCGACGGTCGTAGTGAGGCGCTCCGATTCGCGCGCGATGAAGTCGAGGAAGGTTCGGCGCTCCGTCTCGTCGAACGCGACGTCCTCACGAAGGAGGGTCTGCGCGAAGCCGTAGATCGAGGTCAACGGTGTTCGCAGCTCGACCGAGACCGTCGACACGAAGTCCGACTTCATCTGCTCGACCGCGTGCTCGGCCGAGATGTCGCGGAACGCAAAGATCCGGCCCGCGACCGCGCCCGACGGATCCCGCATGATGGCCTCCGAGAGCGACAGCCAAACATCATCATCGCCGCGCGGGATCGGGACGAGCCTGTTGGTTCCGCCCGCCTCGGACTCGAGGTTGCGCTGCAGCACCTGTTCCGGTGTGCGTCCCACTGCCTCCGCAGCAGGCACGCCCGTGATCTCGGCCGCCGCCTGGTTCCACATGACGACGCGACCATCGCGGTCGACAGCGACGATCCCGTCCGCGATGTTCGCCAGGATCGCGACGCTCTGTTCCCGCTCGACTGCGACGCGCTGGTAGAGCTCGGCATTCGAGAATGCAACGGACGCGTTGGCAGCGAGCGCGACGAGTGCCTGCATCTCCTCCTCGCGCCACTCACGCGGCTCGCGCGCGTAGACGGAGAGCACTCCGAGCGGCGCGCCCTCGCGGGCGGCGAGCGGCACGCCGAGGTACGCCGCGTGACCCTGCGCGAGAAACGCGTCGCCGGCGAGGACGCTCTCGCTGCCACGCGCATCGGCGTACGCGACGGGCCCGTGAGACTGCACTACCTCGTCCGACGCCGATCCGGCCGACGGCAGGCGCGCGCCCAGGGCCGCGTCGGCACCGACGCCGGCAGCCGCGATCACCGCCAGCTCGTCGTCGTCCAGCTGGACGAGCGCCGCTGCGTCCGCGTGCAAGAGCTCCGCCGCCTCGCCGACGACCGCTTCGAGCACCGCCTCAGGGTCGAGCTCGGTCGCCAGCAGGCTGCCGGTTCGCGCGAGCTGCTGCGAGAGCCCTCGTGCGGTCCGCTCGGCTTCGAACAGGCGGCTGCGCTCGAATGCTCCGCGCGCCGCGCCGGCCACGTGCTGTGCCAGCTCGAGGTCGTCGGGCTCGAACTCGCGCTCCTCCCGGAAGAGCACGAGCACGAGCCAGGCGCCCTCGCCGGGCACGGGGATCGCGAGCAGCGACGCGAACGGCGCATTGGTCCACGTCGCCTCGAAGCGCTCGTCGCCCGCGACGCGCGGCGCGGCCAGGATCTGCCCGTCCTCGGCCGCATCGGCGAGGGCCGCGGGGACCGACAGCTCGCCAACGGAGACCGGCAGCTCGTGCCCCCCGACGACGGTGAGGCCGGCGGGGCCCGCGGCGAGCACCGCGGCGAAGTCGCCGCCGAGCGCCTCCGCTGCTGCTTGCGCCGCGGCGTCGTAGGTCTGATCGAGCGATAGCGGCTCGCCGAGAAGCGTTGCGATGCGATAGAAGGCGAGCTGCACGCGCGCCTGACGAGAGCGCTCGGCGAAGCTCTCGGCGTTGCGAAGCGCAAGCGACGCGAGCGACGCGAACGCGTCGAGCAGCTCCTCGTCGTCGACGTCGAACGCACGCGAGGGGTCGCGGATCCCGACGCCGATCACACCGAACATCTCACCGCCCAACACCATCGGGGCGACGAGCGCTCGAGAGAATCCCGCGTAGGCGGGGCTCGGAACCGGCGCGGCGATCGTGCCGTAGTCGTCGACGGACACAGGGCGCGCGGCCGCGATCGCGGCCCCCGCGACGCCTTGCTCAGGGGTGAACTCGAAGCCGATGAGTCGCTCATCGAGACCGTGAACTGCGGCGCAGCGCAGCACGTTCCGTTTGCGGTCGAGGAGATAGCAGTCGGCGGCGTCGGCGGCCAGCAGCTTCGTCACCTCCTCGACGAGCCTGTTCAACACCGGCTCGAGCTCGAGCTCTCCCGTCACGACCTGCGCCGCATGGAGGAGCGCTGTCTGCTGCTCGAGACGGCGGCGGTTCTCGGCAACGAGCGCGGCGGTGCGAACCGCGGCGCCGATCTCGTACGCGACCGCCTCGACGAGCAGCTGCTCGCCTGGCGCAAGAGGAAGCTCGCGCCGCGCCTCGACGTTCGCCTCACCCTCGGTCACATCGATGGCGATGTCGTCGAGTCGCAGCGTCGAACGCAGCTCGTCGCGGGCGACGCGCACGACCTCCGCGGGCTCGAGCTCGGCGCGGATGCGCCGAACGATCTCGGCGGCGCGCTGCTCGCGCCGGAGCGCGTCGGAGAGCGCCGCCTCGGACCGGAGACGCTCGAGCGCGAGGGCGGCCTCGGCCGCGAGCGCTTGCAGGAGGGACAGCTCCTCGGGCGCAAACGACCGCTTCGCATCGGTCGACGCGAGCACGAGCACACCGACGACGCGCGACTCGGCGATCATCGGCACCCAGGCGCCACTGTGCGCCCCGACCCTTTCCGCGAGTCGTGCGCTGACGAGGGGTGAGCCCGAGACGTCGTACACCGTCACGGGAGCGGCATCGAAGACCGCGCTCGCGATGCCCGACGGCTCGTTGCCGAGGTCGAGCCGAAGCTCCGACCACCACGCGGCGGGGCTGCCGTCGGTCTCCGCGTACAGCCCGGTCGCCTCCGCCCCGTCTTCGGCGAGGACGGCGACCCCGGTGAAGCCGACGCGAAAGAGCGTCGCCACGTCCCGTACGAGCGGGCGAGCAACCGAAACTGCGTCACGAGCGCGCGAGAGAGCGGCGGAGATCTCGCCGACCGCTTCCAGCTCGCGGTCGCGAACGGACGCGCGCTCCTCCGCGTCGAGCGTCCGCCCCATCCCACCGAGCACCGCGCGGTCGCGCCAGCGAAAGACGAGCAGCGCCGCGGGCGCGAGCGCGGCCAGCGACGCCGCGCACGAGAGCCAGACATGGCCGCCCGCCGGCCGCTGCTGCTCCAGGACGAGGACTCCGAAGATGCCTGCTGCGACGGCGACGCCCGGGAAGACGAGCGCGACGCCCCAGTCGAGCGAGTGTGCGCGCGCGCGGTCGCGCCAGAGCGCCGGCAGGACGGCCGCGGTGACGGCGGCATACGCCGCGGCGACGAGCAGCAGCGGCACGCCGTTGAAGAGGACCGCTTCGGTTGCTTCGCTCACCGGGTTCGAGCCGAATGGTACGTCGCGCGGGGGATACGCGCCTCGCTTGCAAAGATGGGCCGCTCGGCCTATTCCACCCGTGCTCGCCGCGGAGTAGCGTCCTTCGCACTGGGCGATGCGAACCGCGGCGCGCATTCCTGGCCAATTGCCGCGGTGAGCGATCACGAGGAGCCCGCTGCGACGACCCCCCGAGCAGCGGGCTCTTTCGTTTCCGGATCTCCCCAAACCGAGGGCTACGATGGCGCCGATGGTGACCAAGGTGCTCCTCGCCTCGCCACGCGGCTACTGCGCGGGCGTCGAACGCGCGGTAGAGACGGTCGAGCGCGCGCTCGAGCTGTACGGGCCGCCCGTCTACGTGCGCAAGCAGATCGTCCACAACCTGCACGTGGTGCGAGACCTCGAAGCGCGCGGGGCTGTGTTTGTCGACGAGGAGACGGAGGTGCCCGAGGGGGAGACTGTCGTCTTCTCCGCGCACGGCGTCGCACCGTCGGTGCACGCGAACGCGGCGGCGCGCGACCTGAACACGATCGACGCCACGTGCCCGCTCGTGACGAAGGTGCACGTGCAGGCGAAGCGCTACGCGGCCGACGGCTACACCGTCGTGCTCATCGGCCACCAGGGTCACGAAGAGGTCGTCGGCACGATGGGCGAGGCGCCGGACTCGATCGTCCTTGTCGAGTCGGTCGAGGACGTGGACCGGCTCGAGCTCGGCGCGGATGCGAAGCTCGCCTATGTGACACAGACGACGCTCTCGGTCGACGAGACGTCCGAGATCATCGCGGCGCTGCGAGAGCGCTTCCCGCTGATCCATGCGCCGAAGAAGGAAGACATCTGCTACGCGACCTCGAACAGGCAGTGGGCCGTCAAGCAGATGCTCCGCGAGATCGACGTGCTGCTCGTGATCGGGTCGCGGAACTCGTCCAACTCGAATCGCCTCGTCGAGGTTGCGCGCGCAGGTGGCGTGTCCGCGCATCTGATCGACGACGACACCGAGATCGACGAGCGGTGGCTTGCCCACGCGGCTGTCGTGGGCGTGACGAGCGGAGCATCCGCGCCGGAGAAGCTCGTCGAGCGCGTGTGCGACTGGTTCCGGGCGCGCGGCGTGCTCGCGATCGAGCCGTACCGGCTCGTCGACGAGGATGTCGAGTTTCGGCTGCCGGTCGAGTTGCGCCGCGAGCTCGCGCTCGCAGCCGCACAGGTCGAGTAGCTACCGGCTTCCCTTTTCGATCCGGAGCTCGCCGACCTCGACCGAGACGGCGAGCGTTTCCTGCGCGAGGCGGTCGGCGTAGCGCGCGACGAGCTCGGCGTCCGGGAGCCACAGCTTGATGCGGTCCGTGATCGCAAGGCCGCTCTCCCGCCGCAGCACGTTCACCTCGTGGATGCGATCGAAAAGCCGCGCCTCGAGACGTAGGTCGTCGTCGAGCTCAGTGTCGAGCGCGACCGTCAGCCCGGCTTCGCTCGCGACCGCCCAACCGTCCAGCCCGACGCGCTCGACGAGCACCTCCTCCGGCTCGAGCACGTGACCGTCGACCTGGAAGCGCCCGCCGTCGAGCTCCTCGAACTCGCCGCGCGCGAGGCGCTCGCGCACCTCGCGCAACGCGGGGCCGAGCTTCGGCCCGAGCAGCGGCAGGTTCGGCTTCACGCGCAGCTCCGAAGACTGCACGTCGCCGAACTCGACCGCTTTCACGCGCAGCTCGTCCGCGATCTCGTCGGCATGCCCGTGCGCAACGTGCGATGCGCCGGCGACGACGAGCCGCCGCAGCGGCTGCCGGTGCTTCAGCTGCGACGTCGACCGCGCCTGCCGTCCGAGCTCGACCACGCGCCGTACCTCGGCGATCTCGTCGAGCAGCGCCTCGTCGGCAGCGGCGGGCTCGGGGAAGCCGGCGAGGTGCACGGAGGCCGGTCCGTCCTGTACGAGGTTGCGCCAGAGATGGTCGGCGAGGAACGGCATGATCGGCGCGATCACGCGCAGCGACTGGACGAGCGCGAACCAGAGCGTGCGAAACGCCGCCTCGTCGAACGAATAGAAACGGCGGCGCGAGCGGCGGATGTACCAGTTCGAGACGTCGTCGACGAATGCCTCGAACGCCCGCACGACCTCGACGGTCAAAGTGGCGTCATAGGCCTCTTCTGCGGCGACGACGAGGAGCCGCGTGCGCTCGACGAGCCAGCGGTCGAGCGGGCGGAGCTCGACCTCCGGCTCGAAGCGGTCCCACGACGGCTCGAAGCCCTCGATGTTCGAGTAGTCCACGAGGAAGCGCACCGAGTTCCAGAACGTGAGCAGCTTGCGCTTGATCTCGTGTGCCGGCCCGAAGCCGAACCAGAGGTTGCGATCGGGCGGCTGCGCGCAGTACTGCCAGCGCATCACGTCCGCGCCCATCTGCGCGAACGCCTCCTCGGCTGGGATCGTGTTGCCCCACGACGCGTGCATCTCGCGGCCGTGCTCGTCGAGCATCTTCTCGTAGGCGAGCACGCGCTTGTACGGCGAGTGGCCGACGAGCGCCACCGACATGAAGAACTGCGAGTAGAACCAGAGACGGATCTGCTCGCGCATCTCCGACACCCAGTCGGCGGGGAACCACGTCTCCCAGTAGGCGTGGTCGGGAAGGTCGGCCTTGGTGAGCCCGCGCGCAGCGCCGGTTCCGTAGCCCTCGTCGACCCACGTGTCGTTCTCCCAGCCCAGCGTCGCGAACGGGACGATGCCGGCGTCGAGCCACACGTCCCCCACCTCCGGGATGCGCGTCACCGGCTCGTCGCACTGCGCGCAGCGGATCGGCACGCGGTCGATCCACGGCCGGCGCAGCTCCTCGAGCTGGTCGATGCCCTCGACGGCACGGCGCTCGAGCTCGGCCTTCGACGAGATCACGTTCAGGTGACCGCACGAGCATGGATAGAACGGCAGCGGCAAGCCGTAGTAGCGGCGGCGCGAGATGTTCCAGTCGCCCATGTTGCGTAGCCAGTCGTCCATGCGCTTGCCCATGTACTCGGGCACCCAGTGCACCTTCGCGTTCTCCTCGAGCAGCGTCGGCCGGATCGCCTCGACTGAGATGAACCAGTCGTCCGACAGGCGGAAGATGAGCGGCGTGTCGCAGCGCCAGCAATGCGGGTAGGCGTGCGTGTACAGCCCGGACTCGACGAGGAAGCCGGTCTCGCCGAGCCGGCCGACGATTTGATCCGCAGCCTCCGTCGTCGAGACGCCGTGCAGCCAGCCGAAGTCGTCGTAGAAGCGACCCGACTCGTCGACGGGCGTGATCACCGGCAGGTCGTGCACGCGCGACAGCTCGAAGTCCTCGCCGCCGCAGCCGGGAGCGATGTGCACGATCCCGGTTCCCTGGTCCATCGTCACGTCGTCCCACGGGATCACGCGGTGCTCGACGGCCGCGCCGGGCGCGAGATCGTCGAACGGCCCGCGGTAGCGAAGCCCGACGAGCTCGCTGCCGGCGGCGCGCTCGACGAATGTCTCGTCCGGGAAGCGCTTCACCGCCACCCACTCGCCGTTCTCGCGCCGTCCGTACTCCTCGCCCGGGTGCACGGCGGCCGCGACGTTCGCGGGCAGCGTCCACGGGGTTGTCGTCCAGACGACGATCGACTCGTCCTCGCGGTCGAGCAGCGGGAACCGAACGAAGAGCGACGGGTCGGCGCGCTCCTGGTAGACGCCCGCCTGCGTCAGCTCGTGCTGCGACAGGGACGTCCCGCAGCGCGGGCACCACTCGGTCGAGCGGTGACCCATGTACAGCCAGCCGCGCTCGTGGACGATCGAGAGGAACTTCCAGATGTACTCGATGTTCGTGTCGCTGAACGTGAAGTAGTCGCGACCCCAGTCCATCCACTGACCGAGCCGGATCGAGCCTCGCGTCAGCGCGTCGGACGACTTGACGACCACCTCGCGGCAGCGACGGGCGAACTCCTCGAGCCCGTAGTCCTCGATCTCGCGCTTGGAGTTCAGGCCGAGCTCGCGCTCGACGCCGACCTCGATCCAGAGCCCCTGACAGTCGAAGCCGTTCTGGTAGCGCTGGTCGAACCCGCGTAGCGCCTTGTAGCGCTGGAAGACGTCTTTGAGCGTTCTTCCCCACGCCGTGTGCACGCCGAGCGACATCCGATTGGCGGTGACGGGGCCGTCGACGAACGACCACTTCGGCCCGCCGCGGTTCTGCTCGCGCAGCTTCTCGAAGGTGCCCTCACGCTCCCACGTCTCGAGCAGCTCGAGCTCGATCGAGGGATGATCGGGCTTGTCCGGCAGCGAGGTGAACATGCTTCGTGAGAGTACCGCCCGGGAAGAACGCCTCCCGGCCCGTCGTTCAGACAAGTGAAGAGCAAAGACGAAAGGAACCGATGTCCGTTACCGCGACTACCGAGACGTTCGAGCAAGAGGTGATCCAGAGCGACGGGAAGGTGATCGTCGACTTCTGGGCCGAGTGGTGTGGCCCGTGTCATGCGGTCTCCCCTGTGCTCGACCGGATCGGCGACGAGCACCAGGTGAAGATCGTCAAGGTGAACATCGACGAGGAGCAGGAGCTCTCGCAGCGCTACGGCGTCGCGTCGATCCCGTTCATGGTGCTGTTCGAGGACGGGCAGCCGCAGGCGTCCGCCGTCGGGGCGATGCCGAAGGGCTCACTCGAAAAGGC
>Ga0070741_10015345_pt1 | contig 12999 bp, 12 predicted proteins | sample Coa_R1_4_FD_66440 | JGI IMG/M metagenome (GOLD analysis project Ga0070741, IMG submission 66440) | Surface soil microbial communities from Centralia Pennsylvania, which are recovering from an underground coalmine fire - Coalmine... | ecosystem: Environmental > Terrestrial > Soil > Unclassified ...
GGAATCCCAAAGTTCCTGGTGCGATCTGTTAAAATGGCGTTACTATCGGGTTTTGGCGCTATAATCAGCAGACAAAACGCCGACGTAGCTCAGTTGGTAGAGCAGCGGTTTCGTAAACCGACTAGCACACCTTGGCTAACGAGTCCTACATAGGACAAAATGCCCCCTGTTTTGTCTGTTTGGGGTCATCTTGGGCTACTTTGTCCATCGTTTTGCCGTCAACATTTGTCAACGGATTTGGTCGGTCGCCGAGAGACTGCCCTTGCTCCTCCCTCCACCGGAGGGATAGGTCTAGACCCGCAATCTCACAAGCCTATTCGCCGCCCGTTTCCCGCATCCACGGTTCCCGGATTTTTATGGCGATCCTCCCGCATAATTGGCATGCGATCTTGGACCAAACACTCCTGGCCGCGCCGACCGGCCACTCGACTCTACCGTCGAGCCGCTACGACTTCGGAAAGAATTTTGTTCAGCTTGGGCAACCATACACGTCCGGCTGAGCCTAAATTATCCCGCAGCCAAATTGCGGGAGCAAAGCACCGGAACTCAAAAGGATTTTCAAGAATGGTTCACATCCTTTCAATGATTTTGGGATTTGGCGTGTCCCGGGCGCGTAATTGCCCCCGGCCAACTCCCCTTTTATCAAAAAGGCTTTCGCGTAGCAAGCTTGAAAGTGCTGCCATTTTTGGCCTAACGAACGGTCCGCAAGCAGAGCCAATCGGGAAATGGTAAATTGTAGGCGAAAGCAACCGCCCTCTAGGAGAGACAAAAATGACAAGACTAGCTCTACGCCCGAAGGATTGCGTCGAAATGCTCGGAAGCAAACAACTCTATACACTTTGCGTCCGGCATGGCTGGCTCAAGCCCGAGGTTCAACGCCACCGGTTAACCCTTTACAACTCCGAATCAGTCGCCGCGTGTTGGCGTCGAGTTATGTCCGAAGGTTGGCCGAAATAATTTTATGAAAACAGAACCGAAAATTTCAACCGTTGTTGTTTTCGGAGGCGAGCCGCTGCGAAAATATACAGGTGCGGGTTACGTGGATGTTGGCGCGCGAGAAGTCCAAATTTTCCACGGCTCGGGAGAGAAATTCCTTGCCATGCTTGAGGAGCAAGAAGCCGCTATTCGCTCGAAGGCGGAAGCCGCGCGCGCTGCCAACGCTGTCAAAGCCAAAGAGCGCAGTCGAACGAAAGGCGGTCTGGCTTGTGAGCCTGTCATAACCCGCGAGGCCGCAGGCAAACTCGAACAATGCTCGGACTACTCCACGTTGCTCAAGGATGTGCTGCCCTTTGAGTTTACGAGCGAGTTCTTAGGCGTCGATGCCCTCATGTTTGGCGATAAAATGTGGCGACCTACAGACCGTATTTTTTGCGGTGGTAGAGCGCCGGCATGGGAAGAGTTGAGGCTTGAGATTTACAAGCAGGGAGTCGTGGACCCAAACCCACGCGGCAACGATGAGCCGTTAAAACGTAAATGGTTCGTCATCGAGTTCTCATTATTTGAGGCTCGTCGGCGCTTAGCGTACCTGCTTGAGCGATGCGAGGCAGATGTATCCGCGGTTGTGCTGATCGACGGCAAACTACAATGCTGGTTTTGCGTTGAGAAATCGACCGCAAGGGCGACCCGAGAACTGGCCGAGACCGCGGTTTTTGTTGGCGCGAATTTGTGGCCGTTAAAGGTTGTGCTTCCTGGTACGCCACTCAAAAGCAACCCGCGCGAAACCGCTGCCAGACTGCAACGGCTAGGCGTTCAGTGTGACAAAGAAACGCCGGCGAGAGCTTACTGCCTTTACCTCCGATCCTAAACGAATTTTGGGCGCGTCGGGGCGCGCCTCTTTTTCAGAAACACAAAAAGTATGGATGAACTAACGAGAAAAATTCAAGCGGCCGTTCGCAGCGAGCCAGACAACGAAATGATTGAGGTGCCTGATGCCGAACCGTTCGAAGAGAGCAGCGGCGTGCGCATCTTGCGCCAGATGCAGGCCATACATCACAAACAAGGCGAACTCGATTATGTGGACAGGCACATCGAGGAATCCAACGCCAAGGGCAGCGCGGCCAGGATTGTGCAAGCATTGGCAAACATGGAGGAACAATGAGTCAGCCGAAACTCACAGAGAAAAACATTCTGCGCACCGTCCTCAAAGGTTCAGGCCGCGGGCCAATTCTACCCGCTCCCGGGCAAACGCCTAAGCCGCCGGTGAAGCCCACCAACTTAAAGAAGTGAACGCCGAATTAGATGCTCAGCTTCGAACGGAAGAAGCGGCGAGCGATCTGTTCCTCGAGCAGTTGGAGCAGAATCGAACCGGCGCGAACGTTGATTCGCTGCCGAATCATAAGGACGTCTATTTTTCCGCGTGGAGTCCAGACCGCAAGGCGTCGATGCCTTTTGACCTTCGCAAAAAATTAGGCCGATTGCGCTTCGCAAGCCGAGACGGTGACGCGGAGAAGCGCGCGGCCAACAAAGAGCGCGCTGCGCTTTTGCTTGCGAGCGATAGCCCCGAAGTGGACGCGGCAGCGGCTTTGGTAATTCCTCGCAGACCGACTGGCAGACCCCGGAAATTAGACACCTCGAAAAACAACTTTTCGGAGGAATGTTCAGAAGAACAAGAGCAGCGAGCGACCCAAAGTGAAAGTTTATGTTCTACTGAACATGCATCAATCGGAGCTTCTTCTGCAAGCGCGAATTGAATGGCCGATAATATCTGCGGGAGCAAAACGCCGGGGCCTACGGCACAACTTAATCTAATGAAAGGACAACTACGAAGTGGAATCCCCCGAACAAAAAAGCGGAGCAGCTTTCGCTACCCCGCTTAGATGTAATGAACAATCACCTGAGTCTGTAAGCCAGGAATCTACCGTAAGTCAAGCACAAGTCAAGTCTGATTTTCTAAATCCGGCAAAGCTAAGAGCGGCTTACCATATGCCGGTGCTCACATCTAGCTTGCCTGCCGCAGGCAGCGGCGAAGCCGCGAAGGAGAATGGTGGCACGAAACGGCTCGTGTCCATTGGGAGTGCCAACGGTGCGGCTATCCTAGTTCCGACAATCGCGGCAGAATCTATTATCGAAAAGATTCGCTCCGGCTCCTACAAGGAAAGAACGGAAAAATACCGCGACGCTTTTGAGAAAGCACTAACTCTCCACGGCGATTACAAGAAAGCGAAGAAGGACACAGCCAACTTCAAAAAGACACTTCAGGCCGCGATATGGAGCGGCGAATGTCGAAACTCTCGCGCAGTGGAGAATATGGTGAGCCATTCCGGTTTGCTGTGCGCCGACCTGGATCAGCTAGACGCGCGATTATCCGAAGTCCGGGAGAAGCTTGTCACAGACAAACATGTTTGGGCTGTATTTACGAGTCCCACCGGCGACGGGCTGAAAGTTTTATTCCGAGTGCTCGCGGACTTGGAGCGCCATTACGGCAGTTTTCTTGCGGTCCAAAAGTATGTGAAAGAACTGTGTGGCGTGGAGATTGACGAGTCGTGCTCCGACCCGTCGCGACTGTGTTTCCTGCCGAGCGACCCAGGCGCGTATTTCAATCCCAATGCAATCGAGTTGGAGCCACTGCCCGAGCGGGAGAAGACAGAGAAGCCGAAAAGGGAGAGCACCAATGCCGACATGACGGTGCGGGAACGCATCGCGAGTGAGTTGTTGGGTGAACTAGCATGGAATGAGGACAAGGGAGGCCACGCTTGCCACTGTCCCGGCGAGTACTTGCACACAAATCCCACGCCAAACGAACCAGTAAAGCAGACACACTGCTTTGCGTACATCACAGACCCGACCAGACCCCCAACGATTCACTGTATGCATAACTCGTGCAAAGAGGTTGTCGCGGAAAAGAATCACGAGTTGCGCTCTGAAATCGGGAGAGCAGAGGGAACAATTTTTCCGCGTAACGATTCGGAACGCGCTGTTCGATTCGCGCAAAAGTTCGGGAGCGACCTACGGCATGTGGCGGTATGGGATAGTTGGTTTAAATGGGACGCGACCCGATGGAAGCGCGACAATAACGGCAGCGTCACACGGCTCGGACAGACAATGTCGCAGATTTTCTTGAAAGAAGCAGTCAAGATAAAATCATCCGACCCGGAAAACAGCTATGGCAAAGCGGCTGTAAAAGCTGCGCTGCAATCAGGCGAAGCGTCTGAGATTCGCGCGATGCTTTCAATGGCATGTGTGCAACCTGAAATCGCAGCGTGTCCCGACATGTTCGATAGCGACCCGTTTCTATTCTGTGTCCGAAACGGCGTCGTTGATTTACGAACAGGCAATTTTCTCGACCCACGAAAAGATTATCATTGCACGAAACAAGCCGGAGTTGCCTTCGATAAAGACGCGCGCTGCCCGCTATGGGATACGCATTTACGAGCGGTATTCGCAGGAGACGAAACGCTCGTGAAGTTCTTTCAATGCGCGGTCGGCTATTCCCTCACCGGAGATACGAGGGAGCACAAGCTATTCTTCCTTTATGGGCGTGGTTCTAATGGGAAATCAACGACGATGGAAACCATTCAAGCATTGCTAGGAGACTATGCCCGGAAGGCTCCCGACTCCCTTTTTATGCTTGATAACCACCAGCGCGAGCCGCAACAAGAAATCGCCGAGCTAATGGGCAAGCGTTTTGTTATCGGGAGTGAAATTGAAGAGGGCGGAAAACTGGCCGAATCGCGAGTTAAGGATATGACAGGAGGCGACACGTTGACCGGACGCTTCCTGTATTCGCGCTCCTTTAACTTTGCACCGACACACAAGCTCTGGATTTTCGGCAATCACAAACCTGACGTCATAAACAATGACGAGGGCATCTGGCGCAGGATGTGTCTTATTCCCTTCACCGTCGAATTCAAGAACGGGCAAAAAGACCCGCAGCTAAAAACGAAGCTGCTTGGCGAACTGTCGGGAATACTGAACTGGGCAATTGAAGGGTGTGCCCTCTGGCAGAGGACAGGACTTCAAATCCCGCAGACAGTTAATGCCGCAACAGATGTGTACCGCAAACAAGAAGATGTGTTAGGTGAGTTCATCCAAGAACAATGCGAGATGGGAGCCGGGTTTCGAGAAGCGAAACGCTCTCTCCACGAGCAATACCGATATTGGGCATCACAGGCCGGAATCAAATTCCCGCTAAAACCAAAGCAGTTCTCAAAACAAATTGAAGCGCGACCCGGAATCGGCGAAGAAAAAGACGGGATCATGTACTGGACCGGCATTCAGTTGAAGTCGCAGGAATCGACACCGGCGGAACTAGCGGAAGCCGAAAACGTGCTCGATTTTGCCAAAGAAACGGCCATCCAGCGCGCTGCCAAAAGGGTCGTCTAGCCTCGCATTTTGGAGAAACTGGAGGAACGAAGGCACTTTTCCCAAACTTTTTCTAAAGAAACCCTATAGGGACTTTGGGAAAATGGGCTTAGTTCCTCCAGTTTCTCCAAATTACCTGGGAAACAGGAGCACGAGCGACCTGATAACAAGCCGAGCTACCTAACAGAAAAAACCAAAAATCATGCTGTCACCTGTCTTCTGATGGCCGCCGAAGGCGGCTGTGCAAGCTGTGTGTTGGCATGAACCGTTGAGCCGACACCCGCCCAAAGGCTAGGCCAGGCGGCCTGCCCGCTCGCCAGCGGACTGCTTGAATCCCGACTATATTAACAGGCGTGAAATTGAAAGACCTATTCAGAAAGTTCGGCGTTCGGGCACCCTGGTCTTACCACCCGGTGCCCGTCTGCCCGACTCTCCCGCCACAATCGCCAGTCATTGCGAAGCACAGACGGCCTAGAAAGCCTCGAAAGTAATGGCAGCCGTATGCAGTAAGGGCACCTTGCCCGACCCTCACCCGCTCGAAATACGTGAGAAAGCGCGCCTTCTGTACGAGCAGCAAGGGCTTCGTCTCGTCGATATTGAATCTGAAATCGGGATCAATCGCAGGACAGTGGCTAATTGGAAGCGCCGAGATTCCTGGCAGCGTAAGTCCGAATCGAGCGCGCTCGCGATCTCCGAGCCTATCGAAACAGATATGCCAGACACAATCGAAGAGGCCGCACAAGAGTACGAGACCAACATGAGACGCGCCTCTGTCATCGTAAGTCGCCGCATTGCAGCAATGGAACCGGATGCGATTGTTCAGAAGGCCGACCGCATAAAGCAGATTGACGCGACTGCAAGAAAGGCACTCAAAATTGAAACCGAGAAACCTCGTGTGGTTATCGACATCGGCGTCTTAGCGGGCGTCCGTGGCCCATACCCACACAGAGTGCCTAGCGGCTTGGCCGACACGCTTCATAACCGCGAGCAGCTTCGTCGCATAGAGGAGCGAATGGCGCGCGAGTTTGGCGCGACCTCCCACGAAGCGGAGATTGTCGAGCAGGACTAGCTATCACAGAGCGGCTAGTCTGTTTTTCAGCCTAAGCCATAACAGCGTGCGGCGACCACAAAAGCTCGCTCGTGGTTTTGAAAACCGCTGCTCTGTTGGTTGGATTACCTATGACAGAGCTTGCCGTTGTTCGCGTCGTTGACGATGTGTTGACGTGAACATCGAACTTTCTGATTATCTGAACACGACTAAACATGTGTTGCTCCGCCTTCGCTCTTATAGGCAAGCGGCCTTGACTTTGCGGCCAACAATTATTTGAACACAGAAGCCCCGCGAAGCGCGCGAAGAGACAAGAGGGGAACGGGGTGACCGGTCATACGCCGACAAAGTACTAGCCAGACACGATTGATTATGATCATGCTTTCTAAGCGACGATCCGAAAAGGTGCATTTCAAGGCCCCTGCTATTCGCTGCGCTGAAAATTCAGTCTAAATACCTGTTTCGCGTTGCTCGATGGAGTCGGTCAAGTCAGTTGTTAGTCTATAGGACTTAGTTGTTCGTATTCGTCGAGGTTCATTGCTTTGACCGTTCAAAGTACATGCCGCGAGATGAATTTTGAGATTTCAAGAATGTTGCTCTTACCCCTGAACTCAAACCGAATTTTACCTACGCCGGAAATCCAAATATCGAGTTCTGCATCGAGGTCGAACGTCCCAGCCGTTTCGACCGAATAGGCGACAATCTTGCTATAAGGCAGCGAAGTGTAGTCGCGCTTCTTCCCGGTAATGCCTTGGACGTTGAGCGCGATGATACGCTTGTTCGTAAAAACGACGCCGTCGCGAATACCTTGGTAGCAGCCCAACGGTTGCTCTCCTTCGATAAGAATGGGCGAAACCTGCTGGGCGAAACCTGATGCTTCCTTGAGCTTGAAGAAACCTGCATTGGTGAAGTCGATCATGGTTCTCTGTGTCTTCGAGGCGGCGCCGCTTCTAATTAGACTAAAACCTGCAAGCTATTTCTGCCTCCATGGAGCGAAGTGTCCGCGAAAAGACTGCACGCTGGCAATCGTAAACGTGTGCAGGTTAGGCGCGTCGCCGACCTTTTGTCTAGACAGCATTGTCGCCACCAGTATACGTTCGGGTGAACATGAACGGTAAATCTGAGTCCCTGAAATCAGCCCTTGAAGCAATTCGAGACACGGCTTCAAATGCATTGCGCGAGCTGGCACAACAGCCGCAACAGCCGCAAGAGACACGTTCGATGCGTTGGATTTGTAAAGATTGTCGATACGTGAAGCATTTCACTAGGCCCGTAACGTTGGAAGGCGCAGGTGGTTGTCCCCGCTGCAAATGTACGGAGTTTAAGCCTATTCCGTGACGTTGTGCTGATCCCCGAGCAGCATCGACGCGGCTATGGCGTGCGTGATCCTCTCTATTTCAAGAAATGCTGAAAGCAGCTCATCTGATCGAACGACGTACCGCTTGCCGTCGTCTCTGTGAGCATCCACGATCCAGACAGTTCGCCCCTCGCGATCCACAGCTGCGACGTAGCCCCAGCTCCAGCCGGATTTGCTGAGTTTGTCGGCTATGATCTCCCAGTATTGCATGCTTTGAGGCAATTAAACATTAACAATAAGCGGAGGCTGGGAAGAGCGCGCTAAAAGCGCTCGCCTGGAGGGATGTCAGGGTATCGCATGTAATGCGAATGGTAAATAGCGACCTGCGTACCCGAGATAGCGCCTGTAACTGCTAAGACGAACCAGAGAATCGCGACAGAGGTAATCAAAGCTGCTAGTGCTGCAATGAATTGTGAAATTGAGTTCATATCAAATAGACGCAAATTTCTATCGGGTTTGTCACGTGCATAATTCTCTTCCTGATATTGTTGTTGATCATTTCCGATCTCGCGCGCGAGAGCAGGTGGCGAACAATTGCTAAACCCAGGTCTTTCTCGCAAACTGACAGAGTGTTAAGAAGTGACGCCGTGAAACAGGGGTTAGTCGCCCTATTTGCGTTTTTTGTCCTTGCCTACGCATGGGGTAACCAGCCGGACACCACTAGGGTTCGGATCACAACCTGGAACCTGGAATTTTTCCCTAATGGTTCCGCTCACGATGCTGCGCCAGAAGTTCAAGCTCAACGTATCGCGGCAGCCGCAGACCTTCTCAGGCCGATAAATCCTGACATCATTCTTTTGCAGGAGGTCCGAGATTACGAGGTCTGCGCTCGCTTGGGTGAGGCAATCACGCCGGGAGCGTATCACGTCGCAATCTGCTCTGCGTTCAAGGAGCCATTCCAAAGCGGGCTAGGCAAACAGCAGGTCGCGATCCTATCTAAATACCAAGCGCAGGCTGCGTGGGCAGAGCGGTGGAAGTTGATGAACGGCGTTGATCCACCGAGGGGCTTCGCCTTTGCCTGGTTCAAGATCGGAGGTCAGGACATTGGCGTCTATTCGGTCCACTTAAAGAGTAACCTGATTACTCACGGCAATAGAGAAGCGGAAACCCCCAAGAACATGCAAAAACGCGAAGTAGCCATCGATCAACTAATGGTGCATGTGCGTGACATGATTGGAGCGAAAATCCCGACGATAAATCGCCTCATAATTGGCGGGGATTTCAACACCAATCAGGATCAAGGAATGTTCGCAGCCGAGAAAACGCTAAGCATTCTAACGAACGCAGGGTTTCAGAATGTGTTTCGGGGGTTACCGCTAACAGAACGAATAACACATCCGGCAAATCACGGGTATCCAGATGCGACGTTTGACTATTTATTTGGAAAGAATTTTAAAATCGGGAAAGCGTTCGCAAGGCCCACGGACATTTCGGACCACTGGCCGGTAACTTGTGATTTCGGGATAGATGGCTCGCGATCTGCCGACCGATGCCACTAGTCGTGCGTATTGCTGTCCGATTTTGGCATTGCCTTGCGCAAAGCTCCGGACGCAAAATGTCCCAATGATAAGAATTGCTGTTGTGGGCACTATTTTACTCTCTTCCGCGTTCGCCAACATATCGCAAGCGAAGACACCCAATACGCCACGACGCTCGTCGAACATTCACCGATACAAGACATGTACAGGCGGTGATCCCTGTACCGCCTGCAAGAGTTGCCATTACTGCAAGCACTGTGCAAAACAAGGTGGCACGTGTGGTGTTTGCAAATGAATTATTGTAAGTTACTCCTGACAGAACCGCGAAGTGAGTGGTAAGTGGCGAGACTACTATTCGATTCTAGGCGTCCGACATGATGCCACTCCAAGTGAAATAAAAGAGGCTTGGATTTTCGGCGTCAAAGCTTTTCATCCAGACAAATTCGCAGGATCGTCGCAACGCCAGCAAGCAGTTGCACAGGAACGAACGAAGGCGGTTAACGAGGCCTACTACGTTCTGTCGGATGCGAGTAGAAGAGCCAATTACGATTGGGAATATGCCCGAAGGACTAGCTCACAAAGGCCTCCTCCACCTCCGCATTCGAGCCCTCCACCCGAACCTTCAAAGCCGGCCGCATCTGCCGCCGCACCTCCTAACGAGAAAAACACGCAGCGCACAGAAACAAGAAAGACCGATGTCGCCCCGGATCAGAAAGGAAATCAATTTTTTCGCGCCATCGTGTACGGGGCTGCTCTTTACATTCCGTGGCTGATCGCGGCCGCAATGCTCGTTTCTGCTGCCGTCGAAAAACACCCGTACAACTTCTACACGCTATTACGCTGGGTTTGCTGCACCATTTTCGTGTGGTCTGCGTTTGTCGCGCACGAAAAGGACCGCCGGTTTTGGGCATGGCTTTTCGGAGCGTTGGCTGCGCTGTACAACCCCATTATCGTTGTCCATTTAAACCGCAGCACGTGGATCAACGTGAATTGGTTCACGTGCGTCGTGATTATTGTCGCGGCAATTGCTTTCCTCCCTCGCTGCGCGCAAATTTGGATGGGAGCGATGGCAGCCTTGATCGTCGCGGCTGTAGGGCTTTGGCAGCTTCACACTATTCGACCGCAAGCGTCTGTGTCTAAGCCAACTTCGCCCACGAGTGCATCGCCTCCGGCAATCTCCGGCACTTCGCCTAACGCGGCCTCCTACCGCGTGGCTATCCGGGACGGGCTTGTTACTGTTGTAGAGCTGACAAGTAACCGAATCGTAGGAAGCACCACACTTGAGAGATGGGGAGTAACTGCTCTCACAGACGATAAATTACGCCATGTAGCCCTTGACCTCACGGCGGCATTAGTTGCTGGAGGCGGAGGAAGGGAACACACAGTGGCACCCGAGTTGCCTGTTTATACGCTGGAAGATGTTAACAAGGGCAAGTCACCTACCGTGACCGCAACGGCTGAACACGGTTCGGCATTTTATCTCTTGAGCGATACCAAGACGAACGACGGTTACGATGCGCTCATTGGGATGGGGAAATTTCAACCAGCATCGTCATCTCCGAACGAGACTTCTACGCCGGACATTTTCGGTTGGATCTCGGCTGACACGCCGATTCCCCGAGCAATCCCGCGCGCGGTTCCGGTCACTTCGCCTACAGATTCCCTCGCCACAGAAGAGGACAGGCAGCAGTCGCGCAGCCCTTTCGATTTATTCGATACGGCACGGACCGCACCGACAGCTGATCCAGGGAGTATAGCTACAGAGCCTCCAGCAAGCGATTCGACTCAACAGCAAACGGCTAGAAGGCCAAAGATCGTGTACGCGCCACATCCCAGTTATCCTGCAAAGGCAGACAAAATGCATATTACTGGTTCCGGGCGGTTCAAGATCACTTTCGACGAACGCGGTAACACAAAATCAGTCGAAGTAGTACAGTCTACCGGGAACACCATTCTTGACTCGAATACGGTCAAAACACTGAAGCAGTGGCGATCCGCTCCCAACAATGGATCATCTAGCGTGGTCGTACCCATCGACTACCAGCAAAGGCGGGTATCGCGCCGCAGGCCCCAACCGAATACTGTGCAGCAACACCAATCTGTACCTGCGCCCCAAAGCGCGACTGCGCCTATCATCGACCCCAATATTTCGAGATAGTGCAATCTTTGCCGCTCACTTTAGCGCGGCTCGCGCGAGGCTGCCGGATGCAGTTTGTGCTCTTCATTCGAACCGAAGATTGATGTTGTGTTCGGAAAGATTTAAAGGGTCATCTACTTGGCGACAGATGCGAATAATAGCCGCTGCAATCATAGGGTTGGCGGCGTCAAAAACCATCGTCTTTTGCCGACCTTCAACTGAGACGTAAATTGACGTGGGGCTGCAATCCACTGAAACTATTTTGCTCAATGGAACGGTGCGGTCTTGTTGTCCGCCGTCGAACACTAGCCTTTGGTTGGTGATGGTAAGCCGACCGGTGTCTATCCGTGCCCATTCCTGTGTGCTTGTGGAACGGCCACTTGATCCACCAATATAAACGCCTTTGGCTACTCGAAAACCGGTAAAGCCTGACTGATAATGTCGCACAGCGCGTGTCTCGTACAAGGCCGATGGCGTTGAATAAAAAGCTGCTTCACCGGATTTAAAGATTAGATTTGTCGGAACGGCCGGCAAAGCGCGATTTTGCTGTACAATCGCAGCGAAGTCGCGCGCCTGAGCCAGCACAAATTCTTTCTGTTCGTTTTGTTGTTTGGCCCTTTTGCGTTGTCGCTTGTCACTGACGGCGGTCGCAACAACAAGCGTAATCACGAGCAGAGCAAAGCCTGCGATGACTAAGAAAACTCCGAAGGAGCCATCCATTGCCGCGAACGCCATATCAAGAGTAGGAAAACCAGTCAAGAACACTTCATTCCTGACGTAGGGTAGAAGCAGCGTGAAGCGACTATTTGAGCGATTCGTCCTCTTTCAATGAAATCAACAATCCGCACACGGCATCGCGTTAAGGTCAAGCCGTTCCTTCATGTGCTTGAGCGTGAGTGCGTCGTCTTTTGCGAAGCTGCCCGCAGTATTGCTTTAGCGACTGCTTCGATACCGCTATCTGTAGAAACAGCGAACCGACCTGCAAGCATAGGAGCGTAATGTGCAATATCACTTTGGGAAAGTCGATGCCATACCGGCAGAATTTTTTTCGATTGCTGCTCCAACGCAAAAAGAGCATCGAGTTCCTCTTGAGGCCATTTTTTTCGAAAGAAGCTGTCACTCAATATAGTCACACCGTAACGTGAAACACGAAGTCCGTCTTCGATCTTGCGGCGCAGCCAGTCGCCCAATGTGAGTTCATATTCGTCGAACCAAACAGACAGGCCTTTCGCTTTGAGTGCTTCAGCCAGCGGCCTTGCAACTTCAGCCTTGTCCTCGGAGGCGTGGCTAATAAATACGTCCCGGACTGAGTTTACCTCTCTTTGCGCCAATTCTTGCTTGATCGCAGGCTCGACTGCAGGGGACCTGAGGGACGATTGAATCCTGAGAAACGAGTCAAACCTTTCCAGCAAACTGACACAGACCTTTGCATTGTCCTCGAACGCTGGCGTAGCCCATACGCCCCCTTTGCCCAACGCAACGACCTCTCCGAACACTTGAGAAATCGAGTTCGTCACGAGAGGGATGGTGAGAGATGAGTTCATCGCGGACCAGTTGCTTGGGAACGCCGTTTCGGTGATGGAAAACTCCACCGGCAGGGCGAGCTTACATTCGCTGTCCAAGATGTTTTCTAGAATGCGCTTCATAATTTCCGTGATAGACAGCTTGGTCGCCCTAG
>Ga0070741_10015346_pt1 | contig 12999 bp, 10 predicted proteins | sample Coa_R1_4_FD_66440 | JGI IMG/M metagenome (GOLD analysis project Ga0070741, IMG submission 66440) | Surface soil microbial communities from Centralia Pennsylvania, which are recovering from an underground coalmine fire - Coalmine... | ecosystem: Environmental > Terrestrial > Soil > Unclassified ...
CCGTAGGAGGATTAAACTTGGCGAAGTTTCCGATGCTGTCATTGGAGTCCATTTCGCTGTTCCACAACTCATTAGAGAGATTACCTGCATCATAGGCGCGTAGGATGCCCGGTACCACATGCTGATTCGCATCTTTCGCAGCCTGCTGGTTATGCGGATGCGATGCCCACACAATACCGCTGCCCGCATTTTGACCATTGGCGGAAAGCGAAAGCGCTCCACCCGGCATACCAAGCGTATCAGACACAGGAAGTGGTTTACCCTGTGAAATTGGTTTGCCCAGGGGACCCTGAGAGGTAGATGTTACATCGAAATGACCATTGGCGAAACGGAATGCTTTCGCTCCATCATTCTCAACCCAGACATAGACACACAATCCATCAGGCCCATCCCAGCAGACTGGCCCGCCATGAATATGATGAGTCGCCGCGTCCGGTAGATGAATATAGAACCACTGAGCAGTCCGGCCATCATCAGTTTTCGCATCGAAGTGTCCCATGTGCATCGCATGCAGCAAGTAGAGCTTGGACTCTTTTCCTCCACCCATCACCAGGTCCGTGCCAGGCAACAGCAATGTCCCTGACGAGCCCAAATCGGAGTCAGTATCCGTCAAATGCTGAGAATTGAAAGGCGTGAACCAGTCGAGCACTCGCAGGTCCGAGAAGTTCAGTTTGATAATTGTATCAGTGAATACCGACCCATCCGGTTTCCACAAGCCATTTCCCGTGATCACGTAGATATTCCCATTGCCGTCAGTAGAAGGACCCTGCCCCGCCTGCCAGATGCCACCTTGCGCTTGTATATCTATGTACACCTGATTTTGGCTATTCAAGCTACGCACGACAACATAGTGTGGAGTCACATTGTAGACGGCCTTTTGCTGCAAGGTCGCGGCATCATAGCTGAGCATCCAGCCATGATAGGGATTATTCTCGCCTTCGTCATGATCTCCATATGAGGCAAAGGCAATGAAGATCAGACCTTTCGTGTAGAGGAGAGCAGCACGCTGATTCTCCAGGTAACTGGAGAATGTACGTGTGACCTGCTGAGTCTGCGTCTGGGGAGGTTGTTTTGTCTGATCAATCGTCGTTTTGCTGCCCGGGACGCTGGCCGTTATCTGAACAGGACCACCCAAAACTTCGTCACCTGAAGAGATGTCCAGAGCGTGCAAATGATGCTTATAGCCCGCTGCATCGTTGCTTTCTTTGGTCATGGCTACCACGTAGATGACACCATCTCCGCCATTCGCCTGTTGATCCAGCGCAATGACTGGAGTACTGACGATGCCTATTTCAATGGCGATATCATTATAATTATTACCACCGATACGCGGATCGGGAAGTGGAACCGAGGGACCCAGGTTCTTCTGCCAGAGTGGATCGCTCATCTGAGGATCGTCGGCATCAAAGGCATATACCGTGTTTGCCATTGTTGCCACATAGACAACATTATGCATGCCCTGGTCACGAATGTTGACATTATTGACATAGAGAATCTGAGCATAGATCTGACCATCTACTTTGCGCTCGAATAGTTTCCCAAACATACGTGGTTTGACATTAGAAGTATCGAGAATTGTTTCATTTAGATTGGCACCCAGGCGCGCAGGATCGTTATGGTGGGTCAGAACAGCAAGATTACCAACGGGTACACTTGCTCCTTCATCGATTGAGACTGTATTTGTCGGGAAGTCCGTTGCCATAGATATCTCCTTTGTTGCTTACCGGGTGGGTAAAGCATGATAGATCATCTAATGTAATAACGCAAGCTAGTGCCCGATTTCGATGATGAATATGGAGAGAAGATATCTACGCATCAGCCTCGAAAGAACAATTCCATCTACCATTCTCTGGTAGACGGAATTATCTAACATGCTATGGAGTTGCGGCAATGAGCTCAGGCAAAAATCTACTAAAATCAAGATGGGGAGATCCCCAACCTGTTACCGGGTCCCAACCAGCCACCGCCGGGTAGCCAGTTACCCCTGCAGCCGGGTTATCGTTATTCCCGCTCGTGATGTCATAGAAGAAATCCTGCGCGGAGGGAGAAGTACCGAGCTTATAGAGAGCAGGATTTAGAAAACCCAGGGGCCGTCCTTCCATCTGATTGCCAATCGCCACAATACCAGCCCATTGTGGGGTACTGGCACTGGTACCTCCTATCATGCTCCAGGAACCATTGAAGTAGGCTGCCATTGCTGTAGCAGGATCAGCATTCGCTGCAATATCGGGTACGCCGCGCTTGCCATTGAGAATAGATTGCACGGAGGCTGGCAGCGCCTTCTGGTAATCGGGTTCATTGAAAAAGCTACTGACACCACCACCGCTCCCCTGCCATGCAGACAGTGGCTGATTCTTGAAGAGCGACACACCGCCAACAGACGTAACCCAGGGCACATCATCTGGGAAGCTGGTCGTGCGTACGTTCGCTAGATCTCCATTCAAATCAGCTGCGTCAGTAGCACCATTATCGCCTGAGGCATTGAGCACCGTCACGTGATCCTGTAAGGTAATCTGCTGATAAAAGTCGTTGTACTGTTTGATCAAAGCTTGCCCTGCCTGGTCAGTGAGCGTGAGTTCAGAAGCACCCCAGCTCTGTGAGAAGATAGAGCCAAGATGATTGGTAATGGCATACTGCTCCAATTGCATAAATTGGGGGAAACCAATTGTGCCTTGTGTCTCGGAAACTGGGCTTGGTAGAACCACAATATTGGCATCGGGGGCAATAGCACGGATATTTTCCACATCTATGGTTGTCTCAATGGCCCAACGTACCATATCAGGATCATTATAATTAAACGGCGGCAATGGGAGCGGCGTGATCACCCGGAGATGACCCATTGGCAACCCATAGGTCTTGCTAAAGAAGTCAACATCCTGTTGAAGCGTTGGACTACCAAATGAATCAACAACGACAATCGTCTGCCCTTTCCCGGTGAAGCCACGTACGGTCAGTGGCTGTAGCCCAAATGCCGTCCTCATCGATAAGGGAGTTTGACAGTCAGAGAAGAGCGCGCCACCACAGAATGGTTCAAAACCCCAGACCAATTGCCCGTTGAGGTACAGTGAGATACCAGGCCATGCTGTATATGTCGTGAGATTGCCATTATAAGAGAAATCATTCGTTTGGATAACAGGGGAGCTGCTCGTGCTATCTTGCGCATGGAGAAAGATGTCACCCGTGTCGCTACCAGCTTTCAGCACGCCTGATGTAAATCCCACCTGAATATAAGAATCAGCAGCAATAGCAACCGGTTGTAGGGGGAGGCTCTTGACCGTCATTGCGACGTTCGTACAGCCTATCTGAGCCTGGTCACAAAAGGCTTGCATGTGTAGTGACTGATCGTGGGTAAACCAATAACGCATGACAAGATGGTTCAGTGCAATATCACTGCCGCCAGTATTAAGAATCTTCAGATTGGGATTGATCTGTAGACCTGGAGCAGAAGTCGCACCTGCCTTATACTCCACTACCAAAGACGTAGCAACGGACGCCTTGACGGGAGAAGCTAGCATGCTGGTATAGTTCTCTTGAGGGTGATGATGAATCGGACCCTTGACCAGATGCTGTGCATAGCTGGGAGCGGTGTAGACAAAACCTGCAATACATGTTACAAACACGACAACAACAAAAGCAGCAATGTGTTGAGAACGTTTCATAGCTTCTCTGAACCTCCTTGGGAAGATCTGCCCTGAGGGCAAATCTCCTTCATCTCTAGAACTTCCAGGAGCACATGGTCTCGCTTCTCGGCTCGTCCCCATGATAATTTCATGCTTAGATTATCTGGCTAATGGAGCCGATGATATTGGCCACAATAATAGATGAGCGGAAACTGGTCATCTACTGAAACAGTACTGTCATGTTCTGGTAGGCTACTGGACACGCTACCGGCTTCGTGTATAAAGGCAACATGGTCTGCCATCCCCACGGCTACAACCCGACCCAGGAAAATTGCATGATCTCCACCCGCGTACTCTTCTATAACATGCGTGTCGACAAAAGCATGTACGCCGTCAAGGATCGGGGCACCGGTTGCAACAGTATGATAGGGAACGCAACCAAAACGATCAGAGCCTTCCTGTGAGAATGCTGCAAACCTGCGCGATAGATCTTCTTGTTGATCAGCAAGTATATTGACGGCAAATATTTTACTTTTACGAATAAGCGGAATTGAGCGGCTTGTGAGGTTTATACAAACCAGCACAAGCGGGGGGTGAAGGGAGACCGAACAGAACGAGTTGACTGTTAATCCCCATAAAGTTCCTTGATAATTCGTCGTAACTACTGTGATTCCGGTTGCAAAATGTCCCATCACCTTCCGGAAGAAATCTTTTTCGGTAGTCTGTTGCTGGAAAACAGTCAACATGAGCGAAACCTCCCTTTTTTAGTTGAACGATCACGCGCTTTTGCTCTATATGAGCAGCACACTGCTCCATTTCCTTCGCCCACTCTCTATAGTCCTATTAAAATATACGCAAACTTCGTACAAATGTCAATAATATATGATTATCTACAACAATTTATTTGAAAATTCCAAAAACTATTGACAACTTCCAAAAGCTATGTTATAAAAATACTGGGCGTTGTGAGAAGGGTCCTGATGCACGAGATCTACAAGATTTTGTGCACACCCTAATTCTTCTTGCTCGAAAGACATGAAGAAGCTGACAATTGCTTTTGTTCGGTACATTTGATGATCTGTGATCGTTGTTCTTGTACGTTGACAACAAATGTTGTCAATCAAGAAAATCAAAAAGGAGACGAACATGAGTGACCAGGAACTGGAGCATGCCCGTACTGTTTCTCGTCAGATTGTCGACCGCATCAAGGCTGATCCGACCTTCAAGGACCAGGTGATCAAAGACCCAATGGCAACTCTGACCGCAGCAGGTCTGCCGGAGAAGTACGTCGGCGAGTTCCTGCATGAGACACGACTTGCCGACGTTGCCGGGTACGCAGCTCACACATGGATTTGTATCGCGCTTACCATCAGCATCTAAGGCCAGTCGACCAGTCAACTGTTCAAGAGAAGGAGCTACAGGGATATTTCCTGCTACCTGCTCTTAGAGTCTACTTGTAGTGCGTCAACAATAGTTTTTTATCAATTGAGAAACCGATTAAGAAATCAAAAAGGAGACGAACATGAGTGACCAAACCCTGGATCAGATCCGCAATGTAGCCCGTCAGCTTGGCGAACGTGTTAAGAGCGACCCCTCCTTCAAGGAACAGGTTCAGAAAGACCCTCACGGGACTCTGACCAATGCTGGCTTGCCAGAGCAGTATGTCGGTGACTTCCTGCGTGAGACACAAATGGAAGACGTTTCTGGCTACTCCAGCAAGACGATTATTTGCCTTATCTGGAGCATCTAATACAGCAAGATCAGGCAAAATCTGCAGATTATATGGGCAGATAGGCTAGTGGAGATCTTCCCATATAATCACTAGCTCGGATGATTCATGTTCAGAGGCTCTGGCTTGATCATCCGAGCTCTCTACAAAGGAGACCAGAGGGACACACATGAGCATTTGCCCCTGAAACCTGACAGGAACCCTTTGTGCTAAACGTTTTGGAGCACAACATCAGTCTTTGTTAGTCGAGAGACTGATTAAGCAATCAAACAGGAGACGAATATGAGCGACCAGAACATGGATCAGGCCCGTGCGCTAGCCCGTAAACTTGGCGAACGTGTCAAGAGCGACCCCTCCTTCAAGGAACAGGTTCAGAAGGACCCTCACGGCACGTTAACGGCAGAAGGTTTATCAGAACAGTACGTCGGTGACTTCCTGCGCGAGACTCAAATGGACGATGTTGCTGGCTATTCTTCTCACACTATCTGCCTGGCCACTTGCGTCATCTGGAGCATATAGGCGAAGGAGACAACGACGACGGTCTAGATTGCCAGAAACATTGAGCAATTGCGTCACGGCCCACACTTGCCCCGCCATACTAAGCCAATGGGCCGTGCCATAGAATATCCATTAGCCTCGGATGATTCCCGCTCAGAAGTCGTGGCTCAATCATCCGAGCTACTTACAAGAGAACAAAGGGATATAGCTAAGCATTTGTTCCTAGAGCCCCTCAAAAGGCTAGACAAGCTATCAAGAAGATCTGCTGGACTTACTCGGTGCATCACACTCACCACTATTTCTACCTCAATATGAAATTTTTACCGCAAATATATCATATATATACTTATTAATTTCAATTATTATATTTCTCTGTCCATTTGTGTGTCATAATCGTTCTGCAGTTCCTTGAAAAGGGAATTTGTGTATCTTTTCATCTGTTTGTAGACAAAAAGTAAGCAAGGTCATAGAAAGGAAAAACCATGATTGAAGCTACGCCTCAAGTCAGCTTGCTCAAGACAAGAGATAATGGTACGCTGGAGCATATTATTCGCGAAGCATATAGCAGCGAATACGCTCAAGTAAGGTGCTGGCATATCGAGTCAGATCCATTGCAGCAATGGATTCGCTGTGTCTGTGAATCTGCCATTTTCCCTGAACAGGGTTGGAAACTTCACGTCTCGGCTCATGTAACATCAGCCGAAGCGGTGCTGCGTCAAGTACTCCCTGTGTTGCTGGCCGAGTCATCGGGTTTTAAGGTTGTAGCTTCGCTGCAAAAGCTTACATCGCTCAATCAGGGTGAAGGTGGAGCAAGCCAGATTGGCAAGTTCATCACGGTCTATCCAAAAGACGACAGTGAAGCTGTGCAACTGGCCATCAAATTAGATGAGGCTACCCGTGACATGAGCGGCCCTATGGTTCCTTCAGACCGTCCGTTGCGTCCTGGTAGTTGTGTGCACTATCGCTATGGTGGCATGGCTAGCCGTCTGTATATCCAAACCCCTCTCGGCAAGATAGAGCCAGCCATTAGAACCCCAGAGAACGAGCTTGTCCCCGACCGCCGGCAACCTCGCTATGAGGTGCCGCAGTGGGCTATCGATCCCTTTATCCGTGCCGGGGTTGCAGCTGACCTGCCTGAGTCCAGCAGACTCATCGGTGGGCGTTATCTCATTCTGGCTTCCATGTTTTTATCGGTCAATCACGGCATCTACCTGGCAGCAGATCTAGAAAATGCGCGTTCCTGTGTGATCAAAGGGCCAGGCTATGCCGGGCTTAACAATCCTTCTTACACGTTTTCGCGCTCAAGTATACGACATGAAGCCGAGATCCTTGCTCGGCTTGCCCCTGATCTGCACTTCCCAACTCTTTATGACCTTGTCGAGCAAAATGATAGCTTCTACCTGGTCATGGAGGATGTCGAAGGGAAGACGCTTGAGAAGTACATGACAAATGTAACCAATCAATGCCAACATATGCCAGTCCAACAAGCTATTACATGGGGTATGGAACTGGCCGCCATGCTCGCAACCATCCACGCGAAGGGTTTGGTCTATGGTGATATAAAGCCCACCAATATTATTATTGGCTCAAATGGGCAGTTGCATCTGATTGATTTCGACATTACTCATGAATTAGAGGACGAGAGCTCGTTATGGAGAGGTCGCGGCACCCCTGGATATATGTCACCTCAGACGAGAGAGGGTCAACCAGTTACCATTTCCGACGACATCTATGGTCTGGGTGCCTTGCTCTATTTCATGCTTACTAATGCCGAGCCATCATCTTTCCCTCGTCATCTCCCGCTTCTTAACCGGCCAATCGAGCTGCTACATCCAGGTATAGATGACCAGTTGAAAAATATCGTCACTCGCTGCCTGCATCAGGACCCGGATGCACGCTATCCCTCAATGGCCGCGCTCAAAGAGGCCCTGGCCGCTGTTGGCAGAGACCAAACCAGCATATCGGTTTTATATCAGGACGAGTTCACAAACACATGCGACACGCGAGCAAGGGGGCACTATCGCGAACTAGCTGGCGAGTTGCTCGATACGCTTTGTGCAGTGGCACAGCCAGCAGCCAACAACAAGGGTCTTGTCTGGACTAGCACTCACCCCTTCACTTATGGCCTCATGCCTCATGATATCAATACAGGAAGTGGTGGGGTCGTGCTTGCACTCTCTGAATTGGTTGCGGAGTTTGCTGACCCTCGTGCTCAGGCCGTGCTCGCACAAGGAGCCCAATGGCTCTGTATTGCTTCACCCATCGGGCAGCAACCGCTTCCAGGACTGTATATCGGAGAGGCAGGAATCGGAGCAGCTCTGCTGCGTGCAGGACAGGTGTTACATGACGAGCAACTGATCAAAGCTGCCATAGAGCGTGGAAGACAAATCGTATCATTGCCCTATGCATCCCCTGACATCTACAACGGCACTGCTGGTCGTCTCCTCTTTCATCTCCTACTATGGGATGAAACGGGGGAGCAAGAGCACCTGGATGCCGCCCTTGTGTGTGGGAAGCATTTGCTGATCGGATCGACAGTGCAAGATAATAGCGAAGTCACCTGGACAATTCCAGAAGGCTACGAAGAGCTGAGTGGGAAGACTCCACTGGGCTATGCACATGGCACGGCAGGCATTGCCAATGTACTACTCGATCTTTTTGAGGTCACTGGAGATGAACGCTTCTTGCCGCTCATTCAGGGTGCTGGACGCTGGCTCCTGCGACAGGCGGTTCCAACTCTCGAAGATGAAAGCGGCCTGAGCTGGCCGAAATTCCCAGGAGATACGCCGACTTCCGCTTTCTGGTGTCATGGGGGTGCAGGCATCGCGCGTTTCTTCCTCCATGCTGCCCGCTGCGATGTGATCCCAGGTGCCAGGGATATCGCAGAGCGGGCAGCCAGGACAGTTGCACGGACGACGCGCTGGGCTACCACAACACAGTGTCACGGGCTCTCCGGTAATATTGAACTGCTGCTGGATATGTACCAGGAGACTGGAGATCGTAGCTATCTAGATGAAGCCCTCATCTTTGGGCGCTTGCTAGAAGCCTTCGCAACAAAACAGAATGGTCATGTTGTCTTCCCTTCAGACATACCCAATGTGTTTACTCCAGACTACATGGTTGGCTATAGCGGTGTCGCGGTATGCCTGCTGCGTTTAAGTGCTCCAGAGCGCTTGCCTCACCAGCTGAGCCGTGCAGGTTTTCGTTCTTGTAAATCAGGCGTTGTCCCTATACAAAACATGGTTCATGTTTCTTGACAGAAAGGAGCTATTCAATGGATCAGCAATCCACCCTTGACGCGCTTGCCCAGGCACGTGAAACCCTCACCCGCCAGGCAAAAGAGATCGAGGCTTTACAGCAGCGGCTGCAAAGAGAACAATTCGCGGAAGAATTGCAGCAATTGCTCACCAGCTTAGAGGCAACTAGCATTATTCTTGCACCATTTACCCACTCACAATTACTGGAGATGGTCGTGCGGACCGCTGCGCAAGTCATCGCTGCCCAGGCTGGCTCTCTCTTCCTCATAGATGAAGAAGCACAAGACCTTGTCTTTGAAGTCGCCATCGGGCCAAAGTCGCAAGCTGTCAAACAATTTCGTGTTCCGCTGGGACATGGCATTGCTGGCATGGTTGCGGTAAGCGGGCAACCAATGGCAATCTCACATGCTCGCGAAGACCAGCGCCTCGCCGTCGATATTGCTTCTTCCATTGACTATGTACCCGAAAGCGTCCTCTGCGTTCCGCTCTTTTATAATGATCGTGTCATTGGAGCATTAGAACTCCTCGACAAGATGGGCGCACCGTCATTTAGCCCGACAGATATGGAAATACTCGCTCTGTTTGCGAAGATGGCCGCTATTGCTATCGCACAATCACGCGCTTATCAGGACCAGAGATCGGTGCTCAATGCCTTGCTACGATCATTCGGAGAAAAAGATCCTGATCACAGGCAGCGTTTGTATCGCGGTGCGATTGCATTCTCGAACTGGATGGAAAAAGACACTGTGGCCGATACGAAAGCGCGTAAGCTTGCCTTGCTTGTACATGAATTGACTTCGTATGGTGAAAATGAATATGAGATGTGCGTGAATATCCTACAAAGCTTTGTCACCAATCTTCGTAATCGTCAGGGAGGATATGACTTTAGTCTGTCAGGTACTGTTCAAGGGAGAAGCATCTGATGAACATGCAGCCAGCCTGGAGTTCACAATTTACACACGAGACGATCCGCCGGATCAGTCTCGATCCTCCCGTCGACAGTATCACATGGGAGGATGCATGCGAAGGCAGTACAGGAAAAGGTGTCAAGGTAGCGGTGATTGATAGCGGCATCGACGCAACCCATCCAGCCATTCAAGGTCCAGTCAACGGGTATGTGGAAATTCGTGCAGGAGACGACGGCCTTGTCTACAACGAAGAGCCTCACGAGGACGCGTATGGACACGCCACCGCCTGCGCAGGGATCATACGCGCAATAGCTCCCGAATGCGAGTTGTATAGCATCAAGGTGCTCGGCAAGGCTCTTGTAGGTACTGGTACCATTTTCATGGCTGGAGTACGCTGGGCAATTGATCACGACATGCATGTGTGCAATCTCAGTCTCGGCACCACGAAGAAAGATTTTTTTGCATCACTGCATGAACTAACTGATCTTGCCTATTTTCGCCGTGTTGTACTCGTATCTGCCGCCAACAACCTTCCAATTCCCAGTTTCCCATCCATGTATGCATCGGTCATCTCTGTCGCCTCGCATCAAGAGAAGGAGCAAGATCCATATCGTTTTTATTACAATCCAGAGCCCCCCGTCGAATTCGGTGCTCCCGGCATTGACGTACGGGTGGCATGGCAAAATCAGCAATGGATTACAGCAACTGGAAACAGCTTTGCCGCGCCCCATATCACAGGCATCGTAGCCAGGATTCTTGGAAAACATCCTGGCTTGACTCCTTTTCAAATCAAAACCGTACTTCGAACGTTAGCGGCCAATGCATCACGTCCATAAGATTTATAAAGAGAGGTTACCATGAACACGGCTAGTACAGGGGCATTGGCAGGTTCAAGCGGTAAAGTTGGTTTACTGATCAACCGCAATTATGGCTTGCTCTTTGCCGGACAAACTATCTCACTCATCGGCGATCAAGTCTCTACTTATACACTGCTGTTGTGGATCGTGACAATCATTCTTCCAGGACGGTCGTGGGCTCCACTTGCCATCAGTGCTCTCATGGTCGCGGAAATGACGCCCAGTCTTCTTGTTGGTCCGATAGCAGGTGTCTTTGTTGATCGCTGGAATCGGCGTCTTACCATGCTTAACATGGACGCCATTCGAGCAGTCCTGATGACATTGTTATTAGCGTTCACAGGCATTGTTCCTCTGCCATTTTTAGCACACGGACAGATATCCCCCTGGCTGCAACTTGGTGCGATCATTACTGTTGCCTGCTTAGCGAGCGTTTGTGCCCAATTTTTCGGTCCCTCGTACATAGGATTAGTTGCAGAGATCGTCCCTAAGCAGCATCGCCCCCAGGCAGTAGGGTTAGGTCAAACAATGACATCATTGGCCAGCATCATTGGCCCACCGTTAGCTGCACCGCTACTCTTCAGCGTTGGTATACAGTGGGCATTGATCATTGATATCCTCTCCTATGTTGTCTCATTGCTGACGCTTTGGGCTATCCAATCTCCAGCTGTGACACCCCCATTGTCCACCCACAGTAACATGCGTAGCGAATTTGTTGAAGGCTTGCATTTCTCATTCAGCAATCAAGTAGTACGCATGCTGATTATTACATCCTGTATTATCGCTCTCGGATCTGGTGCATTCGGTTCACTCTACATCTTCTTTGTCCAGCAAAACTTGCATGCAGATGTCAAATTCGCAGGCTTCATAGGAGCATTTCTTGGTGCAGGCACGATTGTCGGTGCCCTTTTTGCAAGCAAGTTTTCTAACTCTGTTGGTGCAAAGAGAATGCTCTATGGTTCACTGATGCTGTCAGGCCTGAGCATAGTTGTGCTCTCGCGATTGACGAGCTTTACGCCAGCATTGGTAATCATTTTTCTATTCGGGTTCATGCTTGCAGCACTGCGTGTTGTGGTCGCTCCTCTCATGCTCAAAGAGACGCCTACCAACATGATTGGTCGGGTGGTGAGCGTAATGAACCCTATGACAACCATCGTGATACTCCTCTCAACTCCATTTACTGGCTACTTAGCAGCAGTCGTGCTCGTGAACTTCCACTTCCACTTCAACTGGCTACTGAACATGACCTTCGGCCCCATCGACACAATTTTTGTTGGCGTAGGATGTACATTTTTCCTGGCTGCCCTGTATACTTACTATGCCTTTGCAAGAAACAAAGACTCAGAAACCTGAAACCTCCCTGGCCGAAAGGCGCGGGGTTCCCTCTTGCTCACTCAACTAGAGCCTGCTGATTCCTCTTCCTCGGAAGAGGAATCAGCAGGCTCTAGTTGAGGATAGGGAGAACTTTTAAGCCGACGCGCTCGGGCACGGGCAGTTCTCTTTTGAGCCACGACGCCCATGATTCGGGGGCAAGCGATGCCCTTCATTCGCACGTTGTTGCAGGCCCTCTATCAGTAGGCTAGACCGCTGGCGCGGCTCCGCACCTTCCCAGACGTGCTGGGTGACAGAGGGGATGGTTTGTTCTGGTTCAAGGTGAGCCAGCAAGAAAGCCGAATACAAATCACGCTGCACCGGCCCTAATCCACAGGTGCCAGCGTTGTGAGCGTGGCTTCTTGCATGTTCTGAGGAGAAAGCGACTTGCCAGCCATGTGAGGAGGCTTCTGGTTTGACGACCTGCTCCCCTCTCTCCATCACGCTCGTCTGTTGCTGGACCTTTGAAGCGATGTGCATGCGCATGTTCGCCTCCCTTCTTTGTCCACATGTTGCCTCACAAAAGTCCACCAAAAAGGACGGGGGCTTTCTGGTCTGGGTTTTGTAAGCGGCCCTACGGTGACCATGTTCTCTCCCTGAGAAGGCCTGGTCGCCAGGATATCAACCTTCTCTACGATGCGAGGCTGTGCGAGGAAAGTGTTCGCTTTCTCCATACGGGCTCTCGTCTCATCCAACCTGTTAGAGATGATCCCCACCAGCGGCGGGGGCACATAGGAAAACCACTTCTTTCAACACCTGCCT